>FWPU01003298.1_pt1 | contig 12570 bp, 8 predicted proteins | sample 2228361 | NCBI WGS metagenome assembly FWPU01 (sample SAMEA103939777, study PRJEB20133) | metagenome | reverse complement strand
CCTCTGGCCCTTAAGGGCGGCTAAGGCGAGGACTTTTGTAGTCTCCTGGAAGCTGGCTGCTGAGATAAAACTCTCCGACTGCAGGGAGGCCTTGGTAATACCCATGAGTAGGGGCTTGGCCGTAGAGGGTTTGCCTTTTACCTCCTTCATCCTCTTGTTTTCTTCCTTAAACTTAAACTTATCCACCACCTGTCCAGGCAGGAAGCTTGTGCCCCCTGGGTCATCCACCTTTACCTTCCTGAGCATCTGGCTAATAATACTCTCTATGTGCTTGTCGTCTATAGGTACGTTCTGAGAACGATAGACGTTCTGCACCTCCTTTAGCATGTACTGCTGTAGCTCTTCTTCTCCGCATATACGTAGAATGTCCTGAAGTACCAGGGGTCCCTCTACCAGCGGGTCACCTGCCTTTACCCTGTCGCCCCTGTGTACCCTGAGATGCTTTCCCCTTGGGACAAGATGTTCCCTCTGGACTCCTGAGACCTCGTCCTTGACAATTATTGTCCTCTTGCCTCGCCTCTTTTCTCCCAGCTCTACTAAGCCATCTATCTCGCTGATTACAGCAGGGTCTTTTGGCTTCCTGGCCTCAAAGATTTCCGTCACCCTGGGGAGGCCACCGGTAATATCCTCGGTACGTGCTATTTCCCTGGGGGTCTTGGCAAGAAGGGTTCCTGGGTCTACCTGTTCTCCTTCTTCTACCTCTATGTAGGCCTTTTCAGGTATAGGATATGCGCTAAGTATCTTTCCGGAGGAATCCTCAATAATAAGCTGGGGATGGAAGTCCCCCTTGTGTTCTATGATGACCTTCCTCTTAATGCCTGCCGCGGTATCCACCTCTGAGCGCATAGTCTTACCTTCAAGGATATCTTCAAAGCGTATGAGGCCCTTGAATTCTGCCAGGATGGGGGTCATGTGGGGGTCCCACCTTGCCAGGAGATGCTGCGTAGGTACCTTTTCCCCATTCTTCACCGTAAGGGCTGCACCGAGTGGCACCACATATTTATCTATGAGTCGTCCCTTCTCGTCCAGGATGTTAATCTCACCATTGGCTACCAGGGAGACTATCTGGCCCTGAGGATTTTTCACTACCTTCAGGTTGGGGGCAAGCTCTACCGTCCCTGCCCTCTTTGACTTGAGTTCAGACTCTTCCACCGAACGGGCAGCCGTACCACCTATATGGAACGTCCTCATGGTTAGCTGAGTACCTGGCTCTCCAATAGATTGAGCGGCTATAATCCCGACGGCAGTGCCTTCCTCAACCAGCTCACCTCTGGAGAGGTCCATTCCGTAGCACATGCTACATACCCCTAGGGGCATCTCACAAGCCAGAGGGGAACGGACCCTTATCTTGTCAAGACCAAGGGCCTCTATCCTCTTTGCCTTTTCATCCGTAATCAGTTCGTTCTCTTCAACTATGACCTCGTCCTTTACCAGGTCTACCACACTGCTCCTGGCAACCCTTCCCACGATGGCCTTGCTTAATGGCACCTCCACTTTGTCTCCCCTATAGACGGCGCTCTTGGTGATACCACCGAGGGTGCCGCAGTCCCTACCCGTAACTACCATGTTCTGGGCCACGTCTGCGAGTTTTCTGGTGAGATACCCGCTATCTGCCGTCTTAAGGGCGGTATCGGCCAACCCTTTCCTTGCACCATGGGTGGAGCTGAAGTATTCCAGTACCCCCAGTCCTTCCCTGAAGTTAGCCTTTATGGGCGTCTCAATTATGCGTCCGGAAGGCTTGGCCATAAGGCCCCTCATGCCTGCGAGCTGGCGTACCTGCTGGCCACTCCCCCTGGCCCCGGAACTCATCATGAGGTAAATGGGATTGAGGTAGGGCTTGCCTTCTCTAGTATCGGTCTCAAGCTCTTTCATCATCTCCTCAGCCACTGTGTTGGTGGCGTCGGTCCAGGCGTCTATGATCTGGTTATAGCGTTCACCTTCAGTAATAGCAGCCTTAAGGTAGTGTTTCTGGATTTTATCTACCTCTACCTCTACCTTGGCTATGATTTGTTCTTTTTTCCTGGGCATCTTGAAGTCGCTCATTGCAAGGGAGAGGCCTGCTTTGGTGCACTCCTTGAAGCCCAACTCTTTAATCCTGTCCAAGAGTTCAATGGTCGTCTCCCTGCCCAGGTTCCTGTAGCAATCATGGATGATGCGGTTGAGACCCTTCTGGTCCAGATTGTAATTATAAAAGGGCAGTTCTGGGGGGAGAATGTTGTTGAATATAACCCTTCCTACGGTAGTCTTAAGGAGTCCATTGGTCGTCTCCTGAGGCCCCTCTTTACTCATAACCGTCTTTCCTTGAGGCAGTCTTACCTCTACATGGGTGTGCACCTTCACCTTCTTTTCGGCATGAGCGAGGAATATCTCGTCCACGGAGCCAAATACCCTCCTGGGTTTCTCAAACTCCTCGTCCTCTATCCAGAAGGTTAGATACGCACAACCAAGGACTATATCCTGGGAGGGTGTGATGATGGGTTCTCCAGAGGCAGGAGAGAAGATGTTGTTAGTGGAAAGCATAAGGGTAATGGCCTCTATCTGGGCCTCGTAGGAGAGGGGTAGATGTACTGCCATCTGGTCACCATCAAAGTCCGCATTGAAACCTTTACATACCAGAGGATGGAGCTTTATGGCGTTTCCCTCAACCAGTACAGGCTCAAAGGCCTGGATGCCAATTCGGTGCAGGGTTGGGGCCCTGTTAAGCAGTACAGGGTGGTTGCGCACTACCTCTTCCAGTATGTCCCACACCACTTCTTCCTTCTTGGCGAGTATGCGTTTGGCGCTCTTTATTGCATCTGCAAGGCCCAATTCCCTGAGCCTGCGTATGATAAAGGGCTGGAAGAGTTCAAGGGCGATCTTCTTTGGGAGACCCACCTGATGGAGTTTGAGTTCCGGACCCACGACTATTACTGAGCGCGCAGAATAGTCTACCCTCTTGCCCAGGAGGTTCTCTCTGAAGCGCCCCTGTTTACCCTGGATCATGTCCGTCAGGCTCTTCAGCGGCCTGTTGTTGCTGCCGAGCACAGGGCGTTTGGAGCGCTCGTTGTCAAAGAGGGCATCCACCGCCTGCTGGAGCATCCTCTTTTCGTTCCGTATAATCACCTCAGGGGCATTTAGCTCCATGAGCTTTTTCAGTCGGTTGTTGCGGTTGATAATCCTCCTGTAGAGGTCGTTAAGGTCGCTGGTGGCGAAATTGCCACTTTCAAGAAGGACCAGTGGCCTGAGGTCTGGGGGAATGACGGGAATTACCCTGAGTACCAACCACTCCGGCCTGTTCCCCGAGTCTCGCATAGCCTCTACGAGCTCAAGCCTGCGTATAATCTCCCGTTGGCGCTGACGGGCAGAGGTCTGGGCCAGTTGCTCCCTTAAGTCTTTAGAGAGTTGAACAAGATCCAGCTTCTTCAAAAGGACTTCAAGGGCCTCGGCCCCCATCCCGGCCTTGAAACTGTGCTCTCCATACTTTTCCTGGCAGCTACGGTATTCTTCTTCGCTGAGGAGCTGGTACTCCTTGAGGGGTGTATTGCCTGGGTCTATGACTACGTAGTCCTGGAAGTAGATGACCCTTTCCAGGTGGCTAGTCTTCATCCCAAGGAGGGTACCCAGCCTGGAGGGCATGGCCTTGAAGAACCAGATGTGTACCACAGGGGCGGCCAGGTTTATATGGCCCATCCGCTTCCTTCTCACCCTGGAGTGGGTTATCTTTACCCCGCACCTGTCGCACACTATACCCTTGTGTTTTATCCCCTTATACTTGCCACAAAAACACTCCCAATTCCTTTCCGGCCCGAAGATCCTCTCGCAAAAGAGTCCATCCTTTTCCGGCCTGTAGGTGCGATAGTTGATGGTCTCTGGCTTCTTCACCTCTCCATAGGACCAGCTACGGATGTCTTCCTGAGAGGCCAGGCGGATCCTTATGGCGTCGTATTCGTTTATCTTTTCTAACAGATTCTCCACCTATTTATACCTCGCTAAAACTTCTTCTTCTCTAATTCCAGATTGAGGCACAGGCCCTGTACCTCTTTAGATAATACCTCAAAGGAGGCAGGGGTTCCGGCCTCCAGACAATTTTCCCCTTTTACCATAGCCTCGTAGATACGTGTCCTGCCCTCTACGTCATCACTCTTGACGGTGAGGAGTTCTTGCAGGTTGTAGGCAGCTCCGTAGGCCTCCAGGGCCCAGACTTCCATCTCTCCAAATCTCTGCCCACCGAACCTGGCCTTTCCGCCAAGGGGTTGCTGGGTGATGAGCGAGTACGGGCCAGTGGCCCTGGCATGGACCTTTTCATCTACCAGGTGGTGCAGCTTCATCATGTACATGTAGCCCACGGTGACCTTCTGCTCAAAGGGTTCTCCAGTGCGACCATCGTAGAGGGCAACCTTTCCATCCTCCGGGAGCCCTGCCTCTTTCAAGGTCTCGTTTATCTCCTCTTCGGTAGCCCCTACGAAGACTGGGGTAATGGCCTGAAATCCCAGCGTCCTGGCTGCCCAACCCAGGTGGGTCTCAAGGATTTGTCCGACGTTCATCCTGGAAGGCACCCCCAAGGGATTGAGCAAAATATCTACCGGGGTACCGTCTGCCAGGAATGGCATGTCTTCCTCTGGAAGGATCCTGGCGATTACTCCCTTGTTGCCATGTCTCCCCGCCATTTTATCTCCTACCGAGAGCTTCCTCTTGGTGGCGAGGCACACCTTGGCTACCTCAAGGACGCCGCTTGGGAGTTCGTCGCCCCTCTTGAGTTGGTTCACCTTCCTGTCCCTTTCGTCCTTAAGGGTCTCTATCTTCTTGAGGAAAGGCTGGCAAATGGCTATTGCCTGCTTTCCCTTCTCTTTGGTGCTGAATTTAATATTCTCTACATTGAAGGTGTCCTCTAATTCAAGCACCTGTTTGGACGTCATCCCTGACTTAATCCTGTATTCCTCATTGGTCTGGCTATCTATCAGGGGCTCGCGTATCTCCTTTTGCAGGGCCTGAATCATAGCCGTAAACTCACCGGCAATTTCCCTCCCGTAATGGGTCTCCAGTCTGCTTATTTCTTGACTAATCTTGTTCCTCTCTTCCTCAGAGAGATAGGCCCTGCGCGAGAACCTCTGGGTACTCATCACAATCCCTTCTACTCCTGAGGGCACCTCAAAGGATTCGTTCCTGACGTCTTCACCTGCCCGTCCAAAGATGGCATAAAGGAGTTTCTCCTCCGGGGAGAGTTCGCTACGGCTCTTGGGGGCTATCTTTCCCACCAGGATGTCCCCTGGCTTCACCTTTGTGCCTTCCAGGACCACTCCGTGCTCGTCCAGGTTCTTCAAGACCCTCTCTGATACGTTGGGAATGTCTCTGGTAAACTCTTCCTTCCCCAGCTTGGTCTCTCTGACCTCCACCTCAAACTCCTCAATATGGAGCGAGGTAAAGTAATCCTGCTTAAGGAGCCTTTCACTGACCACTATGGCGTCCTCAAAGTTGTAACCATCCCAGGCCAGGAAGGCCACAAGTACGTTCCTTCCCAGGCTAAGCTCCCCATCGCAGGTGGCCGCCCCATCTGCAAGGATATCGCCCCTCTTAACCTTCTGGCCTTCTTTGACTATGGGTCTCTGGTTAAGGCAGGTGCGCTCGTTTAGCCCCACAAACTTCCTCAGATGATAAACGTCCCTTTCATCCACTACGATGGTATCGCTCGTAACCTTAGTAACCGTACCAGAGTTTTCGGCCTTCAGTGTCATACTGGAGTTCTTGGCTACTACCTTTTCCATCCCGGTGGCAACTATGGGAGGTTCCGTCTTAATAAGAGGCACTGCCTGACGCTGCATGTTAGAACCCATGAGCGCACGGTTAGCATCGCTGTGTTCCAGGAAGGGAATAAGGCTGGCTGAAACGCCGACAAGCTGTCTGGGAGAGACATCAACGAAACTGACTTCCTTGGAGCCGATTATCTGGAAATCTCCATTAAACCTGGCCAGTACCTTTTCAGGCAATCCCTTTCCATGACCATCTGCGCTGGCCAGTGCATCCGCAGGTGCAAGCATCTTGCCTTCTTCTTCGTCAGCCCTGAGGTTTTGTATCTCCCCGGTGGGTTTTCCATTCTTTACCTTCTGGTAGGGGGTCACCAGGAAGCCGTATTCGTCCACAGTTGCAAAAATACTTAATGAGGCTATAAGTCCGATGTTGGTGCCTTCTGGCGTCTCAATGGGACATATCCTGCCGTAGTGGGAGACGTGGACGTCTCTGACCTCAAATCCTGCCCTCTTACGGTTAAGTCCTCCGGGGCCGAGCGCACTGAGGCGTCTCTCGTGGGTAAGCTGGGCCAGGGGGTTAGTCTGGTCAAGTACCTGAGAGAGTTCTCCCCTGCTGAAGAAGTAGTCTATGGTAGACATAATGGTCTTGGTGTTGATGAGCGTTCTGGGGGTGAGTTGTTCGGCTTCCTTCCCGCTCATCCTCTCCTGCACCGTCCTCCTGAGTTTCAGGAAGCCTCTACGGAGTTCTTCACCCACCAGCTCATCAATGCACCTTAACCTCCTGTTGCCCAGGTGGTCTATGTCGTCTACAACACCCTCCCCCTTTCTCAGTTTTATCAAATATCTGATGGAGTTTACTATGTCCTCCTTCTGGAGGGTCATCTCTGAATCTGGAACGGCCTGGGCGAGTTTTCTGTTCAGGCGGAACCTGCCCACCGACCCCAGACGGTATCTATTGGGGTCAAAAAACTTCTCGTAGAAGAGCTGCTTGGCCTTGTCTAGCTGGGGAGGGTTACCGGGTCGGAAGCGGGCATAAAGCTTTCTGAGGGCCTCTTCGTGGCTCTTTGACTTGTCCTCATCAAGGGAGTTTAAGATTATCGGGTCATCTACTGCCTTTATTACTTCTAACTCTTTTAAATCTAGCTTTGAAAGGGTATCCGCTGCATCGTCAGTGATAAGGGCTCCTGCCTTGAGGACAACTTCTCCTGTCTTTGGGTCAAAAACTGTCTGAGCAGAGTAATTCCCTTTCAGTCTGGAGGGGGAAGTGGATTTAACGACCTCTGTTTCGTAAAAGAGACGCAGTATGTCTTCGTCTCTAGAAAATTCCTCCGCCATGGCCCTGAGGAAACAGGTGGCGGGGAAGCGTCCGCTCTGGTCTATACGAATGTGGAGTGTATCCTTTTTGCTTACCTCTATCTCTACCCAACTACCCCTCTCTGGGATTATCCTGCAGGAATGGAGCCTCTTCTCCGCATAGACCTCCTCAAGGAAGTCCACGCCTGGGGAACGATGGAGCTGGATAACCACAACCCGCTCCTTCCCGTTGATGATGAACTCCCCTCCACCTATCATCACCGGCATTTCTCCTACATAGACGTCCTCTTCTACACTCTCCTGCTTTTCTACGTTGGTCAGCCTGAGGCGGAGCCTTAGAGGTACACCGTAGGTGAGCCTTAACTGCTTGCATTCCTCTGCAGTGTATCTTGCCTTCCCCAACTCGTACTTTATGTACTCCAGTACGAGTTTTTCGTCGTAGCTCTTTATGGGAAAGATCTCTCGGAGAATGGCCTCCAGGCCCTTGTTCTCTCGTCTTGAGGCGGGGACATCTATCTGGAGGAAGTTGCCGTAAGCCCCGGTCTGGATTTGGGTGAGACTGGGTACCTCAAGGATTTCGGTGACTTTACTGTAATCTCTTATTTCCATGGCTTTCCCTACTTAAAATATTTTACCACAAATACCTATTGCCTACTTGATCTCCACAGTGGCACCGGCCTCTTCCAGCTCCTTCTTGATTTTGGCAGCCTCGTCCTTGCTTACGCCTTCCTTGAGTGGCTTTGGTGCAGCGTCCACCAAGTCCTTTGCCTCCTTCAGGCCGAGCGTGGTATGGGCCCTTACTACCTTAATAACCTGAATCTTGTTGGCCCCTGCAGATTTAAGTACGACGTCAAAACTGGTCTTCTCCTCGGCCGGGGCTGCGGCCGCCGCTGCTCCTGGCGCTCCGACAGCAGCCACCGCTACCGGGGCCGCTACCATGGCGGTCACTCCAAAGCGTTCCTCAAAGGCCTTCACTAATTCTGAGGTCTCTAGTAAGGTCAGTCCTCCCACCAGATCCAGTATCTGATTTATCTTCTCTGAGGGGGCTGTTTTTGCCGTCTCGGTCGTCATTTTTATCCTCCCGTATTGCTAGTACCTTCCTTTTCTTTCTTGTCTTTAACGGCTTCTAAGACGCCCCTTAGATTTTGCACGGGGGCGCCCAAAACCATTGCCAATCTACTCAAAGGCGCCTGGATAAGAGTTACCAATTGGGTGTAGAGCACTGGTTTTGATGGTAGCCTGGAGAGTGTTTCCACCTCGGGGCTGGATACCACCCTGCCCTCTATTATCCCCCCTCTTACCTTCAGGGAGGGTAACTTCTTTGCCCATCCCATTACAGCCTTCGCCAGGGCCACTGAGTCTACCGTCTTTCCGCTTACGATGGCGGAAGGACCTTCCAGGAACCTCCCCATGTCCTCCAGTCCTATCTCCTTAAAGGCCAGGGAGGCCAGGGTATTCCTTACTATCTCCAGACGGATGTCCTTCGCACCGAGGTCCTTCCTCAGTTCATTGGCCTCCAGGGCCTTCACCCCCTGGTAACCAACTACCAGATAGTTCCTGGTATTCTGATACCTCTGGGCGAGGTCTTTTACTATTAGACTGTTTACCGTGCTGACCATTGGTCTCTTAAATTGCCAACTTTATGCCTGGGCTCATGGTAGAAGAAAGACATACCTTCTGGAGGAAAACTCCCTTGGCCGTAGGCGGCCTTGAGGCAATGATATGGTCTATTAAGGCCTTTACGTTCTCCTGCAGGTCTTCAGCCGAAAAGGAGAGTTTTCCCACAAGGGCATGGACGTTTCCCCCTGCATCGGTCCTGTACTCAATCTTTCCTGCCTTAAATTCTTTCACCGCCTTCTCCACGTCCTCGGTAACTGTCCCCGATTTGGGGGAGGGCATCTTTCCCTGTGGGCCCAGAACCCTTCCGAGCTTTCCAATCTGGCGCATCATATCCGGGGTGGCGATGGCGACGTCGAAATCCGTCCAGCCCCCTTCCACCTTTTTTATAAGTTCATCGGCACCTGCCTCTACAGCACCTGCATTAAGGGCCTTTTCTGCACGTTCCCCGGCAGTGAAGACGATTACCCTTCGCTCCTTCCCGACCCCTTTTGGTAAGGAAAAGGCATCCCTGACCATCTGATCCGAGCGTTTCGGGTCAATGCCCAGTTTGATAGAAAGCTCCACGCTCTGGTCAAACCTTGCCGCGGGAAGGCCCTTCAGGAGTTCTACGGCCTCCTTTATGGGATACTCCTTCTTGCTATCAAACCGCTTCTTGCTCTCTATGTATCTCTTGCTCCTGGTGGCCACTGGTTAATCTCCTACCGTTAGACCCATGCTCCGTGCGGTACCCTCCACCATCTTCGCCGCCTCCTGGAGGTCCTTAGTGTTAAGGTCCTGGAGTTTGGTCTTAGCTATTTCCAGGGCCTGCTGCCTTGTAACCTTCCCCACCTTTTCCTTATTAGGGACTCCCGAGCCCTTGGCTATTCCTGCCGCCTGCTTCAGGAGTACAGAGGCAGGAGGAGACTTCAAAATAAAATCAAAGGTCTTATCTTTGTATATGGTTATTTCTACTGGTGTTATGATGCCAGGGTTGTTTTTGGTCTTCTCGTTAAATTTTGAGACGAAGAGGCCTATATTTACCCCATGCTGACCCAGGGCAGGCCCCACAGGGGGGGCCGGCGTGGCCTGACCTGCAGGTATCTGAAGTTTTACTTTTGCCAGTACTTCTTTCGCCATCTTTTGTTTACACTGACTCTACTTGCCAGTACTCTAGTTCTACGGGTGTGGCCCTTCCAAAGATAGTAATAATTATCCTCACCCTGCCAGTACCTTCCATTATCTCTTCCACCGTGCCCTCAAAGTTCTCAAAGGGGCCTTCTTTGACCCTGACCTTTTCTCCCTCTTTGAAATGTATCTTGGCCCTGGGTCTTTCCTCTCCCCTTTCTGCCTCCGCCAGCATCTTCTCCACCTCGTAAGAGGCCATGGGTACTGGCCTAGTACGTTCGCCTCCCAAAAAATCTCCCGCCCCTGGCGTTTCCCTTATCATGAACCATACATCTGAGGGCATGTTGCCCTGTTCGTCCACCTCTATCTCGGCCATAACGTAGCCTGGGTAGACCTTCCTTTCAGTGATTCTCTTTTTACCTCCCTTGATCTCGGAGACCTTTTCAGTCGGCACCAGCACCTTGGAGACCTTAGTCTCCAGGCCCCTGGCCTTTATACACTCTTCCAGGGTCCTCCTTACCTTGTCTTCCTTGTTACTTTGAACCCTTAATACAAACCACTTCTTCATGACAAAATACGAACCCACTTGAGGCGATTTGGAGAAACAATCTATTGCCGATAGACAGCTTAGAGGTTAGATTGAAGGAATTACAATAACTTGGGGTATGTTTATCCTCTTAAGACACCGGCCGGCGAACATCCTTATAGAAAACCTATCCACTTCATAACCCTCATTATTACCCAATCTACCCCAAAAATATAAATACCTAACACAATTACTGAAAATATTACAACTACGGTAGAACCCAGAAGCTCTTCTCTAGTTGGCCAGGAAACTTTTTGAAGTTCACCCTGGGTTTCTATCAAGAACTCCACCGCCTTCCTGCTGTTATTATCCAGTACCCTGAGACCTGTCTCGACGCCCGTAGTCATGGCAGCGATAACGACCGCGCTAAGGGCAAAAAATACAACGGACCCGGCAAGGCCCCACGTAATCGGAACCTCCAACAAGGGTACCCTGGCACCGGGATAGAGTTCTGGAAGCTCTATAAGGCTCCCGTACAAGGCATGGGAAGCCATCAGCACGAGCATTCCCAGGCCAACCCCTAGAGAGACCCTGGCATAAATTCCTTGGTTCTTTTTGTATATCTCTAGAGCCATTGCCGGCCCAAATCTTAAATGGCAGGTCCGGAGGGACTCGAACCCCCAACACCCGGATTTGGAGTCCGGTGCTCTACCATTAGAGCTACGGACCTCTATCTTTATTTTTTGTGTTCCTTATGCACTGTATGTTTTCTACAGTACCTGCAATACTTCTTGAGTTCTAGCTTACCTGTGGCCCTGGCCTTCCTGGTACTCCGGTAGTTCCTGCCGGAACATTCGGAGCAAACTAGAGTTATTGCCTCCCGGACCATTACTTCAGTATCTTGGTAACTACCCCGGCCCCTACGGTGTGACCACCCTCACGGATGGCAAACCTGAGGTTCTCTTCCATGGCTATTGGGGTAATGAGCTCTATGGTAAGCCTTACATTATCTCCAGGCATAACCATGTCCGTCCCCTGAGGGAGTTTTGCTACCCCGGTAACGTCGGTAGTCCTGAAGTAAAATTGAGGCCTGTATCCGGTGAAGAAGGGGGTGTGTCTGCCTCCCTCTTCTTTAGTAAGGATGTAGACCTCTGCCTCAAAATCCGTATGGGGGGTGATGCTTCCCGGAGCCGCCAGGACCTGGCCCCTTTCAAGCTGCTCTTTTTCTATACCTCTGAGGAGCACCCCTACGTTGTCGCCCGCCTGACCTTCTTCAAGGGTCTTATTGAACATCTCCACCCCAGTTATTACTGTCTTCTTTATCTCCCGGCTGAGGCCCACTATGTCCACCTCGTCTCCAACCTTTACCCTTCCCCTCTCTACCCTTCCGGTACCTACTGTACCCCTACCTTTGATGCTGAAAACGTCTTCCACCGACATGAGGAAGGGCTTGTCAATTTCTCTGACCGGAGTGGGTACATAGCTATCAACGGCCTCCATAAGCTTCCAGATGGCCCCGCACTTTGCACACTCCTTTTTGGCACAACCACAGTTACTGGCCTCAAGGGCTGAGCCCCTAATTACTGGAATCTCGTCCCCTGGGAACTTGTACTTCTTTAATAGTTCCCTGACCTCCATCTCTACCAAATCTTGGAGCTCCTTATCCTCTAGGGCATCTATCTTATTCATAAATACCACTATGGCAGGAACGCCTACCTGACGTGCCAGAAGTATGTGTTCTCTGGTCTGGGGCATTGGTCCGTCCGGGGCACTCACCACCAGTATTGCCCCATCCATCTGTGCAGCCCCTGTAATCATGTTCTTTATGTAGTCTGCATGCCCTGGGCAGTCCACGTGGGCATAGTGCCTCTTCTCCGTCTCGTACTCCACGTGAGAGATGGCTATAGTGATGCCCCTTTCCTTCTCTTCGGGGGCATTGTCAATGGTATCAAAAGGCCTTTCCTTGGCTAGCCCCGCCTTTGCAAGGATATGAGTTATTACCGAGGTTAAGGTAGTCTTGCCGTGGTCTATATGTCCAATAGTACCGACGTTTACGTGGGGCTTTGTCCGTTCGAATTTAGCCTTAGCCATTTAAACTTTCCTCCTATCTTCGATAAAATACGCAAATATAAGCAAGGGGGGCCTACTGGCCCCCACAAGCTGTCACCAACTATAAGGAACCTTAACCTTGACGTTTGGCAATGATCTGTTCGGCGATATTGCGTGGTACTTCCTCGTAGTGCGAGAACTGCATCGTGAAGGTGCCCCGCCCCTGAGTCAGGC
>FWPU01011327.1_pt1 | contig 12571 bp, 15 predicted proteins | sample 2228361 | NCBI WGS metagenome assembly FWPU01 (sample SAMEA103939777, study PRJEB20133) | metagenome | reverse complement strand
GTGGTACCCGCCTTGAGCAACCGGATCGCCTGTCGGCGTCGCCGTTCCAGTTGCTGGGCGCTTCCTGGAGGTCTCAGGCCTCCGAGTATAGGACAAGAGCTTCTGCCTTTCCATTATTTATGCAAATCTCAATAATTACAAAGGCGGCGTTGGCAAGACAACCACGACTTACCACGTTGGCTGTTGCCTGGCTGAGAAGCATGGCAAGAAGGTTCTTATGGTGGACATTGACCCGCAAACGAACCTGACTTTCCTCTGCGCCCCGGTAGAGGAATGGAAGAATTTCAAGGATCGGGCCGGCACTATCGCATCGATATACAGGAGGTTCCAAGAAAAGAAGCCCCTGGACACGAAGCGGTTCGTATGGCAGACACCCAGTAAGGTCGGGCGCACGCGAATCGCCAACCTCGATTTGATCCCTTGCGATGTGGATTTGTTGGGCGAGGATCTGGGCGGAGGCAGCTTGACGGGGACCTTTCCGGCAATGGAAGCGCTGCGACGGCAAGCCAAGGAGTTTCTGCGCGAGCGGCAATTCCTCAAGAAGATGCTGGCGGAAGTGGGGCCCAAGTATGACTACATCCTCATCGATTGCCCACCGAATCTTTACCTCATGACGCAAAACGCCATTATTGCGAGCGACTGGTATCTGATCACAGCGATACCTGACCACTTGTCCACGGTCGGCCTCGCCATTCTACGAGATAAGGTGAACAAGGTCGGGAACCTTGTAGCGTCAGCATATACGTTCGCGGGCGACTCCAACCCCACACCGGGGGTTGCGCAACTCGGCGGCGTCGCTTTCGTCAAGGTTAGGATTGGCGGTAGCCTGATCACCAATACACCCGAATCGATGAGAGGAAGGAAAGGGGTCGGGAGTCTTTATCAGCCATCTTTTCGCTCATGTGCGGCCAAAAGACTCCCGGCCCCTTTCCTTTCGTCCCCGACCCCTTTCCTTTCGTCCAACCTTCGGTTTCCGCCAGCATGAAAAAAGAGAAACGGGGCCATTCAAGTTGTAGGGTGATCACTGCTGGCGCAGCCCGCTGAACGTGGCGAAGCGTTAAAGGCGAGGGGCTTGAAAGCGGCCTCAGCTAGCCCAGGTTTCGTGGACACCGGGTTAAGGGTCACTGATCCGTCGCTCAAACTCCACCGGACTGAGATAACCCAGGCTCTGATGTAGCCGATGCCGGTTGTAGAAGCCCTCGATGAACGCAAAGTTGTCCTGACGGGCCTCGTCCTGGCTTTGGTACGTCCGCTCATGAATCAATTCGTTCTTCAGCGTGCCAAAGAGGCTGTCGGGAAAAAAGAAAGGGGTCGGGAATCATTTTTGAGGAAGACAATGGTTCCAGGAACCGTTGCCCGGGGTTGGCCGGTACAATTGACGAACTGCTGCCGGAGCGTAAAGCCGGCTTGATCTCTCTCTATGGTCCACGTCTTTGCGGTCGCACGCAAGCCCCACGATCCAGAAAGAGCTGGATCGACTGTTTGACAAGCAACGAGTTTTTCTGGACACCAGTGATTGATCAAGAGGAATAAGGCAGTGCCCCGGCATCTGGGAACTGAAGCAGGGATCTTCCTCTCTCACCGAAGGTGGGCCACAGAATCTTTGCAAGAGAAAAAAACGTTCCAGGAACTATATCCGGGGTCAGGAGCAATGACAGAGTTGTTTCGTCCGGCAAAGGAGAGGAGACGAGCGGAAGACATCTGCGTCCGCCTGGCCTTCGCCGCCGGCCGCGAACGGCGGCTCGCCGGCTCGTCAGTAGTGTGACACCGCATTTCGACGAGAATCTGAGCCCCATACTCACCGAAGGACTCCACCGGAACCAGGTTCACTCTGAAACAGAATCGTGCTATCTTGAGCGTCCAGTCGTGACATGAAGGGTCGGTCGTCGCTTCTGTACCGACGAGATACGCATCACGCATCACGAGCGACGGATTTTCACGATCTTGCCGGGAGAACAGGACACGATGTTGCTGAAAGACAAGAAAGGTCTCATTGTCGGCGTGGCGAACAAGCACAGCATCGCGTGGGCGATCGCGCAGGCGGCGGCTCAGGCGGGGGCGCAACTGCTGTTCAACTATCAGAACGAGCGGTTGCGGGAGAATGTCGAGGAACTGGTCAACACCATGCCGGGGGCCAGGGCGTTTCCGTGCGATGTGGGGGACGACGCCCAGATCGACGCGTTGATGAAACATGCCGGGCAGGAGTTGGGCCGGCTGGATTTCCTCGTCCACTCCGTCGCCTTTGCGCCGCGTGAAGAGCTGGCCGGCCAGTTCGTCGACACGACCCGCCAGGGCTTCGCCACGGCGCTGGATGTGAGCGCCTATTCCCTCGTGGCCCTCACGCGGGCGGCGGTGCCGCTGATGACCGACGGCGGGTCGGTGGTGACGCTCACCTATCTGGGGAGCGAACGGGTCGTCCCGCATTACAACGTCATGGGGGTGGCCAAAGCGGCCCTCGAAGCCACGGTGCGCTATTTGGCGCACGACCTCGGGCCGAAGAACATCCGTGTGAACGCAATTTCGGCCGGCCCCATCAAGACCTTGGCCGCGCGGGGCGTCTCCGGGATCAGCAAGATGGTCGATCAGTATCGGGAAGTGGCGCCGTTGCGCCGGGCGACCGAGCAGGCGGAGGTGGGCGACACGGCGCTCTTCCTCATCAGCCCGCTGGCCCGCGGCATTACGGGGGAAGTGATCTACGTCGACGGCGGGTATCATATTCTCGGGTCGTTGGCTGCGCTGGAATAGCCGGTCGCTGTTAGCCCTGATCCGAAAATGTTTGTCTCGGAAACAAGGCCTTTCCCCGGTTCCCGAAAGGATCCTCTCCTTCGCGCGGGAGGGAGAGGAGACAGGTGAGGGTGGTGTCCGAGAAGAACTCCCTCACCGCAGCCTCTCCCCCAAGGGGGGCGAGGAGCAGAGAGGGCTCAAGGTCGGAAAGAATTTCGGATGAAGGTTAGAAATAGGCTCGAGGCGAGAGGCCCGAGGCTAGAGGTCGGAGTCTCTTTCCCCTCGCCCCGAACCCCTGGCCTGTGGCCCATACATGCCATGCACTCCCCGACCTTCTTTCATTTGACAGCCCGTTCGGCGCTGTGGTAGCTTCCACCGCCAATTGCGTCACCTCATCCGACGCTCATATCCCTCGCTCCCGACTGGGTTCGGGGGCCTTTGTCCAGGAGGTTGTCTGCATGAAGCAGCTCTACGAGTCTATCTTTATCGTCCGTCCGTCGCTCTCCGATGAAGACACCGGTGCGATCATCAACAAGATGAAGGGGGTCCTGGAGAAGAACGGCGCGACGCTGGTCAAGGCGGAGAATTGGGGCCGCAAGAAACTGGCGTACGAAGTCGAGCGTGAGCGGAAAGGCACCTACGTCTATTTTTATTTCAAAGGGCCGGGCACCGTCGTCAGCGAGCTGGAGCGCTCGTACCGGCTCGAAGATTCGGTCATCAAGTTCTTGACGGTCCGACTGAAAGAGGAGCCGGTTTCCAAGAAACAGGCGGGCGACGCCCAGGAATCGGACAGTGGCCGGGTTCAATAAAGTCATCCTCATCGGCAACCTCACCCGCAATCCGGAACTCCGTTATACGCCGAGCGGCACGCCGGTGGCGAGTTTCGGCTTGGCGGTGAGCCGGCGGTTCAAGCAGGGGGAGGAACTGAAAGAGGAAGTCTGCTTCGTCGATATCGTCGTCTTCGGCAAGCAGGCCGAACACTGCGGCCAGTATCTCAGCAAAGGGAACGGCGTCATCGTGGACGGTCGGCTGCAGCAGCGCCGCTGGGAGACCGAGGACGGCCAGAAGCGCAGCAAGCACGAGGTCGTCGCGCAGACCGTGACGTTCTTGCCCAAGCGACCCGAGGCGGGCGGCGGCGACGCGCCGACGTCGGATGATACGAGCTACGAGTTCGAAGAGCAGCCATAACGGAGGCGGTTCATGGAACGAGGACGGTTGTTTCAGCGACGGCGGCCCTGCCGGTTCTGCGTCGACAAAGCGAGAATCGATTTCAAGGACGTCGGGCTGCTGAAGAATTTCTTGACCGAGCGGGGCCGGATCGTGCCGCGCCGGATTTCGGGCAACTGCATGAGGCACCAGCGCGAACTGACGATCGCCATCAAGCGCGCCCGGCACATTGCCCTGGTGAGTTTCGCCGAGGAGCGCTGATCTCGGTGCCGCCTGTGCAACGAGCCGATCGGTTTGACATCGCAGCGGTCTGACGGTATAGGGGGAGCAACGCTCAGGTTATGGTGACGACGATGAACTCACTGACCCCGAAGGTGTCCGACATCCCCCAGGAAGGACTGGTTCTCCGGTGCGACGTCACGGCGGAAGAACTGGGATTGAGCGAACGGGATGCTCTGGTGCAGGGCGCTCTCGTCGTGGCCTTGGAGTTGGTCAAACTCAGCGGCAGCATCCGAGCCAGCGGCCTGCTGGAGGGCATGATTCTTCGCCAGTGCGTGCGCTGCCTGAAGGACTTTGCCGATCCGCTCTCGGTGTCCGTGGACGCGGAGTACGTCAGCGAAGGCGCCGGCGCCTTGCGCGGAGCGACGCGCGTGCTGCTGCATGGACGGTTGGACGCGATCGGCGCCGACGAAGAGGACGAACCCTATCTCTATACCGGAGATGAAATCGATCTGGCCCCGATGCTCCGGGAACAGGTCATCCTGGCCGAGCCGATGCAGCCGCTGTGTCAGGAAGACTGTCAGGGTCTCTGCGGCGTCTGCGGGCAGGATTTCAACGCCGGCCGCTGCCGGTGTCCGCAGGAACCGGATAATTCGCCGTTCCGGGTGCTCAGGCGATTCAGAGACCCGGAGCAGGGCGGCTGACGCCGGTCGCCGCGGGCGCGAATATCGGAGCGAGCGAGTAAGGAGTCACCATGCCGAATCCAAAACATAAGCTCTCCAGGGCCCGCCGAGATCGGCGGCGAACCAGCAAATCGAAAATCATTCCGCCGGGCTTCTCCGTGTGTCCACAGTGCCACGAGCTGAAGCTTCCGCATTACACATGCCTGAATTGCGGCACCTATAAGGGGAAGGCGGTCATTGCCGTCGAGGAAGCGTAACGCGCGGGATCCCTTCTCAACCAGGTCCGGGTGCGCGGGCGCCGCGGGTGGCAGGTCGGTCGCCCGCCCCAGTTCATGGTGAGACGAGGCGCTGCGCTCCGATCGATCATCAACGCCGGTGGGTATCCATCAACAACGCATGCGAATCGCCGTCGACGCGATGGGCGGGGATCACGGGCCGCCGCCTATTCTCGAGGGCGCCCTTCAAGCCGTTCGCGAGCTGGATGTTGAGGTGGTCCTCGTCGGGGACGAGGCGCAGCTCAAGGAACAGCTCGGGCGGGCCAAGTACGCTGATTCTCGTCTGACGATCCGGCATGCGCCGCAGGTCGTGGAGATGCACGAATCGCCGGCGACCGTCGTCCGAAAGAAACGGGAATCGTCCATTTGGATCGCGACCGAGTTGGTGAAATCCGGAGAAGCGAGCGCCGTCATCAGCGCAGGCAATACCGGCGCCAGCATGGTCGCCGCGTTTTTCGTGCTGGAGGTGATCAAAGGTGTGGAACGGCCCGCCATCGCCACGACTCTGCCGACGCTCACCGGCACCGCGGTGATGTTGGACGTCGGCGCGAACGTCGATTGCACGCCGAGCCACCTGGAGCAATTCGCGTTGATGGGAAACGAATACGCCAAGCACCTGTACGGCAAGCCCAATCCCCGCGTCGGTCTTCTGAGCATCGGCGAAGAAGACACGAAAGGCAACGAGGTCACGAAAGAAGCCTTCAAGCTGCTCAAAGCTCTCCCGATCAACTTTATCGGCAACGTCGAAGGCCGCGACGTCTATAGCGGCTCGGCGGATGTGATCGTGTGCGACGGCTTCATCGGCAACGTGGCGTTGAAAATTTCCGAGGGCGTGGCCGATACGATCAAAAAGCTCCTCATGAAAGAGTTGGCCGGCTCCTTCCTGGGCCGGCTTGCCTATCCGCTGGTGGCCGGGCCGCTCCTTCGCCTGCGCCGCCGGATCGACTATGCGGAGTTCGGCGGCGCGCCACTCTTGGGCGTGAACGGCGTGTGCATGATCTGCCACGGGCGTTCGTCGGCCAAGGCGATCAAGAACGCGATCAAACGGGCCAAGGCGATGGTCGAGGGCCGGCTGAACGAGTTGATCCGGCGGGACATCGAGGAAAGCCTGGCTTTGCACCGGCAATCGGGGCAGGAAGGCATTCCGGCATGAAGGCCAGGGTCACCGGAACGGGCTCGTATGTCCCCGAACGCGTGGTGACCAATGCCGATCTCGAACGGTTGGTCGCCACGTCGGATCAGTGGATCGTCGAGCGGACGGGCATCCGCGAACGTCGCGTCGTCGCCGAGGGGGAGGCCTGCTCGGATCTGGGCGTCCAGGCCGGCGAGCGGGCGCTGAAGACCGCCGGACTCTCGCCCGCGGACCTGGACCTGATCCTGGTCGCCACCTGCACCGGGGACATGCCGCTTCCCGCCACCGCTTGTCTCATCCAACATCGACTCGGCGCGACGCGCGCGGCGGCGTGCGACATCTCGGCGGCCTGTTGCGGGTTCGTCTATGCCTTGGCCGTCGCCGACGCTTACATCAAGACCGGCTTGCGGCATGTGCTGGTGATCGGGTCCGAGGTGATGTCGGTCATCACCGACTGGACGGATCGCAACACCTGCGTCCTGTTCGGCGACGGAGCCGGGGCGGTCGTGCTCAGCGCCGGCGAAGGCGAACGCGGCGTCCTTTCCTCCCACCTGCGCTCGGACGGCAGCCTATGCGATCTGATCGTGGTGCCGGGCGGCGGGTCGCGCCATCCGCCATCGGAGAAGATGCTGAGCGAGCGGCTGCAGTACATCAAGATGAAGGGCAACGAGACGTTCAAGGTGGCGGTCCGCACGTTGGAAGAGGTTGCGCGGGAAACCTTGGCCCACAACAACTTGTCGATCGAGGATGTGGATCTCTACGTCCCGCACCAAGCCAACGTGCGGATCATCAAGGCCGTCGCGGAGCGGCTGGGACTGCCTCTCGAAAAAGTGTTTCTGAACATGGATCGATACGGGAACACGTCCGCGGCGTCGATCCCGATCGCGCTCGATGAGGCGGTGCGCGAAGGACGGTTACGGGAAGGAAACCTGGTCATGATCGGCGCCTTCGGCGCCGGGCTGACCTGGGCCTCGGCGATGATTCGCTGGTGAACGGCAAAGCCGTCGGCCGTCGGCGATCAGCGTTCAACTCCGGAAGCGTTCTTTCAGACCGACCGCCAACGGCTGAGTGCTAAACGCTCCTGCAGAACGTTTTTCTCGTTGACATTGAATCGGATTTCTACCATATCATAGCGCGCTATGGCGTCCGGAATCGGGCTGGTGTTTCCCGGCCAAGGCTCACAGTCGGTCGGGATGGGACGAGCGCTCTACGAAGAGCATCCCGCAGTCCGAACGGTTTACGAAGAGGCGTCATCCGTCCTCGGCTACGACGTTGCCACGCTCTGTTTCGAGGGACCGGCCGATCGGCTGAATCTGACGGAATACACGCAGCCGGCGCTGCTCACCAGCAGCGTCGCCGCGTTGCGTCTGCTGGAGCCGGCCGGAGCGAAGCCTCTCGCCGTCGCCGGTCATAGCCTCGGCGAATATTCGGCCATTGTCGCCGCCGGAGGCTTGGCGTTTCGCGACGCCGTCCGGCTCGTCCAGAAGCGCGGGCGATACATGACCGAGGCCGTGCCCCCGAGAAGCGGATTGGTCGCCGCGATTCTCGGATTGACGGGCGAGACCGTCAGAGAGATCTGCCGGGAAGCCTCGCTGGTCGGAGTCGTCGCGGCGGCGAATTTCAACTGTCCCGGGCAAGTGGTGATCGCGGGGGAAAAAGCCGCGGTCGAGCGGGCGATCGAGCTGGCGAAAGCCAAGGGGAGTCGCAAAGCGATTCCGCTGCCGGTCAGCGTGCCGGTCCATACGCCACTCATGCGACCGGCGGCGGACCGGCTCGCGCAGGACATGGCGCGAGCGACCTGGTCGGATTTGACGGTGCCGCTGGTCAACAACGCCGATGCCAAACCGCTCAGGCTGGCCAACGAGGTGCGGGCGTCGTTGATCCGCCAGTTGCCCTCTTCGGTGCTGTGGGAAGATTCGATCAAGACTATGGCGGGGTTGGGCGTCACGACATTCATTGAGGTGGGGCCGAGCACGGTTCTGGCCGGACTGATCAAGCGCATCCTGCCCAACGCCGTGACGCTGAACGTCCATGACCCGAAGTCGCTGGACGCGACCCTAAGAGCGTTAAACGTGAACCGTTAATCGTGAATCGCCAAAGGCATCCGGCATGAACTCTCGCGTTTAACGAATAACGATTAACATTTAACGACGAAAGGTTTGTCGTGAGCTTAGCAGGTAAAGTCGCCATCGTCACCGGCGCCGCGCAGGGGATCGGGCGGGCGATAGCGGAGACGCTGGCCCGCGACGGCGCCGACATCGTGGTGGCCGATCTCGACCCCGGCCGGTCGCAAGAGACGGTCGCCGCCGTCGAAAGACTCGGCCGGCGGGCGTTGAACGTCAAGGTGAATGTCGCGGAGTTCAACGACGTAAAGGCCATGGTCGACCAGGCGCTGAAGGACTGGGGCAAAGTCGATATCCTCGTCAACAACGCCGGCATCACCCGCGACGGTTTGCTGCTGCGCATGAAAGAGGAAGACTGGAATCTCGTGCTGCAAGTCAACCTGAACGGCACCTTCCACTGCACGAAAGCGGTGCTTCAGCCGATGACCAAGCAGCGCTACGGCCGGATCGTCAACATCGCCTCGATCGTCGGCGTGATGGGCAACGCCGGCCAGGCCAACTACGCCGCCTCCAAGGCGGCGGTGATCGGGTTCACGAAGACCGTGGCGCGGGAATATGCCGGTCGGAACGTGACCGTCAACGCCGTCGCGCCCGGGTTCATCGACACGGCGATGACCCAGGGATTGCCGGCCGACGTCAAGGAGACCTTGCAGAAGCAGATCCCGCTAGGCCGGCTGGGCCGGCCGGACGATATCGCCGCCGCCGTCCGCTTTCTGGTTTCGGACGAAGCGTCGTATATCACCGGTCATGTTCTGCACGTCAACGGCGGGATGTTCATGGCGTGACGTGCCGGCCGCTGCGCGGACGCTGAGTGATGAGCGTTGAGTTCTAACGAGGGTGGAACTGAAAATTCCAAGATCCGGAGCCGGGATCCAGGACATGCAGGAAGGAAAGGGAACATGGGGAAGGAGGTGGGCAAGTCAATGGCGACCGTTGAAGAACGTGTGAAGAAAATTATCGCCGAGCAACTGGGGGTCGAGGAGGACGAAGTCACTCCGGAGGCGCACTTTGTCGAAGATCTTGGCGCGGACTCCCTGGATACGGTCGAGCTGGTGATGGCGCTTGAGGAGGAATTCGAGATCGAAATACCGGATGAGGACGCCGAGAAGATCCTCACCGTCGGGAAGGCGCTGGAGTATATTAAGGAGAAGGTGTAAGACGAGGTTGGGCCGAGAATGAGCGAGCGGGTGACACGACGGGTCGCGGTGACGGGGCTGGGGCTGGTCACGCCGCTCGGCACAGGCGTCGAAAAGACCTGGAAAGCATTGTGCGCTGGGCAGTCCGGGATCGGCCGGATTACCCGCTTTGATCCCGCCGGCTATCCTGTCCAGATTGCAGGGGAAGTCAAAGACTTCGACCCCGCCCACTTCATCGAGAAAAAAGAAATCAAGAAAATGGACACCTTCATCCATTATGCCGTCGGCGCGAGCCAGATGGCGGTGGATGATGCGGGGCTGAAAATCACCCCCGAGGAAGCGGACCGCGTCGGAGTCTACATCGGCGCCGGCATCGGCGGGCTTCCGGCGATTGAGCACTACCATAAGATTCTGCTGGAGAAGGGACCGGATCGGGTGTCGCCCTTCTTTATTCCCATGGTCATCATCAACCTGGCCTCGGGTCAGGTAGCCATCAGGCTGGGCGCCAAGGGACCCAACTCCTGCGCCGTGACCGCGTGCGCGACGGGAAACCACTGCATCGGCGACGCCTTCCGGATTATTCAGCGGGGAGAGGCGGACGTCATGCTGGCCGGGGGCACCGAGTCCTGCATCGTACCTACCGCAGTGGCGGGGTTCGCCGCGGCCCGGGCGCTGTCCGCGCGGAACGACGATCCCCCGCGGGCCAGCCGGCCGTTCGACCGCGATCGGGACGGCTTCGTCCTCAGCGAGGGCGCCGGGGTGGTGGTGTTGGAGGAATTGGAACGGGCGCGTCGGCGCGGCGCACGGGTCTATGCCGAGGTGGTCGGCTACGCCATGAACAGCGATGCCTATCATATCACCGCGCCGCCAGACGAAGGGGAGGGGGCGGTACGCTGTATGGAACTGGCTATCAAGGATGCGGGGGTCGCCAAAGACGAAATCGGATACATCAACGCGCACGGGACGTCGACTTTCGCCGATAAGATTGAAACGCAAGCCATCAAACAGGTGTTCGGCGAGCGGGCCTATCGCATTCCGGTCAGTTCCACGAAGTCGATGACCGGACACCTATTGGGGGCGGCCGGCGGCGTCGAGGCCGTCTTTAGCGTGCTGGCGCTCCACCGCGGCTTGTTACCGCCGACCATCAATCTGGAGAACCCCGATCCCGAATGCGATCTGGACTATGTGCCCAATCAGGTCCGCCAGGCCTCGCCCAACGTCGTGCTCTCGAACTCCTTCGGATTCGGGGGCGTGAACGCCTGTCTGCTGTTCAAACGTCTTGATGCGTAACCGGTTGCTGAAAAGAGACCGCCGCGGTCCGGCCTCGCCGGTCTGAGTATCCGGCCTGATTCATTTATCTATCTCCATGTCGCACCGTGTCGCGCATATGGCGCGCTCCAAGACCGACACTGTGGCGGACATCAAGGCCATCCAGGCAGCCTTGGGCTATCAGTTCCGCCGGCCCGGCCTGCTCGACGAAGCCCTCACGCACAAGTCCCACGTCAACGAAAGCAAAGGCAAACAAATCAAGCACAACGAGCGGCTAGAGTTTCTGGGCGACGCGGTCCTGGCGCTGATCGTCAGCGATCATCTGGCGTCCTCGTTTCCGGATCTGTCGGAAGGCGCCCTCTCGAAACTCAAAGCGCGGTTGGTCAGCGAAGCCTCGCTGGCCAAAGCGGCGCGCCGGCTCAGCCTGGGCAACCTGCTGCGGCTCGGACGGGGCGAAGAACTCACCAAGGGGCGTGAGAAAAACTCGCTGCTCGCGGATGCGCTGGAGGCCCTGATCGCCGCCGTTTATCTGGACGGGGGGCTGGAGGCCAGCCGGGCATTCACCCTGCGCGTGCTGGCTCCCGAGTTGAGCGGGGTGGAGAACCAGAAAACCAGGCCGGAGATGGACGATTACAAGACCCTGCTGCAGGAATGGTGTCAGAAACGGTTCGAGACGTTGCCGCAATATGCGACCGTGCGCGAATCCGGGCCCGACCATCGGAAGATTTTCGAAGTGGAGCTCACAATCCGTGGGGATGTGGTCGGTGTGGGAAGGGGGCACAGCAAAAAGGAAGCGGAACAGATGGCGGCCAAGCAGGCGCTCGAGCAGGTCGGAGCCTGACGGCCCTGTCGGTGGAATGAGACCGGTGAGCAAGAGAGAAAGGGGGCGGCGAATGGTGAGGACGATTCGTGCGGCAATAGGGGGTTTGAGCGTCGCATTGCTTTTAGGTGGACCGGTGGCCGCGTCGGCGGCCGATCAGGCGTCTGGCGGCAAGGAGCCCCGCGCCATCATCAAGACGAAATACGGCGAGATGGAAATCAAATTCTTTCCCGATGTCGCGCCCAAACACGTGGAGAATTTCATCAAGCTGGCCAAGTCCGGATTTTATAACGGCACGATTTTCCACCGCGTGATTCCCGGGTTCATGATTCAGGGCGGCGATCCGAACACGAAGGACTCGAGGAAGAAAGACACCTACGGCACGGGCGGTCCCGGCTACACCATCAAGGCGGAGTTCAACGACATTCCGCACAAGCGGGGTATCGTGTCGATGGCGCGGGCGCAGGACCCGGACAGCGCCGGCTCGCAGTTCTTCATCGTGGTGGAGGATTCCCGATTCCTGGATCGGAAGTACACCGTCTTCGGCGAGGTGGTCAAGGGGATCGGGGTGGCGGACAAGATCGTGAACCTGCCCCGCGACTCGCGCGATCTGCCGACGGAGCGGGTGGAGATGACGGTGACGATCGTCGAGTAAGGGAGAGGTTGGCCGAACCTGCCTTGCTCAGCGCTCCGGCTTGACCGCGCTAAGCCTCCATGACCCGTTGCATGAAGAGGAGCAACAGGTACCCCGCTCGGCTGCGCAACTTGCTGCGTCCTGTGCGTTGCACGAACGAAGCTTCGGACAGTGCTTACCGTCCGCTTCGCGGACCGCATCCGCTCGGCAGCAGTGGCGATGGCCTGGCATGGTTAAGCTACTTGCCCGCAGGCGTGAACTGGCGTGGGCGTCCCAGGTGGCCGGTTTTCTAAAAAAAGGCTCAACGCAGATTCGTGTGGGTGAATTCTGCTCATGTCTTAGGCAAGAAGGCCGTGAGAATCTTGAGCCGCAGGTACTCCTCATCCCGA
>FWPU01011326.1_pt1 | contig 12571 bp, 14 predicted proteins | sample 2228361 | NCBI WGS metagenome assembly FWPU01 (sample SAMEA103939777, study PRJEB20133) | metagenome | reverse complement strand
TCGGCGCCGTCACCTCCGGGCATCAGTTCCGAAACCCCTGCCCCGCAGCCCCGTCAGGCGGCCGGGTTCAGGTAGTCGGTCAGGCGCTTGCGCAGAAAGAGCCGGGAGCGGTGGACCCGCGACTTGACGGCGGGCAGGCTGATCCCCAGGGTCTCGGCGATCTCGGGGTTGGACATGCCCTCGATGTCGTGCAGCACGAGCGCGGTCCGGTAGTCGGGCGGCAGGGCCTCGATCGCCGACTCCAGCACCTGCCGCAGCTCCGCGGTGAGCGCGTGCTCGTCCACCCGCTGGGACCAGTCGTCCAGGGGCTCGAAGTGGACGCCGGCGCCGTCCAGCGAGGGCAGGACGTCGTCCAGCGCGATCTCCCGCTCCTTGCCGCGCCGCGAGCGCAGCTTCATGTAGGCCGCGTTGGCCGTGATGCGGTAGAGCCAGCTCCCGAACGCCGAGTCGCCCTTGAAGGTGTGGATCTTGCGCCCGGCCGTCCACAGCGCGTCCTGGGTGACCTCCTCGGCGTCCTCGCTGGATCCGGTGATCCGGAGGGCCAGCCGGTAGACGCGGTCCGCGTAGCGCTCCACGAGCTGGTCCACGGCGCCGGGCTCCTCCCGCCGCAGCGCCTCCACCAGCTCGGCGTCGACGTCCCGTCGCCTCGGCGAGGCCACGCTCATGCCCGCACCGGCGCCTGGAGCGCGAGATACCGCTTCAGCTCCTCGACGCACCGTTCCAGCACCGCGATGTCCTTGCTGACCTTGCTCATCAGGATTCCGCCTTCCAGGGCGGCCACGACGAACTGCGCGACGATCTCCGGCCGGCACTCGGGCCCCATCCGCCCCCGCCGCCGCGCCGCCTCGAGCGCCAGCGTGATCCGCTGCCGCCAGGTCGAGAAGATGCCGGCCAGGCGCGCCCGGAACCCCTCGTGCACGTCCGAGAGCTCCGAGGCCAGCGTGCCGAGGGGACAGCCCAGGCAGCCGCTCTCGCGTTGCGCCTCCACCACCCGGTCGAGGAAGCAGCGGATCTGCGCCATCGGATCGCCCTCCGGGTCCGCGAAGCAGGGCTCGACGGTGCGGCCGAGGAACGAGGCGACGATCTCGTCGAGGATGGCGTAGCCCAGGTCTTCCTTGCTCTTGAAGTAGTGGTAGAAGCTCCCCTTGCCGACCCCGCTCTCGCCCAGGACGTCGTCCAGGGAGGTCGCCTGGTAGCCCTTGACCTGCATCAAGCGCCGGGCCACCTCGATGATGGCCTCCCGGGTGCTCCGCCCTTCCCTGGTCCGCGCGCCCGCCGTGGTCATGTTGTGTACCGACTGGTTGGTACAACCCTACTGACGCACCGCGTCCTCGTCAAGCCCCATGGCGCCGGGGCCAGCGCCGGCCGGCCCCCCCTCGAGTCAGAACAGCGGGGCCGCGACCTTCATGGCCGCCATGACCAGCGGCCTGGGGTAGACCCCGAGCAGGACGACCCCCGCCACGCAGAGGATGACGGAGAGCGCCAGCATCGGCTCCAGGGACAGGGCGCCGGTGGCCGGCGGCGCCTCGATGTACATCCGCTTGGCGACGATCAGGTAGTAGAAGAGCGCCACCACCGTGAGCACGGCCCCCACCAGGACGAGCCAGTAGAGTCCCGCGGTGGCCGCCGCCCAGAACACGTAGAGCTTGGCCCAGAAGCCGGCCACGAACGGGATGCCGCCCAGCGAGAGCAGGAACAGCAGCATGGCCAGGGCCAGCAGGGGCGAGCGCTGGGCGAGCCCGCGGAAGGCGGCCACGCTCTCGGAGCCCTCCGCCCGGGCCACGGCCTCCACCACCAGGAAGGCCCCCATGTTCCCGAACACGTAGGCGACCAGGTAGAAGAGGACCATCGCCGTGCCCGAGGCCGACCCGGCCGCCAGCCCCATCAGCATGTAGCCGATGTGGGCGATGCCGGAGTAGGCCAGGAGGCGCTTGGCGTTCTGCTGGGGCAGCGCCATCAGGTTGCCGGCCACGATGGTCACGGCGGCCAGCCCCGCCGCCACCGGCACCCAGAGCCCGACGCTCGCGCCCATGCCCTCGTAGTAGACGCGGAAGATGGCCACAAAGCCCGCCGCCTTGGGGGCCACGCTCAGCCAGGCCACGAACGGCGTCGCTGCCGCCTCGTACGTGTCGGGCACCCACATGTGGAAGGGGAAGGCGGCGATCTTGAAGCCGAAGCCGGCGAACACGGCCAGGAGCCCCAGCAGCAGCAGGGGATCGCCCGCCGCCAGCGCGCCGGCCACCTCGGCCAGGCTCGTGGTCCGCGCCGCGCCGTAGACGAAGGACAGGCCGTAGGCCATCACGGCGGAGGAGACGCTGCCGACCAGGAAGAACTTGAGCGCGGCCTCGACCGCCTCCCCTTCCCGCTTGGCGAAGCCCGCCAGCACGTAGAGGGGGATGGACATCAGCTCGAAGGCCACGAAGAGGAGGATCAGGTCGCGGGCCGAGACCAGCACCAGCATGCCCAGCAGCGACGTCAGCAGGAGCAGGTGGTACTCGCCGGTCCGGCGGAGGAAGGGGCGGCCGGGCAGGGCCAGCCCGCCCAGGATGCCGATGAACGTCGCGGCCAGGAACAGCCGCTTGGCGAACAGGGCCAGGCCGTCCTGGACGAAGGCGCCCCCCAGCTGCGCGCCGGCGGCGGGCAGCAGCATGGCGACCACCGTGAGGATCAGCACCCCGAGCCCGGCCAGCCAGCCGATCCAGCGGCGGTCGTCGCCGCGGGCGGCGAGCGTGGCGCCGAACACCAGCAGGGCCAGGACGGCCAGGCCGATCTCGAGCGTGAAGGTGGTCATGGGGCCACGATCCGCGTCAGGAGGGGCACGGTCGCGGTGCCCACCGGGCCGATGGCCAGGCCCGGCATCATCCCGAAGACCACGATGACGCCGACCAGGACCACCAGCGCCACCCACTCCGGGCCCCGCGCGTCTTCCAGGTGCTCGAAGTGGGGCGAGGGCGGTCCCCAGAAGATCTGCTTGGCCACCCGCAGGACGTACACGGCGGTGAGGAAGGTGCCGGCCACCGCCGGGAACAGCCACCACGGGTGGGCCGAGCGCCAGGCGCCCATGAAGGTCAGCAGCTCGGCCACGAAGCCGGCCGTGGCCGGCAGCCCCAGCGAGGAGAGACCGCCGACGGTGAAGGCGACGGCGATGCCGGGCATGGCGCGCCCGAAGCCGCCCATCTTCCCGATCTCGCGCGAGTGCGCCTTCTCGTACACGAGCCCCACCAGGGCGAAGAAGAGGCCGGTCATCACGCCGTGGGCGAACATCTGGAACACCGAGCCGTTGAGGCCGGCCTCGGTCAGCGTCGCCGCGCCCAGCATGACGATGCCCATGTGGGAGACCGAGGAGTAGGCGATGACGTACTTGAGGTCGGTCTGGGCCATGGCCGACAGCGCCCCGTACACGATGTTGATGCAGGCGATGGTGCCGACCAGCCCGGCCAGGGCGCCGGCGCCCTCGGGGAGCAGGCCCATGCCCAGCCGCACCACGCCGTAGGCGCCGAGCTTCATCAGCACGCCGGCGTGCAGCATGGACACGGCCGTCGGGGCCGAGGCGTGCCCGTCCGGCGACCAGGTGTGCAGCGGCCAGATGCCGGCCAGGATCCCGAAGCCGACGTAGAAGGCCAGGAAGACCCACCACTGGACCCCGGGATCGAAGGCCGCCGCCTGCAGCTCCAGGAACGAGAAGGACCCCGTGCCGGCGAAGACGTAGAGGGCGAAGATGCCGACCAGGATGAAGGCCGACCCGAACAGCAGGTACAGGGTCAGCTTCATCGCCGCGTACTCCTTGCTGCCGACCCCCGTCTCCCGGAAGGCCCAGGCGAAGATCCCCCGCGGGCGCACCTGGCCGCTCGACCCCCAGATGCCGATGAGCAGGTACATCGGCAGCACGGCCAGCTCGTAGAACAGGAAGAACACGAAGAGGTCGAGCGAGACGAACACGCCGAAGACGCCCGTGACCAGGGCCAGCAGCAGGGCGTAGAACTCCTGGCTCCGCACCGTCACCGTCCAGGAGGCGAAGACGCCGGTGAAGATGATGAGAGCGGTGAGCAGCACCATGAGCAGGCTCATGCCGTCCACGCCCAGCTCGTAGGCGACGCCCAGCGGCGGCACCAGGAGCACCTTCTCGTGGAACTGGAACCCCGCCGCCTCCCGGTCGTAGGCCAGGTAGATCCAGAGCGACAGCACGGTGGAGACGCCGGTGGCGACGGCGGCGATCAGGCGGACCGCCAGCGGGCGATGGCGGGCCGTGAACATGATCAGCAGCGCGCCGACGAACGGCGACCAGGTGATGAGCGACAGGACCGGGACGCTCACCGGCTCCCCCACTGGGCCCACACCAGGAGCACCAGCACGCCGAAGGCCACCCCGTAGACGTAGTCCTGGGGCACGCCGGTCTGGATGCGGCGCAGGAGATCGCCCGCCCGGAGCGACCAGGCGCTGGCCGCGTTGACCGCCCCGTCCACCACGTAGCGGTCCAGCCAGCCGATCACGCGCGAGAAGCCGAGCATCGCGCCCCGGTAGAGCCGCGCGTAGAGGGCGTCGAGCCCGTAGCGGCGGCGGGCCGCGAAGTCGAGCGGCGCCAGCAGCGCGGCCAGCAGGTCCGCGCTGACCACCCGCGCCTGGTAGGTCGCCCAGGCCAGGACGATCCCGGCCGCGGCCAGGCCCAGCGACAGCGGCGCCAGCCAGCCGGGTCCGTGCTCGCCCGGCGGCGGCTGGACCGTGAACCACAGCCCCATGCCCACCGTCAGCGCGGCCAGCACCCAGAGCGGCCCCGCCATCAGGCGCGGCGGGTCGTGCAGGTGGGCATGCGGGTCGTGGGGCCGGCCGAAGAAGGCGATGAACACGACCCGGAACATGTAGAAGGCGGTCAGGAACGCGGTGAGGGCCAGCAGCACGAAGGGCCCGGTCAGCTGCCCGTGCAGGACGCCGGCCAGGACGGCCTCCTTGGAGAAGAAGCCCGCCAGCGGCCAGACGCCGGCCAGGGCCAGCGTCCCGATCAGGAAGACGATGCCGGTCTGCGGCATCGCCCGGAACAGCCCGCCCATGCGGAAGACGTCGTTGGTGCCGACAGCATGGATGACGGCGCCGGCCCCGAGGAACAGCAGGGCCTTGAACACGCCGTGGGTGCCCAGGTGGAAGAAGCCGGCCGCCGCCGCGCCGGCGCCGGCCGCCGTCATCATGTACCCGAGCTGCGAGATGGTGGAATAGGCGAGCACGCGCTTGATGTCCCCCTCCACGCACGCCATCGTCGCCGCCAGCAGGGCGGTGAGGGCGCCCACCCAGGCGATGAGCGTGAGGACGTCGGGGACCAGCGCGAAGAGCGGCATGGTCCGCGTCACCATGAAGACGCCGGCGGTGACCATGGTGGCGGCGTGGATGAGGGCCGAGACCGGCGTCGGGCCTTCCATGGCGTCCGGCAGCCACACGTGCAGCGGGAACTGCGCGGACTTGCCGACCGCGCCCAGGTAGATCAGGACCATCGTCAGGGCCAGCCCGGCGGCCGGGAGCTGCCCGGCGGCGGCCTGCGCGAAGAGGGCCGTGAACTCGAAGGTGCCGGCCGCCGCCCACAGCCAGACGATGCCGACGATGAAGCCGACGTCGCCGAGCCGCGTGACCCAGAACGCCTTCACCGCCGCCTGGGCGGCCGAGGGGCGGTCGTACCAGAAGCCGATGAGCAGATAGGAGCAGAGGCCGACCAGCTCCCAGAAGACGAACATCTGCACGAACGTCGGCGCCAGCACCAGGCCCAGCATCGAGAAGGCGAACAGCGAGTGGTAGGCGTAGTAGCGGCCCAGGGCCGGGCCCGGCTCGCCGTGCAGGTAGGCCAGCGAGTACACCTGCACCAGCAGCGAGACGAGGGTGACCAGCAGGACCATCGCCCGGCTCAGGTCGTCCAGGAGGACGCCGACCGTCACCATCGGCCCGCCGGCGCCGGGGATCCAGCCCCACACGCCCGCCCCGCTGGCCTCGGCCAGCCAGGCGGCGGCGGCGACCAGGAAGGCGGCGCCGACGGCGCCGATGGAGACCCAGCCCGCCGGCGGGCCCGACCGGCGCAGGCCCGGCGCGAGGGCCAGGAGCAGGAAGGCCGCGAACGGCAGCCCGAGCACCAGCAGCGCGGCGGTGATGGCCACCCTCAGCCTCGCAGCAGCGTCAGGTGGTCGGCGTCCACCGTCTTCCGCACGCGGAAGACGGCGATCACGATGGCCAGCCCCACGCCGACCTCGATGACGGTGATGGCGATGGTGAACAGCGTGAAGACGAGGCCGGCCAGGTCGGCGTGGAAGCGGGCGAAGGCGACCAGGTTGATGTTCACGGCGTTGAGCATCAGCTCGATGCCGAGCAGGATCCCGATGGCGTTGCGGCGGGTGAGGATGCCGAAGAGGCCGATGGCGAAGACCAGGGCGGCCAGGATCAGGTAGGCCTGCAGCCCGGGGCCGGTCACCGGGTCCTAGTCCTCGGTCCGGGCCAGGTAGATGGCGCCCAGGAGGGCGGCCACCAGGAGCACGGCCAGGAGCTCGAAGGACGCCGCGAACGGCCCGACCAGGGCCCGGGCCAGCCCGGCCACCTGGTCCTCCGCCGGCGTCCCCGCCGGCGCCGGCGGCCGGGCGCGGGCGATGAAGCCGGCCAGGCCCACGAAGACGGCCGCCGCCACCACCGCGCCGTTCAGCAGGAAGCGGCTGGTCTGCGTGATGCGCTCGCCCACCAGGCGCTCGGTGAGCATGATGGCGAACACCAGGATCGTCACCACGCCGCCGGCGTAGAGCAGGAGCTGCACGGCGAAGAGGAAGGGGCTCTCCAGCAGCAGGAACACGACGGCCGTCGCCACCAGGGCCCCGGCCAGGTACAGCACGGCGTGGAACAGGTTGCGGGTCAGCACGACGCCGAGGCTCGCGGCCACCAGGGCGGCGGCCACCACGACGAAGGCCAGCGTGGCCCCCGTCACTCGGCCGGCTCCTTCGGCGGGCGGGCCGCCCTGGACGGCGCCTGCATGTCCCGGAGGCGGTTGCCGGTGGCCCAGGAGGCCTCGTGCTGGAGCCCCAGGGCGTGCAGCCGGTCCTTGTCCAGCAGGAGCTCGCGGCGGTCCCGGGTGGCCAGGTCGAAGGTCTTGAGCATGACGATGGCGTCGGTGGGGCAGACCTGCACGCACAGCTCGCAGAACTCGCACGCGTACAGCTCGAGCGTGAAGCTCCGGGCGTAGTTGCGCTTCTCGCCCTTGAGCATCTCGACCCGGATGACCTGGGGCGGGCAGATGTACTCGCACAGCCGGCAGCCGATGCAGTTCTCCTCGCCCGTCTCCGGGTCGTAGGTCAGCGCCAGCACCCCCCGGAAGCGGTCCGGGTAGGTCCGGGGGCGGTCGGGGTACATGACGGTGACCGGACGGCGGAACAGGTTCCGGAGCGTCACGCCCATGGCCCGGGCGACGGCGCGCGCGAGCAGGCCCAGCTCGCTCCAGAAGCCGGGCCCCCCGTCGGCCGGGGCGGGATGGCCGGTGCGGACGGTCAGGCCGTCAGAGGCCACGGCCCCCTCCGCTGGCCACGACGAACCCCGTGACCAGGAGCAGCACCACGGTGGCGGGCAGCAGCAGCTTCCAGGAGACCCCCAGGATCTGGTCCACGCGGATGCGGACGAAGCTCCAGCGCACCCAGGTGACGAGGAGGAAGACGAGCACGGCCTTGAGCAGGAACCAGATCGGCCCCAGCCAGGCCGGGCCCGGGCCCAGCCAGCCGCCCAGGAACAGCAGCGCGCCCAGGAACGAGGTCCCCAGCATGTGGGCGTACTCGCCCAGCTGGATCAGCGCGAACTTCATCCCGCTGTACTCCACCCGGAAGCCGGCCACCAGCTCCGACTCGGCCTCCAGGATGTCGAAGGGCACCCGGTTCTCGGCGGCCAGGGTGGCGACGAGGAAGGCCAGGAACGCCAGCTGGCCGATGACGGGGTAGAAGACGAACCAGCCCAGCAGCCCGGCCTGGGCGCCGACGATGGCCGACAGCTGCATCGAGCCGGCCAGCAGCACGGGCACCAGCGCCGCGAAGATGAAGGGCAGGTCGTAGGAGATGATCTGGTTGACCGCCCGCATGGCGCTGAGCAGGGCGTACTTGTTGTTCGATCCCCAGCCGCCCATGAACAGGCCCACGATCTCCAGCGCCGAGACGGCCAGGAAGAAGAGGACGCCGATGTTCAGGTCGGCCAGGCCGAGGCCGGGCGCGAAGGGAATGGTGGCGAAGATCAGCAGGCACGGCACCAGGAAGACGACCGGGGCCAGGTTGTAGACCCAGCGGTCGGCCACGCGCGGCACCACGTCCTCCTTGAGCATGAGCTTGAGGGCGTCGGCGATCGGCTGCAGCCAGCCGTGCGGCCAGCCGACGTAGTAGGGCCCGATGCGCGACTGCATGCGGGCGGCGAACTTGCGCTCCAGGAGCGTGATGTAGGTGACCACCAGGATGATGGCGTTCAGGAGGATGAAGGCGGCCAGGGCGTCCCGCACCGCGGGCGGCAGGCTCACCGGTCCACCTCGCCGAACACCGGGTCCACCGAGCCCATGATGGCCACCACGTCGGCCACCTTGTGGCCGGGGATGATGTGGGGCAGCACGGCCAGGTTCGAGAAGGAGGCGCCGCGGACCTTCATGCGGTACGGCTTGGGGCCGCCGTCCCCGATCAGGTAGAAGCCGATCTCCCCGCGCGCCCCCTCCACCCGGGCGTAGGCCTCGCCCCTGGGCAGGCGCACCTGCCCGACCGACTTCACGCCCGGCCGGGAGGCGATGGGCCCCTCCGGCAGGCCGTCGAGCACCTGGCGGACGATCCGGATGGACTGCCGGAACTCCTGCATCCGCACCCGGTACCGCGCGTAGCAGTCGCCGGCCGTCTCCACGGGCACGATGAAGTCGAAGTCCTCGTACGACGAGTAGGGCTCGGCCCGGCGGACGTCGTAGGCGATGCCCGAGCCCCGGATCAGGGGGCCGGAGACGCCCAGCTCGAGCGCCAGCTCGCGGGAGATGACGCCCACGCCCTGGGTGCGGACCAGGAAGAAGGCGTTGTCCTCCAGCATGGCCTCGTACTCGCCGATGCGCTGCTCGATCTGGTCGACCGTCGCCCGGCACCGCGCGGCCCAGCCGGCCGGCAGGTCGTAGCGCGTGCCGCCGACCTGGTGGAAGCCGTACAGCAGGCGGGCGCCGGTGAGCGCCTCGAAGAGGTCGAGGATCATCTCCCGCTCCCGCATGCAGTACAGGAAGACGGTGGCCCCGCCGCCCAGGGCGCCGCCCATGTCCATGCACCAGGTGCCCAGCCAGAGGCAGTGGGAGGCGATCCGCTGCAGCTCGGCCACCAGCACCCGCAGGTACTGGGCCCGCCTGGGCACCTCGATCCTGCCCAGCCGCTCGGCGGCCGAGACGTAGGCCAGCTCGGCGGTCATCGCCGACACGTAGTCGGTCTTGGAGGCGATGGTCGGGTACTGCACGTAGGTGAGGCTCTCGCCCAGCTTCTCGTGGCAGCGGTGGAGGTAGCCGATGACCGCGTCCACCGCCACGACGGTCTCGCCCTCCAGCGTGAGGATGGCGCGGAAGACGCCGTGGGCGGAGGGGTGCTGCGGCCCCATGTTCATGATGAGCCGCTCGTTGCCCCCGTAGCCGACCTCGACGACCGTCCTCCCCGCCGTCGGGGCCGGCGGGCGCCCGACCGTCGCGCCGGTCCGCGGGTCCGTCATGTCATCGGGGAGGCCGGCGTGGGCACCAGCACGACCGCCTGCATGTGCGCCAGCAGCGGGACCGAGGCGGCCAGGAACTCCTGCCAGGCCGGGTCCTGCGCCAGGCGGGCTCGCGACGCCGCCCGGTCGTTGAGGTCCTTGAACACCCACAGGTGGACGACCTCGTTGAGGGGCCCCAGCTCCGTCTGCCAGAGCCCGACCCGCCGCATGTACTTCTCGCGGGCCGGCATGACCGCCTTGAAGTGCTCGAGCCACTCCGGCGCCTTGCCGGTGTGCGTGCGGTACCAGCGCAGCTCGTACACGTTGCCGCTGTCGGCCGGCGGCTGGAGCGGCAGCACGGCCGTCATGATCTTGGTCTCCTGGGCCAGGATCAGCGGGCGGATCCGGGGCAGGTAGCCCTTCGTCCACTCGTCGTTCCTGGCCAGCTCGGCCCGCAGGCGCTGGCGCTCGTCGAGCGAGGGATAGCTCCAGAGGTGCACGTACTGGTTCAGCGTGCCGAACTCGGTCGTCCAGCCGCCCTCGAACTTGCCGTAGCGGTCGCCCCGCACCTTGCGGCCCGTCTCGGCGTTGAGCTTGAGGTACTCGCCCTGCTTGCCCGGCACCAGCGTGTACGTGCGCAGCTCGTAGATCATGGCAGCTCCTCAGCGGTACGGCGGGTGAGCCGTGTCGACGGCATAGTCCTTGCGCAGCGGGTGCCCTTCCCAGTCGTCGGGCAGCAGGATGCGGCGCAGGTCGGGATGGCCCGTGAAGACGACCCCGAACATGTCGTAGCACTCCCGCTCCATCCAGTCCGCCCCGCGCCAGAGGCCGGTCAGGGTCGGGCAGGCGGTCTGTCCCGGCGCCAGGCGTGTCTTCATCAGGACCGCCAGCCCCCCCTCGACGTCCTCGACCCGGCACACCACCTCGAGCCCCTCGGCCTTCCAGTCCACCGCGCTCAGCCAGTTGAAGTACCGGCAGCCGAGCTCCGTCTTGACCATCGCGCCGAGCTCCTGCCAGCGCTCGGCCGGCACGGTGACCGTCACCGTCCGGCCGTCCAGCGCCGGCTGGACGCCAAACCTCTCCCCGATACGCGACACTGCCTCGGCGGGCGCCACGCGCGGCTCAGCTTTCCGTGGCCGGGGAGGGCTCGGGTCTGCGGCCGGTCTTCTGGAACTCCGCGACCTGCTCCTGCAGCTTGAGCAATCCGTACATCAGCGAGTCGGGCGTCGGCGGACAGCCGGGCACGTAGACGTCCACCGGGACGACCCGGTCGACGCCCTTCACCACGTGGTAGCCGTGGCGGAAGGGCCCCCCGGAGTTCGCGCACGAGCCCATGGAGACGACCCACTTGGGGTCCGGCATCTGGTCGTAGATCCGGCGCAGCATCGGCGCCATCTTGATGGTCACCGTGCCGGAGACGATCATCAGGTCGGAGTGCCGGGGCGACGCCCACGGCACCATGCCGAAGCGCTCGACGTCGAAGCGCGAGGCGAAGGTGGCCATCATCTCGATGGCGCAGCACGCCAGCCCGAACGTGACCGGCCAGATGGACGAGCTGCGGGCCCAGTTGAAGATCTTCTCGGTCGAGGTGACCACGATCCAGCCGCCCGGCAGGTGGTGGATGGCGTCGGCGATCTGGGCCAGGGCCTGGGAGGTCCGGTCGCCGTCCGGCCGCTCCTGCCGGTACTTCTCCCACTCCTGGAGGTCCTTGATGTCGCCCCAGACCGGCGGGGGCACCTGGGGGGTAGGCGCCTTCACCGCCACTCCAGCACTCCCTCGCGGTAGGCGTAGAGCCAGCCGAGACCCAGGATGCCCACGAAGCCGGCCACCACCCAGAAGGCCGTCGGGCCGGCCGAGCGCAGGATGAGCGCCCAGGGAAACAGGAAGACGGCCAGGGTGTCGAAGACGATGAACAGCAGGGCGACCAGGTAGAATCCCACCGGGAACTGCACCCAGGCCGAGCCGATGGGCTCGGCGCCGCACTCGTAGTTCGTGAGCTTCACGGGGTCCGGCCGGGAGGGCCGCAGCAGCCGGGCCACCCCGAGCGAGACCACCCCGAAGGCCACGATGAGGACGGCGAAGATCAGCACCGGCACGTAGCTGGACAAACACGTTCCTCCTGACGAGCAGGCCCGACTGCGGAGTATACCATTCTGGTGATCCCGCGACAGACTGCCACGGGCGGCCGGCCCGCGCTCCCGGCTCCGGCCGGAGGCCGAACCCCCCGCAATCCCTGGACAGAATCCGGCGCTGTCGACCGCCGGCGGCCCGCGCCGCCGGGCAGGCACGGTGCTTGCCACGCCCACCAGGCATGAGCCCCGGGGGGCACCTGCTCACCACCGCCGCCTTCTGCGCCGTCTCGATGAGCCTGACCCGCGACCTGCCCGGCGCCCAGACCCTGGCCCTGGCCGGCGGCATCGCGGCCGGCGGCTTCCTGATCGACGTGGACCACGCCGTGGACTACGTGCTCTTCGACGGCCAGCGGAACCTGCGGCCGGGCGCCTTTCTCCGGTACTACATCGAGGGGCGGATGCGCCGCACGGTCCTGGTCCTGCACTCCTACGAGCTGTTCGCGCTCCTGATCGCCGCCGCCTGGTGGCTCGACTCCCTGCCGCTGGCCGGCTACGTGATGGGCGCGCTCATGCACCTGGCCCTCGACATCCTCGTCAACGGCGAGGCCACGCCGCGCAGCATCGCCGCCTTCTACAGCTTCGCCTACCGGGCCCGTCACCGGTTCGACGCCCGGGCGCTCCTCGGGATGGAGCCGCGCCCCGCATCCTCCGGGTTCTGGCACACGTTCTTCGCCGGGGCTCCCCGGCCGCAGCCCACCGGCGCGCCGGTCGCGGACGCCGCCGCCGCCCCGGCCACCGGCGCCGGGCGCCCGCGGCCG
>FWPU01011323.1_pt1 | contig 12572 bp, 13 predicted proteins | sample 2228361 | NCBI WGS metagenome assembly FWPU01 (sample SAMEA103939777, study PRJEB20133) | metagenome | reverse complement strand
GCTGTTGATGCCGCCTGCGCCTCGGTTGGACGGGACCCTGCCAGCCTGGTCCGGACGATCGGCATTGGCATTGATCAGCGCCCAGCGGGTGAGCGACCAGAGTATCCCGCCGAAGGCCGGACACCCTTGACGGGCGCGCCGGAAGAGATCGCGATGGCGCTGCGGGCCTTTGCCGCTGAAGGGATTACCCATCTCCAGATCACGCCGTTTCTGCAAGGCGTCGCGGGCATTGAGGCGCTCGCGCCCGTGTTGGAGCTACTGGATCGAGACGCGGGTTAGATGTGCCAGCGGCGGACGCGGACCTGCGCCTCGGGGAAGGCTTCACGCAGCCGCTTGAGCACCTCCTGCCGCATGGCATCGTCGTCCGGGCCGGTCCAGACAAGCTGGAGACGGCGTGCGCGGGCGAGGCGTCCGGATGGCTCGCCCGGAGCCGGCTGCTCTTCCGCGCCCTCCAGCACGCGCGGGAAGCGAAGCGCGCCCCACCCCGGACGCAAGCGGATCTCGACAGGCGGCAATCCAGGTATGCCGGCAACCGCGGCCCGGGCACGCTCCTTGGCGACGTCTCTCGCTTCTCGAACGCCCATCAGCGTCACGACCGTGCGAACCGGCCGCTCGGGACTGCGATTGATCACCGACGTGGTGAAGATCAAGGCATTGGGCGTGACGACCCGGTCGCCACCGTCGGTGCGCAGGACGGTTGCCCGGAAGGTGATATCTTCAACCCGACCTTCGATGTTCTGACCGACGAAGGCGATCCGGTCGCCGACGGCATACGGGCGCTCAAACAGGATCACGACTCCGCCGGCGAAGCTTTGGAGCACAATCTGGAGACCGAGGCCCACCGCGATGGTGCCCACTCCAATTGCCGCGATCAGCCCCGACCAGGTCAGTCCCCACAGGCTGAATAACAGCGTGGCGGCGGCGACGTAGACAGCAAATGGAATGCCCCGGTCAATCAGGACGCGCGTGTTTTCCGGAATGGCCGCGCGGCTGAGCCGGCGGCTGAGAGGCTGCCGAACCAGCCGCGCCACGCCGTAGGCTAACCCGAAGAGGACCGCGGCCTCCACCAGGCCGAAGCCAAGCTCGACCAGTTGGTCGAGGGCATCATCCAGCAGCGTCCGCAAGCTTTCGGGCATGCCACTATAGATAGGACGGGTCTGCGCCGCCTGAGGCTTCCCCCCTCACGCGGCACAGCACTCCGCGCCAAGCGTCCACTTAGCGCTGCAAGCTCCCTTGCCAGCGTGCGATCACGGCCAGCGTCACGATGGCAGCGCCGGCTACCTGGGCTGCATCAAACAGGACAAAGGCCCAGCTCGTGGCAAGCTCGCCACTGACCGATGCGGCGAGAAAGCCGATCACGATGCTCGCAAACGTTGTTACCGATGCCCGCAGCCGTGGTTGTGTGAGCCGTGCTTGCCACATCGCCACCGCAAGAATGACTCCGGCCGCAATTGGAATGATCTCGTACACCGCTCCTCCTCCTTAATCGCTCTTTCTTTTGCAGGATCATACGCGCGAGGTGGCAAGCTGTCGAGCCAGCGCTGCCTGTTTGGGCGGTCCTTGCGCCGGGTCAGCGCCAGCGAACAGGCGGAGCGACGAAGCCATTGGCCTCCAGCAAGAGCGAGACGATGTCGAGACCGGACCCTACCACGCAGCGGGACAGATCGAGCGTCCGATCTGTTGTATCTGGAGCGACGCGGCTCACTCCTCTCCTCAGACCGAGCGAGCCGCGCCATTTCTGGAGATCGTGGGCGTGAGGACCGTGGCCATGGCACGGCCGCGCCCAATCAGCCGGCTAGGCCTCCGGGCTTGCCTCCGGAGTGGCAACGACAATGCCTGCCTCAGCCGCGCGCTCGGCCTCCGCCAGATTCTCCGCCGTGATCAGCGCTGGGGTCAGGTAGTTGTCGTGCTGCTCCGGCTGCTTGCCTTCGCGCAGGTAGGCAACGATGATATCGAGCGCGCCCCGCGCCTGGCCGCCGGGGAATTGCTCGATGGTCGCAGCCATCTTGCCATCGCGGATGGCGACCAGCGCCTCGGGCAAGGCATCGAAGCCGATGATCGGGATGTCGAGATTGTTCGCTTCCGCCACCTCGATCACACCGAACGCCATATCGTCGTTGGCACAGACGACTGCGTCCGGGTTCGGATGCGCCGCCAGCCCAGCCTCCATTACCTTGACCGCTTCATCGCGGCGGAAGAGCGCCGTCTGGTCAAAGACGATCTTGATCTTGTCCTGGCCAGCAAGGACCTCTTTCAGCCCCTTGTCGCGGTCAATGGCCGGCGTGGCTCCAGGCTGGCCTTGAAGCTCGAAGATCTCACCGCCATCCGGCAGGATCTGGATCAGGTAGCGCCCTTGCAGGCGGCCACCCTCAACGTTGTCCGCACCGACGTGGGCAAGCGTATTTGCCCCGGTCACATTGCGGTCCACCGTCACTACCGGCACGCCTGCATCGATCGCGGCTTGGACTGCAGGCGCGAGCGCATTCGCGTCGTTCGGGCTGATGACGATGCCTTTGACGCCCTGAGCGACTGCCGCCTCAAGATCGGCCGATTGCTTGGTCGAGCTCGGCTGGCCGCCCTCCTGCCCGTCGAGCGGGATCAGCTCAATGTTCAGCTCCTGCGCATGTTCCTGAGCCAGCTTCATCATGTGGACGAAGAACGGGAAAGCTAGGCTCGGCACGGAGAACGCGATCTTGAGCGGCTCTTGGGCCATCCCGACCCGGGAAATGAGCGGCATCCCGATGGTAGCCGCCGCAGAGGCTTGCACGAAGCGGCGCCGATTGAGGCGATAGCGAATCAACCGGTCGATATCGTTCATTCTGCACACCCCTCCTCTGTCTCAATCAGCCGATCCGTTCAGACGTGACCTTTCGCCGGTGATGCTGATCTCCTGTGAACCCCATCGCCCTCCTTTCCATGGCGGCTCCATTGCCCCACGCATATCAGCTTGCCACGCACCGATCCGCCCTCATTGCGAGGAGCGGACGCCCCGTCTCCCGGCGCAATCCTACCGGCGCCGCTTGACCAGCCGGTCGATATAAACGCTGAGCACGATGATGGCGCCAATCACCACCGGCTGCAGGTAGGACGAAACCCCGAGAATGACGAGCCCATTGTTGAGCACCCCGATCAGCATGATACCGACCAGCGTGCCAATGACCCCACCTTCTCCGCCGAAGAGACTGGTGCCGCCGATGACCACGGCGGCGATCGCTTGCAGCTCATAGTTCTGCCCGGCGATCTGCTCAGCGGAGTTGAGCCGGGACGTCAGCAAGAAGGCAGCGACACCGGCACAGAAGCCGGTGATGACGTAGACGCTCATGGTTAGCAGCGTCGTATTCAAGCCGGAGAGCCGGGCCGCCTCAGGATTACCGCCCAGGGCATAAATCCAGCGCCCGTAGCGCGTGTAGCGCAACACGATGTGCGCCACGATCACAAAACCGAGCAAGACCACGACGGGAATGGGAATTTCCCAGATATAGCCTTTGCCCCACTTGGTGAAATCGTTTGAGAACGAGCTGATCGGCTGGCCGCCCGACCACAAAAGCGTGGCCCCGCGCCATGCGCCCAATCCCCCGAGCGTAACCACGAATGCAGGGATCTCGAGCTTTGCGATCAAGAAGCCCTGGAGCAGGCCAATCGCCAGACCGACGCCAACGGCGGCCAGAAAGGCATACAGGACGTGAACGCCACCCTCGTCTTTCACCCCGCCGGCCAGCAAGCTTCGTGTTCCTTTTGCCGCCGATGCCGCAACGATGCCGGCAAACGCCAGCGCAGACCCCACGGACAAATCGATGCCACGCGTCAGGATCACGAACGTCATGCCGACCGCGATGATCCCAACGAAGGAGATCTGCCGCATGACATTGAGAAAGTTCGAGCTTGTGCGAAATCCAGGCTCGAGGATGGAGAAGACTGCGACGAGCACGAGCAGGAAGATGACCGGGGCAAACCGGCCCAGAACATTCACGATATCGACTGCCCGCGCCGGCCGTGCCGCGGCCACTGATCCGGTCATCGTGCGTGCCATAATGCGCTTATCCTTCTCCGCGTTCCAGTGTATCCAATATGATGCGCCATTTAGGCGGCTGGCCGTCCCTCATCCAATCCGGTGGCGAGCGCCATGATCCGCTCCTGCGTTGCTTCCGCGCGTGAAAGCTCTCCCGCAATCATGCCACGGCGCATCACCAGCACGCGGTCGCTCATTCCCAGGATCTCTGGCAGCTCTGAGGAGATCATCAAGACCGCGACACCGCGCTGGGCGAGCTGGCTGAGCAGGTGGTGCACCTCTGCTTTCGCCCCGATGTCCACTCCCCGCGTTGGCTCATCCACGAGGAGGATTTTCGGTTCCAAGGCGAGCCACTTGGCAAGCACCACTTTTTGCTGGTTGCCACCGGAGAGGTTCCGCACCTTCTGTTCCAGACTCGGCGTGCGGATCTGCAACGCATCCACGAAATGTTGTGCGAGGCGCCGCTCTTCTGCCAGGCGGACAAACCCTGCCTTAGACAGCCGTCTCAGTGCCGCTAAGCTGATATTCTCGCGCACGGCAAGTTCCAAGACCAGCGCCTGCTGCTTGCGGTCTTCGGGCACCAACCCGATGCCAAGCCGGATGGCGTCCTGTGGTGAGCCGATCTCAACGGGCTGCCCGTTGATGAGGATCTCCCCGCTATCGTAGCGATCGGCGCCAAAAATCGCCCGGGCAAGCTCGGTGCGGCCCGAGCCAACCAGCCCGGCCAAGCCGACGATCTCCCCAGCACGCACGTGGAAGCTAACATCCTTGAGCACAATGGCGGATGGATCGCGCCGCGTGCCCGTCCGGCTCAGGCCACGCACCTCTAGCGCTGGCGCAGGGGCGATAGCAGCCGGTTCTTTCTGAAAAAGATCCTCGATCCGGCGGCCCACCATCAACTGGACAACCTGCTCTGGCGTGGCACTGGCAGTCGCGAGATCTCCAACGTTCTGGCCATCACGCAACACCGTAATACGATCGGAAATGGCGAATACCTCTTCCAAGCGATGGGAAATAAAGATAACGCCGATTCCTTGCGCCTTCAGGCTACGAATGATGTCGAGAAGGGCGGCAACCTCTGTCTCCGTCAGCGCCGAGGTTGGCTCGTCCATGATCACAATCCGGCTGTTGTAGGAAAGCGCCTTAGCAATCTCGACCATTTGTTGCTGGGCCACACTGAGATCGCGCACCGTGGCCCCAGGATCGAGCGTGACACCGAGACGCTCCAGGAGCGCTGTTGCCGCCTGCCGCAGAGATGTCCAGCGGACGAAGCCGTTGGAGCTTGGCTCCCGGCCGATGAAGATGTTCTCCTCGACCGTCAAGTTCGGAAACAGATTGAATTCCTGATAGATAATGGAAATGCCGAGGCGCTGCGCCTGGTTTGGGTTGCTCAGCGTGACCGGCTTCCCCTCCAGCAAGATCCGGCCTTCATCCGGGGCGTAAACACCGGAAAGGATTTTCATGAGCGTACTCTTGCCGGCCCCGTTTTCTCCAACGAGCGCCAGGCACTCACCGGGATAGACGTCCAGGCTTACCCGGTTCAGGGCCAGCACGCCGGGGAACTGCTTGCTGATCCCCTCCATGCGCAACAAGGGCCGCTGTGCCGGCGCACCGGTCATCTGGTGTCTCTGCGATGCCTGCTCCACGCGTATATCCTTATGCTCACCCCGCTGCTCACGGCGCCACCCACGCCACCGGCACGGCTCACCGCGCAGGCGGCGGTTTGTTGCGGCACAACACATCTGCTGGGCAGTATTGTGCGTTACGTATCAAGCCGCGTCTACCGCTGTCAGGCGCGGGGATTCCTCCTATCGCCCTGCGGCCCTCTCCCAAACGTCCTCCGGATTCCTCCCCCAGGTGGATGTGAGGGAATAGGAGACAAGAGCGGTTGCTGCAACCCGGTTGGGAGCGCAGGCTGGGAGTGTGCGTAGGCATCGAGTGTGCATACGCACGCTCATGGCGGCGCCCGCGTCACGCACCGGGCGAGCGCCACGGCAACAAGTGACGAGCGGATTGCTCCGGCGGATGCCTGCCGCGCCGGAGGTCCATGGGAGTACCCACACTCCCCGTTGCTCCTGACCCGGCGTCTGCATTCCCCGCAGCCCGTCTGACGCGGGTCGAGCGGGTTCCCCAGGCCCCCACGGGATCACCGAGTGGACTGTGCCGCTGGCGTCCGGGCTTGGAGGTCTCGCGCCATGGCGATCGATGTCACACAAGGATCGCACCCAGAGCATCTTCCTCAGAATACGGTGGTCGTGCTGCCGAAGCCACTGCCGGCGAATCGCAGCGCGCTTTGGACCTTGTTCTGGGCGATCGGGCTTTTGATGGGGATCGTTCTGCGCTCACTGCTCGATGGTTCAGGGGAGATAGCTTCCAATCGGAGCGCTCTGCCCGGCGCGGCGCACGCGTTTGCCGCGGCGCCCGGCAACGAACCGCCGACGGTTGCGGTCTATGTCCACGCTGTCTTGGAGCTCCCGACCGCCACCCCCACCGCGACGCTCCGGGCCGTTCCCAGCCCAACGCCGGACCTGGCAAGCCAGACCTCCTTCTGTGGCACGGCAGAGCCAGGAAAGCTGTGCCGCATCCCGTACCCCCCGCCTCCAACGCCGACACCCTTCCCGCCCTGCACGGAGATGGCCCGCCTGCAGCCTGGGGATTGGTGCGTCTGGCCGACAGCATCGCCGGAGTATCTCGCCAGGCGGTAGTCACGCCCAGGCTAGCATCCGGATTAGCCGCTGACCACACGCATGAACCGCTCGATCGCGACGATATGGTCGCGGGGCGTGGCCAGGCCGGCGCCCATGGTGTTGACGGAAAGATGCGTCACGCCGGCTTCACGCCAACGGGCGACTTCGTCCTGCCATTCCGCTTCCGGCACTGTTCGCAGATCCAGACGCGCGTCAATCCCGACCGCGTCAGCGGGGCGTCCGGCTTCGGCAACATACTGGCGCAGGCGCTCGATCCGCCCACGCTGCTCGTCGGTCAGACGGCCGAGGGGCATCCAGCCATCGGCGAGCCGAGCGACGCGCTTTAGCACAGGCTCGGCCATGCCGCCCATCCAGATGGGGATGGGGCGCTGCACCGGCAGCGGGTTGATCCCAGCCTCGGTGATGCGGTGGTACGCCCCCTCGAAGGTCACGACGGGCTGCGTCCACAGGAGGCGCATGACCTCGATCTGCTCTTCAAACCGGCGGGCGCGGTCCTTGAAGTTCATCCCTAGCGCTTCGAACTCGACATGATTCCAGCCGATGCCGACGCCGAGACGGAGCCGCCCGGAGGTCAGGATATCCACCTCAGCGGCCTGCTTCGCCACCAGCGCAGCCTGCCGCTGGGGGAGCACGATCACCCCGGTCACGAGCGTCAGGCGCGGGGCCACGCCGGCAAGGTAGCCGAAGAGCACGAAGGGCTCATGGAACTGGTCCTGGTGGGTATAGCCTCGCCAGCCTGGACGGTGGGTGGGATCGGCGCCGAGGACATGATCGTAGGCGAGCAGGTATTGGTAGCCCAAGTCCTGAGCGGCTTGCGCGTAATCCCGGATCACCGCCGGGTCGGTCCCAATCTCAAGCTGAGGAAACGTCACGCCGAATTGCATGATGCCCCTTCTCCCCGTGGATAACCGCATCTCCCTGGCGCGCTGCGCCCACGGCCAAGCTCCCACCGTCCGAGCGCTGCCCGATGCCGCTCGCAGTCGTGCGCAGACACAACCAAGGCATTGTAGCCCTCGCGATAACGGTTTGTGCGTCCACGCTGTGTTGCACCGGTGCTCTTCGGCTTTGACTCACTGATAGCCTGTCACGGATACTTAGGATTGTGAATTCGCGCACGAAGGTGTGGATGGATTGCTCCTTTCTCCCGCCGGGCGCGAACGGCGCTGCGCCCGCGGTGGCCGGCGGTGAAAGGCAAAGAACACCATGGCCAGGACGATCCCGAGCGCAGAAATTGGCCCGCTGGCTCCAAAGAACTGACTCAGGTAACGAGCGATGCGAACGATTCCACGCAATGGCCCAGACCCGGACGCGGACAGCGAGACGAGCGCGGCCGGGCGGGTGACCGTTGCCCGGGGCATGAGCCGTCCTGGCGACCCGAGCGCGGTTATCGAATCCGGCGCGGCGATCCCGGATATCGTGATCCGCCGTCTTCCGATTTATGTCCGGACCCTGCGCACGCTCCGGGAGCAGGGGATCGGCTCGGTCTCGTCGGAGGAGCTAGCCGACCGTATTGGCGTCACGGCGGCCCAGATCCGGCGCGATTTGTCCTATTTCGGGAAATTCGGCAAGCAAGGCAAGGGGTACGATGCTGGCTTTCTTGCCGAGACGATCGGTAGGATTCTGAAGCTGGACCGGCAGTGGGACGTGGCGCTCGCCGGGTTTGGCAACCTTGGGCGCGCCATCGCGCAGTATCGGGGCTTCGTGCCGTCATCGTTCCGCATCGCGGCGATTTTTGACCGCAACGAGGCGCACATCGGCCGGGAGGTTGATGGCCTCGTCATCCTGAGTGACGACCGGATCGAGGCGGAGATTGCCCGGCTGGGGATTCGGATCGGGATCGTCGCCGTGCCCGCCAGCGCCGCGCAAGAGGTCGCCGACCGCATGATCGCTGGCGGTGTGCAGGCACTGCTGAACTACGCGCCGGTGGTGCTGAAGGTGCCGGCTGGCGTCATCGTCCGCGAGATCGATCCGGTCAGCGCCCTGCAAAGCATGACGTATTACCTGAACGACACGCCCTCCGCTCCGTGAGCGCGGTTGCCATCTGGAGGTAAGCGATCGGGGATCCGGTGGGATTCCGGCCCGGCGATTGGGCGGTTTGCGATAGCCAGCCGACTACCGGACGACTAGGACAATCGATCCCGCGAGCAGGGTGGCCATGGTCACATTGAACGCCCTCGCCGCCCGCTCGGTGCGAAGCGCCCGCTGGACAGTGGCCCCAAAGGCGAGCCAGACGAAGCAGCTCGGCAACACGGCGAGGGCAAACAGGACGCCGAAATAGGTCGCCTGCACGATCGCATCAGCCGCGCCGGCATGCAGATAGGTGCTTGCCGCGCTCGCGGTTATGAGCCACGACTTCGGATTCACCCACTGAAAGGCGGTCATCCCCCAAAAGCCAACGACGCTGGTGGCGGCTGTCCCGTCGCTGCGGCCGCTCGTGGCAATCTTCCACGACAGCCAGAGGAGGAGGCTGGCGCCGGCCCACTGGAGACCGCGCGTAAGGCCCGGATTCCCGACCACCAGGCGGCCTAGCCCGAAGGCGACGAAGAACATCAACAGCCCCATCCCTGTGGCGATCCCGAAGAGACACGGCAATCCGCGCCGCACCCCAACGGCGGCGCCCGTCGAGGCCAGTACAATGTTGCTGGGTCCAGGGGTGATGGCGGCCACAACGGCGAACAGCAGGAAGGCAAGGGTGTGGTCGTCGGTCATAGGCAAGGGGCCTCCTCAAGGATCCAGGGGTATCGTAATGCTCGTCAATCGTAGCGGGTCGGGCGGAATCGGTCTTGAACGATCGTGCGACGAGCACGCATCCGACTGGATTCGCCAGACGGAGGTGATTGCTGGCGTCGAGCTGTTCGAAGCGCACTTGCAGCGATTCGCCTATCGCCGGCATCGCCATGACACCTACGCCATCGGTCTAACCGAGAGCGGTGTCCAGGCGTTTGCATATCGCGGCGCGACCCACGCGAGCACCCCTGGGCAGGTGGTGGTGCTGCATCCGGACGAGCCGCACGATGGCCATGCGGGCACGGAGGCTGGGTTCGGGTATCGCCAGCTTTACATCGAGCCGGCAGTGATCTTTGAGGCTGTGCGTACGATATGCGGTCGCGCGTGCGCGTTGCCGTTTGTCCGGCAGCCGGTCGTGTGGAGTCCTACCCTCGTCGCCGCGATCCGCGCTGCTTTCTGTGAGGATCGTGAGCCCCTCGCCATTGACGATCTGGTGCTGCGGCTCGCCGAGGGGTTGCTGGAGGCAGACTCACGCTGCGTGCGCGCCACCTTGCCAAGCCGTCTCGACCTCATTGCCATCGCCCGGGCGCGCCAGTACCTCGACGCGCAGCGGACACGGGTCGTCCGTTCTGAGGAGCTTGAGGCGGTGACTGGTCTCACCCGCTACGATCTGGCCCGCCAGTTTCGCGTTGCCGTGGGGACGAGTCCTTACCGGTATTCGCTGATGCGGCGCCTGGCGTTCGCCCGTGCCCACGTGGCCCGGCGCCGCCCGCTGGTCGACGTCGCGCTTGAGGCTGGGTTCTCCGACCAGGCGCACTTCACGCGGCAGTTTGTCGCCGCATATGGGCTCACGCCGGGTCAGTACCGCGCGCTGAGCGCGCGTGCGAGCATCTAGGCTACCGTGCCGGGCTTGCACCGCATCGCCGCTGTCGTCCTCCGGTGCTTGCCCGGTGACTCCCTGAACCGGCGTGGGCCGGCAGTGTGCTAGGTCCCGCAGCAAGCCCCAATGCACCAGCGTGTGCGACCATCCGCTAGGTTCAGGGTTCTCGCATAAGCACCGGCAACCATCGCAGCACCGCATGGCCACGGTGCCAGACAGGATCCAGATGGGCAATGAGCGCGGCTCAGACCAGACGTGGTCCGGGGTAGGGACCGTGCGCCATTCGCCTGGTTCATCACCTGGAGGATGCGATGCCTGACTACGAGCACGATCTGCAATTCGGCTTCTGCCTGGATCCTTCTGCTGCCGACCATCGCCGCAGCACCGCGGTCACCCACTTGCTGGACAATCTCGCCGAGACAGCCGGCGCAGGCTCGTTTCCGGGATTTATGACCAGGACCCGCGTGAGCCGTGACTTGGAGGGGATAGCTCCTCCTGTTCGTCTCGGCATTCCGGCGTTATGATGCATCCTGATGTGAGCAGGCTCTCGCTGGAGCACAAGAGCACCGCCATCACATCATGCCGGCATCAACGCGAGAGCAGGAGCGCCGGCATGATGCCGGCACCACCACCACGCGCGGCTGTGACCGGGGCTCGCAATGCCGAACTTGTACCTTACCGAGCAAGGATCGCAGTTGGAGCGGGAAGCGGGACAGCTCCTGGTGACCAAGCACGGGGCCATTCTGCTGGCAGTGCCGGCTACCCGCGTCGAAACGGTGATCGTCGTCGGCAACTGCGGGATTACAACGCCGGCGCTCACGCTGTTGCTGGAGCGCGGCATCGGCCTCATCTTTCTGACCAGCAACGGCGCCTTTCGTGGCCGGCTCATAACCGACCTGAACGGCAGCTTGGATATACGGCGCATGCAATATCAGCGGGCAGCGGACGATGCCTTTTGCCTCCGGCTCGGAGCGGCGATGATCGCGGGCAAGGTGCATAATGCCCGCGCAGTGTGCATGCGCCGCGATGGCGAGGCGCAAGATCCAGACATTGTTGGCGCGGCAGCGGCCATGCGCGAGGTGCTGGCCGCGCTCCCTGCGGCCCACACACGAGCCGAAATCATGGGCCTGGAAGGCCAAGCAGCGCGGTATGCCTTCGGCGTGCTGGCGCGCTCGCTGCGGCCGCCGTGGGTCTGGCAAGCCCGCGCCCGCCGGCCGCCGACCGATCCCGTCAACTGCCTGATCTCGGTGCTCTCCACGCTGCTCCACGAGAGTTGCTATGCTGCCTTGCAGACCGTGGGACTCGATCCGGCGTGCGGCTTCCTGCACACGCCACGGCCCGGCCGCGCGGCGCTTGCCCTGGACTTGATGGAGGAATTCCGGCCGCTGATCGTTGATTCGCTGGTGTTGACGCTGCTGAACAAGCGGATGCTGCAGGCAGAGCATTTCGTACCCGGACCTCGCGGAGCGGTCTATCTTAGCCAGGAAGGGTGGCGAGCCGTGGCCCAAGCGTACGCGAGGCGCCTTCAGACGCTGGTCACTCTTCCCGGGCGATCGCGGCGGGTAAGCTACCAGAAAGTGCTGGAAGTCCAAGCGAGAGCTGTTCGACGGGCGATCATGGACGATGCACCATATGAGCCATTCTTGGTTCGATGAACCGATGATGAGCGATGATATTGCGCATTCCAGCACCAATGAGCCGGATCGCACGCCCGGCACATTTTGGCTGACATGCTCGCGGCCCACATTCCGCATACATTCGCTGGTTTTTGGCCGCGAGCATCGGAAGAGCGGGCTTAGTCCCGGGGGATGCTCGCGGCCAGGGCAGACCCGCGTCCGGACGCCACTTTTGCTCCCGCGGATGGGCGCGGAGGAGGGAATGGACGTGAATGGATGGGGGTGGCGGAATGAGATGCTCGCGGCCAGGCTACACAGTGCCAGCCCTTGTGGGTGGTGGCACATGGGACCGCCAAGGTCTTGCGTCCGGACGGGTGGTATGAGAGGATAGGGGTGAATCGTGGCTGGAATGCCACGGGGATTGAAACGGATCCGCCCGAGCCGTTGACAACAACGACATGGGGCGTGGTGAATCGTGGCTGGAATGCCACGGGGATTGAAACTCCGCGTCCCTGACCAGCGGCCCGGGCGCGAGGACATCCGGTCGGCTGGTGAATCGTGGCTGGAATGCCACGGGGATTGAAACTAATCAAGAATGACCTTGGGGAATTCATGTGTTGTGGGAAGTTCTC
>FWPU01011322.1_pt1 | contig 12573 bp, 10 predicted proteins | sample 2228361 | NCBI WGS metagenome assembly FWPU01 (sample SAMEA103939777, study PRJEB20133) | metagenome | reverse complement strand
CGCGGCCGGGTGGCGGCCCGGGACGGCCGCCTCCTGGCCGCCGTGCCGGAGGTGCCCTGGGCCCGCGCCTTCCGCTCGCCCCGGGCCCGCCTGGCCGTCCGGTGGCGCGCGCGGGCCGAGGACTTCGAGCTGCCGGCCGGGCCGCGCTACCCGGTGGCCCGGCTGGTCAGCGCCGTCATCACGCGCCTGGAGGAGCGCGCCCTGGAGGCGGGCGACCTGCATGCCGCGCTCATCGATCGGGGCGGCGGGTGGGTGGCTCCGGGCGTGGTGGCCGGCTTCGCCGACCGGCTCGACGGTCTCGCCTCGACGATCACGACCGACTTCAACATCCTGGCGCTGGGCCGTGACCCGGCCAGCATGGCCGTGGCCGTGAACCGGCTGCTGGCGCTGCGCGGCGGCATCGTCCTGGTGGACGGCAGGCGCCCCGTCTGCGAGATCCCGCTGCCGTTCGGCGGGGTCATGGCCCGGGGCTCCCTCGACGACGCCGCGCGGTGGGAGCAGGGCCTGCGCGACGCCCTCGTCGCCCGGGGCTACCCGCATCACGAGCCGCTCTTCAGCCTGTTCTTCCTGGCGGCCGACTTCCTGCCGTCCGTCCGGCTCACCCCCCGGGGGGTCTGGGACGTCAAGGCGTCCCGCGTGCTGCTGCCCGCGCGCCGGCGGCCGCGTGGGCGGTGAGCGGGCCCGGCCGGAGGTGACGGCCGGCGCGCGACGCCCCCGCCGCCGTCGCGTCGCCCTCGCCGTCCTGCTGGCGGCGGCAGGCACGGCCGTGGCGGCCTATCCGTTCCGCGAGGCGTGGTGGGGAGGCTGGATCCTCGCCATCGCCGAGGCCGGGGTGGTGGGGGGGCTGGCCGACTGGTTCGCCGTGACCGCCAGCTTCCGGCGTCCGCTGGGGCTGCCCATCCCGCACACGGCGCTCATCCCGCGCAACTGGGAGCTGCTGGCCAGCCGCGTGGGCTCGATGGTCGGCGACCGGGTGCTCACGCGCGAGTACCTGGCCCACGAGCTGGCCCGGCTGGACGTGGCCGACCTGATCGGCCGGGCGGCCGAGCGCGTTACCCGCCCGGACGTGGAGGCCGCCACCCGCATGCTGCTCGGGTGGATCGCCCGCGAGATGCCGACCACGGGCACCGGCGAGGTGGTCGGGCGCCTGCAGCGCCTGCTGGCGACCCAGCCGCTGGCGCCGCTGCTGGCCTCGGCGCTGGAGCTGGCCTCCCAGCACGGCTGGCTGGGGCGGGCGGCCGGCGCCGTCGCCGCGGCCCTGGCCGACGCCCTGGAGCGTCCGGGGCTGCGCCAGGCGTTGCTGGGCCTGGTGGACGAGGTCCTGGACCGGTACCGCGAGCAGACCACCTTCTATCCCCGCCTCGCGCTCGGCCTGGCCGACCTGCTCGGCCTGATAGACCGCCGGCGCATCCTGGCGGCGGGGCACGACGGACTCGAGCAGGCGGCGCGAGACCCCGACCACCCGCTGCGGCGCCAGGCGGTCGACGCGGTCGTCCAGCTGGCCGGGCGCCTGCGCCGGGATGCCGACCTGGCCGCCCGCGTGGAGGCGCTCAAGGTCGAGGCCGCCGGCAGCCCCGTCCTGGGCCGGCTGGCCGAGGAGGCGGCCCGGGCGCTCCGGCAGGCGCTGCTGCACGATCTCGACCGCCCGTCCTCGGAGGCCGTCGGCTGGCTGGCCGAGCGCCTGGACCGCTGGCGGCGCACGCTGCTCGAGGACGCCGCGCTGCGCGCCGCGGTGGACCGCTGGGTGAAGCGCCAGGCCCTCGAGCTGCTGGAGCGGCACCACGGCCGCATCGCCACCCTCATCGAGAAGGGGGTGCACACGCTGGGGCCGGAGGGGGCCGTCACGCTGGTCGAGGAGCACGCCGGGGACGACCTGCAGTTCATCCGGGTCAACGGCACGGTGGTGGGGGGGCTGGCCGGGGGCGGCCTCTACGGGCTGCACCTGCTGCTCCGGCTGCTCTAGGCGGGCGACCGTTTGTCGCCCTTGCCGAATTCACGTACACTGCCCCCCCAAACACGCCCGGGGAGGCACGCATGTCACGTTTGCGCATTGCGGCATCGCTCATCGCCATCGTGCTGGCCGTCATCGTGATCGGCTCGCCTGCCCTGAGCCAGGCGCCGAAGTCGGGCGGGGTGCTCAACGCCATGCTGCGGGAGGACCTGGCCCAGGGCTTCTCCATCCACGAGACGGCGACCATCTCCACCGTCTGGCCCGGGATGCCCTGCTTCAACAACCTCGTGCTCTTCGACCCGCTGAAGCGCCAGGAGAGCATGGACACCATCATCGGCGAGCTGGCCGAGCGATGGTCGTGGCAGGACAACTACCGCAACCTGGTCTTCTTCCTGCGCAAGGACGTGAAGTGGCACGACGGCCAGCCCTTCACCGCCAGGGACGTCAAGTACACCTTCGACATGGTCCGGGAGGCGCCCGACGCCCAGGGCAGGCTCCGCATCAATCCGCGCAAGGACTGGTACGCCAACGTGGAGGCCATCGAGACGCCGGACGCGCACACGGTGGTGTTCCGGCTGAAGCGGCCGCAGCCCTCCCTGCTGATGATGCTGGCCTCCGGCTACTCGCCCGTCTATCCGGCGCACGTGCCGGCCGCCGAGTTCCGCACCCGCTGCGTGGGCACCGGCCCGTTCAAGGTCAAGGAGTGGCGGAAGGGCGAGTTCGTCGAGTACGAGCGCAACCCGAACTACTTCGTCAAGGGCCGGCCGTACCTCGACGGTATCCGCTACGTCGTCATCAAGGAGCGGGGGACCCGGCAGGCGGCCATCCAGTCCGGCCAGCTCGACATCTCCTTCCCGGGCGAGACGACCAAGACGATGTCCGAGCAGATCAAGGCCGCCGTGCCGCAGATGGTGATCGTCCCCGCCAGCCAGAACGTCAACGACAACCTGATCATGAACATCAAGAAGCCGCCCTTCGACAGCGTCAAGGTGCGGCGGGCGATCAGCCTGGCCATCGACCGCCGGGCCTACGTGCAGGCCGTCCACCAGGGCGGCGCCGTGGTCGGGGCCTCCATGGCCCCCAAGCCGTACGGCGTGTGGGGGCTGCTGGACAAGGACCTGAGCCAGCTGCCCGGATACGGCAAGCCCCAGGAGGACAAGGCGCAGGCCCGGAAGCTCCTGGCCGAGGCCGGCTTCAGCGCGTCGAACCCGCTGCGGGTCGAGATGGCCACCCGGGCCATCGCCATCTACGTGGACTTCGCCTCCTTCGTGATCGACCAGCTCAAGCAGGTGGGGGTGGAGGCCACGCTCAAGCAGGTCGAGACGGCCCAGTGGCATCCGCTGGTCACCCGCCGGGAGTACCAGATGGGCGCCAACCTGACCGGCATCGGCCCCGACGACCCCGACGCCAACTTCTACGAGAACTTCGCCTGCGGGTCGCCCCGGAACTACACCGACTACTGCGACGAGCAGGTCATGAAGATGATCGACCAGCAGTCGCAGGAGCTGGATGCCAAGAAGCGCCTGCAGATGGTCTGGAACATCCAGAAGAAGCTGGAAGAGGACGGGGCCCGGCCCATGATGGGCTGGCGCATCGACTACTTCGCCCACTGGCCGCACGTGAAGAACCTGGTGCCGCACCAGTCCATCTACAACTACGGCCGGATGCAGGAGGTCTGGCTGGACAAGTAGCTCACGACCCGGGTGAGGGGGGCGGGGGCGCCCCCGAGACCCCTGAGCAGTTGTCGGGGCGGTCGAGGGGGCGTCCCTGCCCCCCTCGCCCGGGTCGTGGCTGCTTGGCCACGCTCCCATGAGGACGTACGTCGCCCGGCGGCTCGGCATCGCGGTCGTCACGCTGCTCGGCATGTCGATCGTCATCTTCGTGCTGCTGCGGCTGGCGCCCGGCAACATCGTGGACATCCTGTTCGGCGCCGCCGGGTACGTGAACGAGGCCGACAAGCAGCTCATCATGAAGGAGCTGGGGATCGACAAGCCGATCTGGCTCCAGTACCTGCACTGGCTGGGCGACGTCTTCACCGGCGACCTGGGCAAGTCCTACCGCTACGACGTGCCGGCCTGGCAGATCATCAAGCCCCTGATCCCGGTCACCGTGGAGCTGGCTGCCTTCTCGATCCTCATCGCGGTCCTGCTGGGGGTGCCGACCGGCGTCATCAGCGCCGTGCGCCAGGACACCGCGCTGGACTACGTGCTGCGCGTCTTCTCGCTGGCGGGGCTCTCCATGCCCTCCTTCTGGCTGGGCATGGTCATCATCCTGTCCCTGGTCGTCTGGCTCGGCTGGATCCCCCCGCTCACCTACGTCTCGCCCACGCAGCACCTGGGCCTGCATCTCGTCCAGTTCCTGCTCCCGGCCCTGGCCGTGGGCTACCGCTCCTCGGCCCTGCTCATGCGCATCACCCGCTCGGCCGTGCTGGAGGTGCTGCGCGAGGACTACATCCGCACGGCCTGGGCCAAGGGGCAGCGCGGAGGCGCCGTGGTCTGGCGGCACGCCTTCATGAACGCGGTGCTGCCGGTGGTGACCGTCATCGGCATCGAGTTTGCGTTCCTCATCGGCGGGCTGGTCGTGACCGAGACCGTGTTCAACATCCCCGGCGTGGCCCGGTTCCTGGTCGAGGCCATCCTGTGGCGCGACTACCCGATCGTGCAGAACCTGGTCATGTTCATCGCCATCGTGGTCATCCTCTCGAACCTGGCCGTGGACCTGCTCTACGGCTGGCTGGACCCGCGGGTGCGCTATGGCGATTAGGCACATGGGGGGCCGCGAAAGGGCCCCCCATACCCCCCGACGCTCGGGCCGCCCCGGCGGAGCCGTGGCGTCCCTCGATCCGGCGCGCGATGGCGACTAGACCCGTCGCCGCCGAGACCGGGACCGGGATCGATGTCGTCGTCGTCGGCCCCGCCGCGCCGGCCCGGGGCGGCGTGGGCACCGCCGTCCTGCGCTTCGCGCGCAAGAAGCCGCTCGGCGCCGCCGGCGCCCTGCTGGTCCTCCTCATGGTCGTGGCCGCCGTCTTCGCCGACGTGCTGGCCACCCACGATCCGATCGCCACCGACGCCTACAACACCCTGGCCGGCCCGGGCCCGGACCACTGGCTGGGCGCCGACCACCTCGGGCGCGACATCTACAGCCGGATCGTCCATGGCGCCCGCGTGTCCCTCATCGTCGGCGTGCTGTCCACGCTGCTGGGCTCCGTGCTGGGCGGGATCATCGGGCTGCTGAGCGGGTACTTCGGGGGGAAGGTGGACCTGCTCAGCCAGCGCGTGCTGGACATCCTGCAGGGGCTGCCGCTGCTGGTCCTGGCCCTGGTCATGGCGGCCTCGCTGGGGCCCACGGTCCCGAACGTGATCATCGCCATCTCGATCCCGATCATCCCGCGGGCGGCGCGCGTCATCCGCAGCAGCGTGCTGGCCATCCGGGAGATGCAGTACGTGGAGGCGGCCCGGGCCCTGGGGATCGGGCACGGGCGGATCGCCTTCCGGCACATCCTGCCCAACACCATCGGCCCCTTCATCGTGCTGACCACCGCCCAGCTGGGGAGCGCCATCCTGGTGGAAGCCGCCCTCAGCTTCCTGGGGCTGGGCGTGCCCGAGCCGTACCCCTCGTGGGGGCGGATGCTGTCGGTGTCGGCGGCCGAGTACGCGCAGAAGGCGCCGCACCTGGTGCTGTTCCCGGGCCTCGCCATCAGCCTGGCCGTGTTCGGGACGAACCTGCTGGGCGACGCCCTCCGCGACACGCTGGACCCCCGCCTCCGCGGCGGCTGAGTGCGGCGACAGCCCGGGGGCGTAGCAGGACGGGGCGTCGGGCGCGGGTGGTGGCACGCGCGGGCAGCGCGACGGGGGGAGCAGGCGTGAGATCGCGGCGGGGCACGGGCGGGCGACAGCCCGGGGGCCCGTGCCCATAAAGGAGCACTCAGTCATGAAGATGTACGTCGCCGGTCAGTGGATCGACAAGCCGCAGACGATCGAGGTGCAGAACCCCTACGACGGCTCCGTGGTGGACACCGTGCCGCGGGCCGACCGGGGCGACGTGGAGCGCGCCCTGCAGTCGGCCGAGCGGGGCGCCCGGGCCATGGCCCGGCTGTCCGGGTACGACCGCTGGAAGATCCTCCGGAAGGCCGCCGAGCTGATCGCCGCCCGCCAGGAGGAGCTGGGCCGCCTGATCTCCCTGGAGGAGGGCAAGGCCATCGCCGAGGGGCGCCTGGAGGCCAGCCGGGCCTTCGAGACGATCATGGGCTCGGCCGAGGAGGCCAAGCGCATCCACGGCGAGACGGTGCCGCTCGACGCGGCCCCGGGCGGCGCGGGGAAGATCGGCGTGACGCTGCGGGTGCCGTGCGGGGTGGTGGTGGCGATCAGCCCCTTCAACTTCCCGCTCAACCTCGTCTGCCACAAGGTGGGGCCCGCCATCGCCGGCGGCAACGCGGTCATCGTCAAGCCGGCCACCGACACCCCGCTGTCGGCGCTCCGGCTCACCGAGATCCTGCTGGAGGCCGGGCTGCCGCCCGAGGGGATCAACACCCTGACCGGGTCGGGGGGCGAGATCGGCGACCTGCTCGTCACCGACCGCCGGGTGCGCAAGATCACCTTCACCGGCAGCCGCGACGTCGGCGAGCACATCTGCCGGCAGGCCGGCATCAAGCGGGTGACGATGGAGCTGGGCTCCAACTCCCCGCTGATCGTCATGCCCGACGCCGATCTGGACAAGGTGGCGGCGGCCGTGGCCGCCACCGGCTACGCCAACGCCGGGCAGGTCTGCATCTCGACCCAGCGGGTGCTGGCCGCCGGGCAGGTCTACGGCGACTTCCTGGAGGCGCTGCGGCCGCGGGTGCAGGCCCTCACGGTCGGCAACCAGCTCGACGAGTCGGTCAAGGTCGGGCCGATGGTCCGCGAGCGGGAGGCGATCCGGGTGGAGGAGTGGATCCGCGAGGCGGTCGCCGCCGGGGCCCGGATCGTGACCGGCGGCCGCCGGCAGGGCGCCATCTACGAGCCGACGATCCTGGCCGACGTCAAGCCCGACATGCGGGTGTCGTGCGACGAGCTGTTCGGCCCCGCGGTGGCGGTGACCCCGTTCACGGACATCGACGAGGCCATCGCGCTGGCCAACGACACGAACTACGGCCTGGCCGCCGGCATCTTCACCGAGAGCCTGGAGACGGCGTGGAAGTTCGCCCGCCAGGTCCAGTCGGGCAACCTGCACATCAACTGGGGGCCGCAGTGGCGGGCCGACCTCATGCCCTACGGCGGCCTCAAGGAGTCGGGGTTCGGCAAGGAGGGGCCGCGCTACGCGGTCCAGGAGATGACCGAGCTGAAGATGGTGGTCTTCCACCTGTCGTCGTAGGCGGCGCGGCCGCCGGGAGAGCATCATGGCCAGGGACGAGCTGTGCTGGCTGCCGGCGACCACGCTGGCGGCCATGATCCGCGCGCGGAAGGTGTCGCCGGTCGAGGTGGTGGACGCGGTGCTGGCCCGGATCGAGAAGCTGAACCCGAAGCTCAACGCCTTCGTGACGGTGACGGACGAGGCGGCCCGCCGCCAGGCCCGGGCCGCCGAGCGCGCGGTGATGAAGCGCGGGGCCCGGCTCGGGCCGCTGCACGGCGTGCCGTTCTCGGTGAAGGACCTCGTCGTCACCGAGGGCGTGCGCACCACCTTCGGCACCCCGCTCTACCGCGACAACGTGCCCGCCGAGGACGCGCCGATGGTGGCCCGGCTGAAGGCCGCGGGCGGCATCATGCTCGGCAAGACGAACACCCCCACGTTCGGCTGGCTGGGCGCCACCCACAACCTGCTCTTCGGGCCCACCCGGAACCCGTGGAAGCTCGACCGGACGCCCGGCGGCTCCTCGGGCGGCGCCTCGGCGGCGGCCGCGGCCGGACTGGGGCCCCTGCACGTCGGGACGGACGGCGGGGGCTCCATCCGCATCCCGGCCTCCTGCACGGGGATCTTCGGCTTCAAGGCCTCCTACGGGCGGATCCCCGTCCATCCCTTCAGCGGCGCCTGGAGCCTGTCGCACATCGGCCCCATGACCCGCACGGTGGCGGACGCCGCGCTCATGCTGCAAGTCTCGGCGGGCCCCGACGAGCGCGACCTGTACTCGCTGCCGGCCCCGGGCGTGGACTACCCGAAGGCCCTGCGCGGCTCGCTCAAGGGTCTGCGGGTGGCCTGGAGCGACACGCTGGGGTTCGCCGAGGCGGTGGACCCGGAGGTCAAGGCCATCTGCGCCAAGGCCGCCGGCGCCTTCCGCGAGCTCGGCTGCCGGGTGGAGAGCGTCGACCCCGGCTGGCCGTCGCCCCGCGACTGCTGGGAGGCGATCTTCTGCGGCGGCATCGCCACCCGGATGGCCCCCTACCGCGAGCGGAAGAGCGAGATCGAGCCGGGGCTGCTCAGGATCATCGAGAGCACGCTGCAGGATCCGCCCACGCGCTACGTGCAGGCGTGGTTCGACCGCCTGACGTGGTGGCAGCACCCGCGCCGGTTCTTCGAGACCTACGACCTGCTGCTGACCCCCACCATCGCCTGCCCGCCCTTCGGGGCCACGCTGGAGGGACCCGAGCAGATCGCGGGCCGGCCGGCCTCGCGCTACGACTGGATCCCGTTCACGTACCCCTTCAACCTCACGGGGCAGCCGGCCGCCTCGGTGCCGGCCGGGTTCACGAAGGACGGGCTGCCGGTGGGGCTGCAGATCGTCGGCCGCCGCTTCGACGACGTGACGGTGCTGCGGGCCTGCGCCGCCTTCGAGCGCGCGCGCCCCTGGGCCCAGCACCGCCCGCCCCTCGACTGAGAGCCGGGGGCCTTCAGGGCCGCCGGGCCGATCCTGTGCCCTGGCAGGCGTGAGGTTCTGATCGCGTCATGCAGCGGAACCGGCCTGGCGGAAGCGCTCGTACCGTGCTTCGACCAGATCTCGCGCCGGCTGCAGGTCGGCCCTCCGCGGGAGGATGATTCGTGTGCCGTGGAGGGCCTGGAGCGCGTGGACCAGGGTGGGTCCGTCGGCTTCGGTCAGGATGTCGCGGCGGACCTCGAGCACGTAATCTGGGCGAAGGCCGAGGAAGTAGCGATCGAACGCTGCGTGATGTAGCGCGCAAAGGGCGATTCCGTTCCTGACGAGCGGCTCTCCCGCCGGGTCCGAGTCCGGGACGATATGGGCCGCGTCCAGAAGTTCCTCGTGACGGAGCCGGCAGAACGAGCACTGGCGCTGGTAGGCCTCGAGCACCCGCTCGCGAAACCCTCGCTGGTGGAGTCGCCGGCGGACCGCCGCGGTGGCGTAACGTCGGCGCGCGATGTCGGTATCTTCGTGGAGCTGATCGATCGCGTCGGCAGGCCGCAGACCGACGTGGGCGGCATCATCGACGGCCACGGCGAACGTGAGCCGGCTCGGCTCGTCGCCCACGACGAAGACCGGCCATGCAGCCAGGTAGCGTCCGGGGACGATTCCGTGGAAATAGGCAAGAGGAAGGCGGCGTTCCATGGCAAGACGCAGACCCCGGTTATCGGGGTGCTGCGGGTCGGTGCCGCGGTATCGATACCGAAGCAGCCCGTCCGGGCCGAAGGCGTCATCGTACGGCCCCGCTGGCGCCGTGGTGATTGACAGCGGGGCGCCCTCGAGGACTCTCGGTCTGAAGATTCCCTGTGGCCCCACCAGCGGGACGCGCGTGCCGTCGAGGAGGAAGCCCGCAGCGAGCACGGCACGCGGCAGGACGTCCCCGTGGCGGGCAACCTGATCAGCCAACCATTCGAACGTAGCGGCCCTTACCCGCGCATCTCGGACAGGATCAAACACGGTCGCCCATCAGTCGTGTATCGATACCGATCGCTGCCCGGCGCTCACGGCGAGCGGCGCGCCAGCGCGTCCGCTGCGCTGCGAAGCTACACGGAGTCGCCACGCCGTCTCTCCTCGACTTCGCCATGTGGACATATCGGTCCATGTATCCCGGCGCGCCCGCTGACCCGGGCCGGGGAGGCGACGCAGCCAGGCGGGCATGGTGACGGGCCGCGAGGGCGTCGCGCGCCCGATCGAGCAGCCGCGCGTGTACAACCCGCGGCCGGCGTTTCCTTCACAGCGAGCGGACCGCATCCGATCGCCGCCATTGCCCGCGCCCTCCGCCCGGCGGGACAATAGCCGGAACCCCCCGACCGGCGCAAGCGCTCCGCGCGCGCGGGATGCCCCGACGGGCAGGCGCGCGAAACGTATCGAACTTCGCACGTTGACGGGGAGGCGGAAGCCCGGCAGGCTGCGGCGCGATGTCGCTGGCCGAGCTGCTCACGTCTCTCGCCGTCCTCGGGCTGGTGCTCGCCGCCGCGCTGACGCTGCTCGACGAGGGCCAGCGCGTGTACACCTTCGGCGCCGCGCGCGTGGAGGCGCAGCAGAGCGCGCGGGCGGCGCTCGACCGCATGGCGCGCGAGATCCGGCAGGCGGGGTGGAGCCGCGGAGCGCAGCCGTTCCCGGCGCTGAGCGTGGCCGAGCCCACGCGCCTCGTCCTGCACCTGGACGTCGACGGCGACGGGGTGATCGCGGGCAACGGCGAGACGGTCACCTGGCTGCTCCGCGGCCGCGTGCTGCGCCGCAACGCGGGGGGCGGCGCCCAGCCCGTCATCAACGGCGTGCGCCACCTGGAGTTCCGCTACCGGGACGCTCACGGCCGGCCCACGACCGTCCCCGACGAGGTCCGTGCCGTGGAGATCACGCTGATCACCGAGCCCGATCCGCTGCCGGCCGGGGTCCCCGGGATCCGGCTGTCCACCTCGGTCCGGCTGCGAAACCGCTGAGCGCGGGCCGGGCGGCGCGGCCGCGGGCCGCGGTAGAATCCATCGATGACGCTCTCACGGCGCCGCCTCCTGGCGCTGCTCGGGGCCGGCGCCGCCGGCTGCACCACGGTGCCCATCACGGGCCGGCGGCAGCTCGTGCTGCTCCCCGAGGAGGCCGAGCTGTCCATGGGCCTGAGCGCCTTCCGCGAGGTGCTGAGCAAGGCCAGGGTCTCCCCGGATCCCGCGCTCAACGAGCAGGTCACCCGGGTCGGCCGCCGCATCGCCGCCGCCACCGGGCGCGACGACTACAGGTGGGAGTTCAAGGTCCTCGAGGACAGGCAGGTGAACGCGTTCGCGCTGCCCGGCGGGAAGGTCGCGGTGTACACGGGCATGCTGCCCGTCACCCAGGACGACGCGGGGCTGGCCGCGGTGCTGGGTCACGAGGTGGCGCACGCCACCGCCCGGCACGGCGGCGAGCGGGTCAGCCAGACGCTCCTGGTCCAGACGGGCCTGGCCGCCGTGCAGGTGGGGCTGGCCCGTAACGACCCGCGCACGGTGCAGGCCGTGACGTCCCTGCTCGGCGCCGGCGCCGCCGTGGGCCTGCTCCTGCCCTGGAGCCGCGCCCAGGAGTCGGAGGCCGACCACCTCGGTCTCATCTACATGGCCAAGGCCGGCTACCACCCCTCGGCCGCCCGCGACCTCTGGGTCCGGATGGCCCGGCAGTCCCGCGAGGGGAGCCGGCCCCCCGAGTTCCTCTCCACCCACCCGCTGCCGGAGACCCGGATCCGGCAGATCGAGGCCTGGCTCCCCGAAGCCCTGACGTACTACCAGCCGCGCTGAGAGGGCGGCCGGCCGGCCACGACGGGCAGGGGAGAAGCCCGCCCCGACCCCCACGGATCGTCAAGCAGGCCCTTGATCGGAATCTGGCCAGAAAATCTTGTGTTTTTGCTTGACACGCCCTGGGGCCGATTGTAATGTCGCGCACCAAGTGGGACGAAGTGGGATGAAGTGGAGACATCGTCCCACGGCGGGGGCGCAAGACGCGGCGACATGTTTCGGGGGCGCTACCAGCACACGATCGACCCCAAGGGGCGGCTGAGCATCCCGGCCAGGTTCCGGGACGTGCTGGCGCAGTACGAGGGCATGCTGATCGTGGTCCCCAACGAGATCGCCCTGGAGGTGTATCCCTTCGAGGAGTGGGAGCGCCAGGAGCGCCGGATCAGCGAGCAGTCGCAGTTCAACCCCGAGGTCCGCAAGCTCGGCCGCCTCTACATCTCCCGGGCCAAGGAAGTGGCGCTCGACGGCGCGGGCCGCATCCTGCTGCCGCCCGACAGCCGGCAGCAGGCGGGCCTGGTCAAGGAGGTCACGCTGGTCGGCCCCGGCCGGCCGTTCTTCGAGGTATGGGATCGCACGCGGTTCGAGGAGTACGAGCGGACGAACGGCGAGGGGTTGCCGTCGCTGTTCGAGCGGCTGGCGCAGCTGGGAGTGTAGGCGCTCACGTACCGGTCCTGGTCGACGAGGTCGCGTTCCTGCTGCGACCCCGGCGCCCGGGCTGGCTGATCGACGGGACGGTGGGGATGGGGGGGCACGCCGAGCGGCTGCTGGAGACGACGGGGGCGGACACGTGTCTGCTCGGGCTCGACGTGGACCCCGAGGCGCTGGCGCAAGCCGCCGCCCGGCTGGCCCGCTTCGGCGGCCGGGTCCGGCTCGAGCAGGCCGACTTTCGCCACGTGGGCGCCGCCGCCGGCCGCCACGGCATCGAGCGGGCCCAGGGCGTCCTCCTCGACCTCGGCGTGTCCTCGTACCAGCTCGAGGCGTCGGGCCGGGGGTTCTCCTTCCAGGCCGACGAGCCGCTGGACATGCGCCTCGACCCC
>FWPU01011321.1_pt1 | contig 12573 bp, 12 predicted proteins | sample 2228361 | NCBI WGS metagenome assembly FWPU01 (sample SAMEA103939777, study PRJEB20133) | metagenome | reverse complement strand
GGCGCCAGCCGTGCCCGCGGCGCCCCCTGCGGCCAAGGGGTACAAGATTGCGATCGTGGTTAAGAACCTGGGCAACCCGTTCTTTGAAGCGGTGAATCGGGGGGCTCAGGAGGCTGGCAAGGAACTAGGTGACGAGATCATCTTCCAAGGGCCAGCGACCCCCACCGCCGAAGGGCAGATCGAGATCATTGATGCCCTGATCGCCCAGAAGGTGGATGCTATCGCCATCACTGCCAAGGAGCCGGAGGCCCTCGTTCCGGTGGGCAAGAAGGCGATGGAAGCCGGCATCAAGGTGATCACCTTCGATTCGGCAGTGGCGGTCGAGGGCCGGCAGCTTTTCGTCAATCAAGCAGACATGGAGCAAATCGGCCGTATCCAGGTCCAGATGCTCGCCGAGATGATCAACTATGAGGGAGAAATCGCCATCCTCAGCGCTGCATCCACTATGACGAACCAGAACACCTGGATCGAGTGGATGAAGGAGGAGCTGAAGGACCCCAAATATGCCAAGATGAAGCTAGTCGGCGTCGTCTATGGCGATGATCTGCGGGAGAAGAGCTACACTGAGGCGCAGGGACTCTTCAAATCGTACCCGGACCTGAAGGGGATCATTTCGCCGACTACAGTGGGCATTGCCGCGACCGCTCGCGCCTTGCAGGATGCCGGCCTGTGCGGAAAGATCGCCCTCACCGGCCTGGGGCTGCCCAGCGAGATGGCCGAGTACATCAAGAACGGGTGCTGCAAGGAGATGGCCTTGTGGAACCCAGTGGACCTGGGCTATCTCACCGTGCAGGCGACCCATGCAATGCTGGCTGGCACATTGACGGGTAAGGTGGGGGAGACCTTCAAGGCTGGCAAGCTGGGCGAGTACACGACCAAGGACGAGGGGAACGGTGGCGTCATGGTGCTCCTTGGCCCACCCTTCAAGTTCAACGCCGAGAACATTGACGAGTGGGCGAAGGTGTATTGACAGTGATGAGTGATGCATTGGAGGAAGTGCGTCGCTCATCGTGGCTGTAAGCATAAACCCGAAGGGTCTTGAGTCTGTCCCTGGTCCCTGGCCTCCATGACGTCCAGCTTGTAGTCCTCGCTGCCTGTACTCCGAAGGAGTGTTCAAAGGACTGGGCAAGCTGGCTGATAGCCCATATGGGCCACAAGCAGGCCAGGGAGACCCTTCGGGTTTGTTGTGTCCCTGCCCGGTTCAGACAGGCTTAGACTCCCACACTGCCAGGACGGTTCCATCTGGATCGGAGAAGAGGGCGAACCAACCCTCGCCAGGGACTTCGCGCCTGGGCATGATCGTCTTCCCACCGGCGGCCTCGACCCTGGCCAGGGCCTTTTCGATGTTGTCCACCCCGATGTACACTATGACACCCAGGGGCATCTCTGGGGCCGCCTGGAACAGGCCACCGCCGGGCAGGGCGCCGGTCTCGATCAGACCATAGAACTGGCCGTCGCCCATAGGCGTGAGGTTGATTTTCCAGTCGAAGGCTTTCTCGTAGAAACTCCGGGCCTTCTGCAAGTCACGCGTGCTGATCTCGATGTGGACGAACGGGTTTCCCATTTTGCTTTGCTCCTTTCTGGTTTCATACGCTGTGCGACAGACTTTTGCCAGAAGACACAATCAAGGTATAGCACAAATGTTCTGGTCTGTCCAATCGCCCTTCCCGTACCTTGACAGCCAATCCTGTTTTGTTTATCGTATTCGCTTGGGAAGGACGCCAGGTCAAAGTCATCACAGCGCGGGGTATGACCAATTCTGAACACCGATTCTTCACTCGCAAGTGAGGTGTGTATGTCTTCGATTCCGCTTTCGCTCCGGCTTGCCCCCGACGCGATCGAGAAGCTGAAGATCGTAGCGCAGCACAAGGGTGTGGGTTACCAGACCTTGATTCGCATGTGGGTGATGGAGCGGCTTAATCAAGAAATTGGCTAACCTTAGGTGCACGCAGCATACCACGCCCGCTCACGTCCGTCAACAAAGATCGGAAATCACTGCCTCTCTTCCCCCTTTGATCGCTGTCGTCGGTCCCACGGCTGTGGGCAAGACGGCCCTCTCGCTGGACCTGGCGGAGGCGGTGAACGGTGAGATCGTCTCGGCCGACTCACGCCAGGTCTACCGGTTCATGGACATCGGCACGGCCAAGCCCACCCCGGCCGAGCGCGCTCGTGTGCCCCACCACCTGCTGGACGTGATTGATCCCGATCAGCCGTTCACCTTGGCTCAGTACCAACGCCTGGCCTACGCGGCTATCGCGGAGATCCACCAGCGCGGCCGGGTACCGTTATTGGTAGGAGGCACGGGGCTGTACGTGCGAGCCGTGCTGGATGGATTGCGCATCCCGGAGGTGCCGCCCGATCCCGAGTTACGTGCTCGCCTGGCGAAGGAAGCGGCTGTGATTAGCGCGGAGGCACTGCACGCTCGACTGGCGGCGCTCGATCCAACGGCCGCAGCGCGCATTGACCCGCGCAACGTGCGCCGCGTGATCCGGGCGTTGGAGGTGTGCCTGACGGCCGGGCAGCCCATCAGCGAGCTACAGCGGGCCAGTCCGCCGCCCTATCGCATCTTACGCATAGGACTAACCCGGCCGCGGACGCAGTTGTATGCTCGCATTGATGCCCGGGTGGACGCCATGATCGCGGCCGGGCTGGTGGATGAGGTGCGCTCGCTGCTGGCGCGAGGGTACGGGCCGGAATTGCCGGCCATGTCTGGGCTGGGTTACCGGCAGATCTGCCAGCATCTGGCCGGGAAGATGACGCTGGAGGAGGCCGTGCGCGAGATCAAGCGCAAAACTCGCCGCTTCGTACACCAGCAAGGGACGTGGTTCCGGTCAGACGACCCGCACATCCGCTGGTTTGACTTGTCCATCACCAGCCGCGAGGAGATCGAGCAAGCATTACGATGGTGGCTGGCCGGGCAGGGGCATGACACAGATTCAGATCACGAATTGAGATCCGGGGGACACATACTATCCTACCATTTCAGGAGCAAACTATGAAAAAGGCACTTCTTGTCATTGGCGGGCAATATCATCCTTTCGAAAGTTGCGGGCGCCTGCTGGCCGAAGCGTTAGACTGGACGGGCGTCTGCCAGACGACGATCACCTCCGATCTGGAATCGTTCACCAATCTGGCCGGCTACGATCTGGTCATCCTCTACCTGCAACGCGACGCACTGACCCCTGAGCAAGAGGCCGGTCTGTGCGATTTCGTTGAGGCGGGCGGCGGGCTGGTAGGCATTCACAGCGCGGCCGCGTCCTTCAGCTTCAGCGAACGCTACCTGGAGATGCTTGGTAGCCGCTTCGTGCAGCACGGGCCGATCACTGAGTTCGCTGTCATTATCAGCGAACCGGACCACGACATCACCCGCCGTTGCGCTGACTTCCGCGTGACGGACGAATTCTACATCCTGGAGCGTAAGAGCGACTTCCAAATGTTAGCCACCGGCTCCTGGCAATTCCAGACGCATCCGATGGCTTATGTCAAACCGCATGGTCGGGGCTGCGTCTTCTACACGGCGCTGGGCCACGACGAGCGTACATTCCGGGAGCCCGCCTTCCAGAAGATGATCCATCGGGCCGTGCGCTGGGTCACCGGACAAGCCGAAGGCAAGGCTGTGCGCTGTGGTGTCGTCGGCTACGGCGGCGCCTTCAACATGGGCAAACTCCACGCCGATACCATCCGCCAGGTGCCGGGGCTGACAGTGACCGCAATCTGTGACACGGACCCCGGCCGGTTGGCTGTCGCCCGCGAGGAACAGCCGGGCGTCCCCACTTATGCCAGCGTGGAAGAGATGCGGACAGTGTAGACCTGGGGGTGATTGTGACGCCGCACAACACCCATGCTCCCATCGCTTTGACGCTACTTCAGGCTGGCAAGCACGTCGTCTGTGAGAAGCCGTTCTGCCTGACGGTGGCGGAAGCGACGGCGATGATCGAGGCCGCCCGCGCCCGTGGTGTCATGCTTTCAGCCTTCCACAATCGGCGCTGGGACGGCGATTTCGTGACGATCCAGCAGATTATGCAGAGCGGGGCCATCGGTGAGCCGTTCCACATTGAGGCGTTCATCGGCAACTACGGCCATCCCGGCTCCTGGTGGCGCAGCCATAAGCCGATCTCCGGCGGCATCCTCTACGATTGGGGCGCGCACTTTCTGGATTGGATTCTCAACCTGATGCCTGGGAAGGTGGAAAACGTGACCGGCATCTTCCACAAGCGGCTGTGGCACGACGTCACCAATGAGGATCAGGGCCAGGCCATCATCCGCTTTGAAGGGGGCCGCTACGCTGAATTTCAGATTTCGAGCATTGCGGCCGTCGGCCGACCGAAGTGGCGCATCCTGGGAACGCTGGGCGGCCTGACCGCCGATTGGGAAGGCCCTGTCAAGGTAGTCTCCTATGCCAACAGAGCGCGTGAGGAGCGATTGGTGCCGGTGGGGAAGAGCCGGTGGGACCTCTATTACTACAACGTGGCAGATCACCTGCTAAGCGGAGAGCCGCTGGCCGTCACGCCGGAATCGGCGCGGCGGGTCATCGCCATCGCGGAGGCAGCCATGAAATCATGGGAGAGCGGCCGGCCGGAGCCGGTATCGAGTGAAGCGTAAAGCGTGAAACGTAAGCCCAAAACATGATGATTGTCTCAGGCGAACACTTTATAATCGGATCCGGAGGAGGATGGGCAATCTACTTCTTGCAGGGGGACATGACCATTCAGCGCGCGCAGCGCCAACAACCGGGTGAGGGGGAATATCGGGTTCAACGTGGCTAACTCCTCGGCGGAGAAGAAGCGCGCCTGGCTGACCTCCTTTTGGTCCGGCCTCGGCTCTCCCTGAGCCTCCACCCGAAAGACGACAAAAAGGGAGCTGAAATCGGGCCGGGAGCGAGTGCGCAATCCCACCACGCCCACGACGCGGCCCTCCAGTCCGGCTTCCTCCCGTAGCTCTCGCAGCGCGGCCGCGTCTGCCGTCTCCCCTGGCTCGACCACGCCCTTCGGGAAGCTCCAGGTGCCCGCGTGCGGCCCCGCCGCCTCCTGTACCAGCAACACGCGGCCATCTCGCACCACCGCCGCCCCCACGCCCAGATCGTATTCCCGTACGATCCGCCCACCGTCTGTTCCCCCACTCATAACACGCGACATAGTAGCCCCTTCAAGTATTCCGATTCAGGAAAGCTCAGCAAAATGGGATGATCCGTCCCCTGCGTCAGCCGGCCGATCACCTGCACGTCTCGTCGGGCGTCCACTGCAGCCCCAAACACGATCTTCTGAAACAGGTCAGGAGACACCAGGCCGGAACAGGAGAAGGTCGCTAGCAGTCCGCCCGGTCGCAACAGTCGCATCGCCAACCAATTGATGTCCTTGTAGCCCCGCGCGGCCGCTGGCACCTGCTCCTGCGTGGTGGCGAACTTGGGCGGGTCCAGCACGATCACGTCGAACTGCTCGCCGGCCGTCTGGTAGTCCCGCAAGACCTGGAACACGTCCCCCTGGATCAGCTCGTAGCGATCCTCAGAGAAGCCGTTGAGAGAGAGGTTGCGCTCGGCCAGTTCCAGCGCTTCGTAAGAGGAATCAATGTTCACCACGGAGGCAGCACCGCCGGCTAAGGCATAAACGGCGAAGGCTCCCGTGTAGGCAAAGGCATTAAGCACCCTGGCCCCGCGACCCAGCTTTCCCATCGCGCGCCGGTTCTCCCGCTGGTCCAGGTAAAACCCGGTCTTCTGGCCGCGCCGCAAGTCTACCAGGAAGCGATGCCCAGCCTCTCGCACCTCCACCACCTCCGGCGGCTCTCGCCCGACCAGCACCCCCTCCGAAGGCTCCAGCCCTTCCCATCGTCGGGCCGTCGGATCGGCCCGCTCGTAGATGCCCGCCGGGTGAATCAGCTTATCCAGCAATGTAATGAGCGTATCTCGTACCGTCTCGATGCCCAGCGTTGAGAATTGAACCACCAGCCAGTCCGCGTAGCGATCCACTACCAGGCCGGGGAGCCCATCGCTCTCGCTGTAGACCAGCCGGTAGGCGTTGGTCTCGGGATCAGCCGCCAGCCACGCTCGCCCTGCGATCGCCCGTTCCAGCCGGCGACGCCAAAAATCGCGGTCAATGCTCTCGTCCTGCTCCCAGGTCAGCAGACGGACGACGATTTGCGAACGGCGGTTGCGATAGCCCCGCGCCAGCCATCGGCCATGAGTGTCCATGACATCCACGACATCACCGTCTCTGGCTCCGTCGTCTATGCTCTGGATGGCGCCGGAAAAGAGCCAGGGGTGCCGGTGATGCACCGGCCGTTCTTTGCCCGGCTTCAGTTTTACTTGAGGGATCATCTCCGGATCTCTCTTCCGTGGCATAGAGGGGGCGACCACCGAGGGATCGCCCCTACGATTGCCGTGGCCCTCGCCGGCAAACCAGGTGGATCACCTGCCGGGTCGTGGGCCGTATGCTGACCCGCTCGTCCACGCGGTAGCCCACCACCCAGGCGATGCCGGACACCCCCTCCACCAGCGCCCAGCCGTCACGCAAGGCAGCCGGCAGCTTGACGTTGATCATGAACTCTCCCAGCCTGGCCGACTTACCCCTCATCCCAAAGGGCTGAAAACGGTCACCGGGCCGACGGGGGCGCACCACTGGTGATCGGCCTAGCGGGTCTGCGTCCAACCATGCCTGCCAGGGATCAGGATTGGACTCCCACCCAAGCGGCAAGTCGGTAACGGCTAACTGGCGACACTCGATCTCCCAATCCCCTTCCAGAGGAGTCACCCCCGGGCAGGCCAACGGTCGCGCCACTCGCACCTGGGGGCCGCTCAGCATCGGGGCCGCATCCTCATCGGCGATCTCGATGCGATTGTAGTCCAGATACAGCATCAGGCCCTGAGGCAATGTGGCTCGCTCACCCGTCTCCCCAGCTTGTGCCACGTGCAGTGCCTGCTCGATGTGCACGAAGTTAATGTCGCGCAGGGTGCGACGCAGTCGGTGCACGGCCTCACGGAGCGTAGCCCGCTGCAGGCCGCGGGGTAACGCCCGCCACGCGGCCAGGTCAAACGCGATGCCGCCCATGACCCCCGGCCGTTCCACGCGTGCCCAGGCATCGGCCAGCGCAGCACGCAGTACCTCGTAGTCGTCCGTCATCACTGCCGCCGAACGTCGGAGAATCTGGCGCACGCCTGGGTTGTAAGTCTCCAGGAGCGGCAACAGATCATGACGGAGACGGTTCCGGTAGAAGGTCGTGTCCAGGTTGGAGAGATCAAAACGGGGTGATAGGGCATGGGCAGTGCAGTACGCCTCCACGTCCGCTCTAGGGACGTCCAGCAGGGGGCGTACCAACCAGCGTGGACAACTGTCCTCCTTTACTTGGCCGGTTGGTTGGCCGCCGAGCGCCCGCTCTAGGGGCTCTAACAAACGATAGTCGCTCCAGCGGGTCTTGTACAACATGCCACGCAGGCCGGAGATGCCAGCCCCGCGCAAGAAGTGCATGAGGATCGTCTCAGTCTGATCATCGGCGTTATGAGCGACCGCGACGGTCGGAGCGCCTACGCGTTGGGCCACCTGGCCCAGGAAGGCATAGCGGGCGCGACGGGCGGTCTCCTCGACGGCGAGGCGGTAGCGCCGGGCCAGCGCGGGCACATCGGCATGGCCGATCTCGCACGGCAGGCCCCACTCTGTAGCGATCCGGCGCACGAAGTCGGCATCGGCGTCTGCCTCGACACCCCGTAGCCTGTGATGCAGGTGGGCAACTACCAGCTTGAGTTGCATGTCTGTTGCCAGGGCGCGCAAGATGTGCAACAGACAGAGGGAATCGGGGCCACCCGACACCCCGATAACCACGGTGTCGCTGCGCGCCAGTAATTGTTCTCGCTCGATGGTCTCTCGCACCTGTCTCAAGATGTCCACATCGCCATTATACCATATCTCGCCTGTAGCTCCATGACGCGCTCCCACTGGCCAGCGGCTCACAGCCAGGATTATGGCCAGATGTGGGGCAATCAGCATCTGTGCGTCGCTTCCGCGCCTTTTGGGGCCACGCGGTCATGTGGTATAATTTAACTACAAGCAGCCCACGCGCTGCACGCACCCAGGGTCTGGTATCATGCGAGCAACCTTGTACCCGATAGGGTGAGCGTATTTTGTAAATCTGAACCAAAGGCCCGTCCGATGAGGTCAGACGGACTACGAGCAAAGGAAGAGCACACTGAGTGTTTAACCCCCTTAACACCATTCTTGGCCTGTTTTCCCTGGACATCGGCATTGACCTGGGGACAGCAACTACCCTGGTCCACGTCAAAGGGCAGGGCATCGTTATCAACGAACCTTCTGTGGTAGCCATTGACACCCGCAGGAAGAACCGGGTGGTGGCGATCGGAGCAGAAGCTAAAGAGATGATTGGCCGCACTCCTGCCCACATCGTCGCGATCCGCCCGTTGCAGGATGGCGTTATCTCCGATTTTGATGTGACGGAGCAAATGCTGCATTACTTCATCCACAAAGTACACGACCGAGCTTTGCTGCGCGTGCCGAGGCCGCGGGTGGTCATTGGTATCCCTAGCGGTGTCACCGAGGTCGAGAAGCGAGCTGTGCACGATGCGGCCATCAGCGCTGGAGCACGGGAGGCCGGGCTGGTAGAAGAACCTATGGCTGCGGCCATCGGCTCCGGATTGCCGGTCACGGAATCCGTCGGCAGCATGATTGTGGACATTGGCGGCGGCACCACAGAGGTAGCAGTGATTGCGTTGGGTGGCATCGTGGTCTCGCGGTCCATTCGCGTCGCAGGCGACGAGATGGATGAGGATATTATCAATTACGCTCGCCAGAAGTACAATCTTCTCATCGGACAACGCATGGCAGAGCAGGCCAAGATTGCGGTTGGTTCCGCTTTCCCATTGGAAAAAGAGGAGATCATCACGCTTCGTGGGCGTAACCTGATCACCGGCTTACCGGAAGCGGTGGACGTCTCCAGCGTTGAGGTGCGGGAAGCGCTAAGTAATTCGGTATCTGTGATTGTGGATACCGTGCGTGAGACGATTGACGAGACGCCCCCTGAGCTGGTGGCCGATCTGATGGAACGCGGTATCGTCCTGGCGGGTGGCGGTGCCCTGCTCCGCAATCTGGATGTAAGATTGAGCGAAGAGACCAAGATGCAGGTGTGCGTGGCGGATGATCCAATAACCTGCGTCGCCCGGGGGGCTGGCATGATTTTGGAAAGGCCTGAGTATTACCGGGAGACTCTGACTACGCTCCAACGTGGCAGCACGGTTCACAGCTAAACCCACATGTTGTGGGTTGCGTATTTGGTATTTCGTATTGCATGGTCTGTAGTGCGCTTACGTGATACGCACTACGCAATATGTCCGCCTGTCCCGCGAGAAGCGGTCGGGGAAACCGGTTGATGGCGCGTAATCGCTTTCTGCAGCAGCCCCTGGCCTGGACCGAGAAAGGGGCTTTCGTCAGACGTCCGCGTAACCGGGCAATCTGGCTGGGCGGTTTTGTGGGCCTTTGTCTGTTGGTCATTGGACTGCATGCGACAGGCTACCTGATTCCGGCCCAGGATGTAGTGCTGCGCGGCTTGGCTCCCGTGCAGGAAGGGTTGACCGGCCTGGCCAGTAGTGTCAAAGAGGTCGCAGTTACCGTCCATGACCTGCGTATATTGCGCCAGCGCAACGCTGAACTGGAAAGACAGGTCAACAGCCTAACTATCGAGAATGTGCAACTGAAAGAGATTGAGGCGGAGAACGCCAACCTTCGCCGGCTATTGAGGTTTGCTCAGGACCATCCTTCTCTGGAGTTTCGCGGCGCGGAAGTGGTGGCTCGCGTGATTGGTCGCGAGCCAACGAACCTGTTCAATCACCTGTTAATCAATCTGGGCCGTGAGCACGGGATCCGAGAGGGCATGCCGGTGGTCACCGAACGTGGTCTGGTGGGACGAATCAGCCGGACCTACAGCACGACCAGCCGAGTGCTCTTGTTGACCGACCCGGCCAGTGCGGTTAACGCGCTCATCCAAAGTTCACGGCTGACGGGGCTGGTGCAGGGACAGGCTGGCGGTGAACTGGTCATGGATTACATCCCGCAAGACGCTACGGTCACCCCGGGAGAAATCGTCATCACTTCCGGTCTGGGCGGTCACTTTCCCCGCAATCTCGTGATCGGGCAAATCATGGCCGTGCACCAGCGGGACTATGAGATGTTTCAAAGGGCTATAGTCCGCCCTTCGGTGGACTTTAATCAACTCGAACAGGTACTGGTCATCACCAATTTTACCCCCACCGAGGGCGCTGAGGGGGCTTCCGGCCCACCCGCTGTAAGTCAGTAGTCAGGGTCCCCATTGCTCCCATGACACCTTTGCTGTTCATACTGCTACTGGGTGTGCTGGCCCTGTTACAGTCCACAGTGCTGCCATACGTGGCCATTTTGGGCGTGCGGCCCGACCTGGTATTGCTTGCTGTTGTAAGCTGGACGCTTCTGCGCGGGCTGGGCGAGGGGCTAGTGTGGGCATTCGTGGGTGGGCTTTGGCTGGATCTGCTGTCGGGAGGGCCGTTCGGCATCTCAGCGCTCACGCTGGTTCTGGTAGCATTCCTGGTCAGCCTGCTGGAAGCCAGCCTGTTTCGAGAGCACATCGTCCTGGTGATGCTCATGGTCATCGGCGCGGGCCTTCTGCATGGCATCTTCTACGTGGTATTCCTGCGCCTGGGTCATCAGCCGGTTGCCACATTAGCCGCGATATGGCGCATCGTCATTCCGGCCGCGCTCTACACCAGCCTGCTGACCCCCGTCGTGTTCCCTCCCATACGCTGGCTGCATCGGGTCACAGGGCGGGAGCAGTTGGAGTGGTAAAGCGATGAAACACGATCGTCCGGCCCCATTGCTACGCTTTTTGATTTACCGCGGCATGATTTTCATCACGTTCATGGTCATGATCGGCCAATTGTGGCGGCTACAGATTGACCAGGGTGTTACTTATCGCACCCTGGCCGACCGTAATCGCTTTCGCCAGGTGACGGTACTGGGACCACGCGGCGTCATGTATGACCGTTCAGGGCACATCCTGGTCCGTAACCGCCCTTCCTTCGCCATCGCTATCGTGCCGGCCGACCTGCCTGAGGATGAAGAGGAAGAGGCCTGGCCGAGTTGCTGGGCGCACCAGCCGAACCCATATCAGGGAGCTCCGTCCTCCCTGTTATCAGCGATACCCTGCCGCGCTTTCCGGTCTTGCTCAGTGAGACGGAAATCCGCGAGTATGTAGATAACGCTCGCTTAGGCAGCGCCTACCGGGCGATCCCTGTAGCTACTCAGGTTGACCAGGATATGGCCTTCCGGATCGAAGAGCTGCGTCACACGCTGCCGGGGGTACACCTTATTGTCGAGCCGGTGCGGGAGTACATCGCCGGTTCCCTGACCGCGCATATCCTGGGATATATGGGGCCTATCCCCGCGGCTCAGGTTGACACCTACACCGAGAAGGGCTATGGTCTTAACGACCTGGTGGGCCTGAACGGATTGGAATACACATACGAGTCGGAGCTGCGCGGACGATCGGGGAGCCGCTATATCGAGGTAGACGTATTGGGTCGTGAGGTTCGCACTGTGGCAGAGGTAGCTGCGCCTGTGCCCGGCCACAATTTAATACTGACCATAGACCTGGCGTTTCAGACAGCGATGGAGGCCGCGCTGCGTAAAGGGCTGGAAGCATCAAAGGCCAGGTCCGGAGTAGCCATTGCGATGAACCCCAAGACGGGCGAAATCCTCGGGATGGTCAGTCTGCCCGCTTATGACAACAACCTCTTCGCTCGCGGCATCAGCGTGGAAGAGTATACTGCTCTATTGAAGGATCCTCAACACCCCCTGATCAACCACGCCATCAGCAGCCTTTACCCGCCAGGTTCCACCTTTAAGATCATCCCAGCCGCCGGTGCCCTGGAAGAAGGGATCATCACCCCGCGAACCCTTATCAACGATCCGGGTGTCCTGTGGCTGCCTAACCAGTACTTCCCCAACGACCCCTCGCAAGCCCAGCCTTTTTACTGCTGGATTCACAAATATGGCCGCGGGCATGGCAATATCAATATCATCACCGCCCTGGCCGTGTCCTGTGATGTCTTCTTCTACGTAGTGGCCGGGGGATACCAGGATTTCGTCGGTCTGGGCGAGCCATTGCTCGGCTATTACGCTCGCGAGTTCGGGTTGGGTGAGCTGTCAGGGATTGACCTGCCAGCGGAAAACCCGGGCCTGGTGCCTGATGCTCGCTGGAAGCGCATCAACCTGGCCGAGTCATGGGTCACGGGTGACACGTACAATATGGCCATCGGGCAGGGGTTCATACTGGCCACGCCACTGCAAATCTTAAATGCGACAGCAGCCGTGGCCAACGGTGGCTACCTCTATCGTCCCCAACTGGTCTATCAGATCACCGATGCTGAGGGCAACGTCGTGCGCGATTTCCAACCCCAACTGATCCGGCAAGTCCCCGTCTCTCCGGAGAACCTGGAGATCGTCCGCCAGGGCATGTACGGGGCGGTTCATTGGCCAGGGGGCACAGCTTCCAGGGCCAACGTGCCCGGATTGCAGGTGGCGGGCAAGACAGGCACGGCTGAGTTCC
>FWPU01011320.1_pt1 | contig 12574 bp, 8 predicted proteins | sample 2228361 | NCBI WGS metagenome assembly FWPU01 (sample SAMEA103939777, study PRJEB20133) | metagenome | reverse complement strand
CCGCCCGCCACACCCCCTGAGAAGGTTCTCTCTGCTCTCCCCTGCCAGGGGAGAGCAGGGTAGGGGATGAGAGGGGTCCAATAGGCAAAGAGCAAAATTCAAACCTGATAGAGTAGTAGTGCCTTTGCCGGTGACCTTCTTTACAACCTTCGTCTTGCATCCTGTAAACGGAGGATGAAGGAGGAATTCCAGTGACAGAGATCGCTGCGAGTGTCCAACCCCCCGATGCATCAGATCCCCGCCAGCCCTGGCAGGAGCCTGCGATCATCCTCGAACGGCCCCTCGAAGTCCTCGCGCAGAGTCGGCCCCCCGGCGGTCCTCCGTTCAACGCACCCTATGGTTTCCTCGGCCCACTGAGCGGCTCCCAGCAGGGAGAGGGCGGGTGTTTGTAAAGCATACCCGATGATTGTCCAGGACGATTACGGTTGCTGCCTGTGGAGGCGCTATGACCATGACTCGTTTTTTCTCATGTCTCGGCCTGGGCCTGGCACTGCTCCTCCTCTTGCTGATCCCGGCCGACCTGTCCAGAGCTGGGCCGGCGGCGATCTATCATCATTTCGGGCCCAGTAGTTTCACGTGGCCGACGGACAGTCAATGGATCGTGCTGTCGGCCCTGAATGACCCGGACGACGGGCTCACGAAGGAGTATCTCGATTTCGTGGGCAACTCTAATTACCCTGGGTTCTACTATCATGTCGGCGTCAACTACATCTATTTCCGCATCCGTGTGGACTTCGACGGCACGGTGAGTTCCTCTACGTTTAACGATACGGTGATGATCATGCTGGATCGCGGCGGTGACGGGTCGCTGGACTACGGGTTTGCCTGGGACTCGAAGGAAGCCGGACACGGGCTGGAGATGATGGTGCCAAACGTGAACGGCAGCACGTGGGCGGCCACGAGAATGGATGATCTCGACAACAACTCGGCCCAGAAAGTCGCACCGCCAGACATCAACACTTCGGGCGACGGCTATATACGCACGGTGGACGGCATCAATACGAGCGACTTTGGGAATACGACGTTCATAGACATTGCGGTTTCCTGGACCTATCTGTATTCGCAGACCTTGCTGCGCAAGGACGAGACCTGGGGGATTCAGCTGGGCAGCATCGCCAATGCGAACGATCATAACTTCATTGACTATGACGTTGCCGGCAACAAGGCACCGGGCGATGCGCGCACGTTTCCCGGCAGCATCAGCACCGGCCCCACCGCAGCGGTCCTGGCGGTTTTCTCCGCCAGGGCGGATAGCAACGGCGTGACGGTGACCTGGGAAACGGAGAGCGAGGTGGGTCACGTGGGTTTCAACCTGTACCGCGCCATGGACGTGAACGGGCCGTGGGCTGGCGTCAATCCCGCGCTGATCCTCAGTTCCTCGCCCGGTGCACCCTACGGTCATCGTTATGCCTGGCTCGATCGCCCGCCGGTGCGCGGGCTCCTCTGGTATCGTCTGGTCGGGGTGGGCGCGGACGGGCAGGAGATGCTCCTGGGCATGCAGAGCGTGCGCAATGAACATGGGTGGGTGTGGCTGCCGCTTGCACTCGGTGACTGGTAGCCGGATCGGCATGGGGCCGTCCAGGACCGGCCTTTGCCGTCGTCCCGGCCGGATTGTCAGGATAGGGAGGAATAGCGGCAATTATGGGACGCCTTGGACGCATTTTGATCGCCTTTTTTGTTGCAGTCGCGTTCCGGGCACATCAGCAGACGCCGGTGGCGCTGGCTGCATGCGCTAACAGCGCCAGCACGCAGTTTCGTTCGGCCACCTCGGGCAACTGGGGCGATACGGCGACCTGGCAATGTTCGGACAACGGGACCGACTGGGAGGCGGCGACCGTCACGCCGACCAGCGATCACGGCGCCATCACGATCCGCGGCTCGGATGTGGTGACGGTGGCGGCATCGGTGACGGTGGATCAGGTCACGATTGAGGCCGGCGGCCAGGTGACGGTGAGCAGCAGCAGCACTTTCACGGTGACCAACGGCACGGGGACCGATCTGACCCTCAACGGCACGCTGCTCAACCAGGGCACGCTGGCGCGCGGCACTGGGGCCGCAGTGACGGTCGGCTCGGGCGGCCATCTGATTCACAATGCAACCACGGCCATTGATTCCTTCCTGAACGGCACCACCATGGACGCGTCCGCCACGATGACCTATCGCGGCAGTGGTTCCTTGGCTCCGACGGTGGCCATGGCGGGAAACACGTACGGCCACCTCACCTTTGAGAGCACTGCAGGAAGCTGGTCGAAAACTCTTTCCGGCAGCAACGCCACCACGATCAAAGGCGACTTCACGCTCGGCAGCGGCGTCACGATCAACAACAGCAGTTTCGTCGGCATGAACGTGGCAGGCAACTGGACCAACAACGGCACGTACAACGCCGGCACCGGCACGATCACCTTCAACGGCACCGGCATCAGCAGCTACGGCGGCAGCAGCACCACCACTTTCAATAACCTCACCGTCAACGCCGGCGCGACGGTAGACGTGGGCACGAACACGCTCTTCAACGCCGATGCCGCGGTGACCAACAACGGCGCCCTGCAGCAGACCAGGACCGTCAGCGGGGCGACTGCGTTTCTGAACGTGAAGAATAGCGCCGGCACGTCGGACAAGTATTTGGGGGTGGACATCACCGGCGACCTGGGCAGCACCACCGTGAAAGTCGCCGGCAATCAGGAGTGCCCGAACATCCACAGCAACAGCGACCCGGTGCTGCGCTGCTATACGATCACTCCCGGCAGCTCGGGCACGGCCACGGTGCGCTTTTACTATCGCTATGCCGAGCTGCGGTCGGCTCAGAACCCAGCCAATCTGCAGGTTTGGAAATATTCCGGCTCCGGCACGACCTGGAACGAGGTGACCGGTGTGACTTACAACCGCAGCGCGTGCACGTCGGGCGAGAGCTGCTATGTCGAGATCCAGGGCTACGATCTATCCTCCGACACCTTCTTGCTGATGGAAAACAACCCGACCGCGGTCTCGCTGGCCCTCCTGACGGCCAGGCCGTCGTCGGCCGGGGTGATCGTGTCCTGGGAGACGGAGAGCGAGACGGACAACCTGGGCTTTCATCTGTATCGCACGGTTGCCGGCCGCGATGATTGGGCGCGGCTGAATGCGGCCCTGATTCCCAGCGTGGCGGCCGGCAGTGTGGCCGGCCATGTCTACACCTGGACCGATGCCACCGCCCGTCGCGGTCACACCTACGAATATCGGCTGGTTGCTGTCGGTTTCGACGCCGGCGAGCGCACGCTCCAGACGGTCAGCGTGCGTTATCCGGCCGTGCAGCTCTGGTTGCCGCTGGTGCGACAGGTGCAGGACGACCGACCGTGAGCCGCGGGCACGCTTGTGTGCCGTTGTTGGCCCTGGTTGCGCTGACGATGCTGGTCGGGCCAGGGCTGGCCGCGATGCCTCCGGCAGAGATGGCCAGGGCGCAGAGCATTGCCCTGCGCGTGCAGACCTCGACCTACGAGCTGACGGCTGCCGGACTGCATGTGCCTGGCCTGGGCGTGCACGATCGCCCCGGCGCGCCCGCGCTGCCCGTCTGGGCCGGCGTGGTCGAGCTGCCCCCGGCCGGCGATTACGTCGTCACCTGGGAGGCCGGCCCGGCGATCGTGCTCCCCGTGCTCGCGCCGTTGCCCGCAGTCAAAGTGCCGTTGCCGATCGTGCCCGACATCGGCGATGCGGCTGCCGTCCGGGCGGGCTTGCTCACGCCCAATGACCCGGTCGGACTGAGCGCTGTCTCCCTGGCCGACCGGCCCGATCCGGCGATCTATGCCGCGGATGCATTCTATCCCGCGGCGCTCGTCCAGCCCGGCGCGGTCGGCGTGCAGCGTGGCCGTCGCCTGCTTCCCCTGCGCGTTCTTCCGTTCCAATACAATCCGCGGCGCGGCGAGCTGCGCTATCACCCCGATATCCGCGTGACGGTGACGGTAGCCCGGCCGATGGCGCGGCCCGGCCCGGAGGCGACCGCATCCAGCAGCGCGCTCGTGCATCGGGGCGTGCCGGAACAGGTCGCCGGTGCGCTGCGCATTCGCACGCTGGGCCGCGGCCTCTACCGGCTGACCTGGGACGACCTGGTCGCAGCGGGCGTGCCGGTCACCACGACGGCGCCAGCTACTTTTGCCATGAGCTACCTCGGCCAGCCGGTTGACATCCAGGTGACGGGCGAGGCCGACGGCCGTTTCGACCCCGGCGACCTGGTGATCTTCTACGCCGAGCCGTATGTGGGCCGTTACATGACGCAGAACGTCTACTGGTTCAGCTGGGGTGGCCCGGCCGGGCCGCGCATGGCCACGCGCGTGGCGCCGGCCGACGACAGCCCGCCGGTGACGGTCATCACGCGCACGCTCCGCGTCGAGCGGAACGTGGACTACTACAGCGCGTTCACCGACCGGCCGAAGGAAGCCGATCATTGGTTCGACAAGGCCCTGGTCGTCACGGCCGGCGATACGGTTTCCAGGACGTTGGCATGGGACCTGGCGCTCAGCGATCCGGTGACGACGACCGGCGAGGCTGTGCTGCGCGTGCTCGTCCATGGTGGCATCCCGATTGATGCCGCGGCTGACCTCCAGGCCGTGCAGGTGAGCCTCAACGGCCGGGCCGTGGGCGTTTACGCGTGGGACGGGGGCGTGGACCACCAGATCACCGCGACGGTGCCGACGCCATGGCTCGACGACCGCCCGGCGGTGGTCGAGTTGCTGGCGTCGCGCTGGCTGCGGCCCGACTCGGCTGCGTATGTGGTGTATCTCGATTGGGTGGAGCTGACCTACCCATCGTTTGCCCGTGCCACCGCCGACCGGCTTTACATCGAGGCGATGGCAGCCGGCGCCACACACATCGCGGCGACCGGCTTCACCAGCCCCCACGTGCGCGTTTACGATGTGCGCGATAGCCGTCATCCCGTGCTGCTGACAACCGTCCGGCCGTATCCTCCTTCGGCAGCCTCCGGCCGGCAACCTGCAATCCACAGCTTTTCGACATTCGACATTCACTTCTGGGACATCGCGGCGGCCGAACCGTCCTATTTTCTGAGCACCGAGGCCGCGCTGCTGGCGCCGGCCGCCATCGAGCTCGATGTACCGTCGTGCTGGGGGACGCCCGATCATCGGTACGATTACATCGCCATCATCCATCGCTCGCTGTGGGATGCGGTGCAGCCGTTGCTCGACTACCGCAGTCGGCCGGCCGGCGGCGGCTTGCGCGTGGCGCGCGTCGACCTGCAAGATATCTACGACGAGTTCAGCTACGGCCGGGTGGATCCAGAGGCGATCCGCAGTTTCCTGACCTACGCCTACTACCATTGGAACGCAGGCGAGGAGCGGCCCCGTTACGTGCTGCTGGTGGGCAACGGCACTTACAATTTCACCGACGTGCCCGGCTGGAGCTCGCCCAATATGGTGCCGCCGTACCTCATCAACATAGATCCGTGGTGGGGAGAGACCGCAGCCGACAACCGCTTTGTGTGCGTGGACGGCCCCGACGACTTTCTGCCCGACATGGCGATCGGCCGCATCTCCGCGCAGACGCCGGCCGAGGCGATGGCCGTCGTCAGCAAGACGCTGGCCTACGAGGCGTTGCCGGAGGGCGACTGGCAGCGTCGGGTCGTCTTCGTGGCCGACAACTGCACCGATCCGGCCGGCGATTTCAACGCGTACAGCGAGGATGTCCGGCAGAACTGGCTGCCGGCCGGCTACGACCGGCCCAAGATCTTCTACGGCAACCCGCTGGAGCGCTGCCCGTTGGCCGACTACGACAATCGGGCGGCCGATGGCAGCTTCCTGGACGAGATGCGACCGGCCATCAAGGCCGCGTTCAACGATCAGGCGCTCCTCATCCAGTGGTTCGGCCATGCATCGCAGCGGCGCTGGGGCTCGGTGAGCATGTTCAACAGCGTCTACGATGTGCCGGCGCTGGACCCGAACACGGTCTGGCCGTTCACGGTGGCCTATTCCTGCCTCACCGGCTACTTCATTCAGAACGCTCAATCGCTGGCCGAGGCCCTGACGAGCCTGTACGCCGACCGCGGCTCGGTGGCCGATCTGTCGCCGAGCGGGTTGCACGTGGGCAGCGCGTTGCTCATCCTCAATCGCGGCATGGTCAAGGCGGTGTTTCAGGATCGGATCGCGCGGGTGGGCGACGCCATGAATGCCGGCAAGCTGTTCTACTGGCAAAATGCCAGTGTTTACCTGGACGTGATTGACACCTCGGTGTTGTTCGGCGATCCGGCGCTCGCATTGCGCCTGCCGACCCACTTCCCGCCGGCCACGGCCACGCCGACGCGCACCGCCACGCCGACCGTCAGCATGACGCCCACGGATACCGCCAGCCCAACGACCACGCCCATCGCCACACTTACTCCGTCTCCCTCGCCCACCGCCACATCCACTTCCTCCTTCACTGCCACGGCCACACCGACCGTCAGCCCCACATTGACCATGACACCGCCACGTCGGGTCTACATGCCGCTGCTGCTGCGCGGCCGGTAACGCGACGATCTCCTGGCCCTGCAATTCCCCGCTTCGGCGGGAGAGTGTGAGGTTATCTGGGGCATTACCCGGTAAATGTTCACCGTTATCCCGCGGATTGCGCATGTCGGGCAACGCCCTCACCCCCTTTCCCCCTCTCCCGCCCCGCGGGAGAGGACGAAACCGTTCAAATGGGGGCTTTGGGGCCGCTGTGCGGCTCCAAAACCCCCAAAAAGAGATTCCCCCGCTCCCGCTTGCGGGGGCGGGGTCAGGGGTGGGGGCTGTCACATTGTAAAGGTGAACACTTACGGCATTACCTGGTGCGGTGTGGCGGAATTTGCCGGGCCGGACCGCGCGTGGTAGAATGTCCTTGCCATTGACCCTTCGGGCAATGAGCCGGTGAGTTTCAGGACAAACTCGCCGCTCGGATCGCGTCGGCGACCGAGACGGCAGCATGGTGACGTGCGACCGGTCTGCACAGCCGGTCAACGACTTGCGCTTCGCCTGCCCCTCGGCCTGCCGGGGGGCTTTTTATTTGGTTGGAGGTTCACATGTCCCGCAAGAAGACCACGATCTTGACCCTCCACGAGAAGAAGGCGCGCGGGGAACCGATCACGATGGTCACCGCTTACGATTATCCCAGCGCGCTGGCCGCCGATCGCGCCGGCCTGGACAGCATCCTGGTCGGCGATTCGCTCGGCATGGTGGTCCTCGGCTACGATTCCACCGTGCCTGTGACAATGGAGGAGATGCTGCACCATTGTCGGGCGGTGCGTCGCGGCGCACAGTACGCTTTCTTGATCGGCGACCTGCCGTTCATGTCGTATCAGGCCGATCGAGCCGAGGCGGTGCGCAACGCGGGCCGCCTTGTGAAAGAGGCCGGCATGGATGCGGTCAAGCTGGAGGGCGGCCGGGCCATGGCCGGTACGGTGGCTGCCATCGCCGATGCCGGCATTCTCGTGGTCGGCCACATCGGCCTGACGCCGCAATCATCGGCCAGGCTCGGCGGCTATCGCGTGCAGGGGAAGACCGCGGCCGATGCGCAGCGCCTGCTGGAGGATGCAGAGGCGCTCCAGGCGGCCGGCGCGTCGTTGCTCGTGTTGGAGATGACGCCCGACCGCGTGGCCGAGACGATCTCCCGCCGGCTGCGCATCCCCACCATCGGCATCGGCGCAGGTGCAGGCTGCGACGGTCAGGTGTTGGTGTTGCACGACCTGCTGGGGTTGTTCGACCGCTTCACCCCACGCTTTGCCCGGCGCTATGCTGATCTCTTCGCCGAGATGGTGCGCAGCCTGACCGCCTATCGAGACGATGTCGTTGCCCGTCGGTTCCCGGCCGCCGAGCACGCCTTCCCGATGGATGAAACCGAGTGGCAGGCCTGGGGAGTTGGGTGAGGCGGCCAGGAGATGTTGAACGTTCGCATGTGAGAACGTGGACATAACGTTTCCTTGTTTCCCTGTGTCCCTTCCGGAGTGTGCAGATGCGCATTGCAATCCTGGGCACCGGCGCCTTGGGGTGTGCGTTCGCGGCGCGGCTGGCGTCGCAGGCCGAGGTCTGGATGCTGGGCACCTGGGCCGAGGGGATCGCGGCCGTGCGTGCGCGCGGCATCCTGCTGCATGAGCCGGACGGTTATCTGGCGCGCGTGCCGGTAGCGGCCGGCGATGACCCCGACTTGGCGCCGGCTGCCGATTTCGTTCTGGTGCTGGTCAAGAGCTATCAGACCGAGCGGGCCGCGGCCTGGGCCGGTCGGCTGCTGAAGCCGGACGGCCTGGCGGTGACGCTGCAAAACGGCCTGGATAACGGCTCGCGGCTGGCCGCGGTGGTCGGCGCCGGCCGGACGGCTGTGGGTGTCACCTACACCGGGGCCACGCTGCTCGGCCCGGCCGAGACGCGGCTGGTCGCCGTCCAGCCGACCTTCATCGGCCCGGGCCGCAACGTCGCGACGCTGGTGGCGCTGCTGAACGCCTCTGGCCTGCCCGCACAGGTGGCCGACGATATCACCGGCCGACTGTGGGCCAAAGCGGTGGCGAACGCAGCGATCAATCCCCTGACTGCGCTGTGGCGGGTGACCAACGGCGACCTGCTGGCCTCGGCGGAGCGTCGGGCGTTGCTGGCGCGCCTGGCCGACGAGGCCGCAGCCGTGGCCAGGGCGGCAGGCGTGGCCCTGCCCTTCGTGGATGCTGTGAGCCACGTCGAAGCGGTGTGTCGGGCCACGGCCGCCAACCGTTCGTCCATGCTGCAGGACGTGCTGGCCGGTCGGCCCACCGAAATTGACAGCATCAACGGCGTCTTGCTCGCCGAAGCCCGCCGCCTGGGCGTGCCCACCCCGGTCAACGACGTCGTCTATCGTCTCCTGCGCGGCCTGACGGCATGACAGGAGACGCACTTCACCTTCCGCGTTCCATGTTTCACACCTGACGCCTGGCTTTGACGTTTCACGCCTGACGCTTCACACTTGAGGAGTTCACCCATGCACGTCGTCCAAACCATCGCCGATGTCCGTCGCATCCGGCGGAGCCTGACCGGTTCATTGGGGCTGGTCCCTACCATGGGGTATCTACACGAGGGGCATCTCTCGCTGGCGCGGCGCGCACGCAGCGAGAACGACTTTGTGGCCGCTTCTATCTTCGTAAACCCGACGCAATTCGGCCCGAACGAAGACCTGGCATCCTACCCGCGCGACCTGCCGCGCGACTTGCGTCTGCTGGAGGAGGTGGGCGTTGACCTGGTGTGGGCGCCGCCGGTCGAAGAGGTGTATCCGGAGGGCTTTCAGACCTACGTGACGGTTGAGGAGGTCGCGAAGCCGCTGGAAGGTGCTGCGCGGCCCGGCCACTTCCGGGGTGTGGCGACCGTCGTGGCAAAGCTGTTCAACGTGTTTCAGCCCGACCGGGCCTATTTCGGCCAGAAAGACGCCCAGCAGGTGATCGTGATCAGGCAGATGGTGCGCGACCTGAATTTTCCGCTGGAGGTCGTCGTCTGCCCGACAGTGCGGGAGCCCGATGGGTTGGCGATGTCGTCCCGCAACACGTACCTGACGCCCGAACAGCGGGCGGCTGCCGCGGTGCTCTATCGGGCGCTGTGCGCGGCACGCGCCGCGTGGCTGGCCGGCGAACACGATGGCGAGCGTCTGCGCCAGATCATGGCCGCAGTGCTGGCGGCCGAGCCGCTCGCACGCGTGGAGTATGTCAGCGCGGCCGACCCGGCCACCCTGGCCGAGCTTGGCGATGCCGGCCGCGGCGTCCTGCTCTCCATGGCCGTGCGCATCGGCCGCGCCCGGTTGATTGACAATCTGCTGTTGCCCTGAATCGGAGGAAAATCCCATGCTTCTGGCCGTTGACATCGGCAATACGAACATCACCCTGGGCGTCTACCGCGGGGAACACCTGCAGGCCACCTGGCGCGTGGCGACCGTCCACGACCGGATGCCCGACGAGTACGGCATCCTGTTGTGCCAGCTCCTGGCACACCGCGAAATCGGCGTCGACGCGATCACGGGCGTGGCCATGGCCAGCGTCGTGCCCGCGCTGACGGGTATCTGGCGCGAGGTGAGCCGCAACTATGCGGGCTGCGAGCCGCTGGTGGTAGACGCCGGGGTGAAAACGGGCGTGCGCATCCGCTACGAGAACCCACGCGAAGTGGGCGCCGACCGCGTTGTGGATTGCGCTGCGGTGAAGGTCAAATACGGCGGTCCGGCCTGCGTGGTGGATTTCGGCACCGCCACCACTTTCGATGCGATCACCGCGGAGGGGGACTACCTGGGCGGCGCGATCGCGCCCGGCATCGGCATCGCGGCCGAGGCGCTGTTCGCGCGCGCCTCGAAGCTGTATCGCGTCGAGATCGCAGCCCCGGCGCGCGCCATCGGCACGAACACGGTCGCCGCGCTGCAGGCCGGCATCTTCTTCGGCTACATCGGCCTGGTCGAAGGGTTGGTGGCGCGCTTCCGCCGCGAGCTGGGCCCCGACATGAAGGTGATCGCGACCGGCGGCCTGGCCGAGAAGGTGGCCCGCGAAACGCCGGTCATCCAGCACGTGGACCCCTGGCTGACGCTGGACGGCCTGCGCATCATCTTCGAGATGAATGCGGGCACCGGCTGACGTCATACAGGATCCACGCGCCGGGCACCTGCGCAGCGCCCGGCGCGCTGGATAGCCTTTTCAGATCAGCACCGTCGCAGCGCGGGCAGCAGATAGTTCTGGGCCACCACGTCCCAGCTCATGCCGTGCGCCACGCGCTGGCCCTCTTCCAACAGCCTGCCGCGTTCCGCATCGTCGCGCGGCAGCCGGTCGGCGATCTGCTGCGCGACGGCGAGGCTATTGTGCGCCTCGATCCGGTCGCGAGCGGCCTGGTCAATGCGCAGCGCGTCCCACGCGCTCCAAAGATGGTAGTCGGCTGGCAGGCTCACGTAATCGGCCACGATCAGGTTGGGCGACGGCCGTTCGCCGGCTGCATGGTTGACGAAACCCACGCAGCCGCAGACGTTCGACACCACGCAGAGCGCGCCGGACGTCAGCGGCTCCACCTGGGCAATGCCGAACGGTTCGTAGATGGACTGGCCGAACTCCAGATCGGTGCCGTAGCGCAGGTCGGCGAAGGTCATCGGCTCGGGCATGCGCAGCCCACAGCGCGGCCGATCGAACCCGAACTGGTTAACCAGCACGATGCGGATCGCGTGGCGGCCCCAGTGGAACGGCTCGAGCACGCGGAAGAAGAATTCCACCTCTGCGCCCTGCAGGTCGCCGTTGTCCGCGCGGTGGCCGACCGGCCAGCCGTACTCTCGTTCCCAGCGACGTACATCGTCGGGGCTGCGGCCCGTCGGCACGGCCGTCGAGACTACGAAGAGCACCGCGGTCTGCCCGCGCGCGGCAAGCGACCATTCCAGGTGTTCCAGCACCCGGATGTCGCGCCAGAACGCCTTGCTGAGCACCATGCGGCTGACGTGGCTGAAGATGTAGTCGGGCCGATAGCCGAACAGGTTCTCGGCATACTGGCGCAATAGCTCGCGGCTGGCCAGCTTCTGCTCCAGGCTGATCGGTGCATAGGGCACGCCGTTATACACCAGGTCTATGCCCGCGGTGTTGAAGACGCCGCCGAGGAAACGCAGCTCATCCATCACCAGGTCGCCGACCGCGAACAGCCGATCGCAGACGCCGGCGCGCTGGATGATGGTATGCTTGTAGAACCAGCTCTGGTCGCCGAACACCTCGTCCAGCCGATGACCCTGGGCCCGACCCAGCCGCAGCGCGTTGTAGAAGCGGGTGTCGTGGCCGCTGTGCTCTTCGACCAACAGCCGGGCCGTGGCCACCTCGTGCGCGTAGAAGACTGTCTTGTAGCGGTGGGGATCGTGCAATAGCGCGCTGAAGACCACCGGCAGCCCCAGCCATTCGTGGGCGATGATGTAGCGTTCGGCCACCGGCGGCAGGTCGGCTGTGACCGCCTCGACTGCCTCGTAGAGCGGTTCGGCCGCGTTCAGATAGGTGCTGACCTCCGCGATGCGCTCCAACTGGTGACAGGGCAGCCCCCAGTGCTGCCACAGGTAGAACTTGTACGTGTTGACGACCTCGCCGGAGATGCCGCTCGCGTCCACCAGGATCACCTCATGGCGGGCATCGCCGAAGCGCCGCACGCCGTAGAGCAGGTGCACGTACATGCGCTCCTCGATGCTGCGCAGTCGGGCTGCCACCTCCGGCGCGGCCTGGTTGATGCCGTGCAGCGATGAGTAGATGACTTCTAACTGGTTGCGCGGGGCCATCAACTGCGTCATCTCGGCGCCGTTCCAGGGATTCATCGGACCGACCAGAATCGTGCGGCCAACCGCGGCATTGTAGGTCGGCGTGCTCAGCAGGCCGTCGAACACGGCGCCGATGCCGCCGATCTTGAAGCCGGCTTCATGAGTGGCGTGCACCACCAGGGCAATGTTGGGTGAGGACATGGTAATCTCCCGGGAACCACTCTTCAGGTCAGGACGCGGATGGACGAGGATGAACGCAGATTTTCTTCCTGTCCGCGTCGCTCCGCGGTCATCCGCGTCCCATTTTGATCGGACCTCTCTCACCCCCGGCCCCGCTCTCCCCTGTCAGGGGAGAGCGGGGGGCAGCGTCTTGTAG
>FWPU01011317.1_pt1 | contig 12576 bp, 7 predicted proteins | sample 2228361 | NCBI WGS metagenome assembly FWPU01 (sample SAMEA103939777, study PRJEB20133) | metagenome | reverse complement strand
TGCTCAGGGGAAAGACGCTCAAGCCTCACCGTCACCGGATGCGTGGGAAAGCCGCCTGCCGCGCCCGCTCCGCCTGATCGCGCGGATTGCGCGTGGGCAATGTCAAGATCGAGCAGTTTGCGCGCGTAAAACGGCTCCAGCCGTGTCGGCGAATTGCGCATCACGTCGAGATAGAAGTCATGCACCCGGGCCTGGTTGAGGATCACATGGGGAAATTCCGACAAACCGTCCTCGACATCCTGGATCCGGCCGCTGCGGACGATCCGCTCCCGCTGCCTGTCGTCGGGCTTCCAGAACACCGTCTCGTTGACCCAATACGCCTCCTTCACCACGCGCTCGCTGAAACCGAAGGCTTCGAACATCTCCATGGTGCGGCAGGCAATGCCGTCGGCCTGGCCGAGCTGCAGCGGACCCGACTTCTGGTCGACGATCGCGGTCTTGATGGACGGGAAGGCCGAAAGCTGCGCCGCCAGCGTCAGCCCCGCCGGTCCACAGCCGACGATCAGCACATCGACTTCGTCGGGGATCGCATCGGGGTTCGCGCTGCGCTGCCGCGCAGGCTCGGCGACATGGGGGTCGCCAGGTCTGAATCCGTTGAGATGGAACTGCATGGTCTCCTCGGTCTCCTCGCGGATTTCAGATTACACCAACAGCCAAATATTCCGTCTCCGTCATCCTTCATCCTGAGGCGGGAGGGAAGCGAGCTTCGAAGCACGAAAGGGCGCGGCGGTTGCCCTGCGAGGAGCGCACCGCGTTCGCGTCAGTGCCTGTTGCCTCTGGTCTGCGCCGGATTTCGGAGACATCGCGAAATGCCGGGCGCGTCGGCTCAATCGAAAACCTGACGTGAGCATCGGGCGGCACCCTTTCACCTCCCGGTCTTGATCCTGGTCCACATGCGGTTGATCAGGCGCTGGGTCTTCGGATCGTGCGAGACCACGGTGTAAAGCTGCCGCATGGTCTCGGCGTCCGGATAGACGGTGCGGTCGTTGAGAATCGCGGGGTCGATCAGCTTGTGGCTCGACAAATTGCCGTTCGGATAGTGCAGGTAGTTGGTGTTCTTCGCCGCCACCTCGGGCCGCAGCATGAAATTGATGAATTCGTGCGCTTCGGCCACGTTCTTGGCATCGCGCGGAATGGCGAAATTGTCGAACCACATCTGCGCGCCGCCTTTCGGGATCGCGTAGCGGATCTCGACACCGCTTCTTGCCTCGGCGGCGCGCTTCTGCGCCTGTTTGATGTCGCCGGACCAACCCACCACAAGACAAATGCGACCGGTGGCGAGCGCGTCGAGATATTCCGAGGAATGGAACTTGCGCACGAAGGGACGGAGCTGCGTCAAAAGGTCGGCAGCGCGTTTCAGCTCGGCCTCGTTCTTGGTGTTGGGATTGAGCCCAAGGTAATGCAGCGCGGCGGTGAGAATATCGTCCGGCGAGTCCAGCATGTACACGCCGCAATTCCGGAACTTCGCCAAATTCTCCGGCTTGAACACCATGTCCCAGGAGGCCATGGCCTCCTCGAGCCGCAGGTTCGGCCCGAGCACGTCGCGCGCGTGCTTGACGTTGTAGCCGATGCCGGTGGTGCCCCACATGTAGTTGACCGCGTATTGATTGCCGGGGTCGTAGGCGGCGAGCCGCCTGGCAATTTCAGGCCAGACGTGGACGAGATTCGGCAGCTTCGACTTGTCGAGTTTTTGGAACACGCCGGCCTTGATCTGGCGTTCCAGAAAGTAGGCCGTCGGCACCACAACGTCGTAGCCGGACTTTCCGGCAAGCAACTTGGTCTCCAGCGTGTCGTTGGAATCGAAGGTGTCGTAGCGGACCCGGATTCCGGTCTGGGCGGCGAAATCGGCGAGCACGCTCTGCTCGATGTAGTCGGACCAGTTGTAGACGTTGACGACGCGCGCGGACGGCGCCGGCGCGGCTTGCGGCGCGAGAACCGCCATGGTGGCAAGCAGAACACAGGTCAGCGAAATTATGACCGTATGAGGCATTGGTGCGCTTCCTTGCCGGAGCTTGCGGGCGGGCCCGCGGCGCGGGCTAGCCCAAAGAAAACCCAATAAATTCAATATTTTTGCCACAAACCGTGGGCTCCTGAAAGCCGGGCGGCGCGGCACGCATAGCATTAACTTCTCGCTGCCACCATCGTGCCGAGTCGCGAAATTTTCTGCTGCAACGGCGAAGCCGGTACCCTACCCTTTCTCGCCCGGGGGCACCCCTCTGGTGCCGGGGGAGACGAGATCCAGCTGATGGTTTCAAGCGTACTGATCGACTTCGACGGCACCGTCACGCTCGAAGATACCACCGACCTGCTGCTCGAACGGTTCGCCGACCCGCTGTGGCGAAAAATCGAGGAAGACTGGGTCGCCGGCCGCATCGGTTCGCGCGAATGCCTGTCGCGGCAGATCGACCTCGTCCGCGCCACCCGAGCCGACTTCGAGGCCCTAGCCGACGAGGTGCCGCTGGATCCGGCATTCGCCGATTTCGTTGCCGCCGGCCGCGACCTCGGGTTGCAGATGGTCATCGGCTCCGACGGTTTCGATGCGCTGATCGCGCGGGTGCTGGCGCGGATCGGGGTCAAGCTGCCGGTGGTCAGCAACCGGCTGATCGTATGCGCGGCCAACCGCTGGCGCGCGGAGTTCCCGCATTATCTCGGCGACTGCCGCTCGCAAAGCGGCAACTGCAAGTGCGCCCTGTTCAATTCCGGGCCGACCGTGCTGGTCGGCGACGGCCGCTCCGATTTCTGCGCGGCGCCACAGGCGACCCTGGTGCTCGCCAAGAAATCGCTGGCGATGTACTGTCGCGATGCCGGCATCGAACATATCGCGATTGAGGGCTTCGCCGATGCGACGCGCGCGCTCCGCGCTTTCTGCAAAGCGGAAGATCGCGCGGCCGCCGCGACGGCGCGGGAGGGCGGAGCGCTGCATGCTTGAGCGAAGTCCGCACCCCGCAAGCGCAGAAACCGCGGGCGAGACCGAACTGTTGGAACTCGAGCGGCTGTACTGCTCGCACGGCGACACCGTGCACTACACCGAGCCGCCAAAACTGTTCGCGCGCTGCGAGGGCTCGTTCCTGTACGACGCCGAGGACCGTCCGTATCTCGATCTGCAGATGTGGTACTCGGCGGTCAATTTCGGCTACGGCAATCCGCGCCTCAACGCGGCGTTGAAGCGGCAGCTCGAAAGACTGCCGCAGCTCGCAAGCCAATATCTGCATCGGGAGAAGATCGAGCTTGCGGCCTGGCTCTGCCGGCGCGCGGAAGCCACCTGGGGCGAGAAAGGCCGCGTGCAGTTCAACGTCGGCGGCTCGCAGGCGGTGGAAGACGCGATCAAGCTCGTGCGCAACGCCAAGGGCGGCAAGGGGCTGATGTTCGCGTTCGAAGGCGGCTACCACGGCCGCACCCTGGGGGCGTCGGCCATCACCTCGTCGTATCGCTACCGCCGCCGCTACGGCCATTTCGATCGCGCGCAGTTCATACCGTTCCCGTATCACTTCCGCGGGCCGCGGGGCATGAGCAAGGAGGAATACGCCGCACAGATCGTGAGACAATTCGAGCGGCTGTTCGAATCGGAGTATTACGGCGTATGGGACGCCAAGGCCGGGGAGGCGGAGTTTGCCGCGTTCTTCGTCGAGCCGATTCAGGGCACCGGCGGCTACGTGATCCCGCCGAAGAATTTCTTCACCGACTTGAAGACGGTACTCGACCGCTACGGCATTCTGCTGGTGGTGGACGAAATCCAGATGGGCATCTACCGCACCGGCAAGCTGTGGTCGATCGAGCACTTCGGCGTGGTGCCGGACGTGCTGGTGTTCGGCAAGGCAATCACCAACGGCTTGAACCCGCTGTCAGGCATCTGGGCGCGGGAGGAGCTGATCAACCCGCAGGCGTTCCCGCCCGGCTCCACCCACTCCACCTTCGCGTCAAATCCGCTCGGGACCGCGGTGGCGCTGGAAACGGTGAAGATGCTGGAGGACGAGGATTTCGAGACCAGCGTCGCGGCGAAGGGCGCCTATCTGCTGGACGGCCTCAAACAACTGCAGCGCCGATACAAATTCATCGGCGATGTGGACGGGCTCGGCATGGCGTTGCGGGTGGAAATCTGCGGCGAAGACGGCTACACCCCGGACAAGGCCACAACCGACCGACTCGTGGAGGAGGCGCTACGCGCGGACCTGGAGGTCGGCGGGAAGCGCTACGGCCTCGTGCTCGACATCGGGGGTTATTACAAGAACGTCATCACACTTGCGCCGGCGCTGACCATTTCGCAGTCGGAAATGGATCTGGCGCTTGCGCTGCTCGACCAGTTGTTCGGGCGCGTGCGATAGGGGGTCGCATGGTCATGACATCGACATCGCTGGACAAAGAGATGCGGCAGTGCTCTGAGTGTCGGGGACGGTCTGCGTGAGTAGCAAGCGGGGAGATTACAGTCTCCTGTTCAGGGGCAACGCCGCGCGTGGGCGAACCGGCTTACTTCTGATTCACGGTCTCGGCGGAACGCCGCTCGAGTTGAAGGCGGTCGCGCGCGGGCTGGCGGGGCGCGGTTGGACGGTGTCGTGCTGCCAGCTCGCCGGACATTGCGGCACCGAAGACGACCTGCTCGCCACCACCTGGGCGGACTGGTTCGCCAGCGCCGAGCGCGCGATGGCCGATCTGGAAAGCCAATGCGACACCCTCGTGGTGGGCGGACTCTCCATCGGCGCCGTTTTGGCGTTGCGGCTTGCCGCACTCAACCCGGAGCGCGTGCACGGCACGTTGTTGCTTGCACCGACGCTTTGGTACGACGGCTGGGCCATTCCGTGGTATCGAATCATGCTGCGGCTTGCGTTCCGGGCCAAATGGCTCAAGCGCATGCGCTTTGCCGAGCGGCCGCCCTACGGAATCAAGGACGAATCGATCCGCACCGTGGTGGCCGGCGCGATGTTGGCCGGAAAATCGGTGGAGGCCGGCCTCACCTGCACCCCACTCGGCGCGCTGCGCGAAGCCGACGAACTGGTGCGCGACGTGGTGCGGCGGCTGCCTTCGATCAAGACGCCGTCGCTGATCGTGCATCCGCGCGAGGACGACATTTCCGACCTGTCGAACGCCATCTACCTGCAGCGGCGACTGGGCGGGCTCGCGGAATGCGTGGTGCTCGACGACTGCTACCACATCGTCACGGTCGACCGGCAGCGCGACATCGTGATCGACCGTGCGGCGCATTTCGTGGAGTTCATCGAACGCCGCCGGGCGGAAGCGCGGGACGGCGATGCGCGCGTCGTGCAGATGACGAAGGCGTAGCCATCGCCGGCGCCTCAGCGCCCCCCGGCACGAGTCGCCTTCAGCTTTCGGTCGGCAACCCGGCCGCCTTCCAGGCGAGGATGCCGCCGGCAAGATGGGCGTCGTAGGGATAGCCCTGCTCCTGCGCCGCCTGCGCGGCGATGGCGGAGCGGCGGCCGGAGCGGCAGGCAAACACCACCTCGCGGCCCTGCGGATCGGGGATCTGCGCCGGATCGAAGGCGGACATGGGCAAAATTTTCGCGCCCGGGAAACGCTCGACCGCAGTCTCGTTCGGCTCGCGCACATCCACGAGCAGCATGCGGCCCTCGGTGAGACCGCGCGCCACCTCGTCGGGCGATAAGTCGCGCACCTTCGGTGCATCAGGGTCGGTCATGGGCAGCGATGTAATGCAGGGCGCGAACGAATTCCAGTACGTGCCGCGGGGGGCTGCGCATCGGGCGCGGCGGACCCCCGGACACGATCATTTGACGCCGAAGCGCGCAAAGTCGTCGACGATGGTGGCACGGATTTTTTTGGCTTCCTCGATGTCGGCGGCGCCCTCCTCGTCGCCCTTCTTCTGCCTGGCTATGCCGCGGCCGTAAAGCGAGTATTCGTTGCGGGGATCGAGCTTGAGCGCGGCAGTGTAGTCGGCGACGGCTTTGTCGAGGTCGCCGAGCTTCAGATAGGCGAAGGCGCGACTGTCAAGGGCGTTGGCGTAGTCGGGCTGCTGCTTCAGCGCCTCGTTGCAATCGGCAAGCGCGGCCTGCAAGTCGCCGACGATGGCGCGCGACCAGCAGCGGCTGTTGAGGCGCTGCGTGGTGGGCTCGAGCCGGATCGCTTCCGAGTAGTCGGCGATGGCGCTGTGATAGTCCCTGCGGTCGTAGAACGTGTGGCCCCGCTCGTAATAGGCCCTGGCCAGGCCGGCGCGGTAACCGGCATCGGCGGAGTCGAGCCTGACGGACGCGCTGTAGTCGGCGATGGCGCGCTCGTAATCCCGCTCGGCCAAGTAGGCGGCAGCGCGCCGGCCAAAGGCGGCCGCGTCGTTCGCGTCGCGCCGGATCGCCTCGCTGCTGTCGACGATGGTCCGGGTGTTGTCGCGTTTGGAGCGGTAGGCGGGATTGGCGGGATCAAGCTGCAGCGCCGCCACGTAATCGGCAAGAGCGCGTTCATAGTCTTGTCGGCCGAAGGCGGCATTGCCGCGCCGATAGTAGGCGTCGGCGTTGCGCGTGCGGTAATTGCGGTTTTCCGGATCGAGCCGGATCGCCTCGACGTAATCGGCGATGGCGCGGTCGTAGTCCAGCTTCTCGAAGAAAACCTCGCCGCGTCGGTAATAAGCCTCGGCGCTGCGCGTTGCATAGATCTTCTTGGTGGAGTCGAGCCGCAGCGCAGTGCCGAAATCGGCAATGGCGCGGTCGTAGTCGCGCTGCTCGAAGAACCGGTTGCCGCGGTCGAAATAGGCGGCGGGATTGTCGGGCGCCATCCGGATCGCGGCGTCGTACCATTCCGGCTGGTCCGGCAGCGGGAGATCGGGATCCTGCTGCCGGTACTTGAGCCAGTCCTTCCAGGCCTGGGTGTGGTAGGGCCACTTGCCCTGTTCGATGCACCAAGCGGGCGGCGCGGGGTCGAGGAACGCCAAGACCCGCTGCGCGCGGGTGAGGCAGCGCGGAATTGCCGACGTTGCCGCGGCGGACAGCTCCTCCATGGAGGGGAACACGCGCCACAGCCGTGCGGTGGCGTCCTGCGAGGAGGTGGCGACGCGGCGGCCGTCGCCGCTGAAAACGGCATGCGCGACTGCATCGGCGTGGCCGCGCAGGGTTCCAATCAACTTGCCGGTCTCAACGTCCCAGATACGGGCGGTCTTGTCGAGCGAGGCGGTGACCACCCGGCGGCCGTCCGGGCTGAAGGCGGCGCTATACACCGAGCCCTGGTGGCCCTCGAAGCTGCGCACGCGCTCGCCGGTGTCCGCATTCCAAAGTTGGGCGGTCTTGTCGAGCGATCCGGTGACGACCTGCCGGCCATCGGGGCTGAAGGCGGCGTACCAGATGCGGTCCTTGTGGCCGCGCAGCACGAGGATCTCGTCGCCGCTGTCCGCGCTCCAGATGCGCGCGGTGCGGTCGTCGGACGCGGTGACCACCCGTTTGCCATCCGGGCTGAAGGCGGCATGGATTACGGGCTGCTCATGGCCGCTGAAAACCCGGATCTGCCGGCCGGTGGCCGCCTCCCACAGCCGCGCCGTCTTATCGTATGACGCGGTCACGACATATTTTCCCTCCGGATCGAATTCGGCGCTGATTACGAGCGCGGTATGGCCGCGCAGCACGGTGAGCTGCTGGCCGGTGGCGACGTCCCAAATCGATGCGGTGTTGTCGCCGCTCGCGGTCGCCACGCGCGCGCCGTCGCGCGCAAACGCGGCGCCGAACACGGCGCCCTGATGGCCGCGCAAGACGCGAATTTCGCGGCCGCTGTCCGCCTCCCACAGCCGCGCCGTCCGATCCGCGGAGGCGGTCAGCACATACTTGCCATCGGGACTGAAGGCGGAACTCCAGACCTTGGCGGCGAACCCGCTCAGAACCGTGATGCCGCGCGGGGCGCGGAGGTCCCACAGGCGGGCGGTTCCATCGAGCGAGGCAGTGGCGAGAATGCGGCCGTTCGGGCTGATGTCGGCGCTCTGCACTTCGCCATCGTGACCGCGCAGCACAATCAGCGCCTCCCCGGTCGTGGCATCCCACAGCCGCACGCTCTTGTCCTCGGAGGTGGTGAGCAGCAGGTTGCCGTGAAACGCAACGCTGAGAACCACCCCTTCGTGACCCCGAAACGCGCGGATGAACTGGCCGTTCACGTCCCACAGGCGCGGCAAGGAGTCGGTGAATATGGTGCCGACGCGCTTGCCGTCCGGGCTGAAGGCAACGCCGTTGAAGTATTTCTCTTCGTCCTTGAGAAACAGCGTCGGCTTGCCGCCTTCTTCGAGATTCCAAAGCTGTGCGGTCTTGTCGTCGGAGGCCGTCAGAAGCCGCTTGCCGTCGGGATGAAACGCAACGCCCCAGATGTCCTGATCGTGGCCGCGCAGCACGGCGATCTCCTTCCCGCTCCCGAGCTCCCAGACACGCGCCGTCTTGTCATTCGAAATGGTGGCGATGCGTGCGCCGTCGGGGCTGAAGATGGCGTTGCGGACGGCCCCAAAATGCCCCCGGAACACGCGAACCTCCCGGACGGTTTCGGTATCCCAGAGCCGCGCGGTGCGGTCGTCGGAAGCCGTGAGAATCAGCCGGCCATCAGGAGGGCTGAATGCGATGCTGCGCACGTTGCTCTCATGCCCACGCATGACGCGGATTTCCGCACCGGTCGCCACGTCCCAAAGCCGAACCGTGCGATCCAGCGACGCGGTGGCGACGCGCCTGCCGTCGGGGTGAAACGCGATGCCGGTCACGCCGTTCTCGTGGCCGCGCAGCATCGTGATCTCCTGAAGGCGCTGATAGCCGTTGACGAGAGCGTCCTCGGTTTCCGGCTGGTAGGGTCCGCGCTCCAGCGCAAGCAGCATTCCGCTGCCGGCATCGCCCCGGTCCGTGGTCTCTTGGGACAGCCGCGCCACATAGCGGGTGAGATTGGTGACCGCGCGCTGGCGCTGCTGCATCGCCTCCGCGCGATCCTTCATCGCCCGTTCGCGTTCCTCGCGCGCGGTGCGCGCCTCCCACATCGCGAAGTCGCGCTCGAGCGTGACGATCTTTTCCCGCAACTCGGCGGCGAAGTAGCGCTGCGACAGGGCATAGCCCGCCACACCGAGCACGACAAGGAACACGCCGATGCCGGCAAGCTGCAGGCGCCAGCGCAGCCGCTCGCGGAATTGCGCCCGCTCCCGCTCCTCGGCTTCGCGGCGCAGGCGCTCGGCCGCGTCGCGGCTCGCCTCGAGCAGCTTTCCGACCAGATCGAAGCTGTCGTCGTAGCGCGCGGCCCAGTGCTCGTTCGGCTGGCGCTTCTGCCACCATTTGCAGCGTTCGTCCGTGGTCGCCGGAGTCAGCACGTGCTGCGGGTTGGCGGCAAAGGCCTTGGCCTCCACGACCAGCGAGCGCCAGATCAGGCCGTCGTCGAATTCCTGCTTGAGCCAGCCCTCCTTGGGATCGGCAAGGCGCCGCCAGCAGCGGATCAGCGCCTCGTGGCTGATGTCGATGGGCGTGGTCTCGATGATCGGCTCCTCGCCGAACGGGGTGAGAAAGGAGACGCCGTCGGCGCGCAGGGCGTCGATAATGGCAAGCAGCGTGTCTTGCTTGGTGGCGGTCACAGCCACGAGATCGCGGAACGCCTGCGGGCGGCGGATGGCGCGGCCCTCCACGTTCAGGTCGGTGAGGGCGCGAAACATGTCCTCCACCGCGCGGCGCCGCTCGCCGTCCGGCGCGGCGCGGCTGACCACGGAGTCGGCGTGGTTGGAAAGCAAGTTCACAAGGCCGCCGGCCGATTCGAGCGGGCCGACATCGAGCACGCGCTGCTCGCCGCGCTCGACCTTGGCGGTGGCGGCGTTCCACAGGTACATCAGGCCATGCTGGATCAGCGGCAGCGCGTCCTCGCGGCCGGCAACGTCCGCGATCATTCGCTCGGCGAGGCTCAAACTTACTTCGCCGCCAAAGAGCAGCGCAGGGCGGCGGATCGCGCGCAACAGCGCGTCGTGATCCATGCCGGGAACAAGATATTGGGTGCGGTTGATGGCTTCGGCGAGGCCCTTAAAGCGCGTGCATTCGCCGAGGAACTCCGAGCGCATGGTGACAACCACATGCACGGCCGTCGCCCGGTCGCGGGTCTCCGCAGCTTCCGCCGAGGCCGGGGCCGCCTCGCGGTCGACGCCGACCAGAAGATCGACAAACAGCTCCGCCTCCTCGCGGCTCGTCTTCTCGTAGCGGAACAGCTCCTCGAACTGATCGACCAGCAGGCACAGCCGCCGCCCCGGCACGCCCTTCAGCGCGGCCGCCACCGAGGCGAGACTGGCGCCGCGGCGGCTGAATTCGCCCATGATCTCGCCGATGCGTTCGACGTCGCCGGCGGTGCCTTCCAGGCGCGCGAATTCCTTGGCCAGATTCCACAGCGGACCGCCGGAGGGCCGTATGCTGCAGGTGAGCCAGGGCGCGCCGGCCCGCAGGTGCTGGCGCGCAAGCTTCGGCAGCACGCCGGCGCGCACCAGCGAGGACTTTCCGGACCCGGAAGAGCCATGAATCAGCACGAGGTGATGGGCGGCAAGCCGCTCGATCACGTCGTCGATCATCTGCTCGCGGCCGAAGAAGATCGACCACTCGTTGTGGTCAAACGGCCGCAGGCCCGGATAGGGATGCTTCGGTCGCGCGGCCGTAAGCAGGTCGGAACTGGACAATGATTCCGTCACGACGCAAAGGCCGGCCCTGCGCGGGTGCTGTCGAGCCAACTGCGGAACCTGCTGCGCCAGTCCTCGGTCTTGAGGTCGAACCGCTCGATGCCGAACGGCGACACATCGATGGGCAACTTCTCTCCCGAATGATCAAGCACAGCGCAGGGCAGCGGCTTGCCGCGGTCGGACTGAATCCGCTCGCGCTCGTCGACGCCGATCTCAAGAAGATCGCCGAGAAAACGCTCGTCGGTGTCGGCGCGCACCAGCGCAAGCGCGTCACAATGCTTGGCAGTCTCGATCCGGGCGCGGCTCTCCTTCCTCCAGTCCAAAATATCGCGGCCGGGGTCGGCGATGGTGCTGAGCGGGGCGATGCCGTCCTGTGACAACGCCTGCTTGACCTGCTCGCAGACCGGCCGGTGCTCGGCGCGAGCGTGCAGCCAGACCTTCTTGGGCCCGGTTGTCGGCTTGTCGGCCGCAGACTCCGCCTGCGCGCGCCGACTGGCCAGGTCGCGCAACTCGCGCAGCCGCTTGGTGAGCGAGACCTGCAGCCGGCGCAACTGCCGGACATAGGCCTCGTTGTTCTCGCCCGTGCCGCGCCAACCGTAGGGCGTCGGCTCCTGCGGATCGTGGAAGGGAAAGCCGACTAGGGGATGCCCGCGATCGTCGCACAAAAAATCCGGCCAAGCCTTCTCGTCGGTGGGCATGGCCCGCACGACGAAGATCCGGCCCTGCTCGCGGGCGCGGTCCTGCACCTGATGGCGAAACCACTCCAGCTCGTCGCGGCACCAGTTCGACCGCAAGTACCACGGCGACATATTTATCATCAGCACGCAGGAATTCGTTACCTTGCGGCGCAGCTCGTCGGAGAGCTGCATGGTGGGGTCGATCTGCTCGTCGCACCAGATGTGCAGGTCGCGGAATTCCGGATCGATGGTCTTGCTGTCCTCCTCAAGATCGCGCACCAGCTCGTTGGTCCAGGTCTTCAACGGCAGATCGTCGCCGGCGCGCGGATTGGGATTTCCGTGCGAGTAACTGACGAAAACATCATATTCGAAATGCGGCGAAAGAAACGCCATTCCCCTTCCCCCGCGACGGGCGGCGCCCGCACGATCCCTCACCCCGAAATTCTAACCGCCGATTCCCCCAGGGTCGAGCCCACAAGGACGGCTTTAAGGACGGCGCCGACCAGGGGGTGTCGGCCTTGCCGGCGAGCGCGACGCACAACGGACGGCCGCCGCAAACCCGCCAAGCGGCGCGCCGAGGCGCGCACGGCGCACGGCTCTGGTCCCGATCATTTGGCCTTAATGCCGGCGGCCTTGACGATGGGAAACCATTTGTCGACTTCCGCCTTGTGGAAGGCGCCGAAGGCGGCCGGCGTTCTGATGTCCGGCGGCGGGAGTTCGGCGCCGAGGTCGGCGATGCGCTGGCGCGTGGGCAGATCGGCCATGGCCGCGTGAGCCGCGGAATTGATCTTCGCCACGATATCCGCCGGCGTGCCCTTGGGCATCCAGAGCCCGTGCCAGGTGCTGATGTAGACGCCGGGTGCGCCGGCCTCGTCGGCGGTCGGCACGTTCGGCGCCGCGAACCAACGCGACTTCGACATCACCGCATAGGCCTTGACGTTGCCGTTGCGATATTGCGGGAGCGAATTGGCCGCGTGGTCGCAGCTTAGATCGATCTGTCCGGCCACGACGTCCTGCAGCGCCGGCGCGCCGCCGCGATAGGGCACGAACTGGAAGCTCGTACCGGTCTTCTGCTGGAACGCCATGCCACAGAAACGCGCAAGGCTGGCGGTGCCGGTGGTCGAGGCGGAAAGCTTGTTCGGGTTGGCCTTCAGATAGGCGATAAGCTCCGGCAGCGTGTTCGGCGGCAGGGTCTTCTTGCCGATCATCCAGTACGGCACGCTGGGCAGCAGCACCACCGGCTCAAGATCTGTGAGCACGTTGAACGGCACGTCGTAGACTGCGGCGGAAATC
>FWPU01011315.1_pt1 | contig 12577 bp, 12 predicted proteins | sample 2228361 | NCBI WGS metagenome assembly FWPU01 (sample SAMEA103939777, study PRJEB20133) | metagenome | reverse complement strand
CGCAAAATCCTAGCCAAAGACCTCGTCCACAGCTTGGTCGAGCAGGTGGAAACCTGGCATCCGACCTTCTGTTATGGGGAAGAGGTGCTGAAGCTGAAGCGGCGTGACGACGGCGTGATAGAGCTGACAACTGACCGAGGAGTCCACTACGCGCGCTCGGTGGTTATCTGCGGAGGGATTGGGGCTTTCAGCCCCAACAAGCTTGACAACGAAAGCGTCGCACGCTTTGAGGGGAACGGCATATACTACTTTGTGCAGCATAAGCGCCCCTTCTATCGCAAGAAGCTGCTTGTCGTTGGCGGTGGCGACTCAGCCGTCGATTGGGCGCTGAACCTCAAGGACTATGCCAGATCGGTGACGCTTATCCACCGCCGGGATGGCTTCCGCGCTCACCCTAGCAGTGTGACCGAGCTGATGAACTCCTCCGTCGATGTGCGCCTCTGGCACGAGCTGCGTGAGGTTCACGGCAACGAGCACATCACAGGCGTGACGATCTTCGACAATCGTACCGGTGAGGAGACCTATCTGGATGTTGATGTTATCCTCCTCAACCTAGGCTTCAAGGCCGATATCGGCCCGATCAAAGACTGGGGTCTTGAACTGGATAAGCGCTACATCCTAGTCAATAGCAGGCAAGAAACGAACATACCCGGCGTATACGCGGCGGGTGATATTGCCAAGCAGCCGGATACCGAGCCGCTAAATCTCATCGTTACCGGCTTCGGCCAGGCCGCCGTAGCCGTGAACTACGCTTACAGCTATATCACTGGCGAGAGGGTCTTCCCCGGGCACTCGTCCGAGATGCGTCTGTAACCGGCGCTCAACCCAGAAGCGAACTGAGAGGCCCCCGGCAGTCAGGGGGCCTCTGTTGTCTCAATTGCCGGGAGCAGGTCAGTGAGCTTCTGGGGTATCATCCGGCAGTAGCCGAAGACATCCGCGAACACCATCGAAAAGGCATCCATCACCTGCTCCAGAGACGGAACGGCGTCGCCCAGCAGAGCCTGCATTGACGTAACCGCGCGGTCGGTGATGCCGCATGGAATAATTCCTGCGAAGTAGCTGAGGTCAGGCGCAACGTTAAGAGATGCGCCGTGTGTGCTGATGCCGTGAGCGTCAACCCGGACGCCGATGGCGGCGATCTTCTGCGGCCCCTCAGGGGTATCGACCCACACCCCCGTGTAGCCTTCCTCCCGCCGCGCCGCGATGCCGAATTCGCCTACCGTTCGGATCAGGACGGCCTCCAGCCCACGCAGGTAGCCGATATAATCAGCCCGTGCCAGCCGCCCGCCCGGATCGGCTTTACCAAGATAGCGGATCGGATATGCGACGAGCTGGCCAGGACCATGATAAGTGATGTCCCCACCCCGATCCACCTCGTAGACTCGGATTCCCAGCCGTGCACGTTCAGCTTCGTCCAGGAGGAGGTTCTCAACATGCCCTGAGCGTCCCAGCGTGTAGGTGTGGGGGTGCTCCAGCAGCAGCAGGGTATCCTCAATGCGCCCCCGGGCACGGGCGGCTGCCAGCTTGCGTTGGATGTCCCACCCTGCCCAGTAATCCACTTCTCCCAACCGGAGGACGTAACAGTCCTCAGAATACTCAACCATTCCTATCCCCGGTCCTTGATCCGGTGAGGTGCTGTTCCCGCTCATGGCTCACCAACAGGCTCCGGCGCAGGTGGGGCTGCGCCAAGCGGAGCTAGGTTTTTGATGATCCAGGGGCTGCCCCCAGGCGCAGGCGGCCAGAAGTCGGCAACAAACGTGCCCTGCAGATCGCGGAATACAACCCGGTCTTGCCCGGCTTCGACAACCTGAAAGCGCCGCTCTGGCAGGTTCAGGCCAAAGTCAAGCGCTGATTGGACGACAGCCTGGCTGTCGACCAGCATCCGCACTCCCTCCATATCGCCTATCTGGAGACGCTCGACAAACTCGACCAGCGTTGCGTAAGGCGAAGGGCGGGCGATTTCCCAGAGCCATGCCTGACGGGTCGGGTAGCTTTCGAGCGGCGGCATCGGCTGAAAGATGTTACCGCCTCGCTCCCATCTCACCTCAAAGACTCGGCGCGGCTCTCCCTCTTGCTCGTAAAACGCCTGTGTCGTTTCGGCAGCTTCGCCGATCAGCACCAGGTGCGACAGATCAGGGGCAACCTCCAGCGTGCCGTTGCGGGCGTTAAACCACCAGTCTGGCGTTTCGTCGCTGAACCAGGTGACCTGCCACTCTGTACCGTCTGCCCTGGCCAGCACAAAATGCGCGCGCGTAAAGCCGTCCTTGCCCAGCGTCTCGTATGCCAAGCCAAGCTCCCCCACCCCCCAGACGGCACGCATGGCGTTCAGACCCACCGTCCATCGGCTCAGCGCCAGCGGCGTGGTGCCGGGCGCAGTGCTTAGATCATACAGAAAAATGCCCATTCCTTCAGGTAGGGCCACAACGACCAGTGTCCCCTGCCGCTGAATGAGTGCCGGGTCGGCCAGCGTGAGCTGCCCGGAGGAGAAGGCCACGCTTGTGAAGTAGGATGAGGCAATGGGGTCAGCTGATTGCCCCAGCACAGGGTCACGCAGGAAATCCTCCGTTGCCTCCAGAACTGCCTCCCGCCGGGCAAAGGGATCAGCCACCCGGAAGGCTTCACGCAGTTCAGCCTCAATGGGAGGACGCGTGCTGGGGGCCGCCGAGGGCAATGCCGTCTCGGCAATCGGGGAGACTGCGCCAGGCGGCGGGCTGCAGCCGGGTACAACCATGATAACCGCCAGCAGCGCGGCGACCAGGTGAATGAAACGGGAGGGCAGCCTGGGCATCAGTCACTCGACGACCACTCGCTATCGAAGTCGGCCAGCGTCTCCCGGATGAAGCCCACTATCTCCTGAAGGCGCTTGGCAGCAAGCCGAATACGTGCCATCGCGCTGTGCTGGGCCTCAGTCAGCCGGCCAAAGCCGCCGCTCAGAAGGGTGTCGATTTGGGACACGATCCCGTCTACCGGGCTAAGGAGGGTCTCGGCGTGGAGCCTGACAGTCCGCGAGGCGGCCAGCGCCGCATCGATGCGGTGGTTGGCTCTGGCGATGAGCGACATCTTGTCTAGGGCAATAGCCGCATAGTCGGCCAGATTAGTCAGGACAGCTTGGTCAGCCTGCTCAAAAGTCCGCTCGGTGTGTGAATGCACGGCCAGCACGCCTGCCGCCCTGTGCTGGACGACGATGGGAACGTTCAGCGCTGCGCGGACGACATAGTCCGGGGTGACGAGGCTGCCCGCGTCTCCAGCGCCTCGCGCGATGGGCTGGCCTGAGGCCAGCACCACGGCCACATCCGACTCGGGGGAAGGATGCTCAATAGCTGCTGCCTGTTTGTCGGTCAGCCCCTCGAAGGCGCGCAGCCGCAGGGTGTTTGCTTCTTCGAGCAGGTAGACTACTCCTTCGTCGGCGTGCGTCAGGTAGACGGCGGCTTCAACGATACGGGTCAGGACGGCGTCAGCGCTGGTGAGGGATGCGATGGCCCGGCCTATCCGCGAGAGGGCGCTCATCTCATCGAGGCGCCGGGCCAGCGTCTTCTGGCTCTGCTCCAGATGGTGCGCCAGCGTGGATACATCCCTCTCGCGCCGCATTTGGCTCACAAACTGATCAAGCCGCTCAAGCAGGATGGTGTCCTCGACTGGCTTTGGCACGAAGTCACGGATGTCCAGCAAGAAAATCTGAGAGGACATCTCGTCCGTCAGGCGTGGTGCGCAGACAATGGCCGGGACTTCGTTGCCCATGCGGCGCTGCGCCTGAAGCCCGGCCAGGGGGCCTGAGCGCAAATGGGTGATATCCACCAGCACGGCATCACAGGGAGGCGAGGGGGTGAGGGCATCGGCGACAGTAGCTTGATAACCCGCCCGGGGGAGCAGGTTGCGGCCGAGATGATCCGCCGCTTCGGCAGTGTCGGCAATGACCAGAATATGCCCCTTGTCCATTGTGTCTTCAACCAGCGAGTAGAGCCTCGTTGGCAGCGGGCGCGTGATGTCCAGCGCCAATGTGCCTGCCGGATGGCTGCCAATCGAACCGCCCCCTGCTTGATAGCCCCTGCCTGCCCTGATCCCACATCAGGCGGCCTGCCCTGCCACTACAGCGTGGGGGGTTGAAATGTCGATTGGTACAGCCGGATGGAGTGCTGGATTCTGTCCTTGGCCGTCTCTGCGCCCTCCCAGCCAACAGGCTCAACACGTATACCTTCCAGGTCCTTGTACACCGAAAAGAAGTGCGCGACCTCGTCCAGATAGTGCTTGGGGATATCCTCCAGATCGTGGTAATCACGGTACAGTGGGTCCTTGTCCGGGACGCCCAGCACCTTGTCGTCAGGCACACCCCGATCCAGCATCCGGAACAGGCCAATCGGGCGCACCTCGATGATGCAGCCTGGGAAGGTCGGCTCGTTGATCATGACCAGTATGTCGAGCGGGTCGCCATCATCATAGTGGGTGCGCGGGATCAGCCCATAGTCGCCTGGGTAATAGAGCGAGGAGTAAAGCACGCGGTCGAGCTTGATGACTCCGGCCTGTTTGTGATACTCGTATTTATTCCGGCTCCCTTTGGGGACCTCGACGATGGTGTAAACGACGTCTGGAGCTTTGGGGCCAGGGGGAAGCTCATGCCACAGATTCATCGATCTATACGCTCCGTCGCCGATCTGAAATCCGTAAGGAGAGATTGCTCGCCAAGCGGCGGGTGCCCGCTACCTGATCGGTGTCACCCAGGTCTGGCTCGATGCCGAGCAGCAGTTCCAGCCACTCAATCGCTTCGGACTCGTATTCGGCATCGGCGCACACATCGCATACCCAGGCAGTCACGTTTGGCAGCAGAATCAACCGCCCATCCACCCATACCGTGTACGTGGTTCTCTGTGGGTGTCTCGTCCCGATATGGCATATTTCGCACTGTGTTGTGGAATCCACCAGCCTTTTCCCTTCACGCGGCAGGCGAGAGGACACTCGCCTGCTCCGGTCGTCCTTTCATGGCCTGAGGCTCTGTGTATTCGTAATGTGGGATCACCCCCCAGTACCGGGGAGGCCAGTAAGAGAGCCACGCTTTGCCAACGATATATTTTGACTCCAGCATCCCCCAACTACGCGAGTCGCTTGAGCTGTTGCGGTTGTCGCCCAGCACAAAATAGCTGTCCTCCGGAACGATCCAGGTGCCGAAACGACCCCGATACGGCTCCACATTCGACCGCGTCAGGTATGGCTCATCAAGGAGCGCGTCATTGACATACACACGCCCTTCCTCGTCAATAGTAACCTTCTCGCCCGGCAGGCCGATAACGCGCTTGACGTAATCGTCGCCGGGGTTGCCTGGGAAGTCGAACACAACGATGTCACCGCGTTGAGGTTCGCCCAACTCAACCCAGTCTCCAATCCGTAGGTAGCTGAGGCGGCTGACGATCAAGAATTGGCCGGTGTGAAGGTTGGCCTCCATACTCTGCCCCTCAACGACGTAGCGCGCTGTGGCGAAGTTCACAACTAACCAGATAACGACCGCCAGCAGAATCGTCTCAACGATCTCGTACAGGATTGCCCCGATCTTGGAGCGGGAAGGAGATTCCTGTTCGACGTCGGCATCATGGGTGCGTTCGACCTCAGGCACGAGCAGATGATCGGCACGTGTCTCTAAGTTCGGAGTATAGGGGTCCGGTGCTTTCACTTGTCTACCTGTATACATTCTATGACAGCCTGCATTATAGTCCAGCTGCACCGTCCAGCCAACATGAGCTTGGAGGGAGGCGATGTGGCGGGGTCAGGCGTCATCACCGTGACACGGTAGCCGGACTACCAGCAGGGCCAGGGGGCCAGCATTGGCAGTGCTGGCCCTCGATTTGTGACATTAGATGTCACAGCGGTGCGATATAATCAGGATAGAAGGTGAGGTGTAGGCAGCTTTTGTGAGAGGCAGGTAAAGGATGAAAGTGATCTCGAGTCCCAGGCAGCGGGATGGGCCGCTATTCAGCGCGATACACCGTCAGCGTCCAACGGCGTCCCTGCTCCTCATCAACCTGCTGCGCGATACTAGCACGCCGATTCTCGTGTATTTGGCCGAGCAGTATGGCCTGCGCCGTGTGCCGGGCCTCACACGGCAGGCTTTGGTAGACCGCATCCTGCGGCAGCTCAGTGAGGAGGTGCTTCGGCGCCTAGAAGATGACCTGATCGCGGCCCGCTATGGTAGCCTGTCAGTCAGCGACCTGCTCCAGCTTGCCTTGGAGGGCGATAGACGGCGTCATGGCCGGGCGCCCCGTCTGGAGGACATGCCCGCCGACGACGCGAGGTTGATTGAGGGAGATGCCCGGCGGTGGGTTTACACCATGCACGGGTACGATGTGATCATCGACCTGGATCGTCGGTATCTGGCCTGTAGCTGCCCCTTCTTCCAGTTTGCCTCACGGCGGCAGGCTCTGTGCAAACACCTGGCGCGGGCTTTCACCCTGGTGCCGGAAGCCTACGCTCGCGAGGCGCTGATCGATCTGCTCGTATCGCGGGGGTACGGCGGGCCGGACACGCCGGGCTGGAGTTTCGACGCCCCTAAAGCCGCCTGAGTGGGAGCACAGGGGTCGTTCCCTCTTACTCCTCTGACTCTGGCAGGCGGGTACAGGGCACAGTTCTCTACTCCTGAACTCTGCCCATCAGGTAGAACTCGTCGTTGGGGCGCATGGCTGTCAGGTTCGCCATGCGGTTCGAGAGTGCGAACAGCGCCGTGATCGCCCCGATGTCCCAGATATCCTCATCTGTGAAGCCATATTCCCGCAGCGTCTCAAAGTCGTCCTCCGAGACCGTGTAAGACGCGCCTGCAATCTTAACGGCGAAATCCAGCATAGCCCGCTGTCGCGGCGTGATATCTGCCTTGCGATAGTTGATGGCGATCTGGTCACCCAGGAGCGGCTGCTTGCTGTAGATGCGCAGGACAGCACCATGCGCAACCACGCAGTACGGACAGTTGTTGAGTGCGCTGGTTGCCACGACGATCATCTCGCGCTCGGCCTTGGTGAGCCTGCTCTCCCTTGACATCACGGCATCATAGTAGGCGAAGAAAGCCCGGAACTCGTCAGGCCGGTGGGCGAGAACTAGGAACACGTTCGGGATGAAGCCAGTCTTTTCTTGAACCTCAAGAATGCGAGCGCGGACATCCGGCGGCAAATCGTCAAGGTTTGGAACCGGGAAGCGGCTGATTGGTTTGTCGGGCATAGTCTCTCTCTCGGATAACCATACACGGGCCAATCGCCCGGTGCTCCCATACTTCAAGCAGGAACGACATCATTGGGCTATGGTCTTCCGGGTCATGCCCATCTCCTCACTGCTGCATCCTGGTGTGCCCCTCAAGCACCTGGGGATTTTGCACATGGGCGTAGCATCCCCTCACCAGAGCATCGACCATCTGCCGGGCAGCCTGGACAGCTACCGCCTGTTGAGCTTCCCTGGTGCTGGCAGCCACATGCGGCGTGTGTATGACGCCAGGCAACCTCAGCAGCGGATGATCGGGAGGAGGGGGTTCATGGGCATACACGTCCAGGGCTGCGCCGGCTACATGCCCGCTCTTGATAGCCGCCGCCAGGTCATCCTCGACGATAAGCGCCCCGCGCGCAGCATTGACGATCCACACACCGGGCTTCATGCGGGCAATGCTGTTGGCGTTGATCATGCCCCGTGTTTCGTCGTTCAGAGCAGGGTGCAGGCTGATTACATCCGATCGGGCATAAAGCTCATCTAGGCTGACCAGACTGGCGCCTATGGCAGCCGCGGCCCGGGCCATCTCTTCGAGGTCCTGCGTGTCATAGGCCAGGACGGTCATGCCGAACGCCACCGCCCGCGAGGCGACGGCCCTGCCGACCCGGCCAAACCCGATGATGCCCAGCGTCTTGCCGGAAAGCTCGGTGCCCATAAACGCCTTACGGTCCCATTGCCCTTCTGCAAGCGACTGGTGGGCAGCCGGTATGTGCCGCACCAAAGCCAGCATCAGGCCGAATGCGTACTCGGCGGTGGCGGTTGTGTTGCCGCCGGGGGTGTTCATGACGACGATGCCGAGGCGGGTAGCCTCGGCTAGGTCAACGTTGTCTATGCCGGCGCCTGCCCGCACCAGGACCTTGAGCCGGGGCGCGGCTGCCAGGAGCGCGGCGTCCACTTGGGTCTGGCTGCGAATGATAAGCCCGTCGGCAATGGCGATAGCAGCGACCGTCTCCGCGCGGGAGAGCTTGCCCGGCGCGGAAACGGTGATCTTGTGCGCCTGACTCAGCAGGGTCAACATTCTCAGGGATGAGAACATGGTAGGGCATGGTGTCTAACCTTTGCTCTGTTGCGAGAGAAACTCGTCCAGGCCGGCCAGGAATTCCTCCAGAGTAGATGGCTGCATGTCGCCCATGTGAGCAATGCGGAACACCTTGCCCTTGAGCTTGCCATAACCTTGATCCATGGCAAAACCGCGCCTGGCCATGTGAGCAGCCATCCCCGCCATGTCAATCTCAAGTGTGTTGCTGATAGCCGTAACGGTGGGCGACTGGTAGCCTTCCTGGGCAAACAACCCAAAGCCCCGCTCGGCTGCCCAGGCCAGCGTCCTGTCGCGCATCGACATGTGACGTGCCCAGCGCCTCTCTAGCCCTTCATCCAGCACAGCGTCTAACTGCTTGTCTGCTGCAAAGAGCAACGAGACGGGCGGCGTGGCCGGAGTGTTGTTGCGCTGAAGATACTTGTCTAGCTCCACGAAGTCAAAGTAGTAACCCCGGTTCTCGACCAGACGGGCGCGCTCCAGCACGCGGTCGCTAACAGCGGCAAAGGCCAATCCCGGCGGGAGGGCAAACGCCTTCTGGGACGAGGTCAGCGCCACATCTATCCCCCACGCATCCACCAGGAGTTCCGCCCCCAGAAAGCTGCTTACAGCGTCAACCAGGAGAAGCGTGTCGTCGTACTCACGCACAACCTCGCCAATCAGGCGGATGGGGTTGATCACGCCGGTGCTGGTCTCGTTGTGGACGACGCATACAGCATCATAGCGGTCTTTTCTGAGCGCGTCCGCCACCAGTTCGGGGGTGATTGCTTCCCCCCAGCCAACCTCGACCACATCGACCTGCTTGCCGTTGGCGCGGCTGACTTCAGCCCAGCGCTCGCTGAACGCACCGCAGACCATGTGCAGAACTTTCCGCCCCTCACGCACGCAGTTCCGCGATGCACCCTCCCATAGTCCGGTTCCGGACGACCCGCTCACCAAGACGCGGCTTTCGGTGCGGAAAGCCTGCTTGAGTTTGAGCTGTACGCGGCCGAAAAGCTCAGCGAATTCGCTGGAGCGGTGCCCGATCATCCACTGGGTCTGTGCCTCCAGTATCTCGCGGCGGACTTCAACCGGGCCTGGTAGAACCAGACGCTTGTGGAACTCGTTGGTCATAGCGCCCTCGCTGTTCTTGATGGTGTGTCTCCCCGAGCCAAAGTTGCACGCAAGATTACTGCGGTAGGGCCAAAAACACAATGCCGGAAACACAAATGCGCGTCCGACGCCGCGCCAAATGCCGGGTCTATTTCATAAAAGTTGGAGAATGCACTTCCCGATCGGAGACGGCAGCTCGGTGTTCCTGCGTTCACCAACTAAACTGAAATAGACCCCTAAATACCCCGCTGGCGCTGACAAACCTTTTGCCCACCCCATGCGCGTGCGGTATAATTACCCGATGTCAATTCCGTCCTCTCCCGCCCCACTTTGGGGCGGATAACTTGTGAAGAGCTGAAGAGGCTTGGCGTCATTATGCCAAAACGTACCTACCAACCCAAAAAGCGTCGCCGCGCTCGTGTGCATGGCTTCCGCGCCCGGATGAAGACGCGCGGAGGGCGTCAGGTATTAAAGTCGCGCCGTGCCAAGGGACGCAAGCAATTGACCGTCCAACCGAGGCACGTGAAGAAAGTGAACTGGAACAGTTAGCTGCCTCAGATTAGTCGATCCGGATGCTAGGCCGATACCTGCGGCTGCGCAGTCCACGGGATTTCCGGCGAGCTTGGGAGCAGGGAAGACAGTGGCGGGGGAAGTTTCTGGCGCTCCAGGTCGTGCCGAACGAGCTTCCTCATAGCCGGTTTGGTTTCGTGGTGAGCAGTCGGTTGGGCAAAGCGGCCATCCGTAACCGGGTAAAAAGACGCCTGCGTGCGGCTTGCCGCCAGTGGCTTCCTCCGCTAGCAGCCGGGTACGACATTGTTGTCATTGCACACTCACCAGCTGCGCAGGCGGCCTATCAGGAAATAGAGGCAGAGCTGGGAGTTCTGCTGAGGCGAGCTGGTTTATTGATGGCAGATCGGTAAGATGAAATACGTTGCAATGGGGCTGATCCGCCTCTATCAATTAATGCTCTCGCCGCTTTTGCCCCCTTCGTGCCGTTTTACGCCAACCTGTTCCCACTACGGCTATGAGGCTTTCAGACGCTTTGGCTTCTTTAGAGGAGCCTGGCTGACGACGAAGCGGGTCCTGCGGTGCAACCCTTTCAGCCCTGGCGGTTACGATCCCGTTCCTGAGGAGTTCCATTTTTGATGACAAGAAGGCTCCTTCTTGGTGCCATGCTGCTGATTGCAGCCGGGCTGCTGGCCGGATGCGCTGGCGGTAGTGCGGCGCAACTAACTGGAACAAGCTGGCCTGGCATCTCCCATCTGGATGACACCGTCTACGTTGCATATGGCCCGCAAGTTCACGCAGTTGACGTTGAGAACGGCAGGCGCATCTGGTCCTACCCTGCTGAGCCGGCCCGCAACCGGACGTTCTTTGCTGCCCCCGCTGTTACAGAAGGCCTAATCATCGTCAGCGATTACCAGGACATGCTCACTGCCCTAGACCCGACCAACGGGGGCGAGCAATGGTCATTTCGCAGCACCCGTTCCCGGTTTATCGGTGGCACGGCGATCGGCGACCGGTACGTCTATGCAGGAACGGTTGACGGCGTCATGCATGCCTTGGATCGTGAGACTGGTACGGAGGTCTGGACGTTCAGCAGTGGCCGGGATATCTGGTCCACACCGCTGCTTGATGGCAACACCCTGTACTTTACTTCACTTGACCGCCATCTTTACGCGCTCGACGCGACAACGGGCGACCTGGAGTGGCAGTTCCCCCGGACGGGCGAGACCACCGACCCGCCGGTTGGGCCAATCGTAGGTACGCCAACCTTAATCGACGGCCTGCTGGTATTCGGTAGCTTTAATAACACTGTGTACGCTATCAACGCTCAGACTCAGCAGGTCGAGTGGACATACCAGACCACGAACTGGGTATGGAGCAGCCCCGTGTTCGACGAAACGACGGGCCTGCTCATCGGCGGCGACCTAGATGGGCGTGTCTTCGCGCTTGACCCTGAGACCGGCTCAGCCGTGTGGACCTTCAACACGGGAGGGCCGGTGGTCGGGGCGCCCGCCATCGCCGAACTCGATGGGCAGCCGGTTGCCTACATCGCATCTGCCGACTCCAGAGTATATGCATTAAACACTGGAGATGGAAGCCAGGTTGTCGCGCCGGTGTCCATCGAGGCTGAGTTTACGTCGCGCTTCCTGTTCTTCCCGACGGGTACAAGCGTGCGCCCTATCCCGCTTTACTCATCCCCGCTGGCGGTCGGCGATCTCGTTATCGTTGGTGCCCACCAGGGGAACTATCTGTTATACGCGCTTGACCATGCAACGTTGCTGGAACGCTGGAAGTTTGAGGCGGCCAGTTCCTGATTGGAAAGAGTGACATCGCATGTGGAACCTTCTGCTCCTGAACCCGATGGTGAACGTTCTGATCTGGTTCTATGGGCTTCTGGGCCATAATTTCGTCGCGGCCATCCTGTTGCTGACCATCCTGATCCGCCTGATTACATTTCCCCTGACTTGGCAGCAGCAGAAGTCAGCCGCCGGTATGCAGGAGTTGCAGCCGGAGCTTAAGAAGCTCCAGGAAAAGCACAAAGGCGATCCCGAAACGCTCCAACGGAAAACTATGGAGCTTTACCGTGAGGCAGGGATCAACCCACTGGGGGGCTGCCTGCCGACGCTGATCCAGTTCCCGATCCTGATCGCCCTGTACCAGGCCATCACGCGCTCGCTGGCGGCATCACCTCTGCAACTATTGGACCTTTCCCAGCACATCTACCAGCCGCTTCCCCAGGCCCTGAGCTGGCTCCCGCAGCCAGCTTCGCTAATCCCGCTCAACAGCCGCTTCTTCTGGTTGAACTTGGCTGCGCCTGATCCGTACTACATCCTACCCGTCCTCGTTGTTGTCACGACCTGGCTACAGCAGAAGTTGCTCACACCGCCCAGCAGCGACCCGCAGAGCGCCGCGATGAGCCGCTCGATGCAGCTGACGATGCCGTTGTTTATCGGCTACATCTCGCTCACATTCCCTTCGGGCCTCTCGATCTACTGGATCTTCTCGAATATCATCGGCTTCGCTCAGTACGCGATGATGGGCCGGGCCAGCCTGAAGAACCTGTTTGGCACCGAGGATGGTCGCTTCAGCTTGGCGGGTCTGCTGGGCTTGTCGCAGCCTGAATCCCAAAGCAAGAGGCGTCCGGCCCGCCGGAAGTGATCGACAGCCCGGCTGGGCTGTGACACCGATGCCCCGGTAGCGCTGCTGGACGGA
>FWPU01011314.1_pt1 | contig 12578 bp, 9 predicted proteins | sample 2228361 | NCBI WGS metagenome assembly FWPU01 (sample SAMEA103939777, study PRJEB20133) | metagenome | reverse complement strand
CGACCTCGTCGACGATGCGCTGGAAGAGGAGGTCGCGCTTCGCCGCCTTGAGCTCCTTCGAGTCCTGCTCGGCGTCGGTCAGCATCCTGAGGTCGGCCTCGAACTGGCGGCGGACAGGGTCGAGCACCGCCTCGAGGCGAAGCTCCTCGAGCAGCTGGGCGAGGCTCGACCTGAACGCCTTGCAAGACGGCGGCGTGGATGCGGTGATGTTCTCGAACGAGTTCAGCATGCCCTATCTGACGAAGGTCGAGACGGTTACGGTGGCGAGCATGGCGCGCATCATCGGCGAATTGATGAGCGACATCCGCGTTCCCTTTGGCGTGAACGTGCTTTGGGATCCCACTGCCTCGCTGGATTTGGCGGCTGCCACCGGGGCAAAATTCGTGCGCGAAGTCTTCTCGGGGGTGTATGCCAGCGATTTTGGCCTGTGGAACCCCAACACCGGCGCCATCATCCGCCACCGGCACGCCATCAGTGCGCAGGAGGTCAAACTGCTGTTCAACATCGTCCCAGAGGCGGCGAAATATCTGGCGCAGCGCGATGTGGTGGATATCGCCAAATCAACGGTGTTCAACCATCGCCCCGATGCTTTGTGCGTCTCCGGGCTCACCGCCGGAACCCGCACCGATGTCAGTATCTTGCGCCAGGTGAAAGAGGCTGTGCCCGAGGTGCCGGTGTTTGCCAACACCGGGGTCTCGATCGAAAATGTGGAGGAACAACTGGCCATCGCCGACGGGGCGGTGGTGGGCACCACGTTCAAAGCCGAGGGTCGGTTTGAGAACCACGTGGACGTGAAACGGGTGGAGGCATTTATGAGAAAAGTGCGCGCATTTCGCGGCGCCTGATCGGAGCGCATGGCGCACGCTTCTACCATGCAACACAGGAGGAGAATCAGATGTCTGCTCGAGTCTTCTTGATCACCTCGCATTATATGGGCGTGCTGTACATTGATGAATTGCTGCGCGCTGGCGACGAGATCGTCGGGGTGGTTGCCTGGCCTGGTGAAGCCGGCTTCTACCAGGGCTGGTACGTGCCGCCAGAATATGATGTGCGCACCAAAGCCTTCAAGCACTACCTGCCGCTTTACGAACCAGACCCCGATAAGCTCAACAGCCCCGAGTTCGTGGAGGTGATTCGCAAAACCTCCCCAGATTACATCATCTCGGGCTATTACGGCAAGATTTTCAAAAAAGCCATCCTGACCCTGCCGCGCTACGGCTGCATCAACATTCACCCAACGGGGCTGCCGCGCTTTCGCGGCCTCTCGCCGTACTTCACCCACATGCTGTTCGGCGACGACCGCCAATATATCACCATGCACTGGCTCGATCCAGGCGTCGACACCGGCGATATCATCGCTCAGGCTTCGGTGGAGATCAGGCCAGACGACACCGGCTTCCAGGTGGGGCATCGCGTCACCGAGGCTGGCGCGGCCATGTTCCGCGAGTACTGGCCAAAGGTCAAAGACGGCACCGCCCCGCGCCGCAAGCAGGATGAATCCCAGGCTTCGAACTTCAACTTCTCCTGGGAAATCGCCGAGATTGATTGGAAGAAGCCGGCGCGAGATGTCTGGAACCTGGTGCGTTGCCTGACTCGCCCCCTGGGCGGCGCCTGGACAATGCTCGGCGGACGGAAAATGCACGTCTGGAAGGTGCGCGTGGTCGAGCCGGGGGAGGAATTGCCAGTCCCTGGCGCACTGCCTGGTGAAGTGCTGGCGTTTACCGGCAAGGGCTTCTGGGTGCAATGCGGCCGGGGACAGGTGCAAATCCTGGATGCCAGCGTGGATGACATACCCGACGCCACGCCCTTTGAGCTGGTGGCGTCCGCCGTGGGTCGTCCAATCCGCCTGTTGCTGGGCTAAGGCCGGGTAAGGCGCCGATGAAACACCGTGAGCGTGTGCTTCTGGCATTGCAGCACCGCGTGCCAGATCGTTGCCCGATGTACGCCGGCTTCACTCCCGAGTTCCGCGCCCGCCTGCGCCTGGACTTGCAACAGCGCGGCTACCCCATGACCGGCGACGACAGCTCCTACGAGATCGAGCGCGCCCTGGACGAGGACATGCTGCTGACCTTTGTGGGCTGGGCGCTCTCCTACTACCAGGAAGGCGACACATACGTAGATGAGTGGGGCATCCGCTGGAAGTCGGTCTATTATGACACCCCCTTCGGGCGCGGGCGATATACCGAGATGATCGAGCACCCGCTGGCGGATGAGCGGCGCATTGCCGATTACCGCCCGCCCGATCCAACCCGCCCTGAGCTCTATCAGGATGCCCGCCAGACGATCGAGCGCTTCCAATCCGAATATTGGATCGTGGGAGGCGTGGTTTGCACCATCCTCGAAGCTGCCTGGGGGCTGCGCGGCCTCGAAGCGCTGATGATGGATATGGCCAGCGACCCGGAGCGCGCCGATGCGGTGCTGGAGATACCCTACCGCTACCACTTCGAGGTCGCCAGGCGCCTGGTCAGGATGGGGGTGGACATGATCTGGTTGGGCGACGACGTCGGCTGCCAGCGCTCGATGTTCATCTCGCCAGCGCACTGGCGCCGCTACCTCAAGCCGCGCATGGCATGCCTGATCGCCGAGCTGAAAGCCATCAATCCCAACCTCAAAGTGGCTTATCACTCCGACGGCTATATTTATCCGATCATCCCAGAATTGATCGAAATCGGCCTGGACGTGCTCAACCCGATTCAGCCCGCCTCCATGGACCCGCGCCGGCTGAAGCGCGAGTTCGGCGACCGCCTGTGCTTCTGGGGTTCGGTGGATGTACAGCGCACCCTGCCGTTCGGCACGCCTGATCAGGTGCGCGCCGAAGTGCTCGAGCGCCTGCATACCCTGGGGGAAAACGGCGGCTTGATCATCGCCCCGACCCATTACGTGCAGCTCGACACTCCCCTGGAGAACTTTTGGGCAATGATCGAAACCATCCAGCAGACAAGGCTCTCATGACCCACCAGCAATATCTATGCGCTTTCGACCTGGGCACCACCGGCGTCAAAGCGGGCATTCTCACGCCCGATGGACAACTGGTTGCCTCTGCCTACCGCGAATATGGCGTGGTATACCCGGCTCCATCCTGGGTGGAGCAGTCGATAGACGCCATGTGGCAGGCGCAGTGCCAGGCATCCCGGCAGGTGATCGCCTGCTGCAACATTGACCCGCGCCAGGTGGCTGCGGTGGCGATTTCGTCGCAGCGGGCTACGTTTGTGCCGCTGGATCGCCAGGGGAACCCCCTGACGCGCTTCATCGGCTGGCAGGACCGACGCAGCGTGGCGCAATGCGCTGAAATGGAGCGTCGCCTGGGCGCTGAAAAGTATTACCGCATCGCCGGCCTGCCCATTGAACCCACCGCGGCGGTCTCGAAGGTCCTGTGGCTCAAAGAAAACCAGCCGGAAATTTTCGACCAGACTCATCGCTTTGCCTCCACCCAATCCGTGCATCTCAACCAGATGGGCGTTGCCGACGCTCCCTGCGACCTGCCCTGCGCGGCATATCTGGGCTTGTTGGACGTGAATCGCCTGGAATGGAGCGAGGAGTTGTTGCAGGCGCTGGAAATCCCCGCCGAGAAGATGTCTCCTCTGGTGGCGTCTTGTACGCGGGTGGGAGAAATCTCCCCGGCAGCGGCTGAAGCCACTGGCCTGGCGGCGGGCACGCCGCTGGTGGTTGCCGGCGGCGATTTGCAGGTGGCTGGTTTAGGGATGGGCATCTCGCAGCCAGGCCTGGTCTCGGTGGGCATTGGCACGGGCGGCGGCGTGCTGATCTACCTGGAGCAGCCGCTGCGCCATCCCGATCGGGCGCTCAACTGCCTGCCCCACGCCGTGCCGGGCGCCTGGGAAATGGAGGGCATCTGCCTGGCATCTGGCGCCGCCTACAAGTGGTATCGTGACACCATCGGCAAGCTGGAGAAAGCCTCCGCTGCCGCCCTCGACCTCGACGCTTACGATTTGCTCAACGCCGAAGCCGCTCAAGCCCTGCCTGGCGGCGGAGGGTTGTTGGTGATGCCGGCTCTGGCAGGCTCTGGCGCGCCGAACTGGTACCCCAGGGCGCGCGGCGTGTTGCTGGGTTTATCGCTCTCGACCGACAGGAAGCAACTCACCCGCGCCATGCTCGAGGGCATCTGTCTGGAGATTCGCTGGATGCTCGAGGCGGCGCAGCGCCTGGGCACCTCGATTACCGAGGTGCGCATTTGGGGTGGCGCGGCGAAATCCGACCTGTGGAACCAGATTGCCGCCGATGTGTATGGCGTCCCCGCCGCCCGCACCGCCGTCCCCGAAGCCGGTTTGGTAGGTGCAGCCATTTGCGCCGGGGTGGGGGTGGGCATCTTTTCCAGCGCCCAGGAGGGCGCCCAGGCTATGGTGCGCGTCGAACATCGCTACGAGCCCAACCCAAACCTGCATTCGCGCTACGCCGAGTTGTTCGACCTGTACAAGACCGTTTACCGCCTGCTGAAGGAAGAAGGCATCTTCGAGCGCCTTGCTGCGCTCGCTTGAGAACCCGCGATGAGCCAGATGACCTCCCGTCAACGCGTCCTGCTGGCGCTGAATCACCAGGAGCCTGACCGTGTGCCGTTCGATTGCACCTTCGGTTATATTGCCTACAAACGGCTGGAGCAACACCTCGGATTTCAGCCTGCGCGTCAGGTGCTTCCGGGAAACGTCTCGCTCAGCGTCCGCCCGCCGATAGAATTCCTGGAAGAGTTGCAGGTTGACCTGTATTACCTTGGTTTGAACGCTCCACCGGATCAGCCGCCCTTTCAGTATGGCATGGAGAGCTACGTAGATGAATGGGGTGTGGAGTATCGGCGGATCGAGACGCCCGTCGGCTTGCAATATGAGCTGGCGGTGCATCCTCTGGCCAATGCGGAGCTGGAGGATTTGCAGGATTACCCCTGGCCCGATCCTTCTGACCCTGCCCTGATTGCCGGTCTGGAAGGTCGCGCCCGCGACCTCTATGAAAACACTCAGTTTGCCCTGGTTGGGCGTTTCAGCAATTCGATCTTCGAGCAGGCGTTTGCCCTGCGCGGGCTGGAACAGCTGCTGATCGATACGGTTATCAACCCGGAATTTGCCGGCGCTCTGATGGATCGGCTGACCGATCTGGCAATCGGCTACCTCGAGAACGCCCTGCGCGCCTGCGGCAAATACTTGCACATCCTGCGCTTGGCCGGCGATGATATGGGCCATCAGCAAGGCACCCTGCTCAGCCCGGCAACGTTTCGCCGCCTGATCAAGCCGCGCTTTGCCCGCCTCTACCGCGCAGCGAAGGAGATCTTCCGGCAATATAACCCACAGGGCAAACTGATGGCGCACACCGATGGCGATGTCTACCCCCTCATCCCCGATTACCTCGAGATGGGTCTGGATGTGCTCAATCCGGTGCAACCCTACGTGGCAGAAATGGATCACAAGCGGCTGAAGCGCGAGTTTGGCGATCGCCTGTGTTTCCATGGCGGCATTGATCTGCAACGCGTCCTGCCCTTTGGCTCTCCTGAAGAAGTCTATGCCGAGGCGGTCAAGACCATGCGCGCCCTTGGCCCGGGCGGCGGCTACATCCTGGCGCCCACCCATTACCTCACCCCTGATGTCCCTCCGGAGAACGTGCTGGCGTTGCGCGCCGCCGTGCTGGAGCGCGGCGTTTACCCATTGAAATAGGCGCAAGCGGGAATTTCGCTCGGGATTGCGCCGCATTTCCCACTGCGGGCGGCTCGGTCTGCCAGTATAATGTGCCCGGGTTACCCCGGCGGTGCGCCGCCGGCTGCCCGATTGACCCCACAACTGTCGAATTTGGGAGATATGATGACCAACATCCTTGGATTGAAGTGTTCGCTTTGCCGCGCTGAGTATGAACTCGCCGCGGCGCAGTACACCTGCCCGCAGGATGGCGGTAACCTCGACCTGCTGCTAGATTACGACGCCATCCGCCGGCAAATCACGCCGGAAGGCTTGCGCGCCAGCCGCGAGGGGTCGCTCTGGCGCTACCTGCCCCTGCTGCCGGTGAGCGACCCCGGCCAGACGGGTACCCCGCTGCGCTTCGCCGGTTGGACGCCGCTCTATCAGCCCCCCCGCCTGGCGGAAAAGCTTGGCATGGCGCATCTTTGGGTCAAGGATGAAAGCCGCAATCCAACTGCCTCGTTCAAAGACCGCGCCAGCGCGGTGGTGGTGGCGCGGGCGCGCGAAATTCGGGCGGAGGTGGTGGTGACTGCCTCCACCGGCAATGCCGGGGCAGCGTTGGCGGGGATGGCGGCGGCGGTCGGTCAGCGAGCGGTCATCCTGGCGCCGCGCTCGGCTCCGCCAGCCAAGATCGCTCAGTTGCTCATCTTTGGCGCTCAGGTGATCCTGGTAGATGGCAGCTACGACGACGCGTTTGATCTGACGATTCAGGCGGCGCAGGAATTTGGCTGGTATTGCCGCAACACCGGCTACAACCCGTTCACCGCAGAGGGTAAGAAAACCGCCGCGTTGGAAATCTGGGAGCAGTTGCCGCAGAGCGTCGCTGCCGGCATGGCTGATTCCTGGCTCAACGTCTTTGTTTCCGTCGGCGATGGCAATATCATCTCTGGCCTGCACAAGGGCTTCAAAGACCTGCACGCCCTGGGTTGGCTGGAACGGATGCCACGCCTGTGGGGTGTCCAGGCAGAGGGGTCGGCGGCGGTGGCGAACGCCTATTTCTCCGGCAGCGAGAGCATCGTCCCCGTCTCGGCGCGCACACTTGCCGATAGCATCTCGGTCGATCTGCCGCGCGACGGCGTGCGGGCGGTGCGCGCCGCTCGCGAAACCAACGGCGGTTACCTGCTGGTCAGCGACGCCGAAATCCTCTCCGCCATCGCCGAGCTGGGTCGGGTGGGCGTCTTTGCCGAACCCGCCGGGGCGACCGCTTATGCAGGGTTGGTCAAAGCCATCCGCGCCGGCGTTATTCAACCACACGAACCGGTGGTGGTGATCAACACCGGCAGCGGTTTGAAGGACGTGCGCGCTGCCATGCAGGCGGTTCCCGAAGCAGCGGTCATCGAGCCCCGCTTGAATGCGCTGAAGAGAGTGATACAATAATTGCAGCCGGAAAGCGGCGTTCGCTTCGGGTGGCAGATGCCTAGACAGCGTGGCTGTCGCTGGTTCGCCAATGTGCTCCAGGAGCGGACGGATTGCCGCTCGACCGGTATGGTTTGCTGAGATCAAACTTCCATCCAGTATGGAGAAGCATGAACGCAGTTACGCTTTCGATCATCACCCCGATTTACAACGAAGCTCAAAACATCCCCGAGCTATACCGTCGGGTGAAGGCGGTTATGCAAACCCTGGGGGAGAGCTGGGAGCTGGTGATGGTTGACGATGGCTCCAGCGATGGCTCCACCGACCTGTTGCGCCAGCTTGCCGCCGAGGATGAACATGTGCGCCCGGTGATCTTCGCCCGCAATTTTGGTCACCAGCTCGCTGTAACCGCTGGTCTGGATTACGCCCGCGGGCAGGCGGTGGTGATCATGGATGCTGACCTGCAGGATCCCCCGGAAGTGATTGTCGATCTGGTTGCCAAATGGCGCCAGGGCTACGAGGTGGTTTACGCCGTCCGCGCCCAGCGCGAGGGCGAAACTGCCTTCAAGCTCCTGACCGCTTCATTATTCTATCGTCTGATAGCCCGCATCACCGATGTCAAGATTCCGATGGACACCGGTGATTTTCGCCTGATGGATCGCCAGGTGGTGCAGGTGCTGAAGCAGATGCGCGAGCGGCACCGCTTCTTGCGCGGCATGTCCGTTTGGGTGGGATTCAAGCAAACCGGCGTGGAGTATAAACGCGCCGCGCGCTTCGCCGGCGAAACCAAGTATCCCTTCAAAAAGATGTTCAAATTCGCCTGGGATGCCGTGACCAGCTTTTCCTTCCTGCCTTTGCAGGTAGCCACCTACCTGGGCTTTATCTCGGCGGGTTTGAGCATCCTGGCTATTCCGTTCGTCGTCGTCCTGCGCATGACCGGCTCGCAGGCTTTCGCCGGGCAGGCTACCACGCTGATCGCCGTCCTGTTCCTGGGCGGCGTGCAGTTGATTTCGCTGGGCATCCTCGGCGAGTACGTCGGCCGCCTGTACGATGAAGCGCGCGGCCGACCGTTGTACGTGGTGCGTGAAGCGCCGCAGGATCAGGCATCTGCCGCTGAAGCACCCGCGCCCGCCGGGCAGGTGCGGGCAGGTGTTGAATAATCCCAACCATCCCGGTTGCATGATAGGAGACTTGCATCTTATGACCACCATTGATCTAACTGTTTATCCCGAACGTCAGCAGCGGGCGATCGAAAGGGTTCGCCAGCGTCAGATCATCATCCCCACCTTTGCCCAGATGAAGAATCCGGAGCTCATCCCGCCGCAGGTGAAGGAAAAACTGGCGCGAATTGGTCTGTGGGATTTGAACTCGCTGAACCTGTTTCGCATCACCTGGAAGAACGAGCCGGTGGCGCATGGCGGCGGCTTTGGCGGCGTCAATTACCTGGAACTGCCCAAAACCCTGACCGGCGTTCGGGCGCGCATTTTGGTGCTGGTGGGCAAGTGGTTTCCCACCGGCGCGCACAAGGTGGGCGCGGCGTTCGGTTGCCTGGTGCCGCGCCTGGTCACGGGGCAGTTCGACCCCACCACCCAGAAAGCGGTCTGGCCGTCCACCGGCAACTACTGTCGCGGCGGGGCTTACGACTCGGCGTTGCTCGGATGCGAATCCATCGCCATCCTGCCGGAAGGGATGAGCAGGGAGCGCTTCGAATGGCTGTCGCGCATCGCCGGCGAAGTGATCGCCACACCCGGCAGCGAGTCGAACGTCAAGGAGATCTTCGACAAGTGCTGGGAGCTGCGCCGCTCCGGCCAGGATTTGATGATCTTCAACCAGTTCGATGAGTTTGGCAATTATCTGTGGCATTACGAGATCACCGGTCATGCCATGGAAGAGGTGCTGCAGCAAACCATGCGCCCGGACGACCGATACTTCGGCATGGTCTCTGCCACCGGCTCTGCCGGCACGATTGCCAGCGGAGATTATCTCAAGCAAATATTCCCTGCCAGCAAGATCGCCGCCAGTGAAGCGCTGCAATGCCCCACTCTGCTGGAGAACGGCTTTGGCGCCCACCGCATCGAAGGCATCGGCGATAAACATGTGCCCTGGATTCACAATGTCAAGAACACCGACCTGGTGATCGCCATTGACGATGAGGCGGTGGTGAATCTGGCGCGCCTGTTCAACGAGCCTGCCGGCCGCGCCTATCTTGCCAAACAGGGTGTGCCGGAGACGTTCATCGCCAAATTGGATTTGATGGGCTTCTCGGGCATTTCCAACATGCTCTCGGCGATCAAGATGGCTAAATATTACGAATTGGACGAGCAGGACATCTTAGTCACCGTGCTTACCGATTCGATGGAGTTGTACGGCAGCCGGCTGCAGGAAATGCGGGCGGAGTTTGGCGATTACTCCGAGACAGACGCCGCCGTTCACTACCACCATTACCTGCGCGGCGCGACGACCGATCATCTGCTCGAACTGCGCTATGAAGATCGTCGGCGCGTGCACAACCTGAAGTACTTCACCTGGGTTGAGCAGCAGGGTAAAACCTACGAGGAGATTCAGGCGCAGTGGTATGAACGCAATTACTGGACCGACGTCCAGCGACAGGTGGAGCAGATTGACGCTTTGATTACAGAATTCAATGAAAAAACAGCCGTCTTGGAGCAGCTCGGCTGAACCGGCAGACAGCGATGGCGACCAATCGGACCGGCGTTTTGCCATGCAGATGAATCCGCCCATGCTCCCGCCGAGCGCGCTGATCCTGGTGGCGGTCATCACCGAGCCGCGCGACCTGGAGATCGCCCGCCTGTTGGGATGGTATCGCATCCCCCTGCGCAGCGCGCCCAGGGTGATTGCGGTGGATTATCTGGCGTTCTACCTCACCGGAAAGTTCGGCGCGGAGAAATGGCGCATTCCATATCTGGCGCCGGTGCGCGGTCACGAATTGACCACCCGGGCTGAATTGCTGCAAGACGAGCCCGATCACCCCCACGCCCAGCTCGAGTATTACAAAATCCAGCTTGGCCCGCTGATTCGACTGCCGCAGCCGATTCTGGCGCAAAAATGGCGGCGAATCACCTTCTTCTACACCACCGGGGAATACCTGCTGCGCGCCGAAACCGTCAACGATTTGATTCTTGCTTCTGAAGAGAGACCGCTCTTGTGGCAGGCACTGCGTGAGCGTGCCAGCCAGCAGCAAGCCTACGCAACCAACTCACTTGCCGGCGTAGAGGTCGATCCGGCGACGCTGGCAGCGTTGCTGGGGCTCACCGAAGCCCTGGCAGGTAAGCGCAGCGCCACCGGACGATCTCGATCCTGATCTGAGGGAAAAGTAGTACCTATGGCAGCTATTCTGATCAAATCCGGTACCATCATCACTGCCAGCGAAACCTTCCAGGGAGACCTTTTGATCGAGGGCGAAAAAATCGCCGCTATCGGGCAGAATCTCAATTCTGCGGAGGCGGAAATCGTCGACGCCGCCGGCAAAATCCTGACCCCTGGCGGGGTAGACCCCCATACCCACTTTGACCTGCCCATGTTCGGCACCGTCTCATCCGATGATCACTACAGCGGGCACAAAGCTGCCGCATTCGGCGGTACGACCACGGTGATTGACTTTGTGCCCCAGGATTTTGACTCCCTGGCGGAGAATGTGCAGGCGTGGCATGCCAAAGCCGACGGTAAAGCCGCCGTGGATTTCGGTTTCCACATGAACATCAGCCGGTTCACCCCCGCCGTTGCTGCCGAGATACCAGACCTCTTGGAGATGGGCATCACGACGCTGAAGGTATTCATGGCGTATAACAACCGCCTGCGCCTGGATGATGGGCACATCTTCCAGCTTATGCGCCTGGCGAAGGAGCACGGCATGCTGGTCATGTTGCACGCCGAGAACGGCGATGTGATCGAGCTGCTGGTGCAGGAAGCGCTGGCGGCTGGCCACACCAGCCCGGAGTGGCATGCCCTTACCCGCCCGGCATGGGGGGCGGTAGAGGCGGTCTTGCGCGGGGCTGCGCTGGCGGCGCAGGCTGGCGCGGCGCTGTACGTGGTGCACATGAACGTCGCCGGAGAGGTGGACATGCTCCAATACGCCCGCGACCACGGCCTGCCAGTGATGGGCGAGACGTGCCTGTCCTATTTATTCTTTACCATTGACCACCTGCGCCGCCCCGATGGGGCAAAATGGGTCTGCTCCCCGCCCATGCGCACCACGCAGGACAACCAGCGCCTGTGGCAGGGGCTGGCCAGCGGTGTCATCCAGGTTGTGGGGACGGATCACTGTCCGTTTTTCTACGACGGCACAAAGCCCATCCTGTACGAGGGTCAGCCGATTCAGATTCCCGGCAAAGAGCTCGGCAAAGACGATTTCACCAAAATCCCGAACGGGGTGCCAGGGGTTGGCGACCGCCTGCCGCTGCTGTGGACGTATGGCGTGCGCGCCGGGCGGATCACCGCCAACCAGTTCGTCGCCCTCACCAGCACCAACCCGGCTAAAATTTTCGGCATGTATCCGCGCAAGGGCGCTTTGCTTCCCGGTTCCGACGCTGACATCGTCATCTGGGATCCTGAACACCGGTTGACCTACGGGACGGCTTACGCCCAGCATCGCACAGACTACAATCTGTTCGAGGGCTGGGAGTTGGTCGGTTTTCCAGAGCGCGTCTATCTGCGGGGGAACTTAATCGTCGACCGGGGCGACTGGCGTGGCCAGGCAGGGATGGGGCGATTTATCCACCGTGAACCATCGGCTCCGATCTTGTGAATGCGGCTGAACCTTGCCTGATACCCCTCCCCCGCGCCCACAGTAGACGCCCGATTCGCCGTCAGCCATGCTCTTGCTGAGTGTTGCCCTGCTGTTCGTCTTTTCCCTGGGATTGCTGGCAATCCGCCTATGGCGCGCCCGCTTTGCCTATTCCTGGTTGCTCACGGTATTTTGCGCTGTCGTTGTCTGGGCGTTGATCTTGCTCGCCCGGACGAGCCTCCCTCAGGAGTTCGCCATTGGCGCGTGGAGCCTGCCCGCTCTGGGCGTTCCGCTGCCGACGCTGATGGTGGATCGATTCTCCTGGGCGATTGCCTTTGCGTTGAGCGGCTTGCTGCTGGCGATGATTCTCACCGATATTGTCCGCGTCGAACAGGCTGATTGGTCTGCCTGGACTGCCAGCCTTACCCTGGCAGGACTGGGGTTGCTGGCGGCGCTGGCTGGCAACCCGTTGTGGCTCATCCTGGCCTGGGCGGCGCTGGATTTTTATGAAATCCTGGTTTTGTTCTGGCACCTCCGCGGCGAAGGCGGGCGAGAAGGGGTCATTGTGCAGTTCGCCCTGCGGGGGCTGAGTTTCCTTCTGCTTTTGTTAGTCTGGCTGAGCGCTGGCGAAGCAGGCGCTCAGGCTGCATTCGCCCAACTGCCGCAAAGCAGCGGCGCCTTCCTGCTCCTGGCGGGCTGGATTCGGGTGGGTTTGCTCTCCGCCGCCGGGCTGACCGACGCGGAGATGCCCGGTCATCGCGGCCGGGCGTTGATTGACCGGTTGACAATGGCAGCCGCTGGCTTGA
>FWPU01011313.1_pt1 | contig 12578 bp, 6 predicted proteins | sample 2228361 | NCBI WGS metagenome assembly FWPU01 (sample SAMEA103939777, study PRJEB20133) | metagenome | reverse complement strand
TCCACGTCCGCGCGCTGGCCACCCGCGCGGCCCGGCCTGGCGAGAAGGTGTACAACCTCCGCATCCACGGCGAGCACGTCTACCAAGTCACCCCCGCCGGCGTGCTGGTGCATAATAACTACGGCAACGCCGGAGCAGCGCGACCAAAGGCTCCAATAGCGAGAACAGTAAACCACTTCGATGAGATAGCGAGATTTCGACAGAGGGCCGGTCTTCCGGCCTTCGATGCAGCGGATTCTGCGACTGGTACGGCTGCCAGAGCCGTGGTAAACGACGGCACTGGCCGGGCATATCACGGGCTCAACACCGGCCTTTCTCCCAACTCTATCCCGTCGCGCATGAAAGTAGTCCAGCAGTTGCAGGCCAAGACATACTATAAAAACGTCACGAACATTGGAGAAGCTCCGATGCTTGCCCACGCCGAGGCTCACGCCTTAATGCGTGCAGTTGAACGAACCGGAGCGAAGAGCATCACCCTTTATGTTGACAGAAAACTCTGTCCAATCTGTCGCAAGCAGATCGGCTTGTTGGCAGACCACCTTGGCGTTACGGAACTCCGTGTCTTTGAATCTGGAAATCCCGTTCCATTCATATTGAGGCCCAAACCATGAACGGAGCGAAAGAGATGAGAGACATTAAGTATCGCACACCAAATGGGCCGGATATTACTAATCCAACAATGGAAATGCTGCGTGAAAAGATACTGCACGGTGATGAGAAGTACTGGTGCGTCGGCTCAGGTGCTGGAAGTTTGGAAACTAACCTTGGATCGGAGACAGTGTCCCTCTCACTTATTCTCAAAGAGCCTTACGGTTTTCTTCTCCTGTATGGCATGGATGATTCCTGGGATGATTTCGTGTCAATAAGCTCTGCTGACTTTTCAACCACAGTGGAGGCGTCATTGGGCGGCAATTCTTGGATCGTTCCCACTGGCTTCTTTGTAAGCCGCCAGAAGGCCTTGGAAGCCGTAGAGGAGTTTTGTCGGTCGGGGCAGATGTCCAAATCGCTGACGTGGGGCAGGTTGGCAGAGCAGCAATGGGCTCTCGGTAATTGAGTCCCAAAGAACACCGAAGGCCATCTGCTACCGGAGGCCATGCCTGACCACCTTCGCCCCCACGATTTCTCAAGAACATTGATCCATTGCAATTCTTGAAACACGCCCGGCGAAATCGGCCTGCAGGTCGTCGCCGGGCGTTCGCATTCTATACGCCAATGAAATCGCACTGATGTTGATCGCAACGCCTCATCCCTTGCACTTGGAGCAGCGAAGCCCCATGCGAGCGATAACCGGGACGTGACCGACGCTGCCGTCGTCGTGCAGCACGTGGGCGCCGGGGACACGAGGAAAGACTTCTCCGCAGCGGGGGCACAGGCCGACGTTGCTACACCGCTGGCAGAGCCAGGGCGGTCGCCCGACTCGAATTTGCCGCCCAGTGCACTTCCATCACCAGTTCGATGCCGCCGGCAACCGCACGGCGCTGCTGGTGCAGAGCGACACGGGCTCGGGCTTTCCGGACAATTTCCAGGACATCTATGCATACGATCACATCGGCCACCTGGTGCGCACCGCGCAGTCCGGCGTGCCCTGCGAGCTTGTCCAATAACTGCTATTGACACCATGGAGCGGCGTTGCTATCGTAGGCGGCATGAGCAGGAAGCGCTGCCCTACTGGCCGGAGGGATCGGCGGGAGCGACGGATCGCAACTTGCCTTCCCAGGGACCCACGCATCCGGCGGCGGTGCAAGGAGAGCAAGCGCGACATCGTCTGTCCTGTGGCGGTGGTGTGTTGAGTGTGTTGAGATTGTGACGCAGCCGCGGGGCAGGTTCGTCCTCCAGCCGCACGGCTGGGTTGTGGAGCGCCCGTCGGGGTGGCTGGGCCGTTCACGGCCGCTGGCCCAATCGTTCGAGCCAACGACCGAAACCCTGGCCGCATGCATCACCATCGGCGTAAGGCCGTAATCCACCTCATGGCACGCCGCGTGCGGTGATGTGATGATTGGCCACGCCGTCAAGGCCGGCTGGCTCCGCGACGTCGGCGGTCGGCTCAACGCGCACGGAGCATACTTTGTACTCAGGAATCTTGGCGATGGGATCTAAAGCGTCAATTGTGAGAGCATTGACATTATATTGATAGGGAAAATGAAAGTTCCCGAACACGATCCCCTGGGCGACGCGGTTCGTGATGGCGGCTCGGGCCCGCATGTCGCCGCGCCGTGACACGATGCGCAGCCACTGGGCGTGGCGAATCCCCAGCCGCCGGGCGTCGGCGGGGCTGATTTCCAGATACGGCGTGGGACACAACTGTGTCAGCACCGCGGCCCGGCGCGACAACTCGCCTCCGTGCCAGTGATACAGGACCCGGCCGGTCGTCAGCAGCAGGGGGTACTCGGCATCCGGCAGTTCGTGGGGCGGCAGGTACTCGACGGGGTGGAAGCGCCCCTTGCCGCGCGGAAAACTCTCGCGGTGCAGCAGCGGCGTCCCCGGGTGGTGTTCATCGGGAACGGGCCACTGCAACGACTCGCCGGCGTCCAGCCGCGCGTAGCTCACGCCAGCGTACGAGGGCGTCGCAGCCGCGATCTCGCGGAAGATGCGCTCCGGGTTGTCGTAATCCCAGGCGGCCAGGGGACCCTGCGGGCTCCGCCCCAGAGCTTGCAGCAGGCGGCGGGCGATCTGGACGAGGATCCACCAATCGGGGCGCGGCTCGCCCGGCGGCTCGATCGCCTGGCGCACGCGCTGCACACGGCGCTCGGTATTCGTGAATGTGCCCTCCTTCTCTGCGAACGCCGCGCCGGGGAGCAATACATCGGCATAGTCGGAAGTCGCCGAGGGGAAGATCTCCTGCAACACTACGAACGGCGCGGCGGCCAGATGGGCGCGCACCTGGTTGCTGTCCGGGTCGGTCAGCACCGGATCTTCTCCCACGATGTACAGGGCTTGCACCTCCCCACGGCCGGCGGCGGCGATCATCTCCGTGACCGTCAGTCCCACACGCGGCGACCCGCCCGGACCTGATGCGGAGGCATGCCACGGCGGGAAGTCGCCATGCGGCGCCGGACCGGACAACGCCCATGCCCGGCGGAAGCGGGCCACGGCCGCCGCATCGCTGGTCTCCTGATATCCGGGGAACAGGTCTGGCAGCGCCCCCATATCGCAAGCGCCTTGCACGTTGTTCTGGCCGCGCAGCGGATTGACGCCGCCGCCGGGCTTCCCGAGGTTCCCCAGCAGCATCTGCAAATTGGCCAGCGCCAGCACATTCATCACGCCGGTGGTGTGCTGCGTGATGCCCATGGCCCAGATGGCGGCCATCGGCTTGCGTCGGGCCAGGATTTCCGCGGCGCGCCGCACGTCCTGCGGCGGCACGCCGGTGAGCGGCGCCACGGCTTCCGGGGCATAGCCTGCCAGCGACGCCCGCAGCGGCTCGTAGTTTTCGCAGCGGCGCTGGATGAAGTCGCGGTCCTCCCAGGCGTTTTCCAGCACCACGTGCATCAGGCTGTTGAGCAAGGCCACATCGGTGCCCGGGCGTTGCCGCAGGTGGATGGCGGCGAACTCCGCCAGGTCGATCCGCCGCGGATCGGCCACCACCAGTTGCATCCCGCGCCGCAGCACTGCCTGGCGCAGCATGGCGCCGAAAACAGGGTGCTGCTCGGTGGTGTTGGAGCCGATGACCAGCGCCGCGGCGGCATGGTCCGCGATGTCGCGCATCGAGTTGCTCATGGCCCCAGAGCCCAGGGCCATCCGCAGTCCCGCCACGGTCGACGCGTGGCACAGCCGCGCGCAGTGGTCCACGTTGTACGTGCCGAGCACCTGCCGCGCCAGTTTCTGCACCAGATAGTTCTCCTCGTTGGTGCACTTGGCCGACGACAGCAGGCCCACCGCCCGCGGCCCTGCCACGCGCACCACCTGCGCCAGGCGGCGGACCACAAGCCGCAGCGCCGTGTCCCAATCGACGCGCACCCACGGCCCGCGATCGCCACGGCCGGCGCGCGGCCGATCGTCCAGCAGCCACTGGCGTACCAGCGGGGCGGTGAGGCGGTCGGTGTGGTGCAAGTAGTCGACCCCGTAGCGCCCCTTGACGCACAGCGACCGGCCGTTGACGACCGCAGCCGGTTGGCTGCCCACGCCGATCACGCGGCCATCGCGAACCTGCAGGTCGAACTGGCATCCCACGCTGCAATAGCCGCAGGTGGTGGTGACGCGCCGATCGGCCGGCGGCTGGCCGTGCGACCAGCGATCGTGCAATGCCCCGGTCGGGCAATAGTCGGCACAGGCACCGCACGACTCGCAGCGGGCTTCCAGCATCGAGGTGTCCATCCCGGCGACGATCCGCGTCTCGGCGCCGCGCCCGGCGACTCCCCACACGAACCGCCCCTGGATTTCCGCGCATGCCCGCACGCAGCGCGTGCAGAGAATGCACTGATTCATGTCCACGCGGATGAACGGATTGGGGTCGGCGTCGCGCGGATATCGCAGGGCGGGCTGGGCGCCGGCACGCCGCTGCACCCTATATCGGCGCACCCAATACAGGAACTCGTTGTCCGCCTGCTCGTCCCCCTGGTAACGTGCATAGAGCGACTCCAGCACGCATCGGCGGGCCTCGTGCACTGCGGGCGTTTCGGTACGCAGCGACATCCCCTCGGTCGCCTGCAGCGTGCAGGCGGGAACCGGTTCGGACGACGCCCCCAGCTCCACCAGGCACGCACGGCACGAGCCGACGACCGACAAGTCCGGATGGTAGCAGAACGCCGGCAGCGCGATGCCGGAGCGGCGCAGCGCCTGCATCAGGTTTTCGCCAGGGACGGCCGGAACCCGGCGGTCATCGACCTGGATGTGCAACATGGCATGCTCCTCGAGGAATGCCGTCGACGCACGCCGGCGGCGGTCGCGGCGGACGTGGCGGACGCGGCGGTCGCGGGGGTCAAGGCGGTCGCGGCGGACGCCTCGGACGCACGGTACGGTCGGGAATCCCTGGCCGCCCTCGGGCCACGGTGGTGCGGACCGATCAGCCGCGGCCGGTCAACGCGTTGGCGAAGTTGGCGATCGCGCTGTTCAAGGGCCACGACACCGATTGCCCCAGGCCGCACAGCGAGGTCCGCCCCACGAACGCGGCTTGCTTCTGCAACGCCGCCAGCAGCTCGCCATCGCCAGGCCGGTGCCGCAACTGCACCAGCAAGTCCTGCAGCACGGGAATGCCCTCCCGGCACGGCGTGCACTTGCCGCACGACTCGTCGGCGAAGAACTGCAGCACGTTCTCCAACAGGTCGAGCACCGGCACTGATTCATCGAGCACCAGCATGCCGCCGCCGCCCAACGCCACGCCGCGCTGCATGGATGCGAAGTCCAGCGGCACGTCCAGCGACTCGTGGCCCACCAGCGTGCCGGCCGCGCCGCCGGTCAGCGCCATTTTGAAACGGCTGCCGGACCGCATGCCGCCCGCGAAACGGTCGATCGCGTCGCGCAACGTGATGCCCAACGGCGCTTCGAACGCCCCGGGCTGCTGGACGTGACCGGTGACGCAAAACACCTTGGTCCCCGGGGAGTGCTCCGTTCCCCACTGCCGGTACCAGGCCGCACCGTGACGCACGATGGCCGGCACGTGGCACAATGTTTCCACGTTGTTGACGACCGTCGGCCGCCCGAACAGGCCGCCGGTGGTGGGATACGGCGGGCGCAGGCGAGGCTCTCCGCGGCGGCCTTCCAGCGATTCGATCAGGGCCGTCTCCTCGCCACAGATGTACGCGCCGGCGCCGCAGTGGACCTGGACATCGAAACTGAACGCGGTCCCTGCCACGTGCTCGCCAAGCCATCCCTGGCGGCGCGCGGCCGCCACGGCGCGTTCCAGGATTTGTGCGGCCTGAGCGAACTCGCCGCGGACGTAGACGATCCCCTGCGTAGCTCCCACAGCATAGGCGGCAAGCGCCATCCCCTCCAGCAGCAAGTGCGGGTCCCCCTCCAACAGCACGCGGTCTTTGAATGTGGCCGGCTCGGACTCGTCGGCGTTGCAGACGACGTACTTCGCCGGCGGCTGCCCAGGCACACCCGGCCGCGGAGGTTGGGCGACCGCCGGTTGCTGCGCGACCTGACGCCACTTGCGCCCGGTGGGGAATCCGGCCCCTCCCCGGCCGCGCAATCCGGAAGCCTCGATGGCCTGCAGCACATGGTCCGGCGGCTGCCGCAGCGCTTCGCGCAAGGCGTCGTAGGCACCATCGGGCACCGCGGCTCGATCGGCGTCGGCCAGGGCCTCGAATCGCTGCATGGCAATACGGATTTCACCAGGCCGCGGAACGTCGTAGCTGGGGATGTCGCCCACGGTGCTTCCGTCCAGGTACGCGGCCGCCTGGCCGGCGCGCAGGGGTCCGCACGGCTGCTGGCCGACCAAGGCCGCCGGGGCGCGGTCGCATAGTCCCAGACAACTGCAATCGGCCACCGTCCAGGCGGTCCCCTCGGCGGCTTGCGTCATGGCCTGGCGGACTGCCGGGCTCCCCAGCAGGGCGCACACCGGGCCGTGGCACACGCGGGCCACGCGTTGCGGCCGCTCGTCGACGCTCAGCATGGCGTAGAACGTTGCCACGCCCAGCACGTGCGCCTCGCTCAGGTTCAGCGCGCTGGCGATGCTCCGCAGCGCGTCGCGCGGCACATGTCCCCGTGTGCGCTGCACGTCGCGCAGCACATCGAGCAGGGCGTGCGGCTGGCGGCCGTGCTGCGCCAAGGCCCGGGCAACTTCGGGCAGCGGGGGGTGAGTATCGGCGTCCAGCGGTATCATAACGCGTCTCTAATTCGCTCGAATCATGGACATTCTCCGCATGCACCCCGCGCGTGGGTTCCCGCTGGTGATGGTTTCACGGCGTGGCCATGGCATGTGATCGGAAGCCGCGCGTCGATCCGGTCGTCCAATGGCATCCGCGCGGCCGCCGGAGTTTCGCTCTGTTGTCCGATAGCCGACTCGCCGTCCCGAACAGCCGGCTGGCCCGGCAGCGGCATGCCGCCGGCCTGGGGGCGGTTGCAGTGCCTGGGCTTCTTCCCACGCCGTTTGCCGTTTTCCCCCCGTGCCGGACGCGTTGCGCGGATCAGCGATGCGTGTCATCGGTCGGTGCCTTGCTGGCGCTGCGGCGCAGGAAGACGAACCAGTAGACCAATCCTACCAGGACGGCGCCTCCCACGATATTGCCCAGCGTGACCGGCAGCAGATTGCGCAGCAGGAACGTCGGCCAATCGAGCGACGCATACGCCTGCGGCGAGGTGCCGGCCGTACTCCAAAACTCTGGAGCTGCTCCGTCAACAATCCATATACCCAGCGGCACGAAGTACATATTGGCAATACTATGCTCGAAGCCGCAGGTGACAAACGCCGCGATGGGGAACACGATGGCCAGGACCTTGTCGGCCACCGTCCGCGCGCTGAGGCACAACCAGGCCGCCAGGCACACCAGGCCGTTGCACAGGATGCCGGCCGCCAGGGCCTGCACGGCTGTCAGTTCGCACTTGGCCGCCGCGATACGAAGTGCATGGGCTCCCACCGCGCCGTCGCCGGCGGACCATGTGCCGCTGGACCACACCAGCCCAGCGGTAGCCACGGCCCCCACGAAGTTCCCCACATACACCACGCCCCAGTGGCGCAGCAACTGTACCAGCCGGATCCGCCGCGCTGCCAGCGCCATGACCATCAGATTGTTCCCGGTGAACAACTCCGCCCCGCCCACGACCACCAGGATGAGTCCCAAGGAAAAGGCTCCGCCGGCCAGCAGCCGCACCACGCCCACGGGCAGTGCGCCCTGACTGCCGGCTGGCAATGCGCCGTGGCTGCCGGCGCCGACCGTCGTGGCAAAGCAGGCCCCCAGGCCGATGAACGCTCCGGCCAATACGGCCAGCACGAATGTCTGCGAACCGGGCGCTGCAACCTTGGCCGCCCCGGCCTGTTCCGCCTTGCGTGCCATTTCGGGAGGCAACAACGCATCTAGCGACATCCCGCGAAAAGCTGGTGGCTCGAACATGCATGGCTCCCCTGACTACGGGCGCGACATCGCAGCCTCGGGCCCGCGAAAAGCAATTCCCGTGCCGGCGCACGATGGATGTGGCCGGCCCAGCGCGACCCATGCTCGCACAACTGCCAAGCCCGCGGGCGCATCTTCGCCGCAACGCCATGCGGTGTGCCGCGCGTCGGCGCGCCATGCAGCGCGCCTGCGGGCGGTTCCGCGCACCGCGCCAACTCGTGGGGAGCCGCCTGGTCATTGCCGCCATCGGCACGCGCTGCGAGACCGTCCGCAGGTTTCCCCAGCGGGAGAATAGAACGCCAAGCCGCGTACGGTGAATTGCGAACGCAAACGTCATCGATCTCCCCACCCCCTAACGAGTTGAGAGAAGATTGTCAGACAGCTTCGACATGAAGACCTGGTGCCGTCTTAAACGGGCCTTCGACGCAGTGCTGCCCCGGATGCTTGTGGTCGGCACACCGATTGCACGACCGTTGCGCGGGGTGCTGCCGTTTGCCAGCCCGGTGGGAACTCGTACGGACACTTGGACTATGAAGGCATCGATCCAGAAGTCATCGCCCATCCGCTGGTTCTCGGAACTGGGCCTTGACGACGTGGCCCTCGTCGGCGGCAAGAACGCATCGCTGGGGGAAATGATCCGGGTGCTGTCGCCGCTGGGAGTACGCGTGCCGCCGGGCTTCGCCACGACGGCCGACGCCTATCGCAAGTTCCTGCAGGAGTCGCGCGTCGCTGAAGTCATTGAGCGCGAGTTGGCCGATCTCGACCCCTCCGATGTGCAGCAGTTGCGGCACTGCGGCCGGCGCATCCGGCATGCGATCTTAGCGGCCGAGTTTCCCGCCGATCTGCGAGAGTCCATCCTGGCAGCCTATCGGCAACTGGCGCCGGCACCGGGCGTCGCGGCGGACGTGGCGGTCCGATCCAGCGCTACGGCCGAAGATCTGCCGGAGGCCAGTTTCGCCGGCCAGCAGGAAACCTATCTCAACGTGCAGGGGGAAGTTCCCTTGCTGGAGGCCTGCCGCCGCTGCTACGCCTCGCTCTTCACCGACCGGGCCATTTCCTACCGGGCGCATCACGGCTTCGATCACCTGCAGGTCGCCCTCTCCATCGGCGTGCAGCGCATGGTCCGCTCCGACCTGGGGGCGGCAGGCGTAATGTTCTCTCTCGATACCGAGACGGGGTTTCGCGACCTCGTTCTGATCAACGCCGCGTATGGACTGGGCGAGTCGGTCGTGCAGGGAACGGTCATTCCGGACGAATACTACGTCTTCAAGCCGACGCTGCGCGAAGGCTACCGTCCCATCGTCAAGCGCACTCTGGGGACCAAGGAATCCAAACTTGTTTACGACATCGGGGGCAGCAAGCTGACCAAGTACGTTCCGGTCCCGCCTGCGGACCGCCAGCGCTTCGCGCTGTCCGACGACCAGATTCTCACGCTGGCCCGCTGGGCCTGCCTCATCGAAGACCACTACTCGCAACGCGCTGGCCGACCAACTCCCATGGACATGGAATGGGCGTTGGACGGCCGTACGGGAGAGTTGTTCATTCTGCAGGCGCGTCCCGAAACCGTGCAGTCACTGCGCAGTCCCGGGTCGCTGGACGTCTACCATCTGGATGAAGTGGGGCGCGTGCTCGTCCGTGGCCGGAGCGTAGGCCAGAAAATTGCGGCTGGCCGCGTCCGCGTGATCGACTCGGCCGAGCACCTGGACCGACTCCAGCCAGGCGAGGTGCTGGTAACCGACAAAACCGACCCTGACTGGGAACCAGTAATGAAGCGCGCCGCTGCCATTGTCACAAATCGCGGCGGACGGACGTGCCATGCGGCCATTGTCAGCCGCGAACTGGGAGTGCCGGCAATCGTCGGCGCCGAACATGCTACCAGTACGCTCGCCACCGGCCAGCAGGTGACTGTCTCCTGCGCCGAGGGAGAAACAGGGTGCGTGTACGATGGCTTACTCCGCTTCCATGTCGAGCAGATCCGACTCGACGCCCTGCCGCGCCCGCGCACCCGCGTGATGATCAACCTCGGCAATCCCGAGGAAGCGCTCCGCCTCAGTGCACTGCCGTGCGACGGAGTGGGATTGGCACGCATCGAGTTTATCATCAGCTCCGCCATCCAGATTCACCCTATGGCGCTGGTGCACTATCCCCATCTGAGCGATCCGCACGTGGTGCAGGAGATCCGGAATCGCACGCACTTGTACGCCGACAAGACCCTCTTTTTCATAGACATGCTCGCGCAGGGCGTGGGATTGATCGCCGCCGCATTCTATCCCCGTGACGTCATCGTGCGGTTCAGTGACTTCAAGACCAACGAGTATGCCAACTTGCTGGGGGGCCGCGAATTCGAGCCGCGCGAAGAAAACCCCATGATCGGATTCCGTGGCGCGGCGCGCTATGCCGATCCCAGATACCGCGACGCCTTCGCTCTGGAGTGTGCCGCCATGCGGCGCGTGCGCGATGAAATGGGGCTGACCAACGTCAAACTGATGATCCCCTTCTGCCGCACGGTCGAAGAAGCCCACCGCGTCTTGGATGAAATGGCGCGCCACGGCTTGGTCCGCGGGCAGCGCGGCCTGCAGGTGTACCTCATGTGCGAGATTCCCAGCAATGTCATCCTGGCCGATCAGTTCGCCCCATTGTGCGACGGCTTCTCCATCGGCTCCAACGACCTGACGCAATTGGTCCTGGGAGTCGACCGCGACTCCGAGATCCTCGGCAACACGTTCAGCGAACGCGATCCCGCCGTCATTCGGTTCCTGACCCTTGCCATCGAGAAAGCGCACGCCGCTGGCCGCCCTATCGGCATCTGCGGGCAAGCGCCGAGCGATGATCCGCAATTCGCGCACTTCCTCGTGCACCAGGGGATCGACAGCATCTCGCTGACGCCCGATGCCTGCCTCTCCACGTTGCTGCAGATCGCCAAATGTGAAGGGGCCCCAGCCAGCGCGTGAGGGGGAGCGTATGCACGGCGCTATGCCGGCCTCGCAAGCAGACCGCCTGCCGAATCCACGCGCCGTTCTCGCGGCGGCGGGCCATCGTATCGGGATCCCCGCATGAATGCTGAAAGCGAGGCGTATCCGCTCCCGCAAACGTCGCAATTCGAAATAGCGACACCGGGTTGGTAAAGCCGGCGTGAGAACATCTCCCGGATGTACTGGCCCGACATGATCGTCTTGCCGGCCCCGGCGCCGTCCGCGCGCCGGAAGCGCAGCCGGTCCTGCGGCCTTTCTGCGTTGCGCATGCGTCAAGATAATGTTAAGCAACGTGCATGCCCCGAAACGAGGAATCTTGCATGCCGCTGGTTGGCATCCCTGCCCGCCGAGTCCGAGAAGGCCTGAAGCAGCCGGTCTCCCTGTGGGCCGATGCGGTCGTGTTGCTGCTGGCCGCGGGTCTCTTCGGCGGCCTCCTCATGCTGGGGACTCAGGTGGTCGCCCCTTATCGCGAACGGGTCGAGATTGACCTGTCCTTCTGGTCCCTGCCGAAGTACACGGTCCTCAGCCTGGGCCGGGGGTTCGCCGCCTACGCCCTGTCGCTGGCCTTCACCTTGGTCTATGGCACTATCGCCGCTCACCATCGCCGGGCTGAGCGAATCATGATCCCGGCGCTGGACGTGCTTCAGGCAATTCCCGTCCTCGGCTTTCTGCCGGCCCTGGTCCTGGCGATGATCGCCCTGTTCCCCTCCCACCAGATCGGCCTGGAGATCGCCTGCATCGTAATGATCTTTACCGGGCAGGTGTGGAACATGACCTTCAGCTTCCACGGCAGCCTGCGGAACATTCCGCAGTCGCTCCGGGACGTGGCTGCCATCCAGCGGTTCAGTGGGTGGCAGACTTTTCGCCTGCTCGAAGTTCCCGCTGCGATGATCGGTCTGGTGTGGAATTCGATGATGTCAATGGCGGGCGGGTGGTTCTTCCTGACCGTCAACGAAGCCTTCACGCTGGGTAACCACGATTATCGGCTGCCCGGGATCGGTTCGTACATGAACGAGGCCATCCTCCAGGGAGACACGACAGCGATGATCGGGGCCGTCGTAGCAATGGTCGCCATGATCGTGTTTGTCGATCAGGTCTTCTGGCGGCCGATTGTTGTCTGGAGCCGGCGATTCAAGCTTGAAGAAACTGCCGAGGAAGAGCAGCCACGCTCCTGGGTATCGGACCTCCTTTGGCGGTCGTGCCTGTTTCGGGCCATTGTGAGACGGTGGAGCCAGAAGAGAAGTCCCGCGGTAAGACTGCTTCCGGAGTTGCCTGCACCTAACCCTGCAAGCCCGGGCGGCGGTTTCGCTGAGACTGTGTGGGCTGTGAGCAAACCCGTCCTGAAGTGGGCGACCCTGGCTCTGCTGGTGCTCGGCGTCGGTTGGGGCACGTGGTCGTTGGTCCGGTTGCTAAGCCGGTTGCCGTTGTACGACGCGGCGAATCGAGAAGATTGGCTGACGGTGCTGTTGGCCCTGGGAGCGTCATTCCTGAGAACGAGCGCCGCCGTTCTCATCGGGGCGGCGTGGACCCTGCCAGTCGGCATATCCATTGGCTTGTCGCCCCGCTGGTCCCAGCGGTTGCAGCCGGTGATTCAGGTCGTCGCCAGCTTCCCCGCTCA
>FWPU01008314.1_pt1 | contig 12578 bp, 13 predicted proteins | sample 2228361 | NCBI WGS metagenome assembly FWPU01 (sample SAMEA103939777, study PRJEB20133) | metagenome | reverse complement strand
GCACGAAAGGAAGCTGCGAATGTGGTAAGGGTGATTCCTGTAAGGGGGAGTTTCGAGATTCCTCTGGCGACAAAAAAACTTCTTATGGACAAGGGCGTTGACTGCGTTGCTATTTTGGGTGCGGTGATAAAAGGCGAGACAGCGCATGATGAGGTTATTGTGAAAACCGTTGCCAACAGGATAAGCGAGCTTGCAATCGAATACAGAAAACCCGTTGGTTTCGGTATTATCGGACATGATGCCGACTGGGAGAGTGCTGATGAAAGGGCCGATATCTATGCCGAAAGGGCGGTGAGGGCAGCGGTCGAATTTTCAGAGGTGCTTAGGATACATGAAGATTAGGTGCATTGCAGAAACCGAATTCCCGACAAAATTCGGAAATTTCAGACTCTACGCATTCGACGACAACAAAGGAGGAGAGCATCTTGTGCTCAAAAGCAAGAAGGAAGGGAAGTCGACTCTCCTGAGAATGCATTCCAAATGCACCACTGGCGATGTTTTTCATTCACTGAGATGCGATTGCAGGGAACAGCTCGAACAATCGCTCAGGAAAATAGCTGAAGAAGGCGGAATGCTCATCTATCTCGACCAGGAAGGGAGGGGGATAGGACTTTCAAACAAAATAATCGCCTACCGGTTGCAGGACGAGGGAAAAGATACCGTAGAAGCAAATATCGAACTTGGTTTTTCAGAAGACGAAAGAACGTATGAAACCGCAGTTGAGATACTCAGGTATTTCAGGATAAAAAATGTGAGGATGCTTACGAACAATCCAGATAAAATAAAGGTGCTCGAGAAGAACGGAATATTGGTTATTCCTGTTCCGTTGCGCGTCAAGCCGACGGCTCACAGCAGAAAATATCTTGAATCAAAAAAGAGAAAACTGGGTCATATGTTATTAAATTCATGAAGCTTGTGTTTTCACTTGCAAAAAATTCCAACCCTTTTCCTAACCCGCGAGTCGGCGCGCTCATAGTCAAAAAAAGGAAAATAATCGGAAAAGGCTATCATAAAAAAGCGGGCATGCCGCATGCTGAAATAGAAGCAATAAAGGACGCCGAAAGAAAAGGACACAACATCAGGGGAGCTACACTTTATCTTACCCTTGAACCGTGCTGCCACAACAATAAAAGAACCCCACCATGTACAAAAGCCATAATCAGAAAGGGGCTTTCAAAAGTCGTCTGTGCGATGAGGGACCCGAATCCAGCAGTGCGCGGCAAGGGGATTGAAGAACTCAGAAAAAACGGCATATGCACCGAAGTCGGCTTGCTCAGGGAAGATGCAGTCAGGATAAACAGGAAGTATATCAGAAGCATGACAAAGGGACTGCCGTATGTGGCCGTAAAGATGGCAATGACTTTAGACGGCAAGATAGCGACAGAAACAGGAGAGTCAAAATGGATATCAGGATACGAATCACGCAAATTTGTGCAGAAACTCAGAAGCGAGTTTGATGCGGTCATGGTGGGCGCGGAAACAGTCCTTACTGATAATCCTTCGTTGACGTGCCGGCTTAAAAAACGGACAAGCCCTGTGAAAATCATAGTCGACAGCAGGCTGAGAACCCCCTTGAACTCAAAACTGTTCAATTCAGGAAAAGCAATTTTCTTGACAACGGAAAAGTTCAACAGGAAAAAAAGAAAAACTCTCGAAAAGGCCGGAGTAAAATTTGTGGTCGCCGGAGAAAAGAAGGTCGATTTGGGAAAAGCACTCAAAAAGGTTCTTAAGCTGGGTATTCTGAGTGTGCTTGTTGAAGGCGGCGGCGAACTCAACGGCTCTCTTTTTAGAGAAGGGCTGATAGATCACATATATTTTTTCATGGCACCAAAATTGATAGGCGGAAAAAATGCAAAAACACCAATCGAAGGAAACGGAATAAAAAAACTTAAGGATGCGGTCTCGCTGAAGGACATAAAGATAAAAGAAACGGGCAGGGATTTTCTTTTTGAAGCAGACCTTGTCTATTAATCCTCTTCCCCGAGTTGCCTGTATTCTACCCCCAGGTATTTAACATCCCTGAAAACATACCAACCATCATCTGCTCTGGTGTTGTCATGTGAAAACCAGAATTCCTCGAACCCGCTGTAAACTTCGGCTTCATCCGAAATCAGGAAAGTGGGAACCGCGGTTATTTCGTATTCCGAGACTATGGCGTTCCCTTCAACGGAGGAACTGTCATATTCAGCAATGTCTTTTACATACATCCTGAAAATACTTGCAAGGTCCATGGCAAATTCGACGACATTATAGCACTCCCTGCATTCTTTGTCTTTGATAAAAATAAACCCGACTTTTCCCCGCACAGAATCGTTTGTTATGTCATAATAAGGTGGGGTCACTTCCCTGTAAACCAGCGAACCGTCGTCTTCAATGGTTCCTATTTCTGCAAACCAGAACGAGAGCATACGGTTGTCCCACTGCCCTTCTTTCTGCAGTATCATTGTAGGGAGTTTTGTTATATTGTATTTGATTATCAGGTTTCTTCCTTCTTCCGAAGAATCATAGAACGTTCCAACACTAGTTATCACGGTTCCAAGCTTATCAGAATCCTGCCCTAATTTGTCAAGAAGCAGTGTTGTTGAATCGCAATCCTGACATGCTTCAGGCAGAATAATTATTGCGGTGGCATTTGGGGTAAGGGCTTCGCCCTCTTCTATAACCCATACGCTTTCCTCCTCTTCTGGAGCAGGAGCGGTGTAAATGACTATCCCTATTGCAATAACCGCGAGTATTACCAGTCCCACTATGATAATTAACGTATTGTCTTTTTTGGGTCCTGGGATCATATCATCACTTTAAAGATGTGAAGGAAATGTATGTTCAAATTAATTCCTATTTCCATTTTGCACATGGAAAAGAAAGGGATAAGCAGAAATACGAAAATACTTGCGCTGGCCAGTTTTCTGGTTGATTTGAGCAGTGAAATGATTTTTCCGCTTCTGCCCTTTTTCCTTACCGCCATTCTCGGGGCTCCTGTTTTTACAGTTGGTCTTATGGAAAGCCTTGGAGATTCCATCGTTGCACTTACCGCGATTGCCGCCGGTTTCTCTTCTGATAAAATCGGGAAGAGGAAAAGAATGATAGTCGCGGGATACGGGATGTCAGCGGCTTTCAAAGGATTCCTTGCGGTTGTCACATCCTGGCCGCAGGTCATCATGCTTAGGGTTCTTGAAAGAATCGGAAAAGGTCTGAGGGACAGCCCCAGGGATGCGCTGATAGGTTTGTCGGAAACAAAGGAAACGCTCGGAAAGGCATTCGGCTTCAGGAAGTTCCTTGACAATGCAGGCGCGACCCTTGGCCCCTTTATCGCAGCAGTGCTGATTGCACTGCTTTTCAACAATCAGCATAGTGAAGAGGCCTACCGTTCACTGTTCCTTATCTCGGTCATCCCCGCGGCCATAGCAGTAATTGCGCTGCTTTTTGTGTGGGATAAACCTTCAAAAACAGAGACCCCGAAAATCGCCTTCCAGCGCATATTATCGAATTCAAGGATCAGGAATTTCATCCTAGTCATGACATTCCTCTACCTTGGAAATTTCAGTGCGATGTTCTTTCTCATAAGAGCAGGTGAGTACATGACACTTTCATTCGTGCCTATTGCATACATGGCGTATAATGCCTCCTACACGATATTTTCACTGCCTGCAGGAATGATGACGGATAGGTTCGGCGCGAAGAAGATACTGCTCTTCTCGATGTTGCTTTTCCTCTTATCTCTTGCGGGCTTTGCATTCTATCCGTCCATGTTGGTAATCTTCCTTATGTTCGTCGTGCTAGGGTGGTTCATGGCCATAGTCGAGACAGCGCCCCACATTTACCTCATCAGAAATATGAAAGGCAACAACTACGCAAGCGCCATGGGTTCCTATAGAGGCCTGACAGGACTTGCTTCCTTGCCGGCAAACCTATTTGCAGGCTTCCTCTGGACAGTCACCCTTTTTTCGGTGCCAGCGACCTTCATTTTCTCTATGGTTACGACTGTCCTGGCGATTGTGTTTCTTTTGGCATTTGTGCGGGATTAAGTGCCTTTTTAAGTCCTTCGGAAGCATATCCCTTTGGTGAAAGCAATGGGGAAGGTGGAGAAGTACATACTTGAAGAGCTGGACAGAAATGGGGCACTTTTCTTTGCGCTCATAGACCCTCTGGACTATAAAGAGCTAAAAGATGCTGTAAAAACTGCCAAGAATGCGGATGAGGCAGGGGCGGACGTAATACTCATAGGAGGAAGCATCGGTGTACAAGGAAGCGTGCTTGACGAGGCTGCGAAGAGCATAAAGGAGAACGTTTCAAAGCCAGTGGTTCTATTCCCTGGGAACATAGGAACTCTCACTAAATACGCTGATGCCGTTTATTTCATGTCAATGCTCAACTCAAGGAATCCCTACTGGCTAAGCGAGGCGCATATGCTTGCAGCACCGATGATAAAACACTATGGTGTGGAACCCCTCTCGGTGGGCTACCTTGTAGTGGAGCCAGGAGGGACTGTCGGGTATATTGGGGATTCAAGACTTATCCCAAGGGACAAGCCCAAAATAGCGGCAGCATATGCTTTGGCAGCACAGTACCTCGGCTTCAGATTCGTGATAACTGATGCAGGAAGCAACCCGAAGAGCGGACACATACCTCTTGACATGGTCAAGGCAATAAGTTCGGTGATAGATATCCCTTATATAGCAGCAGGAGGCATAAGAACTCCTGAAGAGGCAAGGTCTGTAATAAAAGCAGGTGCAGACATAATCCAGGTCGTAACCGCGCTCGAGGAAGGCTCAGAGGTTGAAAAGATAAGGAAAATGATAGAAGCAGTCAGAGAAGGGGCAAAAGATAGATAACGCTTTTTAAATTTTATTTTAAAAATTTAATAAACAGGGCCTGTGGCGCAGTCTGGATAGCGCAGCAGCCTTCTATGTTTCTTAGCGAAGAGAGCTGACGGTCGTGGGTTCAAATCCCACCAGGCCCGCAGAGGCTGATAGGATGGTGGTGGAAAAAGAACTTAAGGAAATTCATGAACTAATGGAAACCATTCTTGCGGATAGCACAGTACCCAAGAACATAAGGAAAGCCATATCGGATGCAAAACTGAGGATAGAGGCCGACGAAGAAATCACAGTCAAGGTAAGCGCGGCGGTATATATTATAGAATCGATAAGTGATGACATAAACATGCCCCCCCATGCGAGGACGCAGATATGGGGCCTTATGAGTGCCCTCGAATCAGTAAAAAAGAAGTGACTGGTAAGGATGATGCTCCAGAGACTTGTTGAAAAAGGAATCCGCGTTTCACTTGATGCAGAGGAACTTATAGAAAAAAACCAGAGCGATGAACTCTATGTCAGGATCCTTGCTCTTGGCAAACTCTTCGTAGACCGTTCCGACGTCGAGTCTTTAATCGAATCGATAAAAAATGAAAGGGAAGTCGAGTTTTCACCACCATCTGATTTCAAGCCTCCTGCAAAGGATTTTGATGCCGACATCAAGCTGATTCACAATTTTGATGTTACCGGAAAATCAAGAACAAAGGGAGAAATTGAGAATTTTGTAAACTGCTTCAGGAACCGTTTCGAGAGGCTTTCAAGAATGCTCAAGGGTGCTCATAGGGATGTGCATACTGTGACACTGGATTCTGCAAAGGCACACGTCGGGGAAAGGGTAAGGGTAATAGTTCTTATAACCGAAAAGAGAGAAACAAAGAAAGGAAACCTTCTTTTTGAGGTCGAGGACCTGACTGGTTCCTTTAAGGTAGTATTCTCCAAAATGGGAAGAAACGAAAGCATAATGGAGAGCGCACAACAAATAGTTCTGGATGACGTCGTTGCAATAACAGGCAAAGTTCTTGAGCCTTATATCATAGCTGAGGAAGTCGAGTGGCCCGACATTCCTGTTGTAAAAGAGAAGAAGCATTCGGAAAGGGACATTGCCGTCGCATATCTATCAGACCTTCATTTCGGAAGCAAGAATTTCATGAAGAATCATCTCGATGCTTTTGTCAGATGGCTCAACGGGGAAAGCGGCACAAAAGAACTTGCAGGAAAGGTTAAGTACGTTATAATTGCAGGGGATGTCATTGATGGGATAGGAATCTACCCTAAGCAGGAAAATGAACTCGTAGTGAAGGATGTTTACAAGCAATATGAGATGTTTGATGATTTTGTTTCAAGACTGCCGGATTACGTGGAGATAATAGTCGGACCAGGAAACCACGATGCTGTAAGGAGAGGGGAGCCGATGCCTGCAATAGGCGAGGATTTCATAAAATCTGACGTTACGAGGATAGGGAGCCCGTCTATGGTTGTAATCGACGGAATCAAGCATCTGGTTTATCACGGAACCTCGATGAATTCCATGATTGCAAGTATCCCAGGCATGTCCTACATGCATCCTGAGAAGGTTATGATTGAATTCCTCAAAAGAAGACATCTTTCCCCTGTTTACGGTGGCAATCTGATAATACCCGAAGACATAGACTACATGGTTATAGAAGAACCTCCTGACGTGGTCCACTGCGGCCATATCCATAAGAACGGCTATGCGCAATACCGGGGCACCCTTGTTGTGAACTCAGGGACATTCCAGAGCAGGACAGAGTACCAAATAAAGCAGGGTCATGTTCCGACCCCTGCCCTTGTTCCGGTGTATGAATTGAAAACAGGAAAACTCAGGACCCTTGATTTCAGAAGCTGATTTAACCCTAGTGCTTTAAATTGTTTGTCAGCAGAGTTTTGCTATCACTATGCCGTCTATGAATGCAATCAGAAGTCCGCTAACCGTCCACCATGCTAGCAGCCCAGGAGGCAGATTGATGAGGAGATAGAGGCTTAGGCTAGCCGGCACCACGCCGATAAGGAAGACCAGCACTCCGAACAACAAGCCCTTTCTGAGCCATCCGTCTACAGAGGATAGTGCCAGCTCCACCGTCTTATACGCCCAGATATAGACGAGGGCGATTATGAATCCGAACGCCAACGAAAGATAGGTGAATTCAGGCGGTGGCGGGCCTGCAGCAGGCATCATGACTCTGCTCCATACAGTGAAATAAGCAGGGTCCATATAATAATCCATCGTAAGCATCGTTTCTATTGCACGGATAACAAAACCAACTATCGTCAACAATATCGCAACAAGAACCGCTTTACCGACATTGCAATTCCTTATTATAATCTCTTTTGGCCGGGAAGACTCTTCCTTTTTCTTAATCTTTTTACCTCTCATGGAATGAGAATGAAAATAAGATATTTAATGATTGCTAAAATCAGTTGGTTCTTTAGCCGCTGAAACCACCAAAATCCAACCAAAACATTTAAATACACCGTTCACCATATAACATAACATGAACGAACCATATAAAGGTGAAAATGTGGTAAAGCCCGCGGTCCTCGAAGGACTCGCCAAGGGCGTGCGTCAGTCAGCAGACAACGTTCTGCGCAATATAAGCGAGATATACGAGCTGAGCATGACTAATCAGAGAAAAGCAGTAATCGAACTATCCGAGGCGCTTGTTGACGGTATTACCTCCGAAACATATTCCGTATATCATTTTGAAAAACTCGTTTTTGAACTCGTGAATCTCTCCCAGAAGCTTGGTCTGGAGGTTTATGAGAGTATTTTCAGCCTCATGTATCCTTATGATAATCTTTCGAACAAGACGAGTCAGGACCTTGCAAACAGAAGGAGATTCGACGGTATGAGCATGATAAAGGCTATTGAGGCAGGAGCGAGGGCCGTCGATATAATCAACGGTAGTGTAACGCTTGAAGAGCAGGATGAGGAGAGGCTTCTTAAAACCGCTGAGAAAGCCCTCCTTTACGCTCTAAAACACGGGGGTCCTGAAACAAAGATCAAGGCAGCAGAAGCCCTTGCCAATTTCGGAGGTTCGGAAGTAAAGATAGAGCTCAACGAAATGATCAAAAAGGAAAATGAGAACATATTACTCAAAAAAACCATAGAAGAAACAATCGACGTTATAAGTGTGAAGGAGGCGTATGAAAGGGCAATGAACAACAGGAAAATTATTGTTTCCCGCTATCCGGATGAATCACTGCCCCAGAGGTTTGTAATAGACATAGTCTACGAGTCGATAGAAACGCTCTTATACAGGAGGAACATAGGCAAAAATATAGAATGCGCTGTTGCTACAAGGCAGCTTATCCATCTCTTGCAATCCTCGTCCCACTGGAGAAATTTATTCTCGTCTGAAAATAAACACGACTATGAAAAGTTCCTTGAGCTGGACGTTATCCTGACAGATATCCAGACTGCCCTTTTACATGTAGTTAAGAGGGGAAATAACGAAGCACTACAGAGAGAAGCACTTGAGGTTCTTGCAAATAAGGGAGGCAGCAACATCATGGATATATTCAAGGAAATATTTGAGAGAAGGGAAAGGGGTTACGACCTTGTATTGAAGCACATAATTCCAAAGCCGAGGGCAGAATCCCGGTCACTGCCACCGCCTGTTCCAAAAGTCAAAAAGAGAACAGAGGCAGTAAGATAGCAGGCCTAAGCCAAGATTTTTAAGGATTTTAACTCATTATATAGTTACATGTTAAGTATAATAATTCCCACACTTAATGAGAGGGATAATGTCGATAGACTGCTTAGACACCTAACCGCCCAGATGGACGGAAAGGACGAGATAATAATCGTGGATTCCTACAGCAGGGACGGCACTCCAGAAATCGCAAAAAAGTACGGTGCAAGGGTGATATTCCAGGAACCGAAAGGCATAGGTCTTGCAAAGACCGAGGGCGCAAGGAATGCAAAAAACGACATATTTGTCTTCCTCGATGCGGACTGTGTTCCTGGAGAGGATTTTCTCCAGAGAATAAAATCACATTTCAAGGACAACGATATCTATGCAGTGGGAGGGGTTGACCTTTATCATTCTGATTCAAGGACATGGAAGCTGCTTTACGATTATTATTCAAAGGGCGCTTTCTATTCAGCGCTCTTGAACTATAAGATAACAGGAAAATACTGGCTAGCCGCAAACAATTCAGCTTACAGGAAAGATATATTCTTCAGCGTCGGCGGATTCCGCTCAGTCATCTGCGAGGATACAGACATGATGCAGAGACTTCCTCCTTCAAAAAAAGTGAAATACGATCCTGACCTTGTCCTCACTCTCTCAGACAGGAGATTCAGGGAAGGTGGTTTTTTCAGGACTCTTGCCTTCTGGTTGTGGAGCGATATTCTTATTTTACTAGGAAGGCATGCGGATGCAAAAGGATACAGAAAAGGTTAGATGTCAAACAAAACCCTTATTGTCCAGCCACCTTCTTCCTCTTTTATCTGAAGCTGATGGTACGTCGCACCCTTAATTATATTCTCAGGCTGTTTTTTCTCACCAAAAACCCTTATCTTAACGCTCATCGTCCCTGTTTTTTCCACTTCAGCCCGTTTTGGCGTAAAGGGCACTATTTCGCATTCAGCAATTATCTTTGAAAGGGAATCAACAATGAGGTCCTCAAGAGTGGTCTTCTCAGACTCCACCTCTATCGTTTCTTTCTCCTCTGCCCCTTCCGCCCCCATCTGCGTGAACATGCCGTTTGCAACGTCCTCAAGCGCCCTCTCAAAACTGCTGTTCTTTCCCTCAACTATTATATCAGAAGGGTGTTCTATCAGCCTGTACATCATTCGAGCCTCCAAGCGGTCCTGCCTTCTTTCCTGTCCTCAAGAATTATCCCGATCTCCTTCAGTCTTGCCCTTATACTGTCGGCCGTTTCATAATCCCTTTTCTTTCTCGCATCCTCCCTTGCATCAATGAATTTCCCGAGCATCTCCTCAAGGGGAAGATTGAGATCAATTCTGAATTTTTCCGCAAGCGACAGTATCTCCTTCCGTTTATTTTCCAGTGAAACTGTTTCCTCCTTAATACCCACTACCCATAACATATCCCTTATTGCCTGTGCGGCTTTCTGCAGTGCCTCGTGGTCGACGCCTTCCTTTTCGACCTCTGTATTCACCGCCCTTATGAGAGTGAACAGGCGCGCGATTGCCTCAGGGGTATCGAAATCATTGTCCATCGCGGCATAAAAGCTGGCGGTATGCTCCTCCACCTTCTCCCTGAACTCATCGTTTCTTGCATCCTTTTTTGTCTCACTTTCTTTTATCAGCCTGAGTGCATTCAGAATCCTCTCAACACTCTCACCGGCCGCGTTTATCGCTTTTTCATCATAGTCTATAGGGCTCCTGTAATGAACGTGGACATAGAAAAATCTCAGCGCATTCGGGCTGAACTTGTCCAGGCAGTCCTTTATCGTTATGAAATTTCCAAGGGACTTGCTCATCTTTTCTCCCCTTACGGTCAGAAAACCGGTATGCATCCAGTATTTGGAAAAAAGCTTTGCACTTGCCGCCTCGCTCTGAGCTATTTCGTTCTCATGATGTGGGAAGATCAGGTCCCTTGCCCCCCCGTGGATATCAAGGGTTTCCCTGCCTCCGTATTTTATCGAAAGCGCAGAACATTCTATGTGCCAGCCCGGCCTTCCCCTTCCCCACGGGCTATCGAATGTTATGAGTTGCTCGCCCTTCTTCCAGAGTGCAAAATCTTCGGGCGATTCCTTTGTCTCATCGACCTCGATCCTTGCCCCTGCCTTTATATCATCGATGCCCTGGCCCGAAAGTCTTCCGTACTCAGCGAATTTTGAAACATCGAAATAGACACCGGTTTTTGTCTCATAAGCATAGCCTTTCTCGACCAGCTTCATTATCATATCTGTTATGGCAGGGATGTTGTCAGTGACCTTGGGATAGAAATCCGCCTTCATTATGTTCAGCTCGTCAAAAAACTCAAGCGCTTCTGCATGCAGTCTTTCCGTGAGTTCCAGTGGGTCGTCTCCTGTCTCAACGCATCTCTTGATTATCTTGTCATCAACATCGGTTATGTTCTGGATGTATCCCTTCTTTATCAGATATCTCTTTATCATGTCGAATGCGACATACGTTCTGGCATGTCCTATATGTGCACTGTCATAGGGCGTAAGGCCGCAGACGTACATTATGACCTTTTTGTCATCTATAGGCTCGAATTCAACAAAATTCCTTATCAGCGAATCGTAGATTTTCATTTTACCCACATTTCTTAGTATCAGTAACCAATAAATATTTGCGTCCTAGAAAACTTGTTAAAGGTCGAAGGTATGGCATTCAGTCCAGCAAAATTCACAGTCGAAGCGGTTGAGAACATCAAAAAGACCGTTGGCAACGAAAAGGCAATAACCGCGCTTTCGGGGGGTGTCGACTCGTTTGTTGCAGCAACACTCGCATCGAAAGCAATTCCAGGGCAGCTTACTGTGGTCTATGTAAATACAGGTCTTATGAGGAAGGGGGAGACAGAGAACGTGCAGAAAATAGCAAAAGACGTCGGCATAGACTTTATAGTAATAGATGCAAAGGACAAATTCTTCGCGGCTCTTAAGGGTGTAGCAGACCCGGAGCAGAAGAGGAAGAAGATAGGGGAGCTTTTTGTAAGAATTTTCGAGGAGGAGGCAAAAAAACATAATGTAACCTATCTTATACAGGGGACGATTGCACCCGACTGGATAGAAAGCGGCGGGCTGGGAAGGGACACGATAAAGAGCCACCATAATGTCGGCGGTCTCCCTAAAAGAATGCACCTCAAACTCTGCGAGCCCCTCCGTGAACTTTACAAGCACGAAGTGAGGTTGGTTGCAAAAGAACTCGGTCTTCCTGATTCTATAGCAGAGCGCCAGCCGTTCCCCGGGCCTGCGCTTGCAATACGCGTCGTGGGAGAGATCACCCCTGAAAAGGTTGAAATTGTGAGAGAAGCATGCGCGATAGTCGAAGAGGAGCTGGAAAAGGCAGCAAAGGAAAAAAAGATGGAAAGACCGTGGCAGTATTTCGCTGCGCTTCTTCCAACGAAAACAGTGGGTGTAAGAGGGGATGAAAGGGCGTACCAGTACGTGGTTGCCGTAAGGGCTGTAAGGAGCCTTGACGGAATGACCGCCAATTTCTCGCATATTCCTTTTGAAACCCTTGAAAAGATATCCACGAGGATTACAAACGAAATAAGAAGCGTTGGAAGGGTTGTTTATGATATAACAAACAAGCCCCCCGGAACAATCGAGATGGAATAACCTATACCGATTTCATGACATTCAGCCCAATCTCGCTGCCGAGCAGTTTTGATATTTCCCTCACAAATATTACAGTAATAAGAAGCGAGAAAAGCGGTGCCACCACCAGATAGAGAAACACTTTCGAAAGAGCAATACTGTTCTGCTGTGCTATTACGGTGAGGTCGCCTATGAAGTCAACATCTTCCCTCTCATATCCTTCCACAGCGGCGATACATTCCGTGGAATTGCTGTCAAAACACCTCCCGCTCATCACATCCAGTTTTGCCGCAAGCGCGTAATTGTCATTGAGATCGATTATCGGAATAGTGGCATAAAAGCTTTTGTTATTGAAGTCACTGACATTATATGTGGCATTTCCCAGGTCTAACTGCGGATCCGGGAATATAAGGATGAAAGAGGGGTACAACAGGTATGCGCCTATCGCTAGACCGATAAGGAATCCACCAACCCTCCGTGTCGCGAAAAAGGTCCTAAAAACAA
>FWPU01011311.1_pt1 | contig 12581 bp, 15 predicted proteins | sample 2228361 | NCBI WGS metagenome assembly FWPU01 (sample SAMEA103939777, study PRJEB20133) | metagenome | reverse complement strand
TCTTTATTAATTTAATAAACAATTTTTTATAAAAAATATGCACATGAAAGGAAAGAATATGAATAATATTAATTATATAAAAGGGTTAAAATGCAGAGAGTGTGGTAGAGAGTTCCCAATTAAACCTTTCCATGTCTGTGAGTTTTGCTTTGGTCCATTGGAGGTTTTTTACGAGTACGAAAAGATTGGAAAGATTCTAACTCGTTCAATTATAGAAGATAGGCCTAAGACAATGTGGCGCTATAGAGAGCTTCTCCCTATAGAATTAGAGCCCACAGTGGGAAGAAATGTGGGATTCACTCCGCTCATAAAGGCTGAAAGGCTGTCAGAAGCGCTTGGAGTCAAGGAACTTTATTTAAAGAACGATGCAGTGAACCATCCGACCTTATCTTTTAAAGATAGGGTAGTTTCTGTAGCCATATCAAAAGCAAAGGAATTTGGATTCGAAGTGGTTGCTTGTGCTTCCACGGGAAATCTTGCCAACTCGGTTTCAGCCTTAGCAGCTGAAGGAGGACTGAAAAGCTATATCTTTATCCCCCACGATCTGGAACAGGGCAAGATCCTTGGTACCTTGATCTATGGAACAAACCTGATTGGGGTCAAAGGGAGCTATGATGAGGTCAACCGACTCTGTAGTGAGATTGCAGAAAATTATCAATGGGCATTTGTCAACATAAATCTTCGACCCTTTTATGCAGAAGGTTCAAAAACCTATGGATATGAGATTGCTGAACAGATGGGATGGAGGGTTCCCAAACATGTAATTGTTCCAATGGCTGGAGGATCACTCATCACTAAGATCTGGAAGGGGTTTAAGGAGCTGGAAAGAATCGGTTTGCTCGATAAGGTCGATAGCAAAATCCATGGGGCGCAGGCTTCAGGATCAAACCCAATTGTCTCTGCCTTTAAAGAAGGGATGGATTGGATTAAGCCTCAGCGTCCTAAGACCATCGCCAAATCATTAGCCATCGGTAACCCTGCGGATGGTTTTTATGCCCTAAAAACCATCCGTGAATCTGGAGGGTCGGCTGAGGATGTATCGGATGATGAAATTGTAGAAGCCATGAAACTTTTGGCCCAAACCGAAGGGATCTTCACGGAAACAGCAGGGGGAGTGACCGTAGGAGTGACTAAGAGATTGATTGAAAATGGAGTTATTCCGAGAGATGAATCCATTCTCATCTCCATCACAGGGAACGGATTAAAGACACAGGAAGCAATTCAGGATAGGGTTGGACACCCCCTGATCATTGACGCGAAGTTTTCGGAGTTTGAGAAGATTGTAAAACCGAAGGAGAAAAAATACAGAAATTCTATCTTACAGGCTTCGATTTAAGATAGGAGGGAGAAGAAAATGAGCATCCAAGTAAGGATTCCAACACCTTTAAGAAAACTAACTGGAGAACAGGAGGTTATATTAGCCAATGGAAATACAGTTGGAGAGGTAATCCAATGGCTCACCGAAACTTACCCCTCTCTTAGGGAGAGGTTGAGGGATGAGAAGGGAGAGGTGAGGCGTTTCATTAATATCTATGTGAATAATGAGGATATCCGGTTCATTCAGAACCTTGAGACCCCTGTCAAAGAGGGCGATCAGATTTCCATCATTCCTGCCATTGCTGGAGGTTCTTCCCAAAGGAGAAGAGTCACGTTGATTTTTCCACCAGAAAGAATTCAGGAGCCTGTAATCTACAACATCGGTCACCGCTTTAAAATCATTACCAATATTCGTAGTGCCAATGTGACGGAGAATGTGGGGTGGGTGACCCTGGAGATTGATGGAGAAGAGGAAGAGTATCTTAAGGCACTCGACTATTTAAAGGAAATTGGAGTAAAGGTTGAGCCGGTAGAGAAGGATGTGATTGTCTAAATTTTTAGGTTGAGATTCCCAATTTCCTACAGGGGAGGATGGAAGGAGAATAAGAATGAATAAGAGGGTCAAAAACATATTCTGGAAAGTCGCAGGTCCTTTGTTAAGACGGAGTTTAAAAAAGAGATATAAAGACGTTTCTGAAATATCGATTCATGAGGTGAATCGTCTTCTTAAAAATGGAGAAAAAATAATCCTTCTTGATGTTCGAGAGAAGGAGGAGTTGGATCTGGGATACCTTCAAGATTCCGTATTTATCCCTCGAGCCAGCCTTCCGGAAAAAGCGGAAAACCTCCTTCCTGATAAAGATAGTGCCATTGTCGTTTACTGCGCTGCAGGGGTACGTTCTATCCTTGCAGCCCAAACCCTAAAAAAGATGGGTTACACAAACGTGGTTTCAATGAAAGAAGGGATTGAGGGTTGGAAGAAAGCAGGATATGAAGTGGCAAGTGATACGGGACTCACCTCTGAACAGCTTACCCGTTATAGCCGTCATATTCTCCTTAAAGAAGTTGGCGTAGAAGGACAGATTCGACTTCTCAAATCAAAAGTCCTATTAGTTGGTGCTGGAGGATTAGGGTGTCCGGCTGCCCTTTATCTGGCTGCTGCTGGGGTAGGAACATTGGGCATTATCGATTCGGACAATGTAGATCTAACCAATCTTCAAAGACAAATTTTACATAGCACATCCAATGTAGGAAAACCAAAGACCGAATCAGCAAAAGAGGCAATCGCAAGGATCAACCCTGATGTGAAGGTAGTCACTTATTCTGAGCGTCTCACTTCTGAAAATGCGCTCAAAATTTTTCCAGATTATGATATCATCGTCGACGGATCGGATAATTTTCCAACAAAATACCTGGTCAACGATGCTGCCTTCTTTACGGGAAGGCCTTTTGTCTACGGTGGGGTTTTCCAATTTGAGGGTCAGGCAAGCATCTTTGCCCCAAAAGAAGGAGGCCCCTGTCTTCGTTGCCTCTTTCCCGAGCCACCTCCGCCCGGACTGGTCCCCAGCTGAAACGAGGCAGGTGTCCTGGGAGTTGTACCCGGGCAAGTTGGTCTGATCCAGGCCACAGAGGTGATCAAACTCATTTTAAAGAAAGGAAAACCTCTTATCGGGAAATATTTAGTTTACAACTCACTTGAGATGGACTTCAAGGTCTTCCAGGTGAGGAAGAATCCATCCTGTCCACTCTGCAACGAGAAACCCAAGATTAAGGAGTTGACAGATTATCATGAGGTGTGTGGTCTGGAGAATCGAAGCCAGGCAACAATCTAAAATTAGGGGGAGAAAGGAAGAAAGAGATGTTCAGAAAGAAAAATAAGCCAAAAAGATTCACTCACATTTTTATTTTCACTCTCCTCTCTTTCTTTGTTTCGATGGTATCAAGCCAATCATCTCTGGGAATCCCCAATGGCGGATATGCGCGGCCAGAGCTTTTGGTCCAACCAGAAGAACTAAAAGTTCTGGTCGAACGGAAAGACCCTAATATTCGGATCATCGATGTGCGAGAAAAAATAAAATATCTTGCAGGTCATATTCCAGGGGCAGTCAATATCTGGAGGCCTGATATAGTGGATAAAAATCATCCCATTCCTGGAATGATGGCCCCTCAATCCCAGGTCGAAGAGCTGATGGGAAGACTGGGAATAGAGAATCGGCATACCCTCGTTATCTATTCTGATGGACCTGATGGGGCAAGACTATGGTGGATTCTGGCTTATTATGGCCTCCCCATTAAGCAGATGAAACTCCTGGATGGGGGGCTCGATGGCTGGAAGGCAAAGGGGTATCCGACTGAGATGCTTCCACCTCAGGTCCCCCCGACCCAATTCCGTTTGCCAGGAAGGACGAAGTCGACAGAGTCTCTTCTCTGTTCTTTACCAGAGGTCAAAGGGGCTTTAAAAGATCCGAATAAAGTGGTTCTCGATGTGAGGGCTAAAGAAGAGTACATGGGAGAAAAGACGCTTACGGGAGCCACAAGACCCGGCCGCATCCCAGGAGTGAAATGGGTCGAATGGAAAGAGGTTCTCGTTAAGGACGGACTCAACAAGGGGTATTGGAAGCCTGCTGAGGAGATCAGGAGGCTCTTTGCGGAGATTGGCGTGACACCAGACAAAGAGATCTATATTTACTGACAGTCTGGGGTTCGATCGACTCACAGTTTGGTGAGTCTCTATCTGATCGGTTTTCCACTTGAGAAGTTGAGAAACTATGATGGTTCCTGGATCGAATGGAGCCGAAGTGATGAACCCATTGAAACAGGACCACCATTAAAAGGACAATGAACGATGGAGCCCGAACAAAAGAGGGGAACTGTCCATCTTTCATAGTTTAACGTTCAACGTTTATCGGTACTCCAACTTTAATAGTAATTCTATGGTAAGGATTCCAAAATCGATTCTTGAAAGAATAATTGAGCATGCCAAAAAAGAGGCGCCACTGGAGTGCTGTGGGATTCTTGCTGGAAAAAATGGGACGATTGAAAAGGCCTATGAAGTTCCCAACGCAGAGAAAAGCCCTGTTCGATATTCGATCTCTCCCCAGGACCAGTTAAAGATCTTTGAGGAGATGGAAAAGGAATCGCTCGAGATGATAGCCGTCTATCATTCCCATACCCATACGATTCCCTTTCCATCGGAGACCGATGTGAGATTGGCTTTTTATCCTGAGGTGGCATCCATCATCATCTCTTTGAAGGAAGAAGCGCCGGTGATGAAGGCCTTTTGGATCAGGGAGGATGCCATTTACCTGGAAGAGATTGAGATCATCCCTTGATGGAATGGAAATAAATCAATTTAAAGACCGCCTCGATCTACAAAGAGGGAAACATGGAAGCGATTCATGTTAGACCTGAAATAGATGTTCATCGAGCCCTGAGGAGAAGAGACCCACATTCCCTTCTTACTTTAATTGGAAATACTCCACTGGTCCGGATACGTCAGATCGCAAATCATCTCAAAGGGGTGGAGATCTTTGCGAAAGCCGAGTGGCTTAATCCGGGAGGCTCGGTCAAGGACCGCGCCGCCTTGCGAATTATCGAAGATGGAGAAAAATCCGGTGCTCTAACGCCCAACAAGATCATTCTCGACTCCACTTCTGGAAACACGGGAATCGCCTATGCCATGATCGGTGCTATTAAAGGATACAAAGTGGAACTGGTTGTGCCAGCAAATATTAGCGAGGAAAGGATGAAGGCCCTGGAGGCTTATGGGGTCAAACTGATCTTCACGGATCCAATTTTGGGATCGGATGGCGCTCTTCTTGAAGCAAAAAGGATTTACGAGGCCAATTCAGATCGCTATTTTAAGGCGGATCAATACAATAACCCATCAAATTGGAAGGCTCATTACGAGACCACAGGGGAAGAAATCATTTCCCAGACAAATGGCCGTGTAACCCATTTTGTTGCGGGGGTTGGGACAGGTGGAACGCTCATTGGAACAGGGAGGAGGTTGAAAGGGTATAATCCCCGGATAAAACTTTTTGGGGTTCAGCCTGACAGCGGGTTTCATGGGATTGAGGGACTCAAACACATAGAGACCGCTATACGTCCGGGAATCTATGATGAATCGATTTTAGATGGAACTTTCTTCGTGAAAACAGAAGAGGCCTATGAAATGGCCCATCGCCTTGCCAGAGAGGAAGGATTATGGGTGGGACCTTCCTCAGGGGCTGCGTTCTGGGCTTGTCTAAAATTGGCCGAGACCTTAGATCGAGGCCTGATTGTGACTGTTTTCCCCGATGGGGGGGCGAGGTATCCAGAATACTGTCCAGATTGTGAAAGGCATAAAGATCGGCTCTCAGCCGTAAAACAGATGCTAAAACCTTCACCCCCTAAGGATTAGCCGATTGGCTGAGAGCCACTCTTTTAATAATTGAGAGTTCAAACTAATGGGAATTGAGCGGTTTTTAAAGAAAATTATTATCCTTCTGATTTTTTTAGGAGGGTTAATTCTTTTTTTTGCCTTTGGAGGGGATCAATATTTGAGCTTCGATCATCTAAAAGCGAACAGGGACAGATTGGTTCAATATACTGATCAAAACTATTGGACCATGGCTATTGGGGCTGGACTCATCTATACCACGGTTACGGCATTGAGCCTTCCCCTGGCTTCCGGTCTGTCTCTTATGATTGGGTATCTTTTTGGCCTAGGGATGGGGATGGCAATTATTCTTATCTCTGCAACCGTCGGAGCCACATTGGTTTTCTTGGGGGCACGCTATGTCTTTGGAGAAATCGCACAGAGGCGGATAGGAAAGAGGGGGCAAAAACTCATGAATGGATTTCAAGCAAATAGCTTTCACTATCTCCTCTTCTTAAGATTGGTCCCCCTTTTCCCTTTTTGGCTTGTGAATCTGGTTTCTGCCTTCACTCCGATCAGGACCCGAACCTATATCATTGCTACAGCCATTGGAATTGCTCCAGGATGTTTTGTCTTCACCAATTTAGGGCAATCGATTGCCCAGATCGATTCATTAGAGGGGTTAATCTCTTTACAAACCTTTGGAGCGTTAGCCCTTCTTGGAATTTTTGCATTGATTCCAGTCATTATTAAGAAAATTTATTCCCTGAAAGGAAAAGAGGCTTTCTCACGATGAATGGTTTTGTATCCTCTGAAGAGGCTACTCATTTCCCTCAGATTACACGTTCAGAGCTGACGACCATACAGATCAACTTAGGATATCGCTGTAATCAGCGGTGTCTTCACTGCCATGTGGAAGCAGGTCCAAATCGAACTGAGATGATGGAGCAACCGGTGGTAAATCAAATCATCGATTTTGTCTCTTCTTCTCCCCTTGAAACGGTCGATTTGACAGGGGGTGCTCCTGAAGGGAATCCTTATTTTAAGATGCTGGTTCATTCCTTAAGGAATATGGGGATCCACGTTATAGACCGCTGTAACCTGACCATTCTGGAGGAGCCTGGCCAGGAAGGGACGATGGAGTTTCTGGCGGATCATCAGGTAGAGATCATCGCCTCCCTTCCCTGCTACTTAAAGGAGAATGTGGATTACCAGAGAGGCCCAGGGACCTTTGACCGTAGCATTCGAATTCTCCAGAGGCTCAATCAACTGGGCTATGGAAGAGAAGAAACAGGTCTCATCTTGAATTTAATTTATAACCCTATAGGCGCATTTCTTTCGCCACCTCAGAGACTCTTGGAAGAGGATTACAGAAGGGAGTTAGGAGAACGTTATGGAATCTTTTTTAATCGGCTCTACACGCTTCAGAACATGCCCATAGGACGTTTTAAAAAGTGGCTTGAGTCTGAGGGTCAACTCGAGAATTATCGGAATCTCCTTACGGCAAATCATAGGGAAGCAAATTTATGTCAGGTGATGTGTAGATCGCTCATCAGCGTAGATTGGCGGGGATATGTTTATGACTGCGATTTTAATCAGATTCTTGGCATTCCCCTATGCCTTGGAGAGAAGAAACTCCTTAGATTGGAAGATATAAAAAGTGTGGATCTGAAAGGGGTACCGGTCCAGGTTTCAAATTATTGCTTTGGTTGCACCACTGGCCAAGGAAGTAGCTGTCAAGGAGCACTGAATTAAAACAGGATGATGAATACAAAGATTTCTATTGTCATCCCGGTCTTAAACGAAGCGCACATGATCGAGAAGACCCTTGAGATCCTTCAGCCTTTAAGAGGTAGAGGGCACGAGGTAATCGTCGTTGACGGTGGAAGTAGCGACGATTCGGTCGAGCGGGCAAAGTCCTTTTCAGATAGGATAATTTTGACCAGAAGGGGTCGCTCCTGTCAGATGAACGAAGGGGCAAAGATTGCAAGAGGGGAAATCCTCCTTTTTCTTCACGCCGATACCTTCCTCCCTGAAGATGCAGATAGGGAAATCCTTGGGGCTCTTCAAGGAAGAATTGGCTGGGGACGTTTTGATATATCTCTATCTGGGAAGCATCCTCTCTTAAGAGTCGTCGAATATCTGGTGAATCTCCGCTCCAGGCTGACGGGTATTGCGACAGGAGATCAGGCAATCTTCGTATCACGAGAACTTTTTCAATCGGTATGTGGTTATCCAGATATCGATTTAATGGAAGATGTGGCTCTGAGCAAATCTCTTAAGCAAAAGGGCCACCCCATCTGTTTAAGAAAAAAGGTCCTTACATCGAGTCGAAGGTGGGAGAAAAATGGTATTTTCCGGACAATCTTACACATGTGGCATCTTAGGTTGGCTTACTTCTTAGGGCAGGACCCAAACCGCCTTTCTTTGAGTTATCGACCGGTAAGATAGACATGGAATCGAGAGAGTGTTCATTAATGATCTTTGTTAAGACTCCTATCCCTGGAAGGGTGAAAACCCGGCTGATCCCGGCGCTGGGAGAAGAAGGGGCTTCCTCTTTGTATGAAAAAATAGCCCTCCACTGCATTCGCGTAGCCAATGATTCTGCCATTGGCTCAGTGGACATCTGGTGTACTCCTTCTTCGGACCATGCCTTTTTTGCGGAGTGCGTCCGAAAATTCCCAGTTAACATCTACGAACAAATTGAAGGCGATCTTGGCCAAAGAATGGCCTATGCCTTTTCAGAGACTTTGAAGAGGAATCCTTATGCCATTTTGATTGGAAGCGATTGTCCTTCTCTCACATGTGAAGATCTCCAGGCTGCAAAGGAAGCACTAAAGAAAGGAAATGATGCGGTGATTGTTCCCTCTGAAGATGGTGGATATGTGCTTCTTGGACTTCGGCGTTATGCTCAGGAGTTATTTTCTGGAATTTCATGGGGAACCGAACGTGTGCTCGATCAGACAAGAGAGAGTCTTCGTCGTTTGGGATGGCATTGGAAAGAATTGCCAGAGCGGTGGGATGTGGATCGGCCTCAGGATTTGGAACGGTTGAAAAGAGAGATCAATCTCCCCTCTTACTCAATAAATCACGAAAAAAGGAGGCATAAGAAGTGCCAGAAAAAAAGCAAATTTTCATACCTGTAAGTGAAAAAGAGGTTACCCGGGCTATTGTTGATGGGTTTGCCAAACAGTTTATCGAATATGTTGAGAGTGACTGCCTCATCATTGGTGGAGGCCCGAGCGGATTAATGGCAGGAAGGGATATTGCCCTAAAGGGAGTTAAAACGCTCATTGTCGAACGGAATAACTATATTGGAGGAGGCTTCTGGATCGGTGGCTACCTGATGAACAAGGTCACAGTGAGGGAACCCGGGCAACAGATCCTCGAGGAGTTAGGGATCCCTTTCGAGGAGGCTGCCAAAGGGCTCTATGTTGCAGATGGTCCCCATGCCTGTTCGAAGTTGATTGCGGCCGCCTGCGATGCAGGGGTGAAGTTCGCTAATATGACCATCTTTGATGATGTTGTCCTCAGAGAAGGAAACAAAGTTTGTGGAGTCGTCGTGAACTGGACTCCTGTGCAGGCGCTTCCCCGTGAAATTACCTGTGTTGATCCCATTGCCCTCGAAGCTAAAGTGGTGGTTGATTCAACAGGCCATGATGCCTGTGTGGTTAAAAAACTGGAGGAAAGAGGTCTTCTTAAAACTTCTGGCTATGGGGCTATGTGGGTTGAAGCGTCAGAGGATCTTGTGGTTCAACATACAGGAGAGGTCCATCCAGGGTTGATTGTAACAGGAATGGCGGTTGCGACCACTTATGGGCTTCCAAGAATGGGCCCAACCTTTGGGGCAATGTTGCTTTCAGGCCGAAAGGGAGCCCAAATCATCTTGGAGAAGATGAAAAAAAGTTAGCGACACCTACATGAAAGTATTATTTGACCAGATTCCCCATTCTTTCAATATCTATGAGGAAGGAGACCTTAATGGATTAAAGATGAAAGAAATAAAAGACTATCTCCAAGAGAAAACAGCTATTAGGATTTCACATTGTGGGAATATTTACAAAAACCTATCAAAGGATCAGGTTGAAACGATTGCTCGAAAAATTGCTCAATTAAGAATTAAAGAACCATGGAAGGGACCATTGCCCAAAGCGGTTCTTGAAGGAGAAGTAGGCTATGAAAAAGAAAGATTGAAAGATCCCAATTGGAGACATTTTGGAATTCTTTACGAAGGAGTACTCTATCAACAACTCTTAAGGGATTCCATATTTGAAGGAAATTTAAAAGAACAGAACTGCACGATTCTTTTTACAAATCAACTTATCGGAACCTGGGATTCAAATGACCGCCGATATCATATCCGAACAAGTCTTTATGGTTTCCCTCATATTATTTCCATTTCGGGAATGGTGATGGCTCCAGCCAAACCAAGAGAATTTTACCTTAAAAGACAAATGGGTGTTCCAGTGGAGTTTCTAAAAGAGGAATATAAGGATAGGTTTATAGATTATGGGGATGAGAGAGTGACTGAGGTAATAAAAGGATATGTCATGCAGGCGTTTTTTTATCATTTAACGGGAGAGCCTTTCTGCGAGGATCCTGACTGTCGTCTTTTCAACAGTCATTGGCAAGAACAGATGATTCATGCTCAATTGGACGGAGCCTATGAATTTTGTCCAAGGCATGAAGAATTATTAAATAATATTAGGAAGAGGAGTCAAATAAACAAATTATCTGAATAAAAAGCTCTTGGCCCGAAAAATAACCTAAGCCTTCACCCCCCTAAGGTTTAGCAATTTGGGTCAAGAGCCCCTTATAAATAAGGTGGAAGAACATCCATGAAAATGATCGCAAGTCTTATAATTTTTGGAATTCTTCTTTCCTATGCCCCTATGGTTTCAGTAGAGGATTGCCCTAAGACAGGCCATTCGGCAGGGATTAATTTAGATTGTGGCGGTCTCTTCCACTGTCCATTTGTTTTAAATGCCGGTTTCTTGGGAAACTTCATTCTCCCTTTAAAAGGAAAGGTCGTTTTAATAAATTAATAAATCATCCCCTACCTAAGAAATCAATTTCACGTTTCATCTTTCATCCTCCAGAATTTGAAAAAGGTGAATGGAATTAGATGGGGAGTTAAAAGTTTTTTTAAAAATTAAGGTCTTTTCTATTAGAAAATACAGGCTCTACCCTATTTACCTAAAAGAACCTTAGGAATAAATTGGCCTATAAGCTTTGAGTCCATTTAAAAATAAGAAAGGAGAGTTAAGATGAAATTCTTTTTAGACAATTCGCTTTCAATCGGGAATACCCCGATGGTTAAGATCAATAAGATGGCCAGCGGGCTAAAAACGACGATTCTTGGAAAGATTGAGGGCCGTAATCCTTCCTATTCTGTAAAATGCCGAATTGGAGCCAGTATGATCTGGGATGCAGAAAAAAGGGGGGTACTCAAACCAGGCATGGAGATCATCGAGCCAACCAGTGGAAACACAGGGATTGCTTTGGCTTTCGTGGCTTCTGCAAGAGGCTATAAACTTCATGTCACCATGCCCGATACGATGTCCATGGAGAGACGTAAAATCCTTGCTATCTTCGGTGCAAATATCCTATTGACTCCGGGCTCCAAAGGAATGAGGGGGGCCGTGGAAGAGGCGGAGCGAATTGCTGCTTCTGATCCCCAAAAATATTATATGCCCCAACAGTTTAAAAATCCTGCCAATCCTGAGATCCATTTTAAGACTACTGGACCGGAGATCTGGGAACAGACTGAAGGGCAAATCGATGTTCTTGTTTCAGGAGTGGGAACCGGAGGTACGATTTCAGGGGTTTCTCGATATATCAAACTGGAGAAGAAGAAAAAGATCATAAGTGTTGCGGTTGAGCCAGTAGAAAGTCCTGTAATTTCTCAAAAACTTTCAGGTCAAGAACTGAAACCAGGACCCCATAAGATCCAAGGGATTGGTGCTGGGTTTATCCCTGACACCTTGGATTTATCTATGGTGGATAGGGTTGAACAAGTAAGTAGCGAAGAGGCGATTGAATATGCCCGAAGACTTGCCAGGGAAGAAGGTATCCTTTCAGGGGTTAGCTCCGGGGCTGCCATTTCGGTGGCCTTAAGACTGGCAAAAAGCGGAGAATTTAATGGAAAGACCATCGTGGTTGTTCTGCCCGATTCAGGAGAGCGATATCTCACAGGTGCCCTTTTTGAAGGCATTTTTGACGAAGCAGGCCTTCCGAGAATATAAAGGGTAAAAGGGGTGCCTGGATTAATAAAGGGGTCTCCATTTAAAAGGCACTTGTCAAGGGGAAAAATTATTCCTATTGTAAGAAAGGCATTCCTCTCTCCTCTAACCTATTTTAAATGGTCATCTCTTTAACCCTTTCCCTCATCAAATCTTATTCGATATTTCCATCTCTCCATAGGAGAGCCTCTTTCTATTTCAATTTGTAGAAAGTTTAATTTAAAGATTAAAATTTTAAAAATTGCAATATTGCAAGCCTGACCCCCAGGTCTATATTACTTATCGGGAGGATTGTCCGCCACTCAATGAGGGTCGGGTGTCAGCCAGAGGCTGATCCGCCTTAGGCGGAAGGGTTTTTGTGAGTGAGGATTATGAGCTTAAACTTTTGGATGAGAATCCGGGGCGTAAGGAGGCCTTGAAGAAGCGTTCTTTGATTGAGAGGAGATTTGGGGGAGGCAAGAGGTGGCATGGGTTAGGGAGGGCAAGGTATTGGGGGAGAGCGAAAGTAGCGATTCAGGCCATCATGACCTTTTTATGAGCCTCTGGCTTATTTGGTGATGAATGTGAAGCGAATGGTGAAACTATTGGAGATTAAGGTAAAGAAGGGAGGGATTTTGTAAACAGGATGAAAAAAGAGGAGAAAGGAGCTGGATAATATAGAT
>FWPU01011310.1_pt1 | contig 12582 bp, 10 predicted proteins | sample 2228361 | NCBI WGS metagenome assembly FWPU01 (sample SAMEA103939777, study PRJEB20133) | metagenome | reverse complement strand
CAGGCAGAATATAAAAGACTTCATACAAAAAAATTTGATATTTTAGTAACTACAAAAGAAAAAAAAATAGCAGCAGAAGAAGAAATAAAAAAGTTGAACGAAACATCTTATGAATTGAAGAAACTTATAGATTCATTAGAAAAGAAAAAATTAGAGACAATAGAACTTAAAAAACAGAGATTGCTTGCTAAAAAAGAATTCAAGAAAAAAAAATATTTTTTGCCATGGCCTGTAGAAGGTGAAGTTATATCTAAATTTGGAAAAAACAAGCATCCAGAACTTGAGACTTATATAATTTCAAATGGGATAAAAATAAAATCAGATAGTCAAAAAGATGTTGTCTCTATAGAAAATGGAGATGTCATATATGCAAAAGAGTTCCGTTCTTATGGCAGAACAGTTATAATAGACCATAAAGGCGGGGTATATACAATTTACGGTTATCTTGGTGAAATAATGATAGATGAAGGTGCAAAAGTTACAAGGGGTCAGGTAATCGGGAAAACAGAACCACTTAATGATAATACTATTTATTTTGAAATAAGATTAGATGGCCAACCACAAAATCCACTGGATTGGTTAGAATCAAAAAAATAAAAAGGGGGGAAGATGAGTATTATTAAAAAAATAATTATAGGTTGTTTATTATTGTTTCCTTTACAGATTTTTGCAGAAGATAAAACTTATGACCAGTTAAAACTTCTTTTAGATATTCTCACATATACTCAAGAAAAATATGTAGATGAAGTTGATACACAAAAACTTATTTATTCTGCAGCAAGTGGAATGCTAAAACCACTTGACCCATTTTCTCAGTTTCTTGAACCAAAGAACTATAAAGAAATGAGAATAGAGACAGAAGGAAAATATGGGGGACTTGGGATTAGAATATCTATTAGAGATGGCTGGTTGACTATTGTGACCCCCCTTCCAGGAACTCCTGCTTATAGACTAGGGTTATTACCAGAAGACAAAATAATAAAAATTGAAGGAGAAAGTACTCAGGGTATAACACTGGAAGAAGCAGTAAAAAAACTAAGAGGAGAACCTGGCACAAAAGTAAAAATAACAATTTCAAGAGAAGGAGTAAAGGACCCAATTGATTATGAAATCACAAGAGAGATTATTAAATTAGAATCTTTAAGGTCAAAAATAATAGATGAAAAAATTGGGTATATTCACCTTCTTGAGTTTAATGCAAACAGTAAGGAAGATTTAGAAAAAACATTAAAAGATATGAGCACTAAAGGAATAAAAAGTTTAATACTTGACTTAAGAAATAATCCTGGTGGGTTATTGGATGTTGCTGCTACTATAGTTAAATTCTTTATAGGTGATAATAAAATGATTGTATATACAAAAGGAAGAATTCCTGAAAGTTATAAAGAATATCGTGCTGAAAAACAGGCGTATTGGTCAGATACTATTCCGATGGTTGTTCTTATAAATCGCGGCTCTGCATCAGGTTCAGAAATTGTTGTCGGTGCTTTACAGGACCACAAACGCGCATTAGTAATTGGTTCAAAAACATTTGGCAAAGCAAGTGTTCAGTCAGTAATTCCACTTGAAGGTGGATGCGCTCTTAAATTAACTACAGCAAAATACTATACACCATCAGGTAGATGTATTCAGATTGATACAGAAACAGCAAAAGGTGGGATAGAACCTGACATTAAGATAGAGGTTCCTCCAGAAATAGAACAAAAATTACAAGCACAGGAAGAAAAAATATATCCACAGGGTAAAGAACCAGAAAAAGCAAAAGAAGAAAAAGTTGCAGATGAAGTTCTTGAAAGAGCAGTAGAGATATTAAAAGCAGCTGAGATATTCAATAAATTAAATAAGGTTAATCAAAATAATATGAATAATGTACAAGAGAAATAGTATAACATATATCAAACAGATTCTTTTTATACTCATTGCTATATTTTGTGCTATAATACTTCTTTTACTTCAAGAAAAAAAAGATTACACAGACTATATTTTAAAATTAGATAATACAATTAAAGAAACCTTAGTAAAAAATAACATAAGAGACAACGACATTGTTGCTCAATATTGGAAGGAAAAAAAACAAAGGTTTCAAAACTGGATAGAAATTACAAAAGAAATTGAAATTTCAGAAAATGTTAACTTATATAAACTGCGCAGAGATTTAGTAAAATCAGTAAAAAAGTTTAACCCTGAAATATACATTGGAGAAAATATTGAGATAGGTAAAGATAAAAAAATATTTATAAGATTGAAATTTCTTAAAAAAAAACTTAAAGTTGCAATAGTTATAGATGACCTTGGATATGAAGAAAAATCTATTGACAGTTTTCTGGCTCTAAATATACCAATAAATTTTGCAGTTCTTTCATAAGAAAAACACACAAGACAGGTTGTAGAAAAATTCCAAAAATTGAATATACCCTATCTTTTGCATTTACCTCTTGAGCCACACAATATAAAAAACAATTATCCTGGAAAAGCTGCCATTTTTCTATCTATGTCTAATGAGGAAATTGAAGAAATGTTTGAAAGCAATCTCAAATCAGTTGGCTCTCCGGTTGGAATTAACAATCATATGGGTTCAAAATTTAGTGAAAATGAAGAAAAAATGGGTGTTTTGTTAAACTTAGTTAAAAAAAATGGTTTATTTTATCTGGATTCTTCTACATCCAACAAATCTGTTGCTAAAAAAGTTGCTAAAAGAATTGGAGTAAAATGTCTTGTAAATGATGTGTTTCTTGATATGAATGGCGATGACCCTGAATTGATAAAAAAACAGTTTGATATTCTTTTTCATTTTGTTAAAAAAAATAAAAAAGCAATTGCAATTGGACATATCCACAAAAAAACGCTACCTGATGTTATTAAATCAATAATTCCTTATTTCAAAGAAAACAATATTGAGTTTGTCTATCTTAAAGATCTTCTTATAGAGAATTAAATGTTAGTACTAGGTATAGAAACTTCTTGCGATGAGACATCTTCTGCCTTAGTGGAAAATGGCAGAAAAGTAATTTCAAACATTGTTTTTTCCCAGGAAAAAATACATTCAAAATACTTTGGAGTTGTTCCAGAATTTGCAAGTAGAGCACATCTTGAAAAGATAAACTGGGTAATTGAGAGGTCATTAAATGGTAAAAATATAAATCAGGTTGATGCGATAGCAGTCACTGTTGGTCCTGGGCTTATGGGAAGTTTACTCGTTGGAAAAATTGTTGCTCAAACAATAGCATATGTTCTTAAAAAACCAATAGTTCCTGTAAATCATATTGAAGGGCATATCTTCTCAATTTTTCTTGATTATCCTAAGATAAAACCACCATTTCTTGCACTTGTTGTATCAGGTGGACATACAGAACTTATAATATTTGAAGATTTTGGTAAATATAAAGTTATTGGAAAAACAAGAGATGATGCAGCAGGAGAAGCCTTTGACAAAATTGCTAAATTACTAAATCTTAAATATCCGGGTGGGCCTGAAATAGAAAAATTGTCTAAGTCAGAAAACAAATATGTTATAGATTTCCCAAGACCATATATGCCAGAGACATTTGATTTTTCTTTTTCGGGACTTAAAACAGCAGTTGTATATTATGTTAGAGACAATTTCCCAAAAAATGTCAAAAAGATGAAACCTATTGATATCAATAGCATATGTTATTCTTTTCAAAAGGCAGTCATTGATACACTTGTCTGGAAAACAATTACTGCCGCTAAAAAATTTGGCTTAAAAAAAATTGTTATATGTGGTGGAGTTTCTGCTAATATGGCTTTAAGAGAAGAATTTTTTAGTTTGTGTAAAAAAGAAAAACTCGGCATATATTTTCCATCAAAAAAACTTTCTACTGATAATGCAGGTATGATTGCTTGTGCAGGTTATTATAAAATTAAAAATGTAAAATTAAAAATGCAAAATTTAAAAATTGAGGTTGACCCAAACTTAAAATTATCTAACTGGCAATGACAATTAATCCTGATTTAGAAAGATATAAAAGACAGGGTTTTCCAGAAGCAGTTTACTGTCCTGGCAAAACAATTCAACAAATATTAAGTATAACAAAAAAATTGTACAAAACAGGCGAGCCTGTTCTTCTTACTCGCGCAGATAAAAAAGTTTACAATAAAATAAAAAAGGAATTCAAAAAAGCAAAATACTATCCTTCCGCAAAACTTGTTGTTATTAAAAGAAAAAAAGAAAAAACACTTTCAAGTTCAAAATATGTTGCTGTGGTTACTGCAGGGACATCTGATGTGCCAGTTGCAGAAGAATGTGCAATAACTTGTGAAACACTTGGGACAAGAGTTGTTAGAATTTATGATGTTGGTGTTGCAGGTGTTCATAGATTATTTAAGTACCAAAAGGAATTAAAAAAAGCAAGTTGTGTAGTGGTGGTTGCAGGTATGGAAGGCGCTCTACCTTCAATTGTAGGTGGTCTGGTCAGTTGTCCTGTCATAGGTGTTCCTACTTCAATAGGATATGGTGCAAATCTAGGTGGAATTTCAGCACTTTTAACTATGTTAAATTCTTGTTGTGCAAATGTTTGTTGTGTAAATATTGACGATGGATTTGGGGCAGGTGTAACAGCACATTTAATTGTAAAAAATAGCATAATATAGCGGTGCAGTTTAGTGCACAAAAATATAGTTGCTTAATTTCTTGAGTTTGTTTCTGGCTAACTTCAGTGGCATAAATGTTTACTTGTCGACAGTTTGATGAGCCATTGTTGCAATTGCTGGAGAAATTTAACACAAAGTTAATATATAAATTAGGAGACCGTTTGTGAAAATAGCATATTTCAATTGCAGTTCAGGCATTTCAGGTGATATGATTATATCTTCTTGCCTAGATTGTGGAATTGATAAAATTCAATTTGAAAAAGAACTCAAAAGAAACTTAAAACTCAAAAACTGGAAACTTATTGTTAAAAAAGTTAAGAAAGGCCACATAAAAGCAACGCAGATAAATTTCCTGACAGATAAGAAATTTGCTTCTATAGAGCAAATGAAAAACATAATTTATAAAAGTAGATTTAGCCAAAATATAAAAAATAAATCTATTGAAATATTTGACCTAATCATAGACACAGAGTCAAAAATTCATAAATTACCAAAAAATAAATTACATCTTCATGAATTAAATTCTCTGGATACAATACTAGATATAATGGGGTCTCTCTGGTTGATTGCTAAACTTGGAGTTGAAAAAATTCTCTCATCTGAAATAAATATAGGCAATCCTGCACCTGTTACTGGTGAAATTATAAGATGTAAGAAAATCCCTGTTTTCAGTAGCACACCTAAATATGAACTAACAACTCCAACAGGGATAGCAATAATTTCAACACTTGCTGATTTTTCTATGTTAATGCCAGTTATGAAAATTGAAAAAGTTGGCTATGGAGCAGGTTCTTTTGAAGTTGAAAATTCACCAAATGTTTTGAAACTTTTTTTGTGTAACATAGAAAAAGGAACGATAGGTTATTCTGTTGAAGAGTTATCTTTATTGGAAACAAATATTGATGATATGGACCCAAGAGTCTATCCTTATTTATCTGAAGAACTATTCAAAAAAGGCGCACTTGATGTATGGCTTACAAATATAATTATGAAGAAAGGTAGACCAGGAACTCTTTTAAGTGTTTTATGTATCCCTGAAAAAAAATATGAAATCTTAAAATTGATATTCAAAGAAACCACAACCATTGGCATAAGAGAAACGTTGGTCAATCGTTTCTCATTAAGAAGAATAATAAAAGACAAATACAAAATTGCTTTCCTTGAAGATGGAACAACAAAAAAATCTATTGAATTTAAGAGTGCTTTAAAGCATTCCTCAAAATTGCCTCTTTACCTTCGTTTAAAAAATTTTTCAAAAAAATCTTGAAATTTCCTAAAATTTCATTATATAAATATTGTTGTTACAATTCTGTTACATTACATAATTGAGGAGAATGTGTTTTATGCCAGTAAATGAAACATCAAATGAAGTTTTAAACGAAATTTTAAAGACCGAAAACGAAATTACTCAAAAAGCACTTGATATCCTTAGAAGTAAGTATCAACAGGAAAAAGAAAACTGGGCTAAACTATATAAAGAAAGAGAAACAGAAATATCAGCATTGCGTTCTAAACTTGCTGAAACAGAACAATATCTGAAACAATTAAAAGAAGAATATACTCTTGAAAAACTTGAAGAAATAGAAAAACTAAAACTATCAGCAGAAGAATTAAAAAAGAGAAAAATTATTGAGCAAGAAAAATGGAATACAGTTGAAGATAGAATAAAATCATACCGCCAGATTGCAGAGGAAACTCAGACAAAATTAATAAACGAACAGACAAAATTGCAAGAACTCCGCCAGAGATATATCCAGGAAATTGAATTATTACAAAAAGAAATAGAGAAAAGAGAAGAAACGATACTTAAACTTCAAGAAGAGATTGTAAAAAAAGGGCAGGACTGGCTTAAAGAAAAAACTAATTATGAAAAACAAATTGTAGACCTAGAAGAAAAAATAAGAAAATTAGAAACAACTTTTGGTGATGATAAAAAACATCAAGAAAATGTTCTTCAACAAAAAAATGAAGAAATTACAAAATTGCAAAAGGCACTTCAAGAACTAACAATAAAACTTACAGAAGAAAAGCATAAAAATGAAACACTTAATTTAGAAATTTCCACTCTTAGTAAAAGAGCAATAGAACTGGAGCAGGAAAAGACAAATTTAATAGAAAGTTTAAACAACGAAAGAAAAAGATGGGAAGAATCCTGGAAAAAAGAAAAAGATGAATGGGAAAGATATAAAACTGAAGTCATTGAGCAGGAACACCAACTTAAACTTGAAACAGAAGAACAATTAAAAAGAGTTATGTCAATAGTTCAGCTTCTTGAGTTACAACTAGCTGATGAAAGAAAAACAAAAACAGAATTGAAACAATCTCTTATTGAAAAAGAAAACCAGGTTGAAAATTTAATCCAGGAAATAAATGCTCTTTATAAAAAAATTGAGCAAGCCAGGATAGATAATGAAAAGAAATGTCAGAATATCACTAATCAATATGAGACACTCTTAAAAAATAAAGAATCTGAAATTGTACAATTAAAACAAGAAATAAATGAAATAAAAGCAAGTTTAACGGAGGAGCAGAAACTCTACCAATTAGAAAAAACAGAAAACCATGAATTGAAAAAGAAAATTGGAGAATTAATTTCTGAAAAAGAGAAGTTATTTAATCAGTTTGAACAATCAAAAGTTGAATGGAAAAAAATGCTTTTAGAAGAACAATTGAGATATGAACAACGAATTCAAGAATTAAATAATGTAATAGAATCAATTAAAATTTCAAGACAGAAAGAAATAGAGGAATTACAAAAAGAATTTGAATTGACAATAGGACAACTTAATGAATTAAGACTTATATATCAATCAACGAAAGTAGAAGTAGATTCACAAAAGATAAGAATTGCAGAACTTGAAACAGAACTACAAAAACTTCTTACCCAGTGGGAAAAAGAGAGAAAAGAATGGGAAAATCTTCTGATTGATGAACAGAAAAACTGGGCACAACAAAAAGAAGAAATACTTTTAAGAGAACAAAAAATCAAAGCAGAAAGAGAATCCGAAATAAAACGGCTTTTAGATTCTGTTGAAGAGTTATCACTTAAAAATATAGAACTTGAAAGAGCATTGCAAGAAAAAGACAGGCAACTCAACCATACAATCATAAAAATTGAAAGGATTGAAACGGAAAACGCTAAACTTCTACTCAAAATTGAATCTGAAAAGGAAAGATTCTCAAAAGAATTATCAGAGCAACAAAAAACATGGGAAAAACTGAAAGAAGAGTTAATTCATCAGCAAAAAATAATAGTATCTAGTTATGAAGAAGAGATAAACAGATTAAATTCAATAATATCACAGATTGAAAATAAAATCTTTGAAGAAAAGAAATTAAAAGAAAAAAAAATATATGAAATAAAAATTCTACAAGATAGAATTCTTCATCTTGAACAACAACTCCGTTCTGAGAATTTCTTGCGTCTTGAAAGAGAAAGAGAAATATCTCAATTAAAGAAAAACAACCAAATTTAGCCCATCAATTTTTCTCTATCCTGATAACTTCTCATATTGCTAAATTTCATTTTTTTTTGTAAAATTAGATTGTTAAAAGACTTGTAATTATTGTTCCAGCTATATGGGCTGGTTTGGTAAATTTAGTTGGTTAATATATTTAATTCTGCTCACCAAGATGACTAACTACAAAATACAGGATACAATGACTCAAAAATATGATGTGATTATAATTGGTGGTGGCCCTGCTGGACTTACTGCTGGTATTTATTCATCCAGGGCGGGCTTAAAGACATTGCTAATTGAAAGTCAGTCCGTTCCTGCGCAGGCAATTTTAACAGACAGAATAGAGAATTATCCTGGTTTTCCTGATGGAATAAATGGTTTTGAATTGATAGAAAAATTTAAAAATCAAGCAAAAAAATTCGGGACAGAAATAATAACAGGTGATGTCAAAAAAATCTCTCCTAAGTGGCAGGTTCATTTGGAAAATAAATTATACGATTCTCTTTCACTTATACTGGCAGTTGGTTCAAAATATAAAAAGTTAAATGTTTTAGGCGAAGAGGAATTTTTTAATAAAGGCGTTTCATATTGTGCTGTCTGTGATGGTGCTTTTTTTAAGGATAAAGTTGTAGTTGTAGTCGGTGGTGGAGATGCGGCTATTGAAGAAACAATATTCCTTACAAATTTTGTTAAAAAAGTAATTGTTGTTCACAGGAGAGAAGAACTAAGAGCTGCAAAAGTTCTTCAGGATAGAGTTTTTTCAAATAAAAAAGTTGAGTTTATCTGGAATTCAGTAGTTAGTCAAATCAAAGGGGATGAAAAAGTCAAAAGTATTTTAATAAAAAATTTAAAAAATTTACAGGAAAATGAAATTTTATGTGATGGTGTTTTCATATATGTTGGGCAGACCCCTAATACTGACTTCTTAAAAGGAATAATTAAACTTGATGAAAATGGCTATATTATAACTGATGAAAATATGAAGACATCAGAAGAAGGCATATTTGCCTGTGGCGATTGTAGAAAAAAAACATTGAGACAAATCGTAACTGCCTGTGCTGAAGCAGCAATAGCTGTATTCAGTGCTCAAACCTACATAGAAAAATGCAAAAATTCTTCCTTATAGATGGAAATGCATATATCCATAGGGCATATCATGCACTGCCTCCACTTTTAACATCTATTGGGCAACAAGTGAATGCTGTCTATGGCTTCATAAGAATGATTTTAAAAATCATAAAGAATGAAAATCCTGATTATCTTGCAATCTGTTTTGACTTTCCTGGAAAAACATTCAGACACAATGTATATGAAAAATACAAAGCAACAAGGAAAAAAATAGATGACGAACTAAAATCACAAATACCTATTGCAAAAGAACTGGTTCAAACATTTGATTTTGCCTGTTTTGAAAAAGAAGGTTTTGAAGCAGATGATTTAATAGCAACTATTGCAAAAAAAGTTGAAAAAACAGGAATAAAGATAATAATAGTTACTGGCGATAAAGATTCATTACAACTGGTAAATGAAAACATTTTGGTGTTAAACGAGCATAAAAATATCATTTATACTCCAGAAAAAGTTTTTGAAAAATATGAAGTTGCACCTTCTCAACTTGTAGATGTATTTGCTCTTGCAGGTGATTCAATAGACAATATCCCAGGAGTCCCGGGTATAGGTGAAAAAACAGCAATAAAACTTATTAAAGAATTTAACAATCTTGAAAATCTTTTTGAAAACATTGATAAAATTAAAGGGAAACTTTCTGAAAAAATAAAAAACAATATTGAGAATGCTTATTTCAGCAGGGAACTTGTAAAATTAAACACATCAGTTGATTTAGATTTTTCTATAGAGATTTGTAAAATTCCGGAAATAGATATTAAGAAAGTCGCTCCTCTATTAAAAAAATTTGAATTCAATACTTTATTGAACGAAATAATGACTACAAACAAAACCAATATTAAAGAAGAAATTGACTATAAAATAGTTTTGACCAAAGATTCTTTAAATGAGATGAAAGAAATTCTTACAAAAAGTCAAAAAGTTTCAATTGACATAGAAACAACAGGACTTGACCCATTTAATTGTAAAATTGTAGGTATATCGTTCTCAAATCAGCCATTTAAGGCGTGGTATGTCCCTGTTGGACATAGATATCTAAATGTCCCTGAACAACTTTCTATTTCTGAAATTATTCCTGTACTGAAACTAATTCTTGAAAATTCTTCAATAAAAATTTATGGGCACAATATAAAATTTGTATATGAAGTTTTAAGACAGCATAAAATAGAAATAAAAAATATATGGTTTGATACGATGGTAGCATCATATTGTCTGAATCCTTCAAGGAATTCCCATTCTCTAAAAAATTTATCAGTGGAATTTTTAAACAAAAGTATGACTTCAATTGAAACATTAATTGAAAAAAAGAAAAAACAAATAATTATATCTGAACTTGATATAAATTCTGTTGCAAAATATTCCTGCCAGGTTGCTGATTATACTTTTCAACTGGCTGATATTTTTGAACCACTTCTTATTGAGAAAAAACTTGATAGATTGTTTTTTGATGTAGAAATGCCACTTATAAAAGTTCTTATAGATATGGAGCAAGCAGGCATAAAATTGGATATAGAATATCTAGAAAAATTATCTGAAGAATTCAAAAAAGAGATTGAAAAAATTGAAAATGATATATATGAATTTGCAGGTGGAAACTTTAATATAAATTCATCAAAGCAGTTATCTTTTGTATTATTTGAAAAGTTAAGATTGCCTACAATAAGAAGAACGAAAACAGGCTATTCAACTGATGAAGATGTCTTAAAAACTTTAAGTGCCCAACATCCACTTCCTTCAAAAATTCTTCAATACAGAGAATTGCAAAAATTAAAAACAACATATATAGATGCTTTGCTTGATTTAGTTGATATAAAAACTTCAAGAATTCATACTTCATTTAACCAGACAGTAACTGCAACAGGACGACTTTCTTCAACTGAGCCAAATCTTCAAAATATTCCAATTAGAACTACAGAAGGCAAAAAAATCAGGCGAGCTTTTATCTCAGAAGATAACTGCGTTCTACTCTCGGCTGATTATTCTCAGATAGACTTAAGGGTCCTTGCACATGTTTCTCAAGATGCTACACTCAAGGAGGCATTTTTTCAGAATAAAGATATTCATATAGTAACTGCTTGTGAGATATTTGGTATTAAGCCAGAAGAAGTTAATCAAGAAATTCGCAGAATAGCAAAGACAATAAATTTTGGTATTATATATGGGATGTCATCTTATGGTCTTGCCCAGGAATTAAAAATTGACCAGAAACAGGCACAGGAATATATAGATAATTATTTCAAAAAATATTCAGGGGTAAAAAAATGGATTGAAGAAACATTAAATTTTGCAAGAAAAGAAGGGTATGTTAAAACATTACTCAATCGCATTAGATATTTACCAGAAATAAATTCCAAAAATGTTCAAATAAGGAGTTTTGCAGAAAGAATAGCAATAAATACCCCTATACAAGGAACGAGCGCAGATATAATCAAGGTTGCAATGCTCAATATTCACAGGAAATTAAATGAAGAAAAATTAAAAACAAAAATGCTTCTTCAAATTCATGATGATTTATTATTTGAAGTTCCGTTAAATGAACTTGAAAAAGCAAAAAAAATTATAAAAAATGAAATGGAAACAGCAGTAAATTTAAGTATCCCTGTTTTAGTTGATATAAAATTTGGGAAAAACTGGCGAGATATGAAATGAATAAAGCAAAGGTAATTGGTTTAACAGGTGGTATTGCTTCCGGAAAATCTACGGTTCTGAAAGAATTCAAGAAACTTGGCGCTAAAGTTATTGATTCAGATAAAATAGCGCACAGAATTATTCAAAAAGATAAAAAAGTTTATAGAGAAATTATAAAGTATTTTGGGAGGAGAATATTGAAAAAAGATGGAAAAATTGATAGAAAAAAACTTGGAAAAATTGTTTTTGAAGATAAAAATAAATTAAAATTACTTGAAAAAATAACTCATCCTGCCATTATTTCAGAAATAAAAAAAACACTTACTCGTTTACTCACTTACCCACTTACCCGCTTAATTGTTCTTGATGCTCCACTATTATTTGAAAAATCTCTATCAAAAATGGTAGATGAAACAGTTGTTGTATGGGTGCCTGAAGAAATTCAGATTCAAAGATTAATTTCAAGAGATAAACTTGGTTATGAATCAGCAAAAAAAAGAATAAAATTACAAATGCCACTTGATAAAAAGAAAAAATTGGCTGATTACTGTATAGATGGTTCAAAATCATTAAAAAAAATAAAGCAACAGATTAAAAAATTTTGGAAAAAACTTTTGAAAAAAACTATTGACAAACAAAAATAAAATATCTATAATATTAGTGGAGAGCTCACAAAAGTAATAAATTTGTTATCCATCCTGGTTTTAAAATTCAGCCAGTTTTAAAATCTGAGGTTTTAATATAATATATTAATTTC
>FWPU01011309.1_pt1 | contig 12583 bp, 13 predicted proteins | sample 2228361 | NCBI WGS metagenome assembly FWPU01 (sample SAMEA103939777, study PRJEB20133) | metagenome | reverse complement strand
ATCCGGATTGCGGGCCTTCCAGGTGCGGTTTTAACCGCTGCCGGTTTGCCGGAAAACCCTAAGAACTTTTGGAGAGCACCTCTAGTTCTTGCCGATCGTCCCCCGCAAAATAGCCGCCAGCGTGCCGACGATCAAGAGGTACCACGCCGGGCGCCCACCGAGGGCCAGGAACCTGTACCACGAATCCACGGCCGGGACGAAAACGCTGAGGCTCAGCGCCCGCCACGCAACTGTCAGCGGATGGATGGTCACCAACACCAGGCCGGTAATCGAAAGGATATGATGAACTTTGATGAACGGACGGCCGAACCAGCGAACCACCTGTCGCAGATAGGCCGAGGTGACGATGGCGCCGAAGACGCAGAAATACCCCATCAGCGCGGTGACGCGGACACCCAATTGATCGGCGCAGCGTTGGGGTAGAGGCATTGAAGTGCAACGGCCACAACCGCTACGACGAACAGCACGACGACAAGATATGTGAGACCACCGCTTTTTCTCACCTCCGCCTCCTCTGAGATTCAGCAGCGCACAATCTACTCCCTGGCGCGCAAGTGAGGGAAGAGAATGACCTCGCGGATCGAGGGCCTGTCCGTAAGAAGCATCACCAGGCGATCGATGCCCATCCCGAATCCCCCGTTGGGCGGCATGCCATACTTCATCGCCTGCAGGTAGTCTTCGTCCAGCGGGTGGGCCTCCTCGTCATCGGCAGCGTAGAGTTCCCTCATCTCCAGGAAACGCTGTTCCTGGTCGAAGGGGTCATTCAACTCGGTGAAGGCATTGCCCATCTCGATGCCGCCGATGAAGTATTCGAAGCGTTCAACGTGCGTCGGATCGTCCGCCTTGGCCTTTGCCAGCGGCGAGATGTCACGCGGATAGTCCGTGACAAAGGTGGGCTGGATCAGCGTCGGCTCGACTGCGCCCAACAGACCCTTGTCAATCAGCCGGCCCCATGTCGTGCCGGATTTCGCAGACAACCCCTTCTCGCGCATCGCGGCGGCCAAACTCTCGGCCGTGGGGTGCTGAAGGTAATCAATGCCCGTCACTTCCAGAACGATGTCGCGCAGCGTGACCCGTCGCCAGGGCGGAGTGAGGTCAATATCGTGACCCTGGTAGCGAATCACCGGGCTGCCTGTGACCACTGTGGCAACGTGGGAAACCATCTGCTCACAGAACGCCATGACGTCGTGATAGTCCCAGTAGGCGGCGTAGAATTCCAGTTGGGTGAACTCGGGGTTGTGGGTGGAGGAGACACCCTCATTGCGAAAATCGTGCCCGATCTCGTAGACGCGCTCGTACATCCCCACCAGTAACCGCTTCAGGTAGAGTTCGAAGGCGATGCGCAGGTAGAGGTCCTGATGAAGTTGATTGTGATGGGTGATAAAGGGACGCGCTGCCGCGCCGCCATATAGCGGTTGAAGGATAGGGGTTTCGACTTCCAGGAAAGCGTGGTCATCCAGATAACAGCGCAGCGCCTTCAGCGTACGGGCACGCACACGAAAGATGTCGCGCACCTCTGGGTTGGAAGCCAGGTCGGCATACCGCTGGCGGTAGCGTTCCTCGACGTCGCTAAACTCGGTGTAGCGTACCACCGTACCATCTGCCTGCTTCTTCTCCTTGATCACCGGCAGAGGGCTGATGGCTTTGGCGAGCATCCGTATCTCTTTCACGAGCACACTGCTCTCGCCGGTGCGGGTGCGCATCAGGGTGCCCTCTGCGCCGACAAAGTCACCCAGGTCGAAATCCCGCTTGAACGTCTCGTAGACTGCCTCGCCTATATCCTGGACGCGCAAGAACAGTTGCAGGATACCGCTGCCATCTTCGATGTGCGCGAAGGTGGCCTTGCCCATCACGCGCATGCTCCGCAGTCGCCCGGCCACGGCGACCCGGGGGCCTTCCTTCTGACCGGCGACCTCGGCTGCGCTGAGGGCAGCCAGTGCTTCAGCGATCGTATGCGTGCGCTTGACACGATGCGGGTAGGCTTCGATCCCCCTGGCGCGGAGTCGCTCCAGTTTCTCGACGCGCTGTCGCTCTAATTCTGAGAGTTCCATGCGGCCTCCTGCACTTACCGGGCATTGCTACAAAAAACACCCACGCCGATCGCCTAACGAGGAGTTGTGCGTGGGTGTTGACATTTCTTTAGAGATCGTCACTGAATTGCCAGGATCTTGAACACCAGCACGCCGTCGGGGGCGTTCACCTTGGCAGTCTCGCCCACCTTACGACCTATCAACGCCTGCCCCAGGGGAGACTCGTTGGAAATGTGACCTCTCGCCGGGTCCGCCTCCGCCGAACCTACAATGTGATAGGTCTCGGGTGCCCCATCTCCCTCGACGACGGTGACGCGGCTCCCTATCCCTACGACTTCGTGTGGCCCTCCTTCTTTGATGATGACCGCATTGCTCAGCATCGTTTCCAGCATCATAATGCGGCCCTCTACGAAGGACTGCTCGTTGCGAGCATCTTCCAGTTCGGCATTCTCCAGGATGTCACCCTCTGCCAACGCTTCGTGGAGTCGCTGCGCGACCTCCTGGCGTCGCACCGTGCGCAAGTAGTTCAGTTCCTGCTCTAGCCTCTGATACCCTTCCTGGGTAAGAAACGTCTGTTGCTTATTCATTGCCATCCTCTATAGGCTAGCGTTCGGCCTTCTCGGGTCTGGCTTCCGCCAGTACGCCGGAGAAGCACCGAACGCTTGAGATAGTATGCATCTGCTCGTCGTTGAGAAGGCAGTTTCTGCCCGGTCACGCAAAAAGAAACGCCCCATGGCCTAGGGGCTGAGTCTGTAGAGATTATAGCGCAAAATCGGTGATTTGTAAAGTGATATTGGCTGTGCTATAATCGCGAGCATCGGCCCCCCTCGCCTGCCAATGGAGGGGCCTTGACTATCAGGAGCACAGGAAGGGCCTATGCTTGACCTCGCACTGATCCGCGAAAAACCCGACCAGGTCAGGGAAGGATTACGCAAAGTCGGCGCCGACCCGGCCCAGGTAGATGCCGTCCTGGGGCTGGATGCGCGGCGGCGCGAGATCCTCGGCGAGGTCGAAACGCTCCGCGCCGAGCGCAACCGCGTCTCCAAAGCGATCGGCAGGATGAGGGACGGCGCCGAACGCGAGCGGTTCGTCATGGAGATGCGTCAGGTCGGGGAGCGGATCACGGCGCTCGAGGAGGAATTGCGCCAGGTTGAGGCAGAACTTGACAGGGCGATGCTGGAGGTGCCCAATCTGCCGCACGCGAGCGTCCCCTACGGTCCCGACGAGACGCACAACGTCGTCGTAGGCCAGTGGGGAGAACCGCGCCAGTTCGATTTCGAGCCGGTGCCCCACTGGAACCTGGGCCCGGAGTTGGGCATCCTCGATTTCGAACGCGGGGTCAAGGTCTCGGGTAGCCGCTTCTACATCTTGCGCGGGGTCGGTGCGCGTTTACAGCGAGCATTGATTGCCTGGATGCTCGACGTACACACCCGCGAGCACGGCTATACCGAGATCTATCCGCCTTTCATGGTCAAAGAGCAGTGCCTGTGGGGCGCCGGACAATTGCCCAAGTTCGGGGAAAACATCTACCACGACGTCGAGGATGATCTCTGGCTCATCGGTACGGCCGAGATCCCGCTGGCCAATCTACACCGCGACGAGATTCTCGATGCGGATGTCTTGCCCTTGCGCTACGTCGCCTACAGCGCCTGTTTCCGCCGCGAGAAGATGAGCGCCGGACGGGACGTGCGCGGCATCAAACGCGGCCATCAGTTCGACAAAGTGGAGATGTTCAAATTCACCACCCCCGAGACGAGTTACGACGAGTTGGAAGCGATGGTGCAGGATGGGTTGGACATCTGTCGTCGCCTGAACCTTCCGCATCGCCTGGTGCAGATGTGCACGGGCGATCTGGCGTTCACTGCGGCCAAGAAGTACGACATCGAGGTCTGGGCGCCGGGTTGCGGGGAGTGGTTGGAGGTGAGCAGCCTGAGCAATTGCGAGGCATTCCAGGCACGACGGGCCAACATCCGCTACCGTCCAGGGCCACGAGAGAAGCCGCGCTTTGTGCATACACTCAACGGCTCGGGCCTGGCTCTGCCGCGTGTGATGATCGCGGTCTTGGAGAATTACCAGCAAGCCGACGGCAGCATCGTAGTGCCCGACGTACTGCGACCGTGGATGGGGGGGATCGAAGTCATCGGCGGTAAGGCAACTTGATTGACAGTTGTTTCCCGGCGTGGTAGAATCTACAATGCCAGGGGGTAACCCCTTGTGACCGGAGGGATGGCCGAGTGGACTATGGCGACGGTCTTGAAAACCGTTGTGGCCGCAAGGTCACCGGGGGTTCGAATCCCTCTCCCTCCGCTGATGACGGACTGAGGCGACAACCGAATATGGGGAGGTGCCAGAGTGGACGATTGGGGCCGCCTGCTAAGCGGTTGTAGGGCCAAAAAGCTCTACCCAGGGTTCGAATCCCTGCCTCCCCGCTGATGTGCCCCCGTGGCTCAGTTTGGATAGAGCATTTGGTTGCGGACCAAAGGGTCGCAGGTTCGAGTCCTGCCGGGGGTACCTGAGACTGTAGGGGGGCATCTGGCGCTGTCCGCCAACGGCAAGAGCCTGGCTTCGAGCGAGATCTGGGATACGTCCGTGTGGATGTAGGACGTGGCGACGGACAGACGCCGGTGAACGATGCCCTCTCGGCAGCCGGCGGAGCAAACAGTCGAGTGGGTGACAGCAGTGCCCCCGCTACCGGCGGACTAGAGTGCCCGCGTGAGGATCTCGCGCATTTCGTCGGGCGTGAGTTGAATGGGGTTGCCCTGCATGCTACTGGCGACAGCAGCCTTCTCGATCAGCAGCGAAAAATCCCCTGCCGTCACACCATAGGCCGAAAGCGGCGGCACCTGCAGCGCCTCACACAGCGCATGCACCCAGGCAATGCCGTCGCGGGCTGTAGCCCTGGGATTGCCGGTCAGGATCTGGGCCACTTCATCGTAGCGTTGCAGTGGTTCGCTCCCCGCCACTCGCTCTTGAAGGGCCTGCACATTGACGGCCATCACGTATGGGAGCAACCGTCCGCACACCGCACCGTGAGGTGCAGCGAACATCCCGCCCAGAGGTCCGGCGAAGCCGTGAACCGCCCCCAACCTGCCGTTTGCGAGCGCCAGCCCGCTGAAGAGACTGACAAGCGCCATGTCCTCGCGCGCCGCGACGTCGTCCCCGTGCTCGTAGGCCCGGTGCAGTGAGCGCGCTGCACGGCGCATCCCCTCACGGCAGACCGCGTCTACCATGGGGTTGGGCCTGTTCGAGACGAACGGTTCGATCACCTGCGCGAGCGCATCCAACCCGGTGCTCGCGGTGACATCGGGCGGCAGGCTGTAGGTGAGTTCGGGGTCCACCAGCGCCAGACGCGCGAGCATGAGCGGGCTGCGCAGACTCACCTTGACGCGGTGCTCGGGCGAGGCCAGCACCGCGTTGCGGGTCACTTCAGCGCCGGTACCGGCGGTGGTGGGAATGGCAACATAGGGAACAGGTGGCTGCTTCAGCGACTGCCCGCCTCCGATGACCTCCAGGTAGTCGAGCAAATCGCCGGGATTGGTGAGCATGGCGGCAATGGCCTTGCCTGCGTCTATCGCGCTTCCCCCGCCAAAACCGATGACGAGATCACAACCGGCCTCCCGTGCACGTTGTGTTCCCTCACGCACCAGACCGGTAGTCGGCTCCCCGGTAATGGCAAAGAGCACAACCTCGATGTTGCTAGCAGCCAAGTCGTCGCGCAGCGGAGCAGCGCGTTCGGAGGACCGACCCGTCACCACCAATGCCCGGTGCCCCATCTCCGCCGCCAGTGGCCCGACCTCCTTCAGCGTGCCGGCCCCAAAGATGATGCGTGTGGCGGTGGCGAATTCGAAACGCATCTCAGCCCCGATCCCCTCAGGTCCGCCCGGTCTAACCCCACCCCTCATCGGCAGGGAAGACGTTAGTGTACTTGATACTGGTGCGTGGTTCGGCCATCATCTCGGCCACTGTGTCGCGCCAGATCGGATAGTGTGCCGTCTCCTTGTGTCTGCCGGCATCCTCCGGCGTGCGATAAACCTCTACAAGGATAAAGCGGGTGGGATCATCAATCTGCTGGATCACATCGAAGCGGGCAACGCCTGATTCTTTGACGCTGTTACGGGCGTTCTCCAGCGTGGCCTGTTTGAACGCCTCGACGAATTCCGGCTTGACGTGAACATGAACGTGAACGATGAACATTTGGTCATACCTCCTTATCCCGGCCTGTTCGAGGACGATTGGGGCACAGTTGACAACGAAGCCCTCTTCCATTCTACCCCAAGTGACGGTGTTGCCAAGTGGCCGTGTTAGTTCATGCACCATCCAGATGATCGACGTGCTCCCCGGTTGGAGCGAGCGTGTCCCCACCCTCGGCCGCAGTTACCTCGTCGTCGCCGATGCCTTCCGCTACATCCCCCTCCGTCTGCCCTTCCCTGTGCGCGAACTCCACCCCGATAACGGCAACGAGTTCTTCAACCACCATATCTGCCGTTTCTGGCGCGACCTACTCCCAGAGTGTCTATTCAGGCTGGTGTGGTCTGGAACTGAACGCCAGGAGGTCGGAACGGCGTGCCAAGCATAGCCAGGCGCAAAGCGTCCAGCACGCTCTGTCCGTTCTTACGAGCCGTTGAGATGTAACTGCGGATTTGGCAAAACGTCTTGGCTCCGTCTAACGCTCTGAAGCAGCCGGACACCTTTTGCTTCAACTTGACCATGCGCAGGTCCCGTTCGGCCTGATTGTTGTCAAATGGCACCTTGAAATCGTACATGAACGCCAGGACGGTGCGCTGATGGTGGTGCAGACGGTCGAGCAAGTTTCTGGCCGGGCTTTGCTTGGGCTTGCCCCGCCGCTTGGGTGATTTCCACCCGTACCGGCGGTATGTCAAACACCTGCCGCCGTTCATAGTGACTCATTGGACGTGATGCGGGTGCTCCACGGCTTTGAGCGTGTGCCCTGGATGCCCAGGTTGGGCGCCCACTTTCTTCCCGCTGGACTGGCGCAGGCTGCGGGCGACCGGCTTCTTCAGCCCATCGCTGGAAGGCGGTTTGCTACTGTTGCGGCTGTTCTTGGCAATCTGGTCTTCCAGTTCCTGAACCCTGGCTTCCAACTGGCGAACCAGTGTTACCAGTTGCTCAATCGCCACCACAACCGCTTCTTCTCCCTGGCGGTAGATGGCTCGAGTTTCTTCTGGAGTGGGTAAGCGTGAAGGTGTCATCAAGATTTTATTATCGCTGACGTTCATATGATCCACGATAGACCAGTGTTAGCATTACGTTGGAATGTTAGAATGGCTGAATAGATACGGCGCAGCAGGCAGTGAGTACAAAGGTACCGCACGGAGGCTCTCACTTTACGACCCCGCCGTGAGCCTGCATCAACCGTTCGGCTCGCTGTTGTAGCGTTTCGAACCGCCGTCTTAGCCGGTCTACAGGCTCATTCTGGATTTCGAGGAAGAATGGATCGGTAGGCCGCGGTGCCTGGATGTGAGCAAGAGCCAACCTCAAGAGCGGCGTCCACGGATAGCCGTGCCGCTTTAGCCCTACGACTGCCGCTTCGTCGAATGCGGTCGGATACGATTGCTCACCGAACAACTCGGGCTGCTGCCCCAGGGCCAATTCTACCAGGGCCGCCTCGACCAGCAGTCGGGCCGCCTGGGCTTCCAGAGCCCCCTCCTGCGCCCGCCTCAACTGCGCCTGTGCACGCTCAGCGCACTGCCGTTCGCCCTCCACGAGCGCCTGCAGATCGCGCCGGGCTGCTTCCACCGCTTGCTCGGGCCAGTTCTCGACGGGAGCGGGGCTTTCCAACACCGCTCGCACTTCGGCCAGGCGCTCCAATCGCCGGGGGCGCCCATCGGCGTCAAGTGTGTAGTAAGCCACACGCGGCCAGGGTGTCTCTATCCGTAGGCGCAAGAGACGGCCCTCGCTGCTTCCGCCTACGTCGGGCGCAGCAACCTGCGCCAAGAGCGACTCGAACAGTGGGTTACCATAGGTGAGCAATTGCAGCGTGTTGGGATATGTGTCGAACGTCGTCGGGTCGAACGTAACGGCCACCTCACCGTGATCGGTGCGCAGCCAGAAAGCCTGTGCGATCGTCTCGTGGGGGCGAAAGCAAGCCCGCAGCGTCGGCGCAGACGTCAGCGCGGCGGCCAGTTCCGGCAACGTAACCGGCGCGTCCAGCGGCGCCTGCGCTTCCGCCTGCATTGCCCAGTCGTCCAGGTTGAGCCCCGCCTGCACATTGTCCAGCGCGGCCTGGAGACGCGCCAGTTCCTCGCGCAGTGCCTGCCCGCGTTCAGCCTCCGGCACCATCGCCAGCGCCTGAATGGCGCGTCCAACCTGCGCCAGGATCGGTTGTAGCGGTCCGACCACCTCCTGGAACAGGTGAATGCGCTCGGAGAGTGCGTGGTAGACTCGCGCCTCCACGGTGTCCTGATAGAAATAGTTACGAACCCAAACCCGGTCGTACTTCTGTCCGATACGATCTATGCGCCCGATCCGCTGCTCCACCCGCATCGGATTCCAGGGCATGTCGTAGTTGATCAGCACGCCGCACGTTTGCAGGTTGATGCCTTCACTGGCAGCCTCGGTACAGACGAGGATCTTGATCGCCTCGCCTTCGCGGAAAGCGTTCTTGATCTCCTCCTTGGTTACCGGCACCCACGTCACGCCATCCCATCGCTCGCCACCGCGCCCGCTGTAACAGGCCACGTGGCTGCCGTAACTCTGGCGCAACTCCTCGCGCAAAAAGTCCATCGTATCGGTGTACTGCGTGAAGACAATGGCCGTCTCACGCTGGCGAAAGATCTCCGCCAGGTCCGCCAGCAGTTGCGCCACCTTCGAGTCCTGGCCGCCGAGCATTTCCAGCGCATGCAGGAAATCTTCTACATAGGTGATCTCGTCGCGAAAGAGGGTACGGTCGGCGAGGTCCAATTCGTCCACGTCCAGGCTCAATTCCTCCTGCTCCAGGTCATCTTCGACCAGTCCCAGGCCGGCCGCGCCGCGCAGGAAGGCCAGCCGCCGTTTGAGGCTCTGCTGTACGGCGTAAAAACTGCTGGTCAACCGCCTCCGATAGACGGTCATCACGAAGCCTAGCCCTTTACGCTCGCTTTCGTACTTGCGGTAAAAGCGGCTGATGTACTCTTCAATACGATCGTAGAGGACACGTTCTTCGGGGCGCATCTCGATCCACACCGAGACCGGGGGCGGCTCGCGGCGAGGCACGTTGGCTTGCAGCAGGCCCTGCCGGGCGTATTCGCGCAGCAGTTGGCGCGTGTTACGAAAGACCAGCCGGCGCAGCGGCGTGTGACGCTTGATCATGCCAACCGCCACGTAGCGGGCCTTGGGTGGAAGACGCCGGATGGCCCGTCCGGGGTCATCGCTCTCGACGAGCGCGTGCACGTGCTCCCAGTCCACCGGGCCCAGTTCGCGCGCCGCCGTAGCGGCGAACTCGGCATCCAACCGGTCACCCTGCAGCGCCAATTCCACACGCAACAGCCGGAATACGAAGCGCCAGTCCACCTCGTCCAGAGGCTGGCGCAGTTGCTCGTAGAAGCGCAGGAACAGACGACCATCGGCGCCCCACTCGCCGCTCAAGCCCAGCAGGTTGAGCAGGTCCCACACCTCGATGGGGTGCACCTGCATCGGGGTGGCCGTCATCAGGATCAAGCCCCGCGTCTGCGTTTGCAATTGGTTGAGCAGTTCCAGCAGCCGGTTGGGACGATACCGATCCAGGTCGAGGAAATCCCTGCGCCGGGCGTGGTGGGCCTCGTCAACCAGCACCAGGTCCCACGGGCGGGCTGCCAACAGCGTCTGCCGGCGCTCCTGACGCTTGACCAACTGGCTGGAGACCAATACCAGGCTCACGTCGTCCCAGGGGTTGGGCGTGGTCGGCGCGCGTTCCTCGTCGTGGACGTTGCGAAAGACCGCGCCGTCGTAGATGGGCACGTCGAGCGCGAATTTCTCGTACAACTCCTCCTGCCACTGGCGCAGCACCGACTTGGGCGCCAGGATGAGCGCACGGCGCACGCGACCATCAAGCCACAACTGGCGCAGCATCAGCCCGGCCTCGATGGTCTTGCCCAGGCCCACCTCATCGGCCAGCAGGTAGCGGGCGGGGAAACGCTGCACGAGTTGGCGCGCCACGACCTGCTGGTGCGGCCAGGGCGCGATGGCGCAGGTTGCCGCGCCCAAGCCCACGGCGCCGGCCAGGTAGGGCGCGTCACGCAGGAACTGGCACAAGACCTGCTCCTGACGCAGGGCCGGGGCGAGCACCAGCCGCTCGACGCGCTCGCGCACCGGCTGTGGCGCGCGCTCGAGAGGGTCGCGGGCCGGGGCAGCGGAAGGCGCGTAGCGCAACAGGCGTTGGCGGGCAGCCTCGGGGATAGGCAAGGCGAGCCAATCCGGCTCGCGCTGCTCCCACAGCCGCTCGAAGCGAGCGGCCGTCTCGGCCACGTAGAGCCGCCCCTCCTCTGTCCAGGAGCGAAAGACGCAGAACAATTCATAGTTGCGCTGCCAGGCGGTCTCGGATTCGTTCACGCTGCCGCTGAAGGCGACCTGGTTGCCCTCGGCGTCGGTAAAGATGCCGACCTTGGGGTGGAAATAGTCATGCGCCTCGGAGGCAGGCAGGGGTAAGCCATCCGGCCCCTTGGGGAGGACGACGCGGATTTCGAGCGCGCCCGCTGCCACCATCCAGGCCAGTGCCGCCAGCCGGTCGCGCAGCAGTTGGTCGGCCAGAGCCGTCGGGTCGGGGAGCGTCAGGCGAGCGGCGACGACCTCTTGCAGGTCGTGCCCGGCGCGGATGGCCTCGACGTCCTGCGGCTCCAGCTGCGCGCCGACGAGTAGCCGCATCCGCCCGCCGCCCGCGATGAGGTGAGCGATGCCCGCCGCGGCTGCGGCCAGCGCGCTCGAAGTGAAAAAGCCGGTCATGCGGTCGTAGCGCACGCTGGATCGAAGGGCCGGGATGTAGAACTGGTGCAGCCGGTCGTCCGAGGGGCCGTAGGAGAGGCGCAGGGCAAGGTCGCGTAGCGTCATCGCAGCCGCTCCAGAAACTCGTGTGGCTTGAGGATGGCGATTCCCCGGTAACACCCCAGGGTCAGCAGGTCCGGGTCGCCGCTGACGATGCAATCGGCCTGCGCTTCGAGCGCGCAGGCGAGGAACTTGTCATCGTCCGGATCGCGGGAGACGCCGCTCACCTCGTAATCGCCGGGGGCGATCAGCGCATCGGCACGCAGGGACTCGACCAGGCGCGCAATGTCCTGCTCGACAATGGCGTAGCGATCGCGGATGTGTGGGTAACGCAGCACCCGCTCGATCTCGCCAATGATGGCCTCGGACGTGACCAGGATGAACGCCTGCCGCCGCCACGCTTCGAGGATCTCGAACGGCGTCCCGCGCGAGAGGATCGTGCCGCTGACGTAGACGTTCGTACCCAGGACAGCCCGCAGGATGGGCGGGGATTCGTCCGCCGGCCCGCGCACGGCCTACGCCCCCCGCACGGCGCGCACGGCAGCCGCCACGTCCGCTTCCACCTGCTCCGGCTGCGCTTCGGGATTGCGGGCGCGGATTTCGTCGTAGATGGCGAAGCGGGCGGCGCGCTCGCTCGCCTGGCGGCGCAGTTCCACGTACTGCTCGTAGCCGATGATGACGGCGACGGGGCGGTTGTTGCGCTGGATGATGGCCTCGCGGCCGGCGTAACCCGCCTCGGTCACCAGTTGCGAGAAATGGGCCCGCGCCTCGGTGGCGCTGAATGTGCGCTCCATACGCTCACCTCCTTGTGTACATATTGTACAAGTAAACGGCGGCAATGTCAAGCGGGGTGACTAAAGTCGCTACTACGAAAAAGGTCGCTACTACGGATGTGCAAACGGAGTGACGACTTTCACTCAATCCCCATAATCCCAGCCGTCTCCTGGGGGATATTTGACCCATCGCTCCCGAAGCCAATCGCGGCCCTGAGTGTCGAAGTAGAGATGAACGCTCGACCAGGGCCAGTCGTAAATATCTGTGACCAATCCATGCTTGACAGCGTTGTAATGGATATAGTTGAGCGCCTGGTAGTAATGGCGCTCGCTACGAATGTAGCGATCCCAGAATCTACACCACACCTTGCGTTGTCCGGTAAGGCCGTCCTCCAGATTCCAGGCTCGAGAGGTCGTGCCGTGGAGATGTTGGAGCGCAGCCGATATGTGATCCAAAGACTGCACACCGACCAAACAGTGGTAGTGGTTGGTCAAGATGACCCAGCCGGCGACCTCAGCCTGTGTTTGGGTTAGTTCCGATAGCAGTTGATCTTCGAAAGCAGACAGGCGGGCCGGAGAAGTCATAATGTGAGCGTGTTCATAGTTTGTGGCGGTGATGCAATACCAACCCGCTTCACGATAGGGGTGCGGAGGCGAATGGAGCGGGTAACCGCGTCGGCGGCGCTCATCCACAACCGCGGCGCGTTGTTCGGGCGTCATTCGGCGATATGCATAGTTCATGGACTGTCACCGATCAGCGGCTCGAAGCGACTGAAGTCGCTACTACGACGTAGTAGCCGCTTCAGCGGCTCGAAGCGACTGAAG
>FWPU01010206.1_pt1 | contig 12583 bp, 9 predicted proteins | sample 2228361 | NCBI WGS metagenome assembly FWPU01 (sample SAMEA103939777, study PRJEB20133) | metagenome | reverse complement strand
ATGGGGACGGCCACTTTGCCTTTCAGCCCGGCTATCAGCCGTTGCTCGTACGGTAAAGCTACCCGGCGGTAAAGTTCCGGCCCGAGCAGCCCGGCTGGCGAATCGCCGCCACTGAGCATGTCAGCACCACGCTCGGCCAACGCCGTCGCGTATGCGATCGAATACTCCAGTGCCCGCTCCATTACCGCCTCAAGCAGCGAAAGCTCCTGGCCGATCGCGGCCAGCATGGCTCGCTCCGTACCCAGCAGTTGGCACGCCACCGAAAAGGGGTATTGATCGAAGCAGCCGACCAGGAAGATCGCGTCCCCGAGTCGGTTGCGGATCAGCGACATGGCCTCCAGCATGAGCGGCCAGCGGCCCAACTGCAGCGTCTCCGGCGGTCCCAGACGGTCCAACTCATCGGCGTCCTTGATTAGCGGCCCGCCGACGCCACAGAGCGGCACGTCCTCGCCCGCCGCCGACACCTCAGCACCCATGGCCTCTGCTGTCACCCACGTGTCGGCAGAAAGCCAGATCGCATCCGGCCGGAATCGCGCGAAATAACGCACGACCGAATCGGCCAGTACGCGCGGGTCCCTCGAATACTGTCGCACTGAGTAGCCGGCCAGCTTCGCGCAATAATGCACAGCCAGCGGCCCGACCGGCGGCCGATCGATCCGTTCGCCCGCTAATGCAGCCTGCACCAATTCCCGGCTATTCACGTTCGGCTCGATCCAGAAGCAAGGAACCGTAGCTCAATCAGCGGAAGCAGTCAGGCGCGGTTCTGCCAGCTAGAGCTTTACCGTCCTGCCTTCTAGTATCGACTCGGTCTGCTTCTCGCCCAGAAGGAGCGCATCGCGTGCAAGCGTGCCGTCGAGCAGCGTGGATGGCTTGCCCGTTTGCACGCAGCGCACCGCCTCCTTCAGCTCGGCAGCGAAACTGTCGATCTCGTCCCCGCCGGCTATCTTCGCTTTCCGCACCTTACCGTCCTCGGTCAGCACGGTCACGGGCAGGCCGGCCCAGGAATCGAACACGAGCGTAGCCTTCTCAAGGTGTATCTCATAAGCGTTCGTGAACGGCCGGCCCTGCTGGTTGATCACCCCGCTCGTGGCGGTAACGACTAGTTTTGGATCGTCGAAGATGAACTGTGTATTGAAGAACTCCGGCACCTCGCCACGCATACGTCCCAGGCTGTGCACCGCTCGCGGCAGCCCGAACAGGATGCGGATAAAGTGGGCGTCGTGAATGTGCAGATCGACCACCGGCCCGCCACGCCCCTTCGGATCGTAGAAGTCGCTCAGCCAAAGCGGGTCGGAAATGATACGCGTGAACTGGCCGCCAAGCAGCCGGCCGTACTTGCCACTCTGTACCGCCTGCAACGCGAACCGGTAGGCCGGGAAGAACGGCAGCACGTGTGCGATCATGAGCAGCTTGCCAGCCTTCTCCGCCGCGCGAACCATGCGCGTCGCGTCCGACACGTGCAGGGCAATCGGCTTCTCGCACACCACGTGCTTGCCCGCGCGCAGTGCCATGGTCGTAGCCCAGGCGTGGCCGCAAGTGGGAAGGCAGATATCGACCAAGTCCACGTTCGAGTCCTGAACCAGCTCTTCCAATTCCCTGTATCGGGCGACGCCTTTCAAGTTCATCTTCTTGCCACGTGGCCCGAAGTTGCCCTTGATCCCACGCCAGTCGCCCGCGAGCCGCTCCGCTATCTTCTCGCAAATAGCCGTGACCTTTACGCCCGTGAGCCGCCCGTACGCCAAGTAGTGGATCATACCCATGAAGCCGATACCGGCTATGCCTACCTTCACCATGACTCCGCTCCCTCTTCTTCAGATGGTCCGCACGCTAGTCGATTGGCCCGCCAACCCAACCAGTGAGTGGCGCGACCGCTGCCGGCACACGCCCGCTGGCAGACAATTTAGCGTTCGGTCACTGAACTGCAAAGCGCTTGGCGATTCGGCCGGCGCAGGGCGAAGGGCCGGGCGGCAACCTGCCCGCCGCCGGTCCGCACGGCTGGGGCCTATGCAGAGTATACTGCTGGTAGGCCGTCAGCCGAGTCTGCAGCCGGACCTGACTTGCAGTGGCTCGGCGGATCTCGGCCCATAGGCTAGCCAAGCTCTCGAAAAGGTAACGGCCGACAGGTACAGTTAGTCCGCTGGTAGGAGGGACGGAGACACGGGTGGCGGCGGGCCGGCATGGTGTGGAAGCATTACGCGGATGCTGGCCGGCAGCGCTGGACTGCCGGCTGAGGTGGCTGGTAATCGGAATGCAGTTTGCTCCTTGACCGCCGCGAGCTGTTCCTTCTGGCGGCCGGCCTGTTCGGGTGACTCTGGCAGCTCGGAGCGGCGCTGTTGAGACGTGCGGACTGCCAGGTGGAGCGCTGTCGGCAAGCATAGCCGGGCTGGCGGGACGAACAGCAAGGGCATGGCGGGCATCGCTATTGCTGAGGGCAAGAGAATGGTGGCGATAGCTGAGCAAGCCATAACGGGCCTGACTTCGATGGAAGAGTCCGAGACGGTTATCTACGAGCAGCAGCCGTCGGTGGCCAAGTTCGCGATTGCCAGGCTGCTCGGGCCGCTATACGCTTTGGCTATTCCCTTCGGGTTCATCGTCGGGCTGTTGACTTTCCCTATACCGATCGTCTTGTTCTTCGTTAATGTGCTGAGCCGCTACGTTGTCAGTTCGCAGCGTGTTCTGATTCGGCACACTTTGACACGCAAGGTGTACGCGGAGGTAAAGCTGACCGAAGTCGCCGACGCTCGTCTGAGCCGGCGTGCGGGTCAGGAATTCTACCGTGCCGCGGACATCGAGCTGGTCGGCTCAAACGGCAACGTGCTTCTCTGCTTGCCGGCCGTACCGAACCCGGAATCGTTCCGCCGTCGTGTGCTCGAGGCACGTGACGCGCTCGTCAAAGTGCGCCGATGCCTGGCCGGGGCAGGCGGTTAGCTGCACCCAGCCCGTGCAGGCTCCGCCAGGCAAACTGCCGAGCCGTTCCGTGCCGCTTGCTGCCAGCGCTTTGCAGCAGCGGAACGAAAACGATCGCACTGCGAACCGCGCGCTGCCGAGGGCAAAGAGCAGCCAACCCTCCGCCTACGCCTACAGTGAGTGACTTGTCGTTCAACTGGCGAAATACTCGCCAGATCGAACAGATGTTAATGAACAGTTACGCCTGCCCGAGGTTACCTCCTTCGGCGCGGCTGGCTATTGCAGCGACCCCTGCAGGTGCTGTGTGGCGAAGGAGTCGGCATTGCGGTCTGGGGGTACGCGCAGATAGCCGAGCGACCGCTTCAATATCGTTGCAGCGGCCGGACCAGCGATGCGGTCGGCACCGTGTGGGGGTGGCCCCGACGGGTCATTAACGACGAGAAGCACAATTATCCTAGGTGCGTCGGTGGGCGCGCCGGCGAGGAACCAGCAGACGTGCCGGCCGGGCCGAGGAGTCATTTGCCGGTCGAAGGCACGTGCGCTCCCGCAGGTGGCGAAGAGGCTATAAGCGGCCAGGCGTGCCAAGCGCGCCGCACCAGAGGGCTCATCGACAGCACGGCGAAGTGGGCCGGTCACTATGAATCTAGCCGTGCGAAAGCCTATGATCTGCCGGCCAGCTTGTGCTGTGCCAGGCAATGTGCCGCCATAGATGTCGGGCCGCAGAACGATGGTTGGCTTTACTGCACGGCCGCCGTTGGCCAGAGAGGCGAAGGCGACGGCCAGTTGAAGCGGTGTTACCGTAAGGAGCCGGCCGGCAGCGAGCGGGGCCGCGGCGGAATTCACGCTGCCCGGACTGCACGGTAATGATCCGGGCGACTCGCCGGGCAGCTCGACGCCAGTAGCAGCACCGAACCCGAATGCTCGCAGCCACTGGCAGAGCCGCTCATGCCCTAACCGCTCGCCCATAGCGGCGAGGCCCACCGCGTCCGCCCGAACCAGTATCTGCTCCGGCGCGAGCAACGCGTTCGGCTCTCGGCTTTCTATCAGCTCACCTGCCAGCTCCATTACGCCGCGGCGGCAATCAATCTGTTCGGCAGGATCGATCATATGCTGCTCGCTGGCGGCGGCGAACACGAAGGGCCCGATCGTTTCGGCCGGCTCGTAACTGTCTGCGATGCACCGGTTGCGAACCGTTTGGCCCGCCGCATCGGCGGCAGGCCGGTTCGCCACAGCGAGGAGCTCACCGGCATGCGGGTCCAGGACAATCGCGCTGGCCGACTGCGGCTCCCAACGCCTCATCAACTGGTCCAGTGCCAGTTCCGCGAACGTTTGTATGATCGCGTCGATGGTAAGTTGCAGGGTGCGACCGGGCCGCGGCGCGCGGCTGAACTGCTCCTGCACGAGCAACAGACGCCCGGCAGCATCGCAGACGAGCACACGTTTGCCCGCTTCGCCCTGTATCAGCTCAGCGAACTGCTGTTCGACCCCGCCGGCAGGCTTCCCGTTCGTTGTGTACCAACCGAGCAGGTCACGTGCGAGCGAGCCGTTAGGATAGCGACGTTCGTAGTGTGGCTTGAGTTCGGCTGAGCGGTCGAGCAAGTTCAGCCGGCGTATTGCGTTAGCCTCGGATGGAGGGAGCCGCCGCTTGATCAACAGGCGGGCTCGGTGCCGGTTCTGCCCAATCAGCTTGAGTAGCTGGTCCGGGTCGAGCCCGATAGCGGGTGCAACGCTGGCTGCTAGTTCCCGTGGGTCCTCGATCGCCGCTGGGTAGAGGTAAAGGTCAGGCAAGTTGAGTGAGCTGGCGAGCAGCCGGCCGCAGCGGTCGATCAGGTCGCCTGGCGGAGCAGGTATGGTCACTTCGCGCACGGATCGGCAAGCGCCCGGCTCGGTCGCATCGTCCTGGCCAGTCAGTTGCAGCCAGATCAGCCTGTAGACGAAGAAGGCGAACAGAGCGAGCAGCACAGCGGAGATGGCGTAGCGGCGAGCTGCTAGTCGGGACGACGTCTGCTCAGCCGCCTCGTCCGAGTCGCCCCGTTCCTTCGGCTCAGATTCGCACGCTGCCGCCTCGCCGAGCAGCTTGCCGGGATCGATAAGGTATTCAAGCTCAGGGAAGTCCGACATGCCTTTACCGAATCGTGCAGTAGCATATGGGCCAGAACAAGCAAGGCGCGGCCGTGCCGGGCGATTTGTCATTCCAGCTGGTGAGGCAAGGCGTCATAGTGCCGGCCCGCAGCCTGAGCGCCGCAACATGGCTACGAAGCGCGCTAACTGCTGATCAGGGCGATGCTGCGACGTGCAACCGCTCAGCTGGCCCCTATGGGGCAGTAAGTTCCAAGAGCGACCTGCTCGCCGGTCCGGGCGCTCAGGCGGCACGAGCGGTTCCTGGCCGTCGGCAGCCAGCTCAATGAGTCGCTGCGGTGCGGCCAGCCGGGCCGCTTCCAGGCGTAGCAGCCTGTGCCGCTCTGCTAGCAGCTCACGCTCATGTTGCAGCTTAGTGATCTGCCGGTTCAGACGCAGCTTACAGGTCTCAACCCAGATGGTGGCCAAGCAGGGGGCCAAGGCGATAGCAAACAGAAGAAGCAGACGGCCGGTTCGCATGCTGATTAGTCCTCCAGAGCATCTCATCGTCACTGGAGGTCCCTTGGTCCAGGCCTTTCGCCAAGTTGCGTTTGCGGTAGTCGCAGCTCCATGCCGGGGCGCAAGTAGTTCGGATCAGTCAGGATGTGCCGGTTAAGCTTGTAGATTTCGATCCAGCGACCTGCGTCGCTGAGGAATCGGCGGGCGATGCCCGAGAGGGTATCGCCTGGCTGCACCACGTAGCAGTCACCCGGCAGGCTCGACTGACCGGTTTGGACCTGCTGGCTCGGAGCCGCAGCGCGAGCAAGCTGTTCCAGCACTTGCACGCTGGGCAGTTCGATCACGTCGCCAACATGCAGCACGTACTCCTGGCTGGCGCCTGGGTTGAGCCAGCGCCATCGGATACGGTTGTACTCCTCGAGCTCGCGGCAGTATTTTGGCGTGCCGTAGAACTTGAAGCAGATGGACCAGAAGCTATCGCCCCGTTGCACAACGTAAGTGCCTGCTGGTGCCAGGCGGTTGGCAGCGTTAAGGTTCGCCGTAGCCTCCGGCGAGCTTTGCATCGGCGCCGGCTCCTGAACTTGCGGCTGCGTTGGGCCGGCGGGCCAAGTGCCAGTGGCCGGTCCGAACGGCAGGCTGGCAGCATAGCCGTAAGGTGCGTTCGGCTGCAGGACTGTGGCCCGCTGGCCGCCCTGACCCGCTCCGGACGGCCCACCAGGCTGAGCGTACGGCACCGCTGGCGGGCCGGCCGGCTGGCTGCTGCTCGGGGATCGAGCTGGTATCGAGCCACCCCGGTGCTCCGGCGGCGGCACAGTCGATTTCTGCCCGTTCGGTCGCCAGCCGAACTGACCGGCCGCCCAGGGCTGGCCGTAACGGCTGGTTGGTTTCGCGGGCGGACTCACAGGGTGCGCAGCTAGGCCACGGTTCGGCTGCTGACCTGGTGCAGGCGAGCCACTTGCGTAGACATCTTGCGGCCCGGTTGCTTGATACTGGTTTGGCGGCAATTGTGTTTGCGGTGAAGCGGAGCCAGTGGCACTCGGCTGACCGGCTTGGGCGGCGGGGCCGATCGGTTGAGTCGCTCGGCCTGGGCCGCTTCCAACCGGAGCTGCGGGTGCAGGTACCATTTGCCCGCCCGGTCCAGGCAGGTTTTGGGCAGCTGGCGGCAGCGGCTGCATGCTCGCGCCCGCTCCGGACTGCTGAGCGGCGAGCGAGCTTGCCGGCGGCTGATCAGGCGCGGAGGAGACGCCTGGCTGCTGGCCTGGTTCCAATTTGCCGCCAGGAGCCGTGGTGCCCGGCTGGTATTGGTCGCTGCTCAGCGGCATGCCGGTCGCCTGCGGGCTCGCCTGTGTTGCCGGCGGTACCGTGGGAGCGAGCTGCGTAGCGGGCTGCTGGTTGCTGGCTCCAGCGCCCGGGCCGGCGGTTTCAATGGCTGGGCTGGCTGTTGCTGCCGCAGGCCCGGCTGCCGCCGAACCGGGTTGCTGCGGCTGGCTCAAGTGGGAAGAATCAGCGGGGAGGCCGAACGGCTGGAGCACGGGGCTGGCCCGATTCGCTGGCTGTAGCGGTGTGTCGGCAGTGCCGGGCTCATTGTCTGCCGGCGGCTGCTGCGGTTCAAGCGGCTGGGCAAATGGCAGGTTGGCAGGCGGCGGCTGCCAACCGGCTGGCGGCTCGAAATCACCTGCGACCAGCGACGGCTCCGTTTCGGCCGGCCTTTGCGTGTCGTTGGCCCGCCCGCTAGCGGCCTCGTCGTTATGGCCCGATTCGGCCCCACTGCTTCGCCTGCCGTCGGTCAATGACTGGTATGTGGCCGCTGGCTGACGTCGCTGCTGGTTGAGCGGGGCCCAATTGTCTTCCGGCCCGAGCATTGCGGCTGAATTGGGCTGGCCTTGTTGCGTGCGACCTGGCCCGCTGTCAGTGCCACCAAGTTCGGCTCGCGGCTGCCATGTGGACTCGCCCTGCCGGCTGAGTTGCTGAGTCGGCTCGGCCGGCATGAGCCCGGCATTGGCCGGGCCAGTGGCTGAAGGAGTTGGAGCGTTCGGTTGCCAGGGCGATCGCGGCTCGCCCTGTTGAGTTGGCTGGCCGGAAAGCCGCAGCGGCTCGCTCTGGTCACGGAGCGTATCGGCTGGCTGACCGGCGGCAGGGCTAAGCGGCTCGGATGCGGTTCCGGCAGGCTCAGGTGCCGTTGCGCCGCGCCTGATCTGGCTCGCGCCTGAGCTCGCGTGTGACCGAGCGTGTGGTAGCTGCAGTTGGCTGTTGGCTGCATGCAGGCTTCGCTCGCCCATATGAGTGCCGGCAGGCCCGCCGCCGGTTGAAGCGGGCACCTGTTGCTGCGGCTCGGCTGTCGGACCCGGTATCGCTTCGGCCGGGTGTTCGATGACCGGCCTCAGCGACTTTGGTGCGGCGGAGCCTGCAGTCTCGAGATTTGTATGCCTTTCGGGCTGATCGGCGGCCAAGGCGGACTCAGTCTGCCCGGGCGCGTGGAGGAGCCGGCCAGCGGGCTCAGAGTCCGGCCTCGCAACGGAGTCAGCTTGGACCGTGCCGGCCGGATGAGCCTGTTGGCCGGAGGCGGCCGGCTTGAGTTTAAGCACCGAGTCGCTGGAGACAGCGGGCGACGGCTGAAAGCTAGCGCTCGGCTGGCTTGTGTTGCCTGAGGGTTCGAAAGGCACAGCGTCGACGGTCTTCGCTCGGACCGTTTCCTCCGGCTTTGCGCTCTTGGTCAGTACGCGCTGTTCGCCCTCGTTGATAGCTTGCGCGCCTGCGATCTGTTCTTGTTCGCCGCTGCGTAGTAACCGATGTACAATGATAATAGCAAACAAGGCCACGAAGGCGAGGACGATAGCCAAGCCGATCTTAGCATCACGCGACACGATCCAACTCCTTCTGGCATCCTGCCGGTTGGCATCCTGTCCGTTGGCATCCTGTCCAGACACGCTTGAACTCCTTTTCTGGCCCACCGGCCTGGTTCGAGCCGACGCGGTTAGCTCACAGCCGCCTGCCAGAAGCCGGCGGCGGTAGATGCTGGCAGGCAGCGCCGCCGCTGCCCAGGGCCGTGACTACAACCAAGGCTCGGCGCGATCTGTCTTCTACGAATGCTGGAGCCGCTTTGCCGCGCGCAGTTTCGCGCTCCGTGCTCGTGGGTTGGCGCGTACTTCAGCTCGATCGGGTCTCAGCGGCTTCGGCGTCAATGGCTCCCAGACGTCCCGCCGTTGAAATGCTCGCTTCACGATGCGCTCTTCAAGGGAGTGGAAGCTAATGACAACAGCCCGGCCGCCGGGCCTGAGCACAGCAGCGACCGATTCCAGCCCGCGTTCCAGGCTGGCCAGCTCATCATTGACAGCGATCCGCAGCGCCTGGAACACTCGGGTGGCCGGGTCAATACGCTGCCGGCGGCCCAGCGAGCCCAGCGCCCGGCGTACAATCTCGGCCAACACATCAGTTCTGTTTATCGGCCCACGCTGCCGCGCGCTCACAATCGCCCGCGCGATACGCCGACTGTGCCGCTCCTCGCCGTAGCGAAAAAACAGGTCGGCTAGCTGCTCCCGGCTCAGCCGGTTTACCAGCTGAGCCGCCGGCTGGCCCGCCGCTCGATTAAACCTCATATCCAACGGCCCAGGCCGGCTAAGCGACATGCCACGTTGCGGATCATCAAGCTGGTCCGAACAGACACCCAGGTCCATCAACACAGCATCAACGGGGGCCAACTCCGCTTCGGCCAGCATCCGGTCCAGGTCCGCGAAGTTGCCACAGAGCCAGACCACTCGGCACGGCCAAGGCCTCCGCCTGGCCAGCTCCAGCATTTCCGGGTCACGGTCGAGGGCCACGAGCAGGCCGCTTGCTCCTACCCGCTCCGCCATTGCCGCCGCATGCCCGCCGGCACCGACCGTGGCATCTACGACAATTTGGCCCGGCCCCGGCGACAGATACTCAAGCACCTGCTGGAGCATAACTGGCACATGCCGGCCTACCGGCCCCACCGATCTCCTCCATTGCCTGCGAGCCAACCGCCGGCCTTACCCGCCGCCAGCGGCTAGCCACACGACATCCGGGCGTACAGATAGCGCGGCCCTGACGCGGGTCCCATATCATGTTCAAATGCCCGAATCGTGCAACCCCGGTCTCCAGCTACGTGTCTCCTCTCCAGCCGCACCCCCGGGTCCGCCGCGAAACGGCAACCCCGCGCTCGGCTGCGAAACCTCTTCGAAGTTGGCAACTACGCGCCCATCGAATCCGCCGCCTGCTCCACCTCAGCCGCCTTCCCATCTGGCCCAGCATGTGATTAGCCGCAACTTAGTGTATGAAAATGCACAGGACGCAGACGTCACAAACACAAACAACAATTATCGAAGGACCACGAAAACAGGTCGTACGTATGGGTGCGAGCCGTGATTCCTAGTAAGTGCTCCATCAATTATCTTGTCCGCCCAGGCTGGTTCTCCGCAGTGAATAATCTTGGCTAACCACAAAAGGGTCGCCATCTGGCACCGGCCGAGTCCGCCGGACGAACTGAACGAGCGGGCCACGCGAAACGCCATCGGCTTTTCACCGAGCCAGGCACGGGCCGGTTGTGCCGTCTGCCGCTGCGCGCCTTGCATTGCACTGGCTCTAGACGTTAACGTGTCAGATTGGCTAAGAGGCACAAATAGGCAGAATCGCTCTCGCCTACAGCTCCGTGCACCAAAGAGAAAGGCCGACGTTGTGCGTACTGAAAGCTAGTCGGCGGCTGTTGTCGAGCGGAGGGCCGAGATGATAGCAACAGTCGTACGCTTCTGTGTGACCCTTCTGATTCTGCAACCAGTGGGGGGCCAATGGCTGATCAGCTCTGCTGAAGCAGCTCCTGGCCATGACCGACACTGCCATCAAGGCCGCAGGCACCAAGGGTCTTGCCGTGATGAGTGCAAGCCAGGCTCGCCTTCCTGCAAAGAAAGTTGCTGCAAGGCGGAAGAAGGGTTCGTGCCGCTCTTCGATGGCAAGACGCTCGAAGGTTGGCAGGGCGACCTGAAAGGGTACGTGGTTAAGGACGGCAAGCTTGTCTGCACGGCGAAGGGCGGCAACCTGCTAACGACCGGGCAGTACAGCGACTTTATCCTGCGACTGGAGTACCGGCTCCGGCCGGGCGGTAACAACGGCATAGCTATCCGGGCGCCGCTGAAAGGCAACCCGACCTGGGACGGCATGGAAATCCAGATTCTGGACGATTCGTTCCCGCAGTATCAGAACTTCAAGCCGGTGCAGTTCAACGGTTCGATTTATGGTGCCGTGGCTGCGAAACGCGGACACATGAAACCGGTCGGCGAGTGGAACCAGATCGAAATCATGGCGAAAGGCACGCACGTCAAGGTCACGCTTAATGGCACTGTTATCCTGGAGGCCGATACGAGCACGATCGGGCCGATGGAAATACACGGCAGAAAACTTACCGGGTTACAGCGTACGCGCGGCTATGTCGGGTTCCTCGGCCACCATCATCGGGTCGAATTCCGCAACATAAGGATCAAGGAGCTGCGACCGGCGGACTAACCTACGTTCTGAGCGACCTGGAGGATGGACGTTCCTGTGTCTCATGTGCTTGACCGGTTGGTAAGAGCAGCCTACGAGCGTAACTGCATAGGTCGTTTGCCTAAGTCTTCGTGAAAGGAGAGCAGCAATGGTGGTAGCTCTGAATCGTCGTGGGCTCTTGGCTGCGATGGGCACTGCAGCGGTAGGTGCTGCCGGACTGAGTCGGGTGGCGAAAGTCATGGCGGCGGAGAAACTGGCTAGCGGCGCGCCGAACGCTGAGAGGCTTGGCTGGCGGCTCGGCTGCCAGGCCTATAGCTTCAACCGGTACACATTTTATGAGGCGATCGAGAAGACCGCATCACTCGGCTTGCGATACATCGAGGCCTACCCGGGCCAGCGGCTGAGCAGGCAGAAGCAGGACGTTCGCACGAACCCAGACATGTCCGCGGCCGACAATAAGGAGATGCTGAAACGGCTGGCTGACGCCGGCGTGAAGCTGGTCAATTTCGGGGTCGTCGGCCTGCCGAACAACAAAGCTAGGGCACGAAGCGTCTTTGAATTCGCCGAGGAGATGGGTATCGAGACGATAGTCTCTGAGCCGCCCTTCGATGCCTTTGACCTCATCGAGAAACTCTGTGAAGAGTACAAGATCAACGTGGCCATACACAATCACCCGAAACCGTCTTGGTACTGGAACCCGGAGACCGTGCTCAAGGTGTGCAAGGGTCGGAGCAAACGGATCGGGGCCTGCGCTGATACCGGCCACTGGATGCGATCCGGCCTGGTGCCGGTGCAGCAGATCAAGAAGCTGGAAGGCCGGATCATCTCGTTCCACTTCAAAGACCTGAACAAGTACGGCCCCGGTGCACACGATGTGCCTTGGGGCACTGGCAAGGCGGACGTGCGCGCGATACTGCAGGAGGTGCTCCGCCAAGGCATCAAGGCGGTCTTCTCAATCGAATATGAATACCACTGGGAAACCTCGCTGCCCGAGATCGCCCAGTGCGTTAAGTACTTCGATAAGGAAAGGGTGAGAAGACAGCTTTGCGGAGCAGGATCAGGAAGAAGCCCGGCTCGTACCGGTGAGTCGGGCTTCTTTGCCGAAGAAGAAGTTTTGGCCGTGGCTTCTACCTTTGCATAGGACCGAAGTTGAGCTGCATGCCGTGCCGCTAACGGACGGCGCCAGCGAATGTGTACCAGGCTTATTGGATAGGCCCTGGCTCTTCGCTAACTGCACGCCTTTAGCTGCGAAGCCTCGCCAAAGTGCTACTTCACACCACAGGCGTATGGGGGCTGATCTTTTCGTTGCGTCGGCTCGAGTAGATCCCGCTTGCCGGAGCGTGCTGACGAAATGGCCGCACCTAAGCAGCAGATGCGTCTTCGCTTGTCCGGTTCGGCACTTTTCGTCGTCCAAATAGGCAAGGCGGTTGCATTCTAACATCCCTAATTTGAGTTCCGAAGCAAGCGGTGACGCTTGCACCGGGACCCTTTCAGCAGCCTCTGCCGAGCTGGACCTTTCGCCTGCGACCTTGTCATGCCAGCTCCGAGTCAGCAAGCCGGACCTACTTCGCTTACGGCCGACAGAGGGCGTTCCTCTCGGCTGACG
>FWPU01011308.1_pt1 | contig 12587 bp, 10 predicted proteins | sample 2228361 | NCBI WGS metagenome assembly FWPU01 (sample SAMEA103939777, study PRJEB20133) | metagenome | reverse complement strand
GGTGGAGACACTGGTGCACCGAGTGCGACCGCATTCGTTTATTCGTTTCCCATTCGTTGACAGCGGGGATGGTACAGGTACAAGGAACGTGCAAACGTGGGAATGTGCGAACGTGGGAATGTGCAAACGTGGGAACGTGGGAACGTGGAACGTGGAACGTGGGAACGTGGGAACGCGAGCGCAGGCGCGCGAGGGTGGAGACACTGGTGCACCGAGTGCGACCGCATTCGTTTATTCGTTTCCCATTCGTTGACAGCGGGGATGGTACAGGTACAAGGAACGTGCAAACGTGGGAATGTGCGAACGTGGGAACGTGGAACGTGGAAACGTGGAAACGTGGAACGTGCAAACGTCCCCGACCCTTGAGGTCTCACACCGTGGATCGGGGTCTGCGGGGGAACTGCGCTGGCGGGAGGAGCGATGCGCACAGGATGCGCCTGTCGCTGACCTCAAGGGTCGGGGGGGGGAGCGAACGTGCAAACGTGCAAACGTGGGAACGTGGGAACGTGGAACGTGGGAACGTGGAACGTGGAACGTGAGAACGTGATCATACAAATAGCACGCAATCACGCAATCACGCAATCACGCAATCACGCAATCACGCAATCACGCAATCACCCAATCACGCAATCACGCAATCACGCAAGCACGCAAGCACGCAAGCACGCAATCACCCAATCACCCAATCACCCAATCACCCAATCATGAACACATTTGCACAACTCTACGCTACTCTCGATGAGACAACCAAAACCGGCGTAAAAGTCGAGGCGCTGACGCATTACTTTGAGCGTGCAGAACCGGCGGATGCCGCGTGGGCGATTTTCTTCCTCATCGGGCGGCGAGTGCGCCAGGCTGTGCCATTGCCGACACTGCGCGCCTGGGCAGTCGAGGCAGCCGGCATTCCCGACTGGCTCTTCGGCGAGTGCTATGATGCAGTCGGCGACTTTGCCGAAACGGTCACGCTGCTGCTGCCGGAACCCGATGCGTGGTCGGCGGAAGCAGACCGGTCGGTTCTGCCGTTCGAGGGTCCGCAGCCGCTTCATCGCTGGGTCGAGGAAGTGTTGATACCTCTGCGCGACCAGGACGAAGCGGTGCAACGCGCGGTTGTGCGTTCAGTCTGGGCAATGCTTGGCGGAACCGAACGCTTCGTGTGGAACAAGTTGATCACCGGCGCATTTCGGGTTGGCGTCTCACAGCAACTGGTTGTGCGGGCGCTGGCGCGGGTTAGCGGCGCCGATCCTGCCGCCATTGCACACCGCCTGATGGGTGAGTGGCAACCCTCCGCTCTCTTCTACCGGGCGTTGCTGGAACGTGATACCGCCGATGCCGACGTGAGCCGTCCCTATCCCTTCTTCCTGGCGCACCCGCTCGATGAGCCGCCTGAAACGCTTGGATCGCCTGACGAATGGCAGGCGGAATGGAAATGGGACGGAATCCGCAGCCAGTTGATCCGTCGCGCCGGACAAACCTTCCTCTGGTCGCGCGGCGAAGAACTGATCACCGATCGTTTCCCCGAAATCGCGGCAATCGGCGATCTGCTTCCCAATGGCGTCGTCATTGATGGTGAGGTGCTGCCGTGGAAAAATGGCGCCGTATTACCCTTTGCGCAGTTGCAGCGTCGGATCGGGCGCAAGAACCTGACAAAAGCCATTCTCGACGAAGCGCCGGCCGCGCTCCTGGCATACGACCTGCTCGAACTCAACGGCGTTGACGTGCGAGAACAACCGCTGGCGTGGCGCAGAGCGGAACTGGAGCGACTGATTGCAACCTGTGCGCCGGATAATCAGACGCTTCTGCTTTCGCCGGTGGTTGCTGCCGCCGATTGGGATGATCTGGCGGCACAGTGGGTCACCTCGCGCACGCGCAATGTCGAAGGTCTGATGCTCAAGCGTCGCAGTTCGTCCTACCGCGTCGGGCGGGTGCGTGGCGACTGGTGGAAGTGGAAAGTTGCGCCCTACACCATCGATGCAGTCCTGGTCTATGCACAGCGCGGCAGCGGTAAACGCGCCAGTCTCTACACTGACTACACCTTCGCCGTGTGGGATGGCGATCGGTTGACACCATTCGCCAAAGCGTATTCGGGGCTGACCGATGAGGAGATCCGGCAGGTTGACGCATTCGTAAGACAACATACTGTGGAAAAGTTCGGACCGGTGCGCACCGTCACTCCAGAACTGGTCTTCGAACTGGCATTCGAAGGCATTCAGCGCTCGAATCGCCACAAATCAGGGATTGCAGTGCGCTTCCCGCGCATTCTGCGCTGGCGGCGCGACAAACGCCCTGCCGACGCCGATACGCTGGAACGGGTGCGCGCGCTGCTGCCAGACGAACAATGAAACTGTTCTATTCTGATACGTTCGTTCTTCCCCTTCCCAGGGATCATCGCTTCCCGATAGTCAAATACGCCATGCTGCGCGAACGGGCTGCTGCCGAGCGCCTGGGCGAATTGATCGTTGCCGATGCCGCTGACGACCGCGATATTCTACGCGCGCACACCGCCGATTACCTGCACCGAATGACGACCGGGGCGATGAGCGACCGCGAGATGCGCCAGATCGGGTTTCCCTGGTCACTCCAGCTGGTCGAGCGATCGCGGCGATCCGTCGGCGCCACGATCGCTGCCTGCCGCGCTGCTGTCACCGGTGATGCGCTGGCTGCGAGTCTGGCAGGCGGCACCCACCACGCCTTCGCTGACCACGGCGAGGGCTACTGCGTCTTCAACGATAGCGTCATCGCGGCGCGCGTCCTGCAGGCGGAAGGGCGCGTCCGACGGGTTGTCATCATCGATGGTGATGTTCATCAGGGGAACGGTATCGCCGCCATCCTCGCCAATGACGACACCATCTTCTCGTTTTCCATTCACGGCGCGAAAAACTATCCGTTCCGCAAAGAGCGGAGCGACCTCGACATTGCGCTTGAAGACGGCACAGGAGATACGGCGTACCTGGCAGCGTTCGAAGCAGGGCTGCATCAGGCAATCGAGCAGAGCCGCGCTGATCTGGCGATCTACCTGGCAGGCGCCGACCCGTATGAAGACGATCGGCTGGGACGACTGAAAGTCACCAAAGCCGGTTTGCTGGAGCGCGACCGGATGGTGTTCGATGCCTGCCGCAGCAGCGGCATCCCTGTGGCGATCACGATGGCGGGCGGGTATGCGCGCAATATTGCCGACACCGTTGACATCCATGTCGCCACACTGCGCCTGGCTGCGTCGATGGTCAGATGACCGGCAGTGCGGGAAAGCGAAGGACGAAAGATAACGAGGCATCGGGTCGAAACCGATCCGTACCTGTCACTACAACAAGATTTCCCATGAACGACAAAGGCGAGCGTTCAGACGCATCGTACCTATGGTGTTTGTGCGTTGGCGGGGCGGCGTCTCGTGGCGCTTGCGAAAGCCATCCCGCTGCCGATGCTTGATCGTAAGGGCTTCGCTCCGGTGATGACCAGGTGCCTGCGAAGGCACAACGGGCGTGAAAAAGCGCGATCGATAAGCGTAGCCTTTGTGGACATCGTGTCTTTGTGGTGCAATCATCAAACGATGTCTCGTTGTCGTACTATGATCCCTGGCGTCGCTGACGCTGATATGCGCGCACCACGCGCTCCACCAGTCGCTCCGGGTCGGGTTCGGGCGACACGTTGAGTCGCGTCTGCAGTCCATCGCTGAGTTGCATCGCCAGCCGCTGGCGCACCGGCTGCGCCAGGTTGCGGCGTTGCTCGAGAAAGTCGCACAGCAGGGCATAATCGTCGGGTGTGAGCAAACTGACATCGATCAGATCAGTCGTATCACCTGATGGCGGCGGCAGGTTCAGTGCGCCGCTGTTGATCAGACTCTCCAGGGTTACATCGGCGCGTTCGCGCACCACCAGCGTACTGGCGGCAAGATCGCCCAGCCGCCGCGACTGCCTGTCAATGAACATGGCAATCACACCGATGCCGTACAGAAACGGCAGGAAATCCACAATCCTGATAAGATTGCGAATGATCGATCCCGCGACAGTAATTGGGCGACCTCCCTCCGAAACCACTCGCAGACCGATCAGTCGCTTTCCAGGGCTCTGCCCGTTCCATGTCAACTCGAAGGCAATATAATACCCCCACAGGATAGCAAAGCCCAGCGCTGCACCGATTGCGACGAAGATACTTTCGGCAACCTCGATTGCGTCAGCGATCTGCGCCAGGGCAACAAACAGCACACCTTCCGCAAGTGCGATCAGGGCGCTGTCAACAATCGCCGCCAGCAACCGCGAACCGATCCCGGCAATATCGTATGCCAGCTCGATCTGTTCTGGAGTCTCAACAATATAGTCGCCAGACGTCATAGATCCATCCGTTTTTACTTTTCGGTTTTCAGTTCTCGTGACGTTCTACCTCATGCTCGCTCCGCATCGTCCACCTGGGTCTCCATCATATCGGGCGCCTCAACGGCGCTGTCGAGATGCGACATATCGTTGATCGCGAGAACACGCCAGTCGTTCGCCATGCACGCAATGATCGACAACGATGTATTACCGACATGGAGCGGGCGCGGCAACACGCCGACCTTATCGCGCGCCGCGTGGAGCAGCAATGCGCGCACCGGACCGCCATGCGTCACCAGCGCGATCATTTGTCCTGGTCGCTCGTTCATCAACCGTTCGACTGCACCGACGACGCGGTCATAGAGTTGCCCGAAGGTTTCACCGCTGCCGCCGCGTGGTATATCCTCACCCGAGTGCAGACGTTCCCACAGATCGTGAAACCGGCTCACGACCTCATCGCGGGTCAATCCGCTCCACGCCCCAACATCGATCTCGCGCAGCGCAGGCAGCGGCGCCAGAGTGACATCCAGTCTGTCGGCGATCAGTGTTGCCGTTTCCCATGCGCGCAGTAGATCACTGCTGTAGATGGCATCGAAACAGACGCGTCGTCGCTGAAGATGCCCGGCCAGTCGCTGCGCCTGCTCCCGTCCTGTATCGTTCAACGGAATATCCGCTTTGCCCTGCCAGCGCCCTTCCAGATTCCAATCGGTTTGACCATGCCGGATGATATAGAAGGTGGTCATTGCGTTTTTGTGTCCTCCACATGCTTATCGGCCATGCACGGCATTCTCAGTCGTCTGCCTGCGTCATGGGAGATTATATATGCACCTCTGGTGTTGTGTGTCGGCCAGGGAGATGCCATACCTCTCACCTTTGATTGCTGGTTGATGTCCATCCGTCTACGCCCGCGCGAACGCTGGCTTCGAGCGAGCTGACGGTGATCGCCACACTCGTCGCGCTGGACGGTATGGACTGCTGAAGCTCTGCTTCAGCAGTCCAAAGAACAATCGTTTCGTTCGGACAGGTTGAGTCTGCTGTGTTCCAGCCGTATCGTGCTACCGAAAACCACCAGATACTGCCGGTCTCAGCAGAGCGTGCCTGTTTTGCCCAGAACCTGCACGGTCATACACTCATACCGGAGACAGGCGGCACAGTTCACAGCACGCTGTGGCGCGGACCTTATCTGATTTGTATCGTCGTCTGTTAGCGTGCGGGGGAGCGCTCCACGAACCGACCCGGCAGCGCTCCGGCAGGAACCCGGATGGCGTCCTGATATGCTTACGGCGCTTCTGGACTGTCGGCAACTGGAAAGACGCTTGCCCGATCCGGCTTGGGGGAGAGGCATAGCGGAAGATCTCAAGATCACAAACCGGCGGCGGTATTGCTTTTGCACATGCCGTGAGACGTCGCCCCGCCGGCGCGAGAATGCCATGGTTCCGATACGTGTGCTGGTCTTTCAGAATAGTACTACAGTTGTAACTTCACCCGACACAGTGCTATGGTCAACCACGAAGCTCACGAAGGACACGAAGGGCACGAAGATCGCGTATAATACCAATTGGAATTGAACAAGCCGCATGCACATGCTCATCAGAGCGCATCACAACGCTATCGCAGCAATCTCCAATCCAAAATCTACAATCTAAAATGGTATTATGTACTGAAAAAACCATAACACGCACCTATTGAGTCAACGGAACCAGCGATGGCTTGATCCGCAGCAAGACGCCGCTGAACCACAGCGCAACGCCGCTCCAGACCACAAACAGCGTCAGGCTGTACGTCATCCAGCGTCCGACGGGACGTACTGCCAGGCGTGCCAGCATAGCGCCCGCCGCCAGGCACACCAGCGGCGTGGCAAAGTAGATGTAGCGCGTCAGTAACTGGAGAAAGACGTATGAGAAGAAGAAGACAATGCATACTGCCAGTACTGATAGCACAATCGTGCGTTGAAGCGGATGCCGCTCGTGCGCCGTGAACAGCAGCGGCAGCCCGGCTGCCGCCAGTGCCACGATCGGCGGCAGAAATCCCAGCGTCAGGGCGCGTTGCACCAGGTCAACGCGCTCCGACCAGACCACCAGACCTTCGGAGAACGATGCGATTGGGTCGAGGGTGGTTGGGCTGCGTGGGGCGTTTGCCAGCGGTGCAGCGGCAGCGATGAAGTACATCGATACGGCAAACAGTCCTGCACCCAGCAGCCCCGCAACCATAGCGCGCCATCCGCTGCGGGGCAGGACGCGCCATCCGCTGACAGTGATCAGCCCCAGGAACGCTGCGAGCGTCACCAGTGCGCCGACATGGGTTGTGAAACACAGGATCGCAACGATGGCGAACAGCGCGAGGAGCGACCGGTCTGGCGCGCGTGTCAGGCGCAGCAGCAGCCACAGGAGCAGAACCCACCACGTCTGCGCGATCGCATTGGCGGCGAATCCCCACCACATCATGGTCATCGAGATCGGCAGCGCGACATACAGTGCCATGGCAAACAGTCCGGTGCGCGCTGAAAGACCGAGTTCACGCGCAATCAGGAGCAGCAGCAGGGCGATCAGCGCATCCAGCACTGCAGTGCCAGCCTGCACCGTCAGCCGCATGTCCCCCAGCGCCAGATGCAACGGCAGCAGCACGATATAGGCAGCGGGCGGATTGAAGGTCTGCCGGTTTTGAAACTCGGCAGGGGTTGAATAGAAGAACAACTGTCCGCGGGCTACTGTGTTCAGCCATCGGGTATGGACGTGGATATCCCGCGCGTCGAAAAGCGGGTGAACGGCGCCTGCCAGTCGCACCAGCAGTGCGGCAACAAGCAGCGCCCACGCGACTCGCGCCTGCGTCTCGGTGATCCAGGTTTTCGATAATGGATGCGATAGCGGATCAGTACTGTTCATCCGCTCAAGCGTTCGTACCAGACGCGGTGCAACAAACCGCGTCGCGCCAGCCAGCAGCAGCACGACGATCAACCAGTGGATCAATCCCACCCCCACCCACAGCGGTTCGACGACGTTCATTCCAATCAGCGCTGTTGACGCCAGCAGACTACAAGCCGGCGCAATCGCGCCTGGCAACGCCAGCAGTGCAATTAACACGAAGATCAGTCCAAGCAACAGCGCCTGTCCAGCGAATTGTCCCGACGCCGGACTGCCCGGACCATCGAGCGCCCGCAACGCTATCCAGTCGATGGCAATGCCGACGGTTCGGGGTTCGCCGGGTGGGGCAAAGGTTTCACTCGTCAGTGAAATCTCGACAGTCGGGTTCAGTGTGGAGTCTGGCAACAGAATGGAGTACGTGCGTACTGCGTGTTCAGTCTGAAATGTCCCCCATTGCCGGTTGGCACTGATGAATTGCACAGAGGGGGCGGGCATTCCTTCGGGTCGCCAGCCGTGGGCGCGAATCCGCAGAATCCGATATCGATTGCTGAGGTTCGGTAACGTGATTGTGGCGTGCTCTTCGGTCCAGCGATAGTCTTCGCGTGGATTGGACTCCCTGCCATGCATGCCGCGTACTACGGCCTGGTCGCCCCATTGACCGACATCGACCCGAAGTTCGTCCGCAGCATTGAGACTGTGCCACAGCGCCGGCAGCGTCAGTATCCATATGATCATCAGCCGGAAGAAGCCGCATCGATGTATGCTGTGTTGCGTTCTCACGACTGCCGCTTCAGTTCGTTCCACGTTCCCGCGCTGAGATGACGTGATCAGGCAATTATGAGAGTATGCGATGGTCGCGTTCGCACGTTCGCACGTTCGCACGTTCCCACGTTCCCACGTTCCCACGTTCGCACGTTCCCACGTTCGCACGTTCCCACGTTGAACGTTCAACGTTCGCACGTTCCACGTTCAACGTTCGCACGTTCCACGTTCAACGTCCTTCTTGACCAGCCCGATCGACTCGCCAGTCAGCTGAAGCGCCACCCGTGTTTGCAGGATGATCTGGTCCAGGAGTGATGGATCGGGCGCTTCGACCGGCAACTCCATGACGAAATGGTTCAGAATCTCCGATTTCACGCGCAGTAAGTCATCGAAACCGGCATCGGGATTGTCACGGCGAAAGGCTTCGAGGTGCAGCCCAACGAATTCGCGCAACTTCTCGGCAGTGTCGGGTGTCAGGTGCGCCGCAGCGCCGCCGATCACCCGCTTCTCTCCGGCCGGCAGCAGATGCCCGACCACCACATCCCCTGGCGCCAGGCGGCGTGACGCGGCGCTGTCGGCAATGGCATACGGCTGTTCGTTCAACAGATCGCGCACTTCGATATCCTGCCCCTTACGCACGGTGTCCACGATGAAGGCGCGCAGCCGGACCTCAGTCCACTGCGGCAGCAACTGGCGTTCTGGTTCACCCAGATCAAGCGACGCAGGGTCGTCCGCCAGTCGCTCGACCAGGGTGCGCCCATCGTCGAAGTTGCAGTCGAATGCCAGCCAGGTCAGAAAGCGTTCGGCGCCGCGATCTTCCAGATCGTCGAGTTCGGCAAGTTGATCAGGTGTGTACTTGCCGTTCCAGAAGCGTTGCAGAGCATCGGGAATCACTTCTGGCGCGGCGCGCGCTGCCTCGATCACTTTGGGCAGCAGCGTATCGACGGCGCGCCGTAAGCGCAGTTGCCCGGCGCGCGCGGCTTCTTCGATTGGCAGGTGACAATGTTTGTATTTCTTGCCGCTGCCACAGTGGCAGGGGTCATTCCGTCCAATTGCTGGCATAGACATCTCCTGGTTCCATGTTCATGCTTCTTCCGGATGCGTGGGCATCTCACCTGCACGCACCCGGATAACGTCTGCGTTTCCAGACCGGCGCAGAAGCGTGCATCTGGATGGTGCGTGGATTATCGCACATTCCATTCGCGCAGGACCGATTCGGTATGCTCGCCGTGCTGCGGCGCCGATGCGTTGGTAGGAACTCCGCCGGCAGCGAATGGCAGCGGTGCATATGCACGCGCTTCTGCCAGCGTCGCCACCACAGCGCACGGTACATCGGCGGCGCGCAGCAATGCTTCCCATTCGTGTGCCGGACGTTCCGCCACTAACGTTGCAATCTCGGCAGACAGCGCTTCCTGATCGATCTCGGCAAAACGGGAGCGCCAGGCGCTGCGCCCGATGGCATCGCAGAAAGCATTCCAGAACTTTTCTTCGAGCGCCGCCAGCGCCAGATAACGACCGTCGCGACATTGATACAGCCGGTACCCGGCGCGACCGCCGCGCAGCATATCACCAAACCGGAACGGCATCTCCATCTCGGCGCGTTCCAGCACCAGCATGGCGCCTGTGCTCTCTTCGAGCGTGACCGGAACATGCCGTCCCTCACCGCTGGCGCTGCGCGCCGCCAGCGCCGCGACGATGCCAAGCGCGGCGAACAACCCGCCCGCCAGATCGGCCAGCGGAAGCGCCGGCAGAGTCGGTGGCGCATCGGTCAGACCGAGGGCGCCAGCCACCGCCTGATAGGTCAGATCGTGCCCTGGCGCACTTGCCAGCGCGCCATCGGCGGCATACCCCGCCAGCGAACAGGTGATCAGGCGCGAATTGTCGCGGCGCAGTGACTCAAGCCCGACATCGAAGCGCTCCAGGACTCCAGGACGAAAGCTTTCAACCAGCACATCGGCGCGTTTTGCCAGTTCACGCAGGATGCGTCGTCCGGCTCCATCGTTCAGGTCGATGACAATACTGCGTTTGCCCCGGTTCAACGCAGTGAAGACCGGATTCATCCCATCCGGTCCACGAGGCGGCAGCAGGCGCAGGTAGTCGCCCATGCCCGGCGGCTCGACTTTGATGACCTGCGCACCGAGATGGGCGAGCAGGAGCGTTGCATATGGTCCGGGAATCAGACGCGAAAGATCGAGGACGGTTATTCCGGCGAGCGGCGCATCACGCATAGAACATCTCCTGAGAATAATGCATTACGTCAGACGATACAATGTCTCGGCGCATGCGATCGCTTCTTCCCAGCCGTGCCCGTGATCTTCGTATGACCACCAGGCGGACAGCACGGCCTGAGCCAGTCCCCAGCCTGCCACACGCTCACGCCCTGCGCAAACGTAGTGAAGCATTACAGATACAGGCATGCATCGTCAGACAAGTTTCCCTATCCTGGTCAATTGGTAACAAAGTTGGTAATAAGCGAAAGTAAACTGTCATATACACAATCGCTTATGAAAAGATGGAAGGAGTATGAACCATGGCAAAATCCTATTATCGTGAAATTCTTTCGATCTTTATTCCCTGTGTGGGCGCAATTGCGATGTTGTCCGCGTTTGTTCCAGGTTTACTGAACAGTGTCCTTGGTCTGGTGCTCGCTGGTGGCGTGCTTATCAGTGTAGTCCTGATGATTATCGGTGATATGCGCTCAGGAAGAAATGTCGCAAAGAGTCTGACAGGTCTGTTACTGATCGGTGTGCTCACCTACGTTATGGTAGCGGCGCCGATCTGGTATTTCTCTTCATTAGCGCAGTCTGGACAGCTCTTCGATTTCAGCTCTCTCGGCAATATTGAGCGCTCCCGATGAGCGACTCCATTTCTCAATCGGCTTACCCTGCCTTCTTAACATCTGAAGTTTTGCAGATTTGCCCCGATGGGCAGGACGTCGTACGATAGCACGCGGAACGGTATTGCGTTGGGATGGTCAGATGCCAGCAATTGTTGCACTTCCTACCGTGGTTGAAGAACTGCTGGTCCAGTTTGGGGATTACTTCCCCAATGAACCGGCACGGGTCCACTTTGCCGAATACGTGACCGGCCTGCTGGTGGCCGAACACAAGACGGTCAGTGGCATCGCGCGCGAGTTCGCCGATGCGCCCGACCAGTCCTGCCTGAACCGCTGGATCACGGAGTCGGTCTGGGATGTGGCCCAGATCAACGCCCACCGCCTCGAATGGCTCCAGCAGGATCCCACCACCCGCTACCGTCATGATGGCGTCATTGCCCTGGACAACACCTTGATCGACCACGATGGCAAACTGATTAACGATGTGGGGTACTTCTGGGATCATGCCGACAAACGGCGCCTGATTGCGCACGATTATCTGTTTGCCAACGACGTCAATCCGAGCGGCAAGCACTATCCGCTCGATTTCCGGCGCTTCCGCAAGCGGGACCAGTGTGATGACGCACGTCCATTCAAGAATTACACCGTCCTGGCCAAGGAATTGATTGATTGGGTCGTCGCCGCGGCCATCCCCGGTGATTTCACCTTCGACAGTGACTTCACCAACGCACCGATCATGAACCACATCCATGGAACACAACGCACCTCCATCGGCGACCTGACGTTCAATCGCACGATCGTGGTCAGTGGGACGGAGACGACGGTGCGCGCATGGGTCAAGACGCTCGGGCCGCTCCTGCGCACAACGTTCACGGTCGGTGGCCATACGCAATGGCACTTCACCAAGTCGGTGCGCATCCCGAAGGTGAATCATCCGGTACGTCCGCTGATCCTCTGGTCGGCGGCCGACGCCCAGGAGCCACGCAAGGTGCTGGTGACCAACCGCACCCATTGGGAAGCCCACCGCATTCTGAAGGTCTACAAGCGACGCTGGACCGGAACCGCGACCTATCATCGGGACGGGAAGCAGCACGTGGGCAGGGCGATTGTCAACTCCGCGACGGGATGGGCCAGACCTTTCAGGTGTAGGGTTTTTGGCGGATGGCGTCCTGATGCGCTGCTGGTCCTCACCCCCCTGCCCCCCTCTCCCTGAGCGGGAGAGGGGGGTATGTGGCTGACGCTGCGATACACCGGTTCTGCTGACGCGCCGCAACGCCAGATTCTGACCCCCTTCCCTGGCAGGAGAAAGGGTAGGGGGGTGGGGTATGCAGGTCCCAGGGGTTGCACCCCCCAAAAACCCTACACTTGAGAGATGGGCCAGACCCGGCACATGTACCTCGTCATGCTGGTGTGCACCGCTCTCATGCGCCAACTGCGGCACGACCGCGCCCTGGATTGGGCTCACACCCGCCTGATGACCATCGGCGAGTCCTGTCGCAGCATCGCGCGTGAAACACTGCGCAAAACCCTGACCTGGGCGGTCGAACATGCCCAACGTGGGATGAGTCTGCCCGAAATACATCATCGGCTTGCCCTTGCGTGAGTTTGGACAAAAATCTGCAAAACTTCAGTTTCTAATTTAAGCTATAGACATTATCGGAAAGTTATCGCATTAATTAGACTGAAAGGTATTGTTTGACAAGATTATACATATATGCTATGATAGCAGAAGAAAGAACACTTGTATCGTTAAGTGAGGACTGCCATGCTCTCATATGATGATGTTCGCCAGCGACCGGAACAATTTCTTGCATGCACTGGTCT
>FWPU01010409.1_pt1 | contig 12587 bp, 9 predicted proteins | sample 2228361 | NCBI WGS metagenome assembly FWPU01 (sample SAMEA103939777, study PRJEB20133) | metagenome | reverse complement strand
GCGGTTTGCACCGCCGCTTGCAGTCACCTCATCGGCGACGTGGCCAAGTGGTAAGGCAAGGGTCTGCAAAACCCTGATCACGGGTTCAAATCCCGTCGTCGCCTCAGCCGGAGCGGGGGAACTCCCCCCGCTTTTGCTTTGACGCCTGCTGCCCCCGCCCTGCATCCAAAAGGTTGGAGACTAAACCAGAAAATCCTGATACTGAAAAATCATCAGGGTTGTGATCAACTGCAAAAACACCACCAGGCTAACCACCAGCGTTCGATTTCGAAACCGCTCAGCCAGATCCACGCCGGCGCCGATCACCAACATCGGCACCCAGAAGATCCATAGGCGCGCCACTTCGCCTTGCACCTGTCCATACAGGTTCAATGCAAGATAGGTCAGGCACAGAGCGCCTAACACCAGATCGAATTCAGATGCGCGCCGGCGCAGAACCCGCATCAGGGTGACCCCAGCTCGCCGCAGGAATAAGAGAACAATCGGGAAACCAACCGCTGCAGCCAGTTCCAGGTTATTTAATAAGGCGGCGCGTAAGATTTGACCCAGACCTGGCTGTACGGTTGTTGTTGTCAAGTCCACACTTGGTTTCTGACCGGTGCGCAGAACAAAATCGAAGTTTCGCACCACGCGCATCGCTGTGGCGTATCGCTGGAAGAAGTCGTAATTTAAAACGAGGCGGAAAATGATGAATAATCCAATAACACCTGCAGCAAACGCCAGTGCCAAAGCCGCCGCCCGGGTTACTTTGCGCTCCTTCCAGTTGACCCAGAAGTCCAGCCCAAGCATCACCAAGAAGAGCGGCAGCAGGGTGAGCAGAGAGAAGGTAAAAAAGACTGCCCCGTAACAATATAGCCCACCAACAAAAGCCAGCCAAACCGATCGCTGCTGCACAGCCTGCCAAAGCAGCAATGCGCCCAAGGTAAATAACAGGGGATAAAGCACCTGGTCGAGGAAGAGCGGGATCAAGAGGACATTCGGGATAAAAATATACAGAAGACTGGGGAGCAAGGCGTCTGGGGGGCGCTTCAACGCACGCATAAGTAAATAGATCGCCACCGGGACGAGGAAGGCAATGAACGGAAATCCATACGCCATCCAGCGGGTCAAGATCACCACGCGGTCCTCGGCTTTTACGGCCGGCTGAATGGCATTGACAGCCTTCTCCAGCGCCGCATAGAATAGCACAACACCGGGCGGCTTTGTGCTGGGAAACATCTTCCAGCCGTAGCGCTGCTCATATTCACGCACTACGTCTAGCAAATCCGGCTGTTCGCCAGCGGCAATATTGGCATAAGAAACATGACCGGTATCGGCGTATTTCAAGCGCAGATATTCAAACCCCCTACCCTCGATCATCCCAAACCCCACCTGGATCGTATACCCCAAACCCAACAAGAGCACCAGGCTTGCCGGAGAAGGTCGCTGCCGCTTGAGCAGGATATTCACCACCAGCAAAGAAACGATCAGCATGCCAAGGAAAATCAAATACCTCGGGCTCCAGGCACGCGCCTTGACATCCCAATAGTAACCTGGCAAGAGTTTCATCAGGGGTAATTGCAGGCGCAAAAATGCCCACTGTAGCAGGCTGATCAACCCCATCAAGGTGATCAAGATGAAATTCGAAATCGTCGGCGCGCTCCAGAATCCCGGGCGGCGATATTCATCGGCAAACAGGGCTAACGTTGCGAGCAGGATTTGCAGCGAGATCAGCGTGCTCCAGATAACCAATGGAGCCAGTCGGCTATACACAACCAGTAAAGTCTCATAAAGCTGTAGCTGGTGGGGGAAGATCTGTGCGTACCAGCGATACTCATGCAACAGGGGGAGTCGCCCAACAAGCAGGAAAGCGACTTGGAGGACAAATACTGTGCTGAGCGCTAAAGTCCAGACCAGCAGGCGGTCGGCACCTAGCAGGTAGCATTCCCACCATGAGCTGGCTTTCTGCAGCCAGCGCGGGCGAAGAAGCGTCAATAGCGCCAGGACAGCCAGCACTGTAATGCACACCAGGGTAATCGCCAGCAGCAGCGCCCGCCCAGGCGAGTATCCAAACAGCCAGGCGTTGCGCTCCATAGACGGCTGGCGCAATAACCAGATCAATAGCACCACGCCCTCCAGGGCACTCAGCGCCAGAGTGACGCGGTAAATCATATGCTTCATGCCAGGCCGCCTGGAGCGCGATCCCGGCCAGCGGAACGCGCCAACTCAAGTCCCCCAATCTCTCAGATACAGGAAATCATAGCCGACCGTCCGATTGCTGAGTTTGGCGATCGGCGGCGGCACCCGCTTGAATTGGTTGCGGCGGATGCGCTCGACCACGTTATCCACAAACTCGCGGGCAAAGCCGGCCTCCACGCATTCATCCGGCGTGTAACGTTGATCTACCAGCAGGAAGAGCAACTGATCCACTTCTGCATAAGTGAACCCCAATTCGCCCTCATCGGTCTGTCCCTTCCACAAATCCGCTGTGGGAGGTTTGCTCAAGATCACTTCCGGCACGCCGACGGCGCGAGCCAGCTGGCGCACCTGGGTTTTATACAGGTCGCCCAGAGGATTGAGGGCGCATGCAGAATCGCCGTAGAGCGTTGTATAGCCAAGCAGGATTTCGGTTTTGTTACCCGTGCCAACCACTAACCCTTTGAATGCCTCGGATTGGTCGTAGAGGATGATCATGCGCGCCCGCGCCATGACGTTGCCGCGGCGAATCCGGTCTGCCTCAGGGAAGCGTTGAAACAACGGTTCAACCATTTCGGTCACCGGAATCGTCACCGAGCCAACCCCCAGGGTATCAATGACCAGTTGCGCGTGCTCCATGGATTCCTGGGAGGAAGTTTTGTATGGCATCAACACCGCCAGCACATTTTCCGCGCCCAGCGCCTCGGCCGCCAGATAGCAGGATAAAGCCGAGTCAACGCCGCCAGAAAGCCCGACCACCGCGCGAGTGAACCCGGCGCGGGTAATCTCGCTGCGGATAAAGCCGGTCAAAATCCTGCGTGCCAGGTCAGTTTGGACTTCGAGGTTGATCATACTAGACCGCCGTTTTTCTCATCGAGTGGGGTAACCTGGTGCGCGTTCAACGCACGCCGCGGTTGGGTTCATCCAGGATACGTCGCAGCTCGCGCATCATCAGGGCGGTACGCTCATCGCGCAGCAGGGGCAATCTGGCGCGGGTGCGGTGCAACTGGTTGAGATCGATTTCTGTAAGGACAAGAGCTTCTTGGTGATAAGGCGCCTGTACCAGTAGCTCGCCGTTTGGGTCGAATACGGTCGAGCCACCCCAAAAGTTCAACCCATCCTCATAGCCGACGCGATTGCTGTGCGCCACGAAGGCGGTGAACAGGCTGGCATAGGCTCGGTTGATGTGCTCGACCCATCGCGCCGACTCGAGTTGCGGCTCATCGCGTAAGCCACGGCCCGGAGAAGCCGATGCAAACAGGAACAAATCGGCGCCATCCAGCCAGAGCAGGTAGGGCGGCGAAGCATGCCAGAAATCTTCGCAGATCAACATACCTGCCCGGCCAAAGCGCGTGTCGAACGCTCGCACCGTATCGCCCCAGGCGAAGAAGCGCCCTTCGTCGAATAATCCATACGTGGGCAGATACACTTTGTGATGCACATGCACCACCTGGCCGCGCGATAAATACGCCGCCGCAATGAAAAAGCGGTGGCGCCGATCCTCCTCGACGAAGCCAACCATTATATCGAGAGCGCGGCTGGCTTCCAATAATTGCCTGAAACAGTCATCCTGATCGTTGGGTTGGTGGGCAACAACGGGTGTCAGATCTTGTAAAACATATCCGGTCAGCGAGAGTTCCGGAAAAATAATCAGGTCAGCGCCGGATGCCTGGGCTTCTTTGATCAATGAGAGATGCTTTTCCAGGTTGGCGTCCACATTTCCCAGCCTGGTGCTGATTTGGGCAAGGGCGATCGAGATACGCATGGCTGGCTATCCGTCTTGGAGGAGATTTGGTAATCCAATGATACCATCAAGCGCCATTTGCGCAGAAATCCAACAAAAAGGTATAATGATTTTATCAGGACGACAGCGGATTTTCTCATGTCATCGATTGGCCAGGTGATCTGGCGGGAACAAGCTGATGGACGCACTCCAAACCTTCCTTCTGAACCCGAATATCGTTTACCTCACCCTCGTCGTGGGGTTTCTACTCGCAATCATGGCGCTGCTCTCGCCGGGAACTGCGGTGCTGGAAGTTCTGGCCCTTTTCGCCTTGATCTTCGCCGGATACGGTATATACAACCTGTCGATTAACATCTGGGCGCTGGTGGTCTTGCTCTTCGGCGTTGTCCCATTCCTACTGGCGGTGCGCAAGTATCGTCGGTCTATCTACCTGCTGCTCTCGATCCTCTCCCTGGTGTTGGGATCAACCTTTCTATTTCGTGGAAACATCTGGTGGCAACCGGCGGTCAATCCTTTCCTGGCAATCGCCGTCTCGATGCTGGCAGGTGGATACGTGTGGGTCATCACCACCAAGGCGCTGGAAGTTGCCGCCAAGCCCCCCGCCCACGACCTGGCTGCTTTGATTGGCATGGTTGGCGAGGCTAAAACTACTATTCACCAGGAGGGAACGGTTCAGGTTGCTGGAGAACTCTGGAGTGCTCATAGCGATCAACTGATTCGCAAGGGGGCGCGGGTGCAGGTGCTGCGGGTAGATGGGTTTAGCCTGCATGTCGAGGCTATCAATCACCACGAGTAATCCATAATCTGCCAAAACCGAGGCGTTAAACCACATTCGTCTTACTCACCAGAAACAGGAGATTAAAAATATGGATGCATTCTTTGGAACTACACTTTGCCTGGTTGGAGTGGTTGTGCTCCTGGCGCTCATTTTCCTGGCCAGCGCCATTCGCATCGTGCCTGAATACCGCCGCCTGGTTGTCTTTCGTCTCGGGCGATGCGTTGGCGCCCGAGGCCCGGGTGTGGTGCTGCTCATTCCGATCGTCGACCGAGCCACCATGGTTGACTTGCGCGAGCAGGTGCGCGAAATTCCTCACCAAACCTCGATTACCAAGGATAACGCCGCCATCTCGGTAGACTTTATCTGGTACTACAAAGTGCTGAATGCCACCGAGAGCGTCTTGCAAGTGGGAAATTTCGAGGCTGCCGCGCAGGGTATGGCAACCACGACCCTGCGCGCCGTGATCGGTGGAATCCCGTTGGATGATGTGCTCTCCGAGCGCGAACGCATCAACAGTTTGTTGCGCACGCGCCTGGATGAGGTCACCGAGCGCTGGGGGGTGAAGGTCACCAACGTCGAAATCCGCGAAATCATCCCGCCGCGCGAAATTCAGGATGCAATGAACCGGCAGATGTCGGCGGAACGCAACCGGCGCGCTGTGGTGACCGAATCCACCGGCCAGCGTGAGGCCGCTATCAACGTGGCTGAGGGCGAGAAGCAGGCCGCCATCTTGCGCGCCGAGGGCGACAAGCAATCAGCCATCCTGCGCGCCGAGGGCGAGCGCGAGGCGCTATTGCTGCGGGCTGAGGGCTTTGCCAATGCGCTGGATCGCATCTATAGCGTGGCCAAGGGCATCGACCAGAAGACGCTGACGCTCCAGTATTTCGAGACCCTCAAGTCGATTGGCGCTGGTGCCTCGACCAAGTTTATCTTCCCCATGGAGTTTACCAGCCTGCTGAAAACCTTCACCAAAGGCCAGGCGGAGGAATAAGGTCGCCGATCAAGCCCTGAACGTCCATGGAGCCGTTGCCCATTCCACTTGCTGCTCAGCCGCCGCTGATACAGCCGGCAAGCTGGCGTGATCTGAACGCGCTGCGTCACCTGGAGCGGGAGTGCTTTCCGAAAGACGCCTGGCCGCTGATTGACCTGGTGGGCGTATTGAGCCTGCCGAACATCGTGCGGCTGAAGGCAGTGGATGACGGTATGATGGTGGGGTTCATTGCTGCCGACTTACGCCCAATGCAAGACCTCGCCTGGATAGCCACGGTTGGCGTGCTGCCACAATACCGCCGGCGCGGCATCGCCACCGCGCTGTTGAGAGCCTGCGAGGCATGCCTGAAAGTATCTACCGTGCGCCTGAACGTGCGTGTTTCCAACAAAGAAGCCATCCAGCTCTACCTCGGCCTGGGGTATGAACAGGTGGGAGTTTGGCCGACCTATTACCAGGATGGCGAGAATGCCCTGGTATTCGAGAAACGGCTGCTGAGAGAGACGCGACAAGATGGGCTATAATTCCCCTGGATGACCACCGTCAAATTATCGCCGCCAGTCTTCATCGCTCGCCCGGCTGCGCTCGAAGAACTTGTTCGGACGCTGCTGGGCGAGGCCATCCTGGCGGTGGACACCGAATCGAACAGCCTGTACGCTTACCAGGAACAGGTATGTCTGATCCAGTTTTCCACACCCCAGGTGGATTACCTGGTAGACCCCCTGGCGCTTGATGATCTGAGCCCGCTATCTGCCATATTCAGCAATCCACGGATCGAGAAGGTCTTCCACGCCGCCGAATATGACCTGATCTGCCTGAAACGCGACTTTGGCTTCGAATTTGCCAATATTTTCGATACCATGGTGGCCAGCCGCATCTTAGGGCGCGAGGAATGCGGGTTGGGCGCCATCCTGCAGACCGAATTCAAGATAGAGCTGAACAAACGCTACCAGCGCGCCAATTGGGGAAAGCGACCGCTGCCAGCTGACCTGCTGGCTTACGCCCAGTTGGATACGCATTTCCTCCTCCCTCTACGCCAGCGGCTGTGGGCAGAGCTGTCCGAGAAAGGGTTGCTGCCGCTGGCGCTGGAAGATTTTCGGCGCATGAGCCGCGCTATCGCTCGCAATCATAGCCAGACGATCAACGACTGTTGGCGGATTAACGGCGCTTTTGACCTGCCGCCGCAGAACGCCGCAGTGCTCTCTGAGTTGTGCCGCTACCGGGATCAGATAGCACGCCGACTTAACCGCCCGCTCTTTAAGGTGATCGCCGACCGCACACTGCTCGGTATTGCTACAAGTTGCCCAACCAGCCTGGAACAACTGGAGCGCATACCGGGGATGAGCCGCTTGCAGATCGAGCGCCATGGCCGGGCGTTGCTGGCAGCGGTGCGACGCGGGTTGAGGGCAGATCCGCCGTCTCTGCCGCGGCGACAGCGCCCGGACGAGCAGTTCATTATCCGGCTGGATGAGCTGCGCGCCTGGCGCAAAGGGGTTGCAGCGCAGATGGGCGTGGGTTCAGACGTTGTTTTGCCGCGCGATCTACTATTTGCGCTGGCAGAGCGCAATCCCAGGGACGCCGAGGAACTGGCGCAGGTGCTTCAGGACGTTCCCTGGCGTCTGGAGCGCTTTGGGGCGCAAATCCTGGCTGTGTTGCGCCGTTGCGGCTGAAGGATTCCGGGTCGTTCTCGTGATTGGTAAAATCAATGAAGATCAGCTTTCTCGGCGCAGCCCGTACGGTAACCGGTTCACAGCATCTGCTGAGTATCAACGGAGCGCGCCTGCTGCTGGAATGTGGTCTGTACCAGGGGCGTCGTCAGGAATCTTTTGAGCGCAATCGCTCTTTCCCCTTCCAACCAACATCTCTGGATGCGGTCATCCTCTCCCATGCGCATATTGACCACAGCGGCAATCTGCCAAACCTGGTGAAGAGCGGTTATCGCGGCCCGATTTATGCCACCGCGGCGACAGCCCATCTGGCGAACATCATGCTGATGGATTCGGGGCACGTTCAGGAGATGGATGCCGCCTACGTGAACCGCAAGCGCCTGCGCCAGGGAGAACCGCCGGTGGAGCCGATATACACCCTCGAAGACGCAGCGCAGGTTGCCCAGTATTTCAGGGTTTGCGATTACGAGGAGCGATTCGAGCCCATCCCAGGTGTGACAGCGCGGTTGGTGGAGGCGGGGCACATCTTAGGCTCGGCGGCGGTAGTCTTGGACGTTCAGGAGAATGGACGGCAATTCCGCCTGTGGTTCTCTGGCGATATCGGGCGGCGTGACCTGCCGCTGGTGCGAGACCCCGAACTGCCAGATGGGGTGGATTATCTGCTGATGGAGTGCACTTACGGCGATAAACCCCATCAGAATCCGCAAGCAGCCTACGAAGAGCTGCGCCAGGTTGTCAGTAAAACCCTGCGACGGGGCGGCAAGGTGATTATTCCGGCATTCGCCGTCGGCCGCACCCAGGAGCTGGTTTATGATTTTCAAAAGATGATCACTGCCGGAGAGATTCCACGCATCCCAATCATCGTGGACAGCCCGCTGGCAATCAACGCCTCGGAGGTGTTTCGGGCGCATCCGGAATGTTTCGACGAGGAAACGCGCGAGTTCATCCGCGCCAATCGCCATCACGACGCCATGGGATTTGGACTGGTAACCTACACGCGCTCGGTGGAGGAATCCAAAGCATTGAACCACCGCGATGAGCCGATGGTAATCATCTCAGCCTCGGGCATGGCGGAGACGGGGCGCATCTTGCACCACCTGAAGAACAATATCGAGGAGCCGCGCAACACGATTTTGATCGTTTCCTGGCAGGCGCCGCACACACTGGGGCGTCGCCTGGCAGATCGGGAAAAACAGGTGCGCATCTTTGGGGAGATGTACACAGTGCAGGCGGAGGTTTCCACAATCGGCGGGCTCTCCGCGCACGCCGGACAGAGCTTCTTGTTGGAATACGCCCAGGCGGTGAAGGGACGGGTGAGACAAATCTTCCTGGTGCACGGGGAAAAGCAAGCCGCGCAGTGCCTGATGGAAAAGCTGGCGGAGGTGGGCATGGAGCAAGTGTACTATCCAGAGCCAGGCGCAAGCGTGGAGATGTAGAGAAAGCAGGGAGGCGTTCAGCGCCTGATGAGCTCCAGGCGGATGATCTCGACCGTTGCAGTGGAAGGTAAAGCTCCGCTCCACCCTTCCAGGTTGAAATCCAGGCGGTTCAACTCCTTCTTGAGTGTGTCCTGCGCAACAGGGAAAGAGGCCAACCCAGGCTGACAGGCAGAAAAGGGGATAACGCCCAGCGGCTCGCCGTTCCAGGAGATCCGCAGCGCAGCAGCCAGCGGCACTCCACCCGGGCAACTGGGCTGCGCTTCAACGAGCAAGCGGTAATCCTTGCGCCGTTCCAAAGCGATCATCAAAGTTGCCGCTTCTCCCTGCATCCAGCGCCCCTTTTCCCCGACATTGCCCCAGCCATTGGTGAAATAACGCGCCAGAAGAGGCTCGCCGAGGGGGAAGACGCCGCCGCGCGCCACCGGGTTTTTCATCGCCAGGCTGTGAGGAATCATCGAAGTGCCGGTGACGGGGTACTTAGCGCCGTTATCTTCGACAAAAGGTTCGACATACAGGTAGTACGGGAACCAGGATTTCTCCGCCTGATCGATCACCACCCAATCGAAGCGTTGCTGCGATATTGCCCGGTTGAACATATCCTGCACCTGCCGCTTGCGCTGGAAGGCTGGCGTGCCGCGCCGCAGGCGGGCGGCGTACACGTCGCCTAGCGGAACGCTGTGCATAAAGCTGGTCTTCCCCGCCTGGTAGTTGACAAAACCATGATGGTAAACCAGCACATCGCCAGATAGACGGCTGACGCGGTGGATGATCGCCTGGGCAGCCTGCCGCTCCCTGGCAGAAGGGATTTGGCTGATGGGGTTATAGGAGAGCAGGGCAAACTGGTAGAGCAACAAGCCCAAGAAGCCAATGTTAAGCCAGGCGAATCGGTGGCTGTTCAGCCGTGAGATCTCCGCCAGGCTCAGGCTTGCCAGCAGGGCGAGAGCCAGGCAGGCGGGCATGCGGTCGTTATCCCAGGTGTAAACCTTCAGGTAAATGCTCCAACTGGAGGCGAACAAGCCGGCTGCCAGAGCCAGCAGAAGCCAGGAACGCTCAGGCCATTCCCGTCGTGAGAGGTGCGTCTGGCGCAGGGTCTGGACGAGAAAGGGAGCGGCGATCAAGAAAGCTGGCCAGGTTTGGGGAAGAAAGCCTCGCCAGAAAAGCCACCAATCCGCCAGCCGGGGGTGATGGGCGACGGTGGTGAAGGTATAGAAGGTGAACCATCCCTGGCTAAAGCGGTCTAAGCCATAAAACAACAGCGATCCCCCGCCAAAAACCAGCAGCCACTTCAGCGAGGTCTTCCCTTTCGTGATGAGCAGCGAAGACGGCGCCAGGACGAGCAACGCCGGCAGAGCAAGCTGCTTGGTGTAGTAAGCCAGCACGTACAGCCCGGCGCTGAGAATCCAGGCCAATGGACGGGACGAGCGCAACCCAACCCAGAAAGCCAGCAAGAACAGGAACAGAAAGAGCGAATCCACCTTAGCCAGGTCCATCCAGGCGCCACTGAAGCGATAGCAGGCGGCGTAGAGGCCGGCGGCGAGCAAGCCGGCTGGTCGGTTGCCAGTTTCATCCTTGACGATCGAATAGAGCAGCAGACAACAGCCCAAAGCAGAGAGAAGCGAAAGCAAGCGCGGGGCAAAAAATCCGATCCCCAGCAATTTCATCAGGCCGGCGGAAAGCAGGAAGTAGAAAGGGGTATAGGATAGGGGGAGGAAATTGATATGGGGAGGACGGTAGGGAAAGTGGCCTTCGAGCATCCAGAGCGTCTGGCGCAGGTTGGCGCCCTCGATCCACTCCAGCTCATAGGGGTAACCCAGGCGGAGGGCAGCGACGACCAGCAAAATCAGCAGATAAGCGGACGCCGCAAGCAAAGCGAGCCGCCGGAGCAAGGCGACCGCGTTGGGCAGTATGGAGGCAACAGACAGGCGGCGGGAGGGACGAGTCAACAGGGAGATACCCCGGGCGTGGATGCAGGACCATCGCCCGCCTGGGGATTATACCAGGGCAAGGGATGGGTAGTAGATTGCGTCGTTCTTTGCTATAATTCGCTCGTCCGTATCGGACTGGCTTAGATGGGAGAGGTGCCGGAGTGGTTGAACGGGGCGGTCTCGAAAACCGTTGTGGGACTTGTGCCCACCGTGGGTTCGAATCCCACCCTCTCCGCTGAGCGTATAACTTTTAGAGCATCTTCGCCGGCAGCAACGCTTGGTGAACGAATGTCAAAGTGCTAAAGGTATACGCTGGAGATCGCTCAGTTCGCGCTGGGCGATCTCGCTTTTAAAGTGCATACCTTTCATTGTACGTACTCCTGGACGCTTGTCAAGACATTGTGGGACATCGGGAAGGCGATTTTGACTTCCATCCCTTCCTGTCCCAAATCTTCCTTTATGTCGCAAGCATCCTCATCTGCCTCTTGATAGACGATCCAGAAGCGTCGTTGCTCATCCACACGCAGGTTGTTCAACAGCTGAAAGAGCACATCAAAATCGGGGCGAGCTTTTATCCAAATGACGCGCTTGGCGGCAACATCGACACCAACCTCCTGGATCATCATGCGCGCCAGATCCTTGCGTTCTTCCTTGGTCGCCCATTCCCAACTCTCTCGTAGATTGAGCAGGGTCCTGGCAGCTCGTTCGATGGCTGGCTCCGGTAGCCTGCTGAGCAAGTCCAGCTTCTCTTTCAAGGCGCTGACCTTCTGCCAGTATTGATACTCTTCGCCTTCGTACAGACCGCGTTCGTAGTTCTCACGCATCAACCGGATGGTGTTGCGGATATCTTTACGCTCAGTCTCCGGATCAGGACCTTCGCGTTGTTGCTGGCATAAACGGCGAACCGAGTCTTCCCAATTGACAGGCAACCTGAGTGATTGCACCAGTTCACCTACCTGGGTGTCAATCGACTCCGCCCGTACACATTGGCTGATGTCCGAACAGTCTCGATAGCCGCGCAGGTGGGAATCCTCCCGGTAATAAGTCGGACCGCGTTTAGGAGTCTGTATCCTCAGTCGCCTCCCGCAGCGAGCACATACGACTAACCCTTGTAACAGGTTGATGCGAACGGTCTTTTGCAAGGTATCCACTTGCACGCGACGGCTGGCGCGTACAGCCTGACATCTCTGCCATAGTTCCTTGGATACTATTGCCTCATGTTGTCCATCGGCAACCTTGGGAGGCGTAGAGCGGAAACTGACACCTTTTGGGCGCACGCTCATGCCGCGGTAACGGATCTTCCCAGCATAGTATGCATTACAGAGCATATCCCTTACAGTATCCTTACCAAAAGGATGGTCCCGGTTCGTACGATAGCCCTGTGCGTTAAGCCATTCGGTGATCTGCATATCGGAATATTTTCCCGTGGCGTATAGCTCGAACATTTCTACCACGACTGGGGCTTTTTCCGGATCTAGAACACCCACCTTCCGCTTGCCTTGCAACACGCTGATATACCCCCAGGGAACAGTGCCATTGTGATAACCCTGCAGCGAACGCTCCAGCTTGCCCTTGTTGGTCTCTTTGGACAAATTATCGCTATAGAATTCGCCCAAGGAGCTAACCAGGTGAAACAAGAGCTTGCCCTCAGGTGTGCCCAGATCGAAGGGTTGCTGGACAGCCTTGAAGATGATATCCAGTTCCTGCAGCTCATGAACGATTTCCAGCGACCATTCCAGACGACGCGCCAGGCGATCGACTTTATGGACGTACAAAACCTTGAATTCACCACGGCGTGCTGCTTCACGCATGGCATTGATCCCTGGACGATATTTCTTGCGGTAAGCCGATTGGGCTGGATCCGCAAATACTTT
>FWPU01011305.1_pt1 | contig 12591 bp, 11 predicted proteins | sample 2228361 | NCBI WGS metagenome assembly FWPU01 (sample SAMEA103939777, study PRJEB20133) | metagenome | reverse complement strand
CCACCAGGTGGAGGCGTACACCGATCCGGCGCGCGCCCTGGAGCGGCTCGGCCGCGACGCCTTCGACATCGTGTTCACGGACCTGGGCATGCCCGGCATCACGGGCTGGGACGTCGCGCGCGCGGTGAAGGCCCGCCGCCCGGAAGTGCCGGTGGTGCTCATCACGGGGTACGGCGTCGAGATCAGCGTGGAGGAGAGCCGCCGGCACCGGGTGGACGAGGTGCTGGTCAAGCCCATCGAGATGGACGCCCTGCAGCGGGCGCTGGCCCGGGTGACCCCGGCGCCGGCCTGAAGGTTTTGACGGTTCTGACGGTTTCGCGCTGCCTGGCGCCGGGCGGCCGCAAGGCGCTTGACTGGATGATGTGAACGCCTTACAAGAGGGCACCCTGCAGGTCGGGGCAGGGCAGGGCCGCGGTTCGCAGCCGCCGGCTCCAGGGAGCCCCTCATGGATGGCGATCGCGTTCACAGGATCCAGCAGACGATCGACCGCCAGCTGGATCGCCGGCAGAGCAACAAGGTCCTCCACAATCACCCCTCGCCGGTGTTCTGGCTCGAGCGGCCGGCCTCGGTCGACGACATCATGGCCGCGCGCCGCCGGGCGGCCGCCGACATTCCCAAGCGCCTGAACGTCTACGTCGGCACGCCGTACTGCCTGCCCACCGATCCGGACCGGTGCGGCTTCTGCCTCTTCCCGAGCGAGATCTACCGCGGCCGCGACCAGCTCGAGCAGTACCTGGACTACCTGCGCCGGGAGGTGGCGCTGTGGCGGGAATGGGCGGACGGCGAGACGGTGGCCAACGTCTACTTCGGGGGCGGCACCGCCAACCTGTACCGGCCCGAGCAGTACGCGGTCGTTCTCGGTCTCGTCCGGGATCTCTTCGGCGGCCTGGACCCCGGCGTGGAGATCACCCTGGAGGGCCTGCCCCAGCTGTTCACGGCCGAGAAGCTCGACGCGGCCAGGGCCGCCGGCTTCAACCGGATCAGCATGGGCGTGCAGCAGCTCGACGACGAGCTGATCCGGCTGAGCGGCCGCAAGCAGAGCGCGGCCCACGTCTTCCGGGTCCTCGACTGGTGCCGCGAGCGCGGGCTGCCGTGCAGCGTGGACCTCATCTTCGGCTGGCCCCGCCAGACGGTCGCCCACATGCTGGCCGATCTCGAGCGCATCGCGGGCGCCGGCGTGCCGCACATCACGCACTACGAGCTCAACGTGGCCGGCCGCACCCACTTCTCGCGCCACCGCCGGGCCGAGCTGCCCAGCCCGCGCCAGAACCTGGAGATGTACCGGATCGCCCGCGATTTCCTGCTCGCCCGCGGCTACCGCCAGGTGACGGCCTACGACTGGGAGAAGGTCGACACGGCCGTCGATCCCTCCTACCGCTACGAGGCGGAGGGACGCCAGGGCTTCGGGCTCGACGAGCGCGGCCGGCTGGTCGGGCACGACGCCTGGGGGCTGGGCTACGCCGGGATCTCCTTCTTCCTGGGGACGCCGCCGCAGCCGGGCTGGGCGCTGATGAACGCGGTCCGGGTGGACGAGTACTTCCGCCTGCTCGACACCGGCCGGCTGCCGGTCGAGCGCGGCTTTCACTACGCGCCGGTGGACCTGCGGCTGACCGTCCTGTTCCAGATGCTCCACGGCATGCAGGCCGACCGCCGCGTCTACGCCATGCTGTTCGGCCTCGACCTGGTGGAGGAGCACGCCGAGCTCTGGCAGGCGCTCGGGGAGCGGGGCTGGATCGAGATCACCACCCACGCGCTGCGGCTCGTCGGCGACGGGGTCTTCTACACGCCGCTGGTGCAGGGGCTGCTGGCCCAGGACCGCATGGAGGAGCTGCGCCGGTCCCGGAGCCTCGCGCCCGCGGAGCTGGAGGCGGCGTCCTGAGATTGCCCCGCCGCGGCCCGCCGCGCCCCCGCGAGCGCGGCGACGCCGGGCCGGCCGCCGTCACCACCGAGGTCCGGCGGTACCGCGCGGTGGCCCGGGACGGCGCCGTGCTGTCCCTCATCCGGGTGGCGGGCGCGTCCCGGCACACGCCCGTGCTCCTCACCCACGGGACCTTCTCGAACGGCCAGGTCTGCACGCGGCTGGCCGCCTACCTGGCCGAGCACGGGTACGACGGCTGGGTCCTGGAGCTGCGCGGCCACGGGGAGAGCCAGCCGGGGCGCGGCCGGGTGAACTTCGAGACGTGGGCGGCGCTCGATGTGCCGGCGGCGCTGGAGGCCGTCCAGCGGTGGACCCGGCGGCCGGAGCTGTTCCTGATCGGCCACAGCGGAGGCGGCCTGGTGTTCCTGATGCACCTCGCCCGCCACCCCGAGGCCCAGGCCCCGGTCAAGGGGCTGGTGACGCTGGCCAGCCAGGCGACCGATGCGGCCACGACGGCCCGGGGCTGGGCCAACATGGTGGTGTTCGGCCTCCTCAACAACCTCCTCGGGCACACTCCGGGCCGGCTGCTGGGGCTGGGCCCCGAGGACGAGCCGCGCTCGGTGCTCAACCAGTGGCTGGGCTGGAACTGGCGCCGCCGGTGGGTGGGCCGTGACGGCCTGGACTACCTGGCCGCCCTGGGGCACGTGCGCGTGCCGGTGCTGGCCCTGGCCGGGGCGGGCGATCACGTCATCAGCCCGGTGCGCGGATGCCGGCGCATCCACGGCGCCCTGGGCAGCCAGGACAAGCGCCTGGTGGTGTGCGCGCGCGCGGCGGGCTTCGCCGAGGACTACGGCCACGCCCGCATCATCGCCAGCCGGGGCGCGCGGCAGGAAGTCTGGCCGCGCATCCTGGCCTGGCTGCGCGAGCACGACTCCTAGCGGCGCCCGTCCGTCAGGTCCTCGGCCAGCGCCGCGCGCTGGGCCGGGGTGAGCACGGTCTCGGCCTCGAGCCCCGGCAGGTCCACCCCCACCGCGACCGGCACCCGTTCCCCCACCGGGAACTTCAGGTACTGCACCGACGACAGGCGCCCCTCGCCCCGCTGCGCCTCGTCGAAGATGGCGCGGACGCGGCGGCCGTCCTCCAGGCGCACGTAGACGTGCTCGGGCAGCCGGAACCACTCGCGCAGCCGGACCGGCCGGAGGGCCGGGTCGTCGATCTCGATCAGCAGCGCGCAGGCCAGCTCGCCGTCGGCGCCCAGCAGGGCGTTGTAGGTGTCCAGCTCGTGCCGGATGTCCTCCTCCCGCACCAGGCGCTCGGCCCGCACCAGCTCCTGGATCTGGTAGCGCATGGTGTCCGTGTTCTCGAAGAGGAAGGTCAGGTGCTCGCCCACGTGGATGCGCCGGGGGGCCTTGACGGCGAAGATGGTCTCCCGGACGGCCGGACGCAGGCGCTCGTAGGTCTGGAGGTCGACGATCTCGGAGCGCTCGACGGGTCTCATGCGGACGCCTCCCGCGGCCCGATCCGCCGGGGGAAGCCGTCGTCCCGGTAGGCCCGGGCCAGGATGGACAGGGGATGGAGCGGGCGCACGCCGGCGTGCTGGGCGAACTGCAGCGCGGCCAGCGGACAGTCGGTGGCCCACACGGCGGCGCCGGCCTCCCGCATGCCGGCGAACGCCCGGGCCCCGATGCGTTGCGAGGCCTCGAACCCGGCGACGGTCATCGCGTAGGTGCCGTCGTGCCCGCAGCACTCGGTCACCGTCGCGAGCCGGACGCCCGGGATCTTGCGGAGCAGGTCCCGGCCCTTGAAGCCGATGCCCTGCGCCCGCAGGTGGCAGGGCGCGTGGTATGCGACCGGACCGCCGGGGGCGGACCGGAACTCGGTGCTGAAGCGCGGCTGCTCCCGGATGGACCAGAGGAACTCGCTGACGTCCATGACGGCGGCGGCCACGCGGGCGGCGGCCGCGCGGTCGGCCGGCGCCGCCAGCCCCGGATACTCCCGCCGGAGCATCATCGAGCAGGTGGGGTTGATCGCCAGCACCCGGGCTCCCCGGGCCGCGAACGGCTCCAGCCGGGCGAGGTTGTGCCGGGCCGCCGCCTGCACGGCCGGCAGGTCGCCCTTCTCCCAGGCCGGCATCCCGCAGCAGCGCAGGCCCGCCGTGCAGCGGACGTCCACGCCGTTGCGCTCCAGGACGTCGAGCGCGTCCCGGCCCAGCTGGGGGTCGTTGTGCTCGACGTAGCAGGTCTGGAACAGCACCGCCTCGCCGCCCGGGGCACGCCTCGAACGACTCGCCGGCGAACTCGGGCAGCAGCTTGTCGCGGTGCACGCCGAGCGTCTTCTCCAGCAGCCAGCGCGGCAGCGCGCACCGGTTGGCGGCGTTGGCCAGGCCCCGGCTGGCCCGGGCCAGGCGGCCGGCCCGGTCCGGATCGGCCAGCACCCGGTCGCGCAGCGGCACGCCGCGGGCGCGGGCCCGGACCGCGCGATAGCGGTGGACGAGACGGGGGAAGTCGAGCTGGAAGGGATGGCCGTCCCGCACCGTGTAGGGGCAGTTCACCTCGCACAGCTTGCACTGGAAGCAGGTGTCGAGGATCGCGGCCGTCTCGGCCTCGCCGATGCGCCGCACGTCGCCCTCGTGCCGGCCGTCGATGGCGGCGAAGAGCGACGGGAAGGTGTCGCAGTACTTGAAGCACAGCCGGCAGCCGTGGCAGATCTCGAAGGTCCGCGTCAGCTCGCCGGCGAGCCCCCGGCCGTCCCAGTACACGGGGTCGGCGGGGTCGTAGGACAGCCCCGCGGTCGGCTGGTACGAGATGTTGGGCGCGTCGCTCATCGTTTCCTCCCGATCGCCCGGAGCGGGGAGGGAACGCACCCCGGGACCCGCGAGCGGTCGCCGGGTCGCGGGGGGCGTCCTCCTCTCCGCGCCACCCTAGGCGATCGACTTGAGCATCTGCTGGAAGCGGCCGGCGTGGGCCTTCTCGGCCTTGGCCAGGGTCTCGAACCAGTCGGCGATCTCCGGGAAGCCTTCCTGGCGGGCGGTCCTGGCCATGCCGGGGTACATGTCGGTGTACTCGTGGGTCTCGCCGGCGATGGCGGCCTTCAGGTTGGCCTCGGTGCTGCCGATGGGCAGGTCGGTGGCCGGATCGCCCACCGCCTTGAGGTAGTCCAGGTGGCCGTGGGCATGGCCGGTCTCGCCCTCGGCCGTCTCCCGGAAGTTGCCGGCCACCTCCGGGTAGCCCTCCACGTCGGCGATCTTGGCGAAGTAGAGATAGCGGCGGTTGGCCTGGGACTCGCCGGCGAAGGCGTACTTGAGGTTCTCGTGCGTCCGCGTGCCCTTGAGGTTCGGCATGCTGACCTCCTGCTCGGGGGTGTCCCCCGGTGATTTAGAGACGGTCTGATATTAGAACGATTCTAATATTGGATCAAGCCCCCGATTGGCGGCGCGGCCGGCCTCCGGTACAATGGGCGCCATGACGTCCCTGGTGGAGCGGCTGCGGACGCGGGCGGGCTGGCGGCTCACGGCCCAGCGGCGGGTGATCGCCCAGGCGTTCGAGGGCGAGCACGTGCACCTGACGGCCGAGGAGGTGCTGGCGCGGGCCCGCCGGCGGATGCCCGAGATCAGCCTGGCCACCGTCTACAACACGCTCAACGAGCTGGTCGAGCTGGGCGAGCTGCGGCCGGTGCACACCGGCCGGGGCCGGCCGCGCTACGACCCCAATTCCACCGACCGCCACGACCACCTCGTCTGTCTGGGCTGCGGCGCCATCCACGACGTGCACGGCCGGGGCCGGGTGGAGCTGCCGCGCGCCCAGCGGTTCGGCCACCGGCTGGTCGCGCAGGAGACGATCTTCCGGGGCTACTGCCCGGGCTGCCAGGCGCCCTGAGCGCGGCCCCCGCCGCGCCGCATTGCGTCCCCCGGAGCCGCCGTGCTAGCGTCCCCCGCGTCATGTCCCGACGCCACGCCGGCCCGCCATGATCCTCGCCGGCCTGCGCGTCCTGGACCTCTCCCGCGTGGTGGCCGGGCCGTACTGCGGGCTGCTGCTGGCCGATCTGGGCGCCGACGTCGTGAAGGTCGAGCGGCCCGGGCGCGGCGACGACCTGCGCCACTGGGGCGGGAGCGGGATGAGCCCCGTCTTCGCCGCCCTCAACCGCAACAAGCGCTCGGTGGCCCTCGACCTCGGGCACCCCGAGGGCGCGCGCCTGGCCCTCGCGCTGGCCTCGCGCGCCGACGTGGTCATCGAGAACTTCCTGCCCGGCGTGGCCGACCGGCTGGGCCTGGGCTACGCCGCCGTGCGGGCCGCCAATCCCGGCGTCGTCTACGCCTCGATCACCGGCTTCGGGCAGACGGGCCCCTACGCGCGCCGTCCCGGCTACAACTCGATCGCCCAGGGCATGAGCGGCCTGATGGCGCTCACCGGGATGCCGGGGCATCCGCCCACCAAGGTCGGCGGCTCGGTGGCCGACGTGGCGGCGGCGCTGCTGGCGTTCGGCGCCATCAACGCGGCGCTCCTGCACCGCGCGCGCGGCGGCGAGGGCCAGCACCTGGACATCAGCCTGCTGGCGGCGACCATCGGGCTCCTGCCGGATCCGGTGGCGCTCTTCTTCGCGGCCGGGGGCCGCCGCCCCGCCCGGGAGGGCAACCGCAACCCGAACCTGTCTCCGGCCGAGGCGTTCCGCACCCGGGACGGGCTGATCAACATCGTCCTGATGAACCCCGACCAGTGGGGCCGCTTCTGCGCGGTCCTGGGCGACCCGGCGCTGGCCACCGACCCCCGGTTCGCGACCAACGAGGCCCGCCTGGCGCACCGGGACGAGTTCCGCGCCCGGGTCGAGCAGGTGCTGGCCGAGGCGCCGACGGCCGAGTGGGTGGAGCGGTTCGAGAAGGCCGCCATCGCCTGCGGGCCGATCTACGAGTTCGACGAGGTCTGGCAGGACCCGCAGGTGCAGCACCTGGGGCTGGCCGTCGAGATGGACCAGCCGGGCTGCGGCCGCGTCACCATGCTGGGCCTGCCCCTGCGCGGCACGGGCTTCGCGTGGCGCCTGCGCCGCCCGGCCCCGGCGCTGGGCGAGCACACGGCGGAGGTCCTGGCCGAGGTGGGCGTGACCGAGGCCGAGCTGCGCCGGCTGGCGGCCGAGGGCGCCGTCGCCCTCGGCCGGCCCGGAGGGTGATCGGCGGCGTCCGGCCGTGGGCGGCGGTGTTAGGATGCGGACAGTGCCCGGTGACAACGTGATCCTGATCGGCTTCATGGGCGCCGGCAAGTCGGCCTGCGGTCGCCTGCTCGCGCGCCGGCTGGGCCGCTGCTTCGTGGAGACGGGCGACATGATCACGGCCCGCGAGGGCCGGTCCATCCCCGAGATCTTCCGCGAGCAGGGCGAGGAGCGCTTCCGCCAGCTGGAGGGCGAGACGCTCGAGCTGCTGCGGCTCAAGTCCGGAGACGTCATCGCCACCGGCGGGGGCCTGCCCTGCCGGCCCGGCCGGATGGAGGCGCTGCGCGCGCTGGGGACCGTGGTGTGGCTCAGGGGCTCGCTGCCGGAGCTGCTGGCGCGGGCGGCGCGGGCCGGCGGCCGGCCGATGCTCGCCGGCCGGACCGCCGAGGAGGTCGAGGCGCTCTACCGGCAGCGGGAGCCCTACTACCGCCAGGCCCATCTCGTCCTGGACACGACGAACCTGGGCGTGGACGCCGTCGTCAGCCGGCTCCTGGCGCTGCTGAAGGCGCGGGATGCCGCACGCGTTTAGCGCCCGCCTGGCCGCCGCGCCGCTCCTCTGCGACGGCGCCATGGGCACCATGCTCTACGCCCGCGGCGTGCCGCTCGACGCCTGCTTCGACGTGCTCAACCTCAACGACCCGAAGGTCGTCCAGGGCGTGCACGCCGAGTATGTCCTGGCCGGGGTCGACTGCCTGGAGACCAACACGTTCGGCGCCAACCGGTTCAAGCTGGCCGTCCACGGGCTGGCCGACCGCGTGCGGGAGATCAACCGCCGCGGCGCCATGCTGGCCCGCGACGTGCGGGAGAGCATGGGGCGCGACGTCCTGGTGCTGGGCTCCATGGGGCCCCTGGGCAAGTACCTGGCGCCCCTGGGCACGGTGGGGGCCGAGGAGGCGCGGGCGGCCTTCCGGGAGCAGGCCGAGGCGCTCCTGGAGGGCGGGGTGGACGCCTTCATCGTGGAGACGTTCGCCGACCTGACGGAGATCGCGCTGGCCATCGAGGCCATCCGCGCGGTCACCGACCTGCCCATCGTGGCCCAGATGGCCTTCACCGACGACGGCGTCACCTTCACCGGCCGCTCGCCGGCCGAGGTGGCGCACGCGCTGCGCGACCTGGGCGTGGCCGCGCTCGGCGCCAACTGCTCGGTCGGCTCCAGCACGCTCTACGAGGTGCTGCGCCTCATGCTGCCGGAAAGCGGCGGCGTGCCGGTCGCCATCCAGCCCAACGCCGGCCTGCCGCAGCGCGTCGGCGAGCGGCTGATGTACCTGTCCTCGCCGGCCTACATGGCCGACTACGCCGGCCGCATGGTGGAGGCGGGCGCGCGCCTGATCGGCGGCTGCTGCGGGACCACGCCGCAGCACATCGCGGCCATGCGGCGGGTCCTGGACCGCCGGGCGCCCGGGGCGCGGGCCGAGGCCGCGCCGCTCCGGGTCGCGGTCGTCGAGCCGCTGGAGCCCCCGGGACTGCGGGCGGCCGTGGCGCCGACGCTCCTGGCGCGCAAGCTGGAGCGCGGCGACTTCGTCGTCACCGTGGAGCTGGACCCGCCGCGGGGCCACACGGTCGAGAAGCTCGTCCAGGGGGCCAAGCTCCTCAGGGAGCGCGGGGTCGAGATCGTGGACATCAACGACGGTTCCCTGGGCCGCGTGCGGATGGCGGTGCTGCCCACGGCCCTCCTGGTGCGCGAGGCGACCGGCCTCGACGTCAACATGCACTTCACCTGCCGGGACCGGAACCTGATGGGGATCCAGGCCGACCTGCTGGGGGCGCACGCCCTCGGCATCCGGAACATCCTGGCCATGACCGGCGACCCGCCGCGGGCGGGCGACTACGTCAACGCCACCGCCGTCTTCGACGTGGACGCCATCGGGCTGCTGGAGATCCTGCGCCGGATGAACGAGGGACAGGACGCCACCGGCAGCTCGATCGGCGAGCCGACGGCGTTCTGCATGGGCGCGGCCGTCGACCCGTGCCCGCGCGACCTGTCGCGCGAGATCGACCGCCTGCACCGCAAGACGGAGGCCGGGGCGCGGTGGCTGCAGACCCAGCCGGTCTACGACCTGGAGGCGCTGGAGCGGTTCCTGGCCGCGGCGGGGGGCTGCCCGGTGCCCATCATCGTCGGCGTGCTGCCGCTGCACAGCTCGCGGCACGCCGAGTTCCTGCACAACGAGGTGCCGGGCATCACGATCCCCGACGCGGTGCGCGCCCGCCTGCGTCAGGCCGGCGACCACGCCCTCCGGGTGGGGATCGAGATGGCCCAGCGGCTGGTGGCCGACATCCGCGGCCGCTACGCCGGCGTCTACCTGATGCCCTCGTTCGGCCGCTTCGAGGTGGTGGCGGAGGTGCTCGATGCCCTCCGGTGAGGCCGCGACGCTCGCCCGGCTGACCGCCCGCGAGGCCCAGCGCCGCCTCCGCGAGGGCACGCTGGCCGCGGAGGCGCTGCTCGACGCCTGCCTGGCCCGCATCCGGGCCCTGGACGGCGAGCTGCGGGCGTGGGTCCACGTGGACGAGGCCGGCGCCCGGGCGGCTGCCCGGGAGTGCGATGCCGGGGCGCGGGCGGGGCGGCTGCGCGGCCCCCTGCACGGCGTGCCGGTCGGGGTGAAGGACATCTTCGACGTCGCGGGCCTGCCGACCACGGGCGGGGCCCGTCCCTGGGCGCACACCCGGCCCACGCAGGACGCCGCCGCCGTCGCGCGGCTGCGGGCGGCCGGCGCCGTCATCCTGGGCAAGACGGCCACCACGGAGTTCGCGTACCGCGACCCGGCCCCGACCCGCAACCCGTGGAATCCGGAGCACACGCCCGGAGGCTCGTCGTCGGGCTCGGCGGCCGCGGTGGGCGCCCGGATGGTCCCGCTGGCGCTCGGCTCCCAGACGGTGGGCTCGGTGCTGCGGCCCGCCGCCTACTGCGGCGTCGTGGGCGTCAAGCCCACGCACGGGCTGATCCCGGTCGAGGGGGTGATCCCGCTCGCGTGGTCCCTCGACCACGTCGGCGTCTTCGCGCGCTCGGTGGCGGATGCGGCGCTGGTCCTGGGTGTGCTCGCGGGCCGCACCTGCGACGCGGCCCCGGGCCGGCCCCCGCGGCTGGCCGTGGCGCCCGAGCTGGTGGCGCGGGCCGAGCCGGCCCTGGCCGAGCACCTCCGGCAGGTGGCGAGCCGGCTGCGCGAGGCCGGCGCCACGGTGGTGGAGGTGAGCCTGCCCGGCTCCTTCAAGGACCTGCACGCCGCCGGCCTGGCCGTGCTGGAGGCCGAGGCCGCCGCCTATCACGGCGACCGGTTCGCCAAGCACGCGGACGAGTACGGCAAGGAGATCCGGGCGCTCGTCGAGCGCGGCCTCGAGCAGAGCGCGGTGGCCTACGTTCGCGCCAACCGCGCCCGCCTGCGCTTCCGCGACGAGGTGATGCCGCTGCTGGCCGCGCACGACGCGCTGCTGTCGCCGACGGCGCCGGGCCCGGCGCCGGCCGGCCGGGGCAGCACGGGCGACGCCTCCCTGTGCGCGCCCTGGAGCTACAGCGGGGTGCCCTCGGTGAGCCTGCCGAGCGGCCTGGGGCCGGGCGGGCTGCCGTGGGCGATCCAGCTGACCGCGGCCGCCGGCGGCGAGGCGGCGCTGCTCGGCGTCGCCGCCTGGTGCGAGAACGTCCTGCGCTTCACGGCGGCACCCCCCAACTAGTGCTCGACCTCAAGATCGAGGGCGGCCTGGTCGTGGACGGCACCGGCACCGCCGGCGGCCGGGCCGACGTCGGCGTGCGCGACGAGACGATCGTGGCGGTCGGCGATCTCTCCCGCCAGGCCGCCGGCCGGACGGTGCACGCCGCCGGCAAGGTCGTCGCGCCCGGCTTCATCGACATGCACTCGCACTCCGACTGGGTGCTGTGGGCCAACCGGCGGGCCGAGGCGAAGATCCGGCAGGGCGTGACCACCGAGGTGGTCGGCAACTGCGGCTTCTCGCCGGCGCCGGCCTCGGCCGAGCACCTGGACGCCCTCCGCGGCTTCGCCCTCACGCTGCCGGCCGGCCTCGACTTCCGCTGGCGCTCGGTCGGCGAGTACCTCGACGCGCTGGAAGCCGGAGGGCTGGCCGTCAACGTGGTCCAGCTGGTGGGGCACGGCGCCCTCCGCGTGGCGGCCATGGGCTTCGCCCGCCGGGGGCCCACGGCGGCCGAGCTGACCCGCATGCAGCGGCTCCTGGCCGACGCCATCGAGGCCGGCGCCTGGGGGCTGTCCACGGGGCTGATCTACGCGCCCGGCTCCTACGCGACGACGGCCGAGATCGTGGCCCTGGCCCGCATCGCGGCCCGGCGCCAGCAGACCTTCTACGCCAGCCACATCCGCGGCGAGGGCAGCACGCTGCTCCCGGCCGTGGCCGAGGCCATCGCCATCGGGCGCCAGGCCCAGCTGCCCGTGCAGGTGAGCCACGTCAAGGCGGCCGGCCGCCCCAACTGGGGCCGGATCGCCGCGGCCCTGGGCCAGCTCGACGCCGCCGTGGCCGAGGGGCTGGACGTGACAGCCGACGTCTACCCCTACACGGCCTCCTCCACCACGCTCAGGACGCTGCTGCCGGACTGGGCGCTGGAGGGCGGCGTGGCGGCGATGACCGAGCGGCTGCGGGACCCCGCGACGCGCGCGCAGATCCGCAAGGAGCTGGAGGCGCCGGCGACCGGACAGAGCCTGCTCGACCGCGTGGGATGGGAGAACGTCGTCATCGCCTCCTGTCCGTCGCGGCGCGAGGCGGAGGGCCGGAGCCTGGCCCGGCTGGGAGAGGCCTGGGGGCTGGATCCGCTGGACGCGGCCTTCGAGCTGCTGCTGAGCGACGGCAGCCGCGCCCGGATGATCCTCTTCCAGCTCGACGAGCGCGACGTCCGCCAGGCGCTGGCGCACCCGCGCGTGATGATCGGCTCCGACGGCTCGGCCCTGGCCCCGTACGGCGAGCTGGGCGAGGGCAGGCCTCACCCCCGCAGCTACGGGACCTTCGCGCGGGTCCTCGGCCACTACACGCGCGAGCAGCGCGTCCTCACCCTGGCCCAGGCCGTGCACAAGATGACGGGCCTGCCCGCCCGCCGGCTGGGCCTGGCCGACCGGGGCGTCATCCGCGTCGGGGCGCGGGCCGACCTGGTGGTCTTCGATCCGCGCCGGGTCAGCGACCTGGCGACGTACGAGGCGCCCCACCGGTACCCCGAGGGCATCGAGCACGTGGTGGTCAACGGCCGCCTCGTGATCCGCGACGGCGAGCACACCGGCAGCTTGCCGGGACGGGTGCTGCGGCTGCCGTGACGGCCATGGCCGCCGCGCTCGAGGCGCTGGCCCGGCTCACCGCCTCCACGGCGCCGCTGGAAGCCGTCCTGGACGCCCTCGCCGCTCACCTGGAGCGGCTGGTGGACTTCGACGGCCTGTCGCTGGCGCTGCTCGACGCCGCCGGCACCCGGGCCGCGCTGCTCGACCCGCCCGGCCGGCCGGGGCTCGGCGCCGGCCGGCAGGCCCCGGTCGCCGTGGCCGGCACGCTCCTGGGCCGGACGGTCGAGGACGGCCAGCCCCGGCGCGTGGACG
>FWPU01011304.1_pt1 | contig 12592 bp, 6 predicted proteins | sample 2228361 | NCBI WGS metagenome assembly FWPU01 (sample SAMEA103939777, study PRJEB20133) | metagenome | reverse complement strand
GGCGCGTGAGCGCCAAGCGGGGGTGAGGTAAAGTTAAGTGTTCGAGATGCGCTCAATGGCTGTCCGCCCTTGAACCTGCGTAGGAGAAGGGGCCGAGTGGTGAGGGGAAAAAAGTGCATAACACCCTCTAGGGGCCGGGCGCATTCCCGCCTTAGCGCAGTGGCCTTGAACCGCAGACTCGCCGAGAGCGCGGAGGGCAAAGGTACAACGAAGCTCCTGGACTGTGTTCTGTATGCTCTGCGCCCTCTGCGGTGAAACTCTCCCCGTCAGCGCAGGGACTTACTCCCTGGCGAGCAAGTCGGTCTCGCGGAACTGCATCTCATATAGCCGCGCGTACAGCCCATCGCGGGCCATCAGCTCGCTGTGCGAACCCAGTTCGGCGATCTGTCCGCGTTCCAGCACGGCGATGCGGTGCGCGATGCGGATGGTGCTCAGCCGGTGCGCGATGATCACCGTCGTGCGGCCCTGCATCAGCCGTTCGAGCGCTTCCTGTACCAGGTGTTCGCTCTCGTTGTCCAGGCTGGAGGTTGCTTCGTCGAGCAGCAGGATGCGCGGGTCCCTGAGAATGGCGCGGGCAATGGCCACCCGCTGACGTTGACCGCCGCTCAGACGCACGCCTCGTTCACCGACCAGGGTATCGTAGCCGTCGGGCAGGGCGCAGATGAAGTCATGGGCGTTGGCGGCCTGCGCGGCGGCGATGATCTCCTCTTCGCTGGCGTCGAGCCGCCCATAGAGAATATTCTCGCGGATGCTCCCACTGAACAGCAGCGTTTCCTGCGGCACGATCGCCATCTGTGCGCGCAGGCTGGCCTGCGTGACGCGCCGCACGTCATGCCCGTCAACGAGCACCGCGCCAGCCGTCACGTCGTAGAAGCGCGGGATCAGGTTGAAGAGGGTGCTCTTGCCCGCGCCGCTCGGCCCCACCAACGCCACGATCTCGCCCGGCGCAATGTCCAGGCAGATATCGCGCAGCACGGGCTGACGGTCGTCGTAGGTGAAGGAGACGTGCTCGAAGGTGATGCGCCCCTCGACGCGCTCCAGGGCGATGGCATCCGGCGCGTCCTGGATGTCGGGCGGTGTGTCGAGCAACTCGAAGACGCGCTCGGTCGCGCCCAACGTTTCCTGGTATTGGGCGGCCATGGCTGCCAGTTCGGCGAACATCTGTCCCACCACCCCGGCATAGACCAGGAAGGCCACCAGTTCGCCGCTGCTCAGCCGACCGGCCACCACTTCGCGCCCGCCATACCACAGAATCAGCGCCACAGTGATCAGGAAGAGAAAGTCCACCAGCGGGTTGAGCAGCGCATGAACGCGCGCCTGTCGCATGGCCGCCGCCAGTACTCGTTGCAGCGCCACGCTGTAGCGCCGCAGCTCGTGGTCTTCGCGCCCGAAGCTCTTGACACTGCGCATGTTCTGGAAGGTTTCGGCGGCGATGGCGGCGCTCTCGGCCATCTCGTCCTGCACGCGCCGACCGCCCCGCCGCGCCAACCGGCTGATTGCCAGCGCGATCAGTACGATCGCTGGTGTGCTGACGACGATGAACAGCGTCAGCCGCCAGTTGAGGGCCACCATGACGGCGATCCCGCCACCGATGGTCAGCACGTGCCGCATCAGCCGCACCAGGTCGGTAGTGAGCATACGGCGGATGGTAGCGACATCCGCCGTCAGGCGGCTGACCAAGTTGCCGCTGCGTTGCATGGCGAAGAAGCGCAGCGAGAGCGTCTGCAGGTGCGCGTACAGTTGCCGCCGCAGGTCGTTGACCACCTGCTCGCCCGCGTAGTTGGTGAAATAGTTGCCCACCATCGAGGCGACCGCGATCAGCCCGAACAGCCCTACCATCAACAGAATGTGCTGGTTGAGGCGATTCAGATCACCCGTCTGCAGTGCCGAGTCAATGATGCGCTGAATGACCGTCGGCAGCGCCAGAAAGACGCCCGACGCCACCATGCGCGCCAGCAAAGCCAGCGCCAGCAGCCCGGTGTAGGGACGCACGTAGACCAGCAGCCGCCGCCACTGAGCGCGGACGACCGGCGGGCGAATGGCGCGTTCCGCCGTGTTGGGCGAGTCAGGAGTCATGAGTCAGGAGCCGTGAGTCGGCAGGGCGCTGCCCCGTGCGTCCGGTAGTCCAGACTTCCGAAGTCTCGGCAGACTTCGGAAGTCCGGTTAGAACATGCTCTACGCCCAGTGTGCCGCGCTTCTACTGGTAGCGCAAGATGTCGGAGACGGTTTTGCGGGCGGCGGCCAGCGACGGCCACAGGCTGGCGATGGTCACCACGACCAGCATGCCGGCCAGGCCGATCACCACCGTGTGCGGAGGGAAGCCAATCCCGAAGGTCTCGAAGGGCAGAGCAGCGATCAGTCCCCGGCTGATCAGGTAGCCCAGCGGAATGCCAAAGGCCCAGGCCACCACGCCCACCGTGATCCCCTCGACCAGGAATTGCAGCGCGACTGTCCCCGACGTAGCTCCCACCGAGCGCATCACGCCGATCTCTTTCTGGCGCTCGTAGACGCTCATCGAGAGGCTGGTCAGCAGACCAATCGCGCCCACGGCGGCGATCAGCGCTGCGGCCAGATACAGGATGATGTTGAAGACCAGGATGAAGCGCGTGATCGTCTCCTGGAATTCCACCCAGTTGGTGTAGTTGGCGGTGATGCCGTTGGCCAGCAGCACGTCGTTGATCTCCTCGATCACCGCGTCCACCTGCGCCACCGACGGGTCGCCCGCCAGAATCACGCTGATCGAGTTCGGGAACACCTCACCGCGAAAATCGCGCCCTTCCAGCGCGGCCAGGTCTTGCCAGAACATGCCGATCACGTCGCGCGGGTGTTCGGGATTGTCGTCGAGTTGAGCGGGCAGCTCGAAGATGCCCGCTACGGTGTACTGGCCGCTGCGCTCGCCGATGGAGAGCGTCAGCACGTCGCCGACGGCGTAGCCGCCCGCCTGCGCCAGTTCTTCGCTGATGATGATTTCGTTCTGCCCTGGCACGTAGAGTCGCCCGTCTACCAGGCTCAGCAGGCGGCTCATCTCGTCGTCAGGGGTAGTAGTCATGCCCAGGATGCCCGTCTGTCCGTCGAATGAGCCGGCATAGCCCTGCACCGTCACGAAGGTCGTGCCCATGGCGTAAGAGTGTGGCGTGGGGGCATCCAGCACCAACCCGCCCAGGCGAGCCAGTGTCTGCCACTCCATCCACACGGTATCAAAGGGGTAGCTGGCCACGCCAATGATGGGGAATTCCGCGCGGTTGCCCCCTGCGATGATCACAATCGAGTCGCTCACTCCCTTACCCAGCAGATCAGCGATGCGCGAGGAGACAATCACACCCTCGGCCTGCGGGTCTTGTGTCCAGTCGGTGCCCTCCTTCAGCGTGAAGGAGAACAATTCCGGATTGCTGGTATCCAGCCCAAAGGCGAAGATGCCCGGCGGCCCGGCGTTGATGGGGGGCGGATTGTACCCCTCGATCTCGATGGCCAGGCTCGCGCCGGGGTTGATGGCCCGGATGGGCGGCAGCCCCTTATCGGCCAGGCGCGCCTGGAAGGCTTCTGCCTGCACCAGGTCGCGGATGACCTCGAAGCGCTGCCCTTCGTTCGGATCAATGGCAAGCTGACTCCCAAATGCGCTGAAGACATCTTCGATGACCGTGCCCAGCGACGAAAACACGGCAAAGATGCCCATGAACGCGCCTACGGCGACCGTCAGCGTCGTGCCGGTAAGAGCCAGCCGGAATTTCTTCTGGTTGACGTTGTTGACCGCCTGCCGCAGCGTGATCGGCATGGGGATACGCGCGATCAGCCGCGCCAGCCAGCCCCGACCGTAGGCGGACTCGATGCCCAGGTCGGTCATGGCTTCGAGAATAGTGACGCGCGTGCCGTTGTAGACGGGAATGACCGCCGCCAGCAGCGGCACAGCCAGCCCCACGATGATGCCCACAACGATGCCGCGCGGCGACACGGCGAATTCCTCGATGATGGTGTTGCTCTGCGCGGCCAGGCCCTGCGCAGCGAAGTAGCCGCCAGGGATGCCCAGCAACACGCCGGGGATGACGCCGATGATCCCGTAGCTGAGCGCGATGCCCGCGTAGATCAGGAAATTGTCCAGCCGCGAAGCGCCCAGCGACTTCATCACGCCGATCTGCCGGCGCTGCTCGACCACGGTGGCGTTGATCACGTTCACCACCAGGAAGCCAGAGACTACCAGCGCCACCATGGCCAGGATGACCAGGATGCGGTTGGTGGTGCGCGTGCTCTCGATCAACGAGTTGGTTGCCGGGTCTTCCAGCACAGTGAAGGCGGGCACATAGGGTGTGCGCTGCGCAATGGCCGCCTGGAAGTTGATCGATTCCGCTTCGGCAGTGGGAAAGTCAATGAAGCGGACGTAGACATGACTGAAACCGGTGAAACCGGCGATCACTTTGGCGTCGTCATAGGCGGCGAAGGCCAGCGTCTCGACATCGGCCAGCCCCGGCCCCGTCTGCTCGCCATAGGGCTGGAAGAGCAGACCAGAAACGGTGTAGGTGGCAGTGACGACGCCCTCACCGCGGCTGGCGCTGAGCAGGCGCACCTCGATCGAGTCGCCCACCTGCAACCCCCAACGCTCGGCCATGCGCCGTTCCAGGGCGATCTGATTTTGTCCGGCGACAGGGAACTCGCCCTCCACCAGGCGCGGCGGCTCCAGCGTCACCTGTTCGAGAGGCCGCCAGTACGCGGCCAGCGTGCCCTCGCGGAAACGCTCTTCGCCGGGCAAGCGCCACAGCAGAGGGTAGACGGCGCGCCCTTCGACGACGGTCGCGCCGGGAACAGCGCTCAGTTCGGCCAGGGCCGCCTCGTTGTCCACGTTCGCACCGGCGCTCACTGTCAACACCACGCGGATCATGGCCAGCCGATCCTGTTGAATGTCTTTTTCCAGTTGGCCGATCAGGATATCGCCGGTGGAAAACAGCGTGACCACGCCGAACACGCCGATGAAGATGCTGGCCGACACCAGCAGCGTGCGGACTTTGCGCGACCAGATGTCGCGGAACACTTTGCGCGTGCGCGTGCGAAACATACGTTCCCCTTTTTACCTCTCGGTCAGTCACTCTTATAGCCGGTGACGATAAATCCCTGCAGATTGTAGTAAAGCCCACGCGCCAACGGCAGCTTTTCTTGGGGAATTCTAATGTGCCCAGCAAGACGGCGCGGGCGACCGCCTGGCGATTTCTCCCCGCCTGTCTGCGGCAAAATCGCGCTGCCCCCAGCGGTGCTAGAAATGAGTCATCAACTCCCAGAACCACCAGATGAATAGTGTCGCCAGGATCAGGTAAACGGCGGAGACCTCGACCAGCGCAACGATCCACGTCTGACGATCCTTACGCGACTGCCGCAGGAAGAACACGCCCAGATAGCCGGCGGGCAACGATAGCAACACCAGCGGCAGAGCGGCCACCTTCAGGGCGCGTTGTGTCTGGTAGAACGCCGGGCTGACCTCTTCCAGGCGACCGAAGTTCTCGTACAGGCGTAGCAGACGTTCCAGGGGATTCAAACTGTCGGCGCGGGAGAGCGAGCGATCCACTTTGACGTAAGCCCCGTAGGGCCCCAGCACCCAGTAGCCGCCGTCGTGGGCGGGCAGCACGCTGGTCATCGAACCGTTCTGCTCGGTCAGCACGGTGTTGCGCGTGAGCGTCGGGCCTTTGCGCGCGCCGCTCAGGTCGGCCAGGAAGACGCCCTCGGTGGACGAGCGCAGCGTCACCCATTCGTCCACCTGCCAGCCGCGCAACGGGAAGCGCAGGCCGGGTATCCAACGCAATCCACCATTTTCAATCTGGTAGTCGGAGTAGTAGAAACTGGCATCTATCTGCGGGGCGACGACGCGCTCCCACGTCCCGCCGTGCAGCACGAACGGCGCAGCCCGCAGCGACCAGTTGACCACATTGCCAGGCGACCGATCGAACAGCGCGCCCAGCGCCGCCAGGCGACCCTCTTCCAGCGTGTACTGCGCCGGATCGAGGTCGCTCAGCGCGATCTCGTCCACTGGCTCGACCGCGCCCGCCTCGTCGAAGATCAGCACCTGCACCCGCGCGGTCGCCGGATCGTTCACCTCGACCGAAGCCTGCGCCAGGACGAAGCGCCATTGTTCTGAGGTACGATGCGCCAGTTGCAGAGCGCAGAGTCTCTCTTCATCTGTGCAGGACGTTGGCAGCGCCACTGTTCGCGTTCCTGTCCAGATGCCGGACTCGTTGGTGAAGATATGCACAGCTTCGTCTGTCCTCCACGCGGCCATCTCCGGCACCTCTCCCGCCCAGGCCAGGCCGAAGAGTTGTGTTGGGGCATCGGCGGGCAGACCTAGCGGCACCACGCCTCCCGCCTGCCGGATCAGGTAAACCCCGGAAAGATCGGGCGCGCCCCACGCCACGACCAGGTCTCCGTTGGGCGCTTCGGCCAGGGCCAGCACCTGCGATGTAGCGGACTCCGGCAGCGGCCACAGCATCTCTGCCCGGCCTTCGTCCAGGTTGAAGCGCACCAGTCCCCAGGGGGCTTCTGTCCCTGGCGCGGCTTCCTCGTAGGCACAGAAGCGCCAGACCGAATCGGCCTCGACGAAGGACGGGCCGGCGCATTCCTGGCGAAAGGGCGCGCGCTCGCCGTCCGCTGTGACGAACTCCACGAAGCGCACCGGCGACGGGCTGACTGCTAGCGCCGTGAAGAAGCGCAGCCAGGCGATCCCGCAGATGACAAACGCCGCCACAATGATCAGGAGGGTGAGAGCACGCCGTCGCGTATGAAAAAGAACCTGGAACATGGCCATTACCCACTGCTTTCTACTGAACTACCTTATTGAGAAGCCTAACACAATGCAGCACGGCACGGCTACTTTTGGGAGAGACTGTGTGGCTAAGGTGTTTGTTAAGCCGCTCAACTGCAAAAAACTTTGCTCTGATAGAGCTGAAGAGGCCGTTGCAGGAGACACTGACCCTCATAAAATAAACAGGGTTTTTGAGATGTTCCTCCTCTGCGCCCTCGGTGTCTCGGCGGTTCACGATTTCTGCCCCAAAACGCGAATACGCCCCGCGCGCCTCTCCTGCAATTGCGTTCCACGCAGATTCGCCCTATACTGAATTCTGTGAGAGCGTCAACGGAAATTGGTGCAACACTCTTTGCTGTGGTTTGTGATCAACGCCATTTTATGGTATGAGTATTATCACTGGTGAGGCGAAACGCTGGCTCTATATGATAATGGGCAGTGTCGCATCACCCGGAATGGGCCGAAAGACTCATGACGTGTCGTAGAGTGCCATTTGCCGAAAAGGCCCCTTGCTGGCTTTTTGCCGCTGGGCTGTTCACTTTGCTGGCAGCGCTGGTGCTCTTGTTGCGCGTCTCCCCCTGGCACGGAGTCACAGCAGAACGCAACGACCTGTACACGCAGGTGCTGGGTGTGGTGCGGCAGTGGGGAAGCTGTCCTACCTGTCACACGGTCACCGGCGATACCCCCGTTCTGGAGCAGACAGCCCTCACGCTCATACACCGGCCTGTCGAATGGCCCGCCGCACCGTCTCAGCGGGGGCACACTCCCCCTGCCGTTGCCCTCAACACTCAGGTGATGGACGTGGGTCAGCGCCTGCTCGACCTGTTGCCAGCGGGCGATCCGCAGGTGGAACGCGCCGCCGAAGAATTCCTGGCTGTGATGCAAACGCTGGACGACGGCCCTGATGCGGCGCTTCAGACGAGCGCGTTGCAGCGACTGATGCAGCTTGAAGGGGTGTTGCGCGACCTGCAGGCGGCATCCGCCGCGACGACTTTCTGGGGCACGTCGTCTCCGGCGCAGCCCGATCACCTGGCGCTGGTGGCGCTGTTCAGCAGCCCCGCGCCGCCGATGGCCTTGCTCGTTGCCAGCGTGTTGATCCTGACCGCAATGTGCCTGCTGGCTGGAAAACCTGGCCTGGAGATCGCGTCTGTCCCGTCGCTGGTGGCACAGGCGATCTCGCGTCGTGGCCCGCCGGCCTCGGCGTTTGGTCGCATTTCTGGATTCGGCACCCAAAGAAGATTGCCGCTCCTGGGCGTGCAATCTTCTTTTTGTGCGTAGTGTTGGATGGGTGATCTGGAGGTGAACGGAACCCTACCATGAGCACAGCTCAAATAGAAAGGAGCATTGTATGTCGCGAAAAGTGTTGTTGATCGCAGGAGTGCTGTTGCTGGCGGCAGCGTTCGCCGTCTGGCAACACGACGCACCGGGGCGGGTGCAGGCCCAGGGCGGAGAAGGGGAGTGCAAGGGCGAGCCGTGCCCGGCGTGGATCGTCGAGGCCTGGGCTGGCTCTGGGCACGCCGACTCCACTGCCGAAGCCTTCCGTCACTGGGACAATGAAGACCCCCAGGAAATCCCGGTCGCCTGTGCCAAATGTCACAGCGAGACCGGCTATGTGGACTTCCTGGGCGACGACGGTTCTGCGCCCGGCGTGGTAGACGCAGCGGCCCCCATCGGCACGGTGGTGAGCTGCACAGCCTGTCACAGCCCCAGCGCTGCCAGCAAGACCAGTGTCGTCTTCCCCTCTGGCGTAGAGATCACCGGTCTCGATGCCTCGGCCCGCTGCATGGAATGCCACCAGGGTCGCGAGTCGAAGGTTAGCGTGGACGAAGCCATCGCAGCTTCCGGCCTCGGCCCGGATGATCCCAGCCCAGACCTCGGCTTCCGCAACATTCACTACTTCGCCGCGGCGTCCAGCCTGTATGGGTCGGAAGTGCACGGCAGCTACGAGTACGACGGACAGCGTTACCAGACCAAGTTCGAGCATGTGCCGGGCTATGATAGCTGCATTGGTTGCCACAACCCGCACACGCTGGAACTGAAGGTCAACGAGTGCTCGGTCTGCCACACCAACGTCGCCAGCGCCGAAGACCTGAAGGCGATCCGCATGCCTGGGTCTATGGTGGACTACGACGGGGACGGCAGCGTTGACGAGAGCCTCTTCGACGAACTCGAAGGTATGCAGGAATTGCTCTATCAGGCCATCCAGGCCTACGCTGCAGAAGTGGCGGGCACACCCATCGTCTACGAGGGCCACACCTATCCGTACTTCTTCATTGATACCAACGCCAACGGCACGGTAGACGAGGGCGAGGCAGCCTTCCCCAATCGCTACAACGCCTTCACGCCGCGTCTGCTGCGCGCTGCCTACAACTTCCAGGCCTACGAGAAAGACCCTGGTGCATTTGCCCACAACGGCAAGTATCACGCCCAGGTGCTCTACGACTCGATCGCCTCGCTGAACGAAGCGCTGTCGCAGCCGGTGAGCCTGGCGCAGGCGCACCGCAACCCACCCGGTCACTTCGACGGCACGGCTGAAGCGTTCCGTCACTGGGATGAAGACGGTGAAGTGCCCGGCACCTGCACCAAGTGCCACACCTCCGAGGGGCTGCCCTTCTATCTCGACCAGGGCGTGACCATCGCCTTCCCGCCGTCCACCGCGCTGGCCTGCTCGACTTGCCACACCAACTTCCAGGACTTCGCGCTCTATCAGTCCGACGAAGTGACGTTCCCCAACGGGGCCAAGCTCAGCTTCGGCGAAGGTGTGGACTCGAATCTGTGCCTGAACTGCCACCAGGGGCGTGAGTCCACGGTGTCGGTCAATCAGCACATCGCCAACGCCGGTGTGGGCGATGACGAAGTGTCCGACAAGATTCGCTTCCGCAACGTGCACTACTTCGCCGCCGGGGCCACGCTCTTCGGCCACGAGGCGCAGGGCGTGTACGAGTACGAAGGCAAGGAATATGTCGGGCGCTTTGCGCACGTGCCGGGCTTCGACACCTGCCAGAACTGCCACAACGTCCATCAGTTGACGGTGCAGGTGCAGGCATGCACGGCCTGTCACGGGGAGTTCGAAGAACCAGAGGCCATCCGCATGATGACCGGCGATCTCGACGGTGACGGTGCGCAGGAAGGCGTCGCGGGCGAACTGCAGACCATGCACGAAGCGTTGCTGGCCGCGATCCAGGCGTATGCCGCCAACACAGCGGGCACGCCCATCGCCTACAACCCGGCGCGCTATCCGTACTGGTTCGTGGACGCCAACGGCAACGGTGTCGCCGATCCGGACGAGGGCGACGGCTATGCGTCCTGGACGCCGCGCCTGCTGCGCGCTGCCTACAACTACCAGTACGCGGCCAAGGACCCCGGCGCGTTTGCGCACAACGCCAAGTACGTGGCGCAGGTGCTCTACGACAGCCTGCAGGACATCGGCGGTGACGCGGCTGTCGCGGGCATGACCCGACCTTAAGTGGGAAAGTTCGTGATATACTGTGGCTGGGGCAGGTGCGAGCCTGCCTCAGCCCCTGCTCCCGCAGGTCGCCGCCGCGCCTGCGGGTTGTGTCTCAGGGGGTAACGGCGTCTGTCCGCTGGTCGAATGCATCGTAGCACAGGCAGGCGCAGGAGCGAGCAATCATGATCGGTCGTCTTCGCCGTTTTTTGTTTCCGACGGGCAATCCTTCCAAGATACGCCGTTATGGGCCGTGGATGATGGTAATGGCCGTGCCGGTGTTTCTGCTGCTGGCCATCCCGCCCGCCTGGGAATACAGCAATACCGCTGGCTTCTGCGGCACCACCTGCCACACCATGCCGCCCGAATACAACACCTACCTGGTCTCGCCGCACGCGCGCGTCCCCTGTGTGGATTGTCACATCGGGCGCGACTGGATCGCCAAACAGGCGATCCGCAAGTCCGAACACGTGACGCTGATCTACAAGACAATCACCGGCGACTATGAATATCCGATTCGGGTCAGCAGTATGCGCCCGGCCCGCGAGACCTGCGAGCGCTGTCATTATCCGCAGAAGTTCTCCGACGACAGCCTGCGCATCCTCTACCGTTACGACAATAGCGAGGACAACCGGCCCTACCAGATTTATTTGCTGATGCATACCGGCGGCGGCAGTCAACGCGAAGGGTTGGGGCGCGGCATTCACTGGCATATCGAAAACAAGATCGAGTACATCACTACCGATCCCGAACATCAGGATATTCCCTGGGTGCGCGTCCAGTACGCCGACGGCAGCACGGACGAGTATGTGTCGCTGGAGGCCACCATTGATACGTCTAATCTCGATCAGTACACCCTGCACGAGATGGACTGCATCACCTGCCACAACCGCATCTCGCACCTCATCCCTCCGCCGGACACTCTGGTAGATACGGCGCTCTTCCGGGGCGACCTGCCAGCGGATATTCCCTACATCCGCGCGCGGGCCGTAGAAGTGCTCTCGCTCACCGAAGAAGAGGCCGTGCAGAAAGCCCTGGACGAATTGCGCTCGTTCTACCAGACCGAATATGCGGACTTCTACGCCCAAAACCAGGAAAAGGTCGAAAGCGCCATCGCGTTGATCGGGCAAATCTATGAGGACAACGCTTATCCTGAACAGGAACTGAACTGGCAGACGCATCCCAATAACATCGGTCACCGCGATTCGCCGGGCTGTTTCCGCTGTCACGACGGCAAGCACTTCAACACCGAGGGCGAAGCCATCCGCCTGGAGTGCAACCTGTGTCACTCTATTCCGCAGATCGTGCGTCCAGGTGTGATCGAGCCGCTCATGCCGCTGACGACGGGTCTGGAGCCAGCCTCGCACCTGGACACGACCTGGATCGCGCGGCACCATGTGGCGCTCGACGAAACCTGTTCCAACTGCCACACCACGGAAAACGCCGGCGGCACCACCGATACCAGCTTCTGTTCCAACAGCGGATGCCATGGCATTGATTGGCGCTACGCCGGGTTCAACGCTCCGGCTCTGGCGGCAGCGCTGGGGCTGGATCAGGGGCCAGAGACGCCGCCGATCAGCGTTGAAGTGCCCGAAGGCGAGTCCATCACCTATCAGCAGTTGCAACCGGTGCTCGAAGCGGCCTGCTCGCAATGTCATGGCGCTGCGCCGATCAAGGGGCTGCGGGTGACGGACTACGATAGCCTGCTGGCGGGCAGCGAAGACGGGCCAGTGATCGTGCCAGGGTCGCCGGAGGAGAGCAAGATCATCGCTGTGCTGGAGGCCGGTCATTTCGCCAGGCTGAGCGACGAGCAGATGGCGTTGCTGCGCCAGTGGATCGCTGCGGGCGCGCCTGCTGGAACCGAAGCCGCCCCAGCCGAAGAGGCCGCACCGACCGAGACATCCGCCGCTCCCGCCGAGCCAATCAGCTACGAGCAGATCGGGCCGGTGCTGACCGAAACCTGCGGGGCCTGTCACGGCGACGCCAAGGCAAAGGGCCTGCGCGTGACCGACTACGCCAGTCTGATGGAAGGGAGCGACTCCGGGCCGGTGATCGTGCCGGGGTCGCCGGACGAGAGCAAGATCATCACCGTGCTGGAAGGTGGGCACTTTGCCAGGCTGAGCGACGAGCAGATGGCGTTGCTGCGCCAGTGGATCGCCGATGGAGCGCCAGAGACTCTTGAATAAAGCGGCGCATAGAGCGTCTGTGAGGGGGGGCATTGTTTGAGGTCGGGGTGGCTCTGGGCCATCCCGATCTCTTTTGGGGAGTGCTTCAAGGGCGGACACTGAGGGAGAAAACATAACGATTGGCCCACCTGGTTTACCTCACCCCCGGCCTCGCTACGCTCGGCTCGCCCCCTCTCCGACGCGGAG
>FWPU01008586.1_pt1 | contig 12592 bp, 6 predicted proteins | sample 2228361 | NCBI WGS metagenome assembly FWPU01 (sample SAMEA103939777, study PRJEB20133) | metagenome | reverse complement strand
GATGAGGACAATCGTGGGCTCCTACTCCATCGTCCTGCTCCTCCAGGATCGGATTGTGGCGATTCGTGACCCGCTCGGAATCAAGCCCCTGTGCATAGGGAGGCTCCCGGGCGGCGCGGGCCACATCGCCGCCTCCGAAACGGTGGCGCTCGACGTAATCGGAGCCGAACCCATACGGGAGGTCGAGCCCGGCGAGATGGTCGAGCTGACCGCCAAGGAGATTCGCCCCCAGAGGCTCGTCACACCCCGCAACACGGCCCACTGCATGTTCGAGTGGGTCTATTTCGCCCGGCCGGACAGCCTGCTGGGTGGGAGGTACGTTTTCGACGTCCGCTGGTGCTTCGGGAAGAGGGTGGCGGAGGAGAGGCCGGTCGATGCGGACGTTGTGGTCCCCGTCCCCGACTCCGGGCGCACCCACGCCCAGGGCTACGCGGAGGCCTCGGGAATTCCATATGTGGAGGGGCTGATGAAGAACAGGTACATCGGCCGCACGTTCATACTCCCCACCAAGGAGGCCCGGGAGCTCAACGTCCAGCTCAAGCTCAACGCCATCCGCTCCCGCATCGGAGGGAAGCGGGTGGTGCTCGTGGACGACAGCATCGTGCGCGGCACGACCACGGGAAAAATCGTGGACCTGCTCCGCCGGGCAGGAGCGAGGGAGGTCCACGTGCGCATAGGCTCGCCGCCGATAAGGGCCCCCTGCCACCTCGGGATAGACATGAAGACCCGGGACCAGTTCGCCGCAACCGGCCGCACAGAGGATGAGATCGCGCGCCTGATAGGAGCGGACTCAGTGGGCTACCTCAGCATTGATGGCCTGGTCGACTGCATCGGGATTTCGAGGAGCGACCTATGCCTCGGCTGCCTGACCGGTGAGTACCCGGTGGAGGTCCCGGGCGAGAGGGCGCGCTTCCAGTCCAGGCTGGACGAGTACTAGCGCCAGTATTTTGCTGCGCTTGAACGGCCCCCTCCTCCACAGGCCCCCTCGCCTCGGGAGCTGGGCCGCTCTGAGAGCCCCCTCCTCCGCAGTCATATCCCACTCACGCGAGCGCCCCAAAACCCTTTTCTATTGCTACCTCATGTACCTCCGCAATGAGGGTTGAGAAGGGTCTCGTCCTTGCCTTAGACATCACGGACGAAGACAAAGCGCTCCGGATAGCCAAGCTGTCCGCCCCGCATATCGACGCGGTTAAGGTCGGCCTGCCTCTGGTGCTCTCCACCGGCCTGGGCGTCGTCTCCCGGGCCTCCAGAATCTCCGATGTCCTGTGCGACTTCAAAGTCGCGGACATCCCCAGCACCAACAGAATAATCGCCGCCGAGGCCTTTCGCGCCGGTGCCCGGGGCTTGATCGCCCACGCCTTTCCGGGCTCAGACAGCCTCTCAGCGGTCGCGGAGGAGGCGAGGGTGCACGGGGGGGAGGTCTACGCGGTCACAGAGATGAGCCACCCGGGGGCCCAGGAGCTGATGGCCGGTAGCGCGGAGGAGATGGCCAGAATGGCGGTCCGATGCGGCGCAGCCGGAATTGTGGCCCCGGCCACAAGGCCGGAGAGGGTCCGGGCGCTCAGGAGAATCGTCGGCTCCCTGAGGATTCTATCGCCCGGTGTGGGTGCCCAGGGCGGGAGCGCCACGAGCGCCCTCCTCGCCGGGGCCGACGCGGTCATAGTCGGTAGGAGCATCTACGATAGCCCAGATCCCGCGGAGGCGTCTCGCAGAATCGCGGAGGAGGCGAGAGAGGCGATGGAGAGAAAAAGGGGGTCCCGGGCTTGAAGGTTCTGAGGTGCGAGAGGAATCGGAGGATATGTCGCGAGCTGATGACCTGCAGGATGATGGAGGTGGTCGAGGTCGCTTCCGAGGTAATAAGGGATGGGGGCCTCGTCGTCTACCCAACGGACACGCTCTATGGACTGGGCGCGAACGCCCTCAGCACGAGAGCAGTGGCTAAGGTCTTCGAGGCGAAGGAGAGGCCGGAGGACGCCCCTCTGCCCGTAGCCGTCTCCGATGTTGCGATGATGTCCCGAGTCGCCAATCCGACCCCATGGATGGCAAGAGTCGTCGAAGCCATCGCTCCCCGGCCAGTGACATTCCTCCTGCCAAAGAGGAGGAGGGTCCCGGCGCTGCTGACGGCCGGGAGCCCGAGGGTGGCAGTCAGGGTCCCCAACCACATGTTCGCCCTGACCCTCATCGCCCGGACCGGCCCCATAACCACAACGAGTGCCAACCTACACGGAGGGCATATGCCGCGGACAATCCGGTCCGCCAAAAGGCAGCTGGGTGACGCGGCGGACCTATACGTGGACTGCGGGCGGACGGCCATCGGCCTCCCGTCCACGATTTTGGACATCTCCAGGGGTCCGGACGGGGTGGAGGTGGTCAGAAAGGGAGCGGCCGCCCCCGGCGAGCTGCTGAGGATAATAAAATCAGTCGAATCATGAATCGCCGTCAGACCTGGAGCGAGTGCCGATGTGGATGCAGCGGCTCTATGGGGCGCCCGGAGGTGCTTGGCGTGCCCTTGTCTGAGGACGTCCTGTGGAAGTACAGGCTCGCCGGCCGGATAGCGCGGGAGGCGAGGGAGTACGGCGCGGGGCTGATAAAGGACGGGGCGTCCATGCTCGAGGTCGTGAACACTGTGGAGGCTCTGATAATCTCCAAAGGCGCCAAGCCCGCCTTCCCCGTCAATATCGCCGTCAACGACGTCGCGGCCCACTTCACCCCACGCCACGACGAGAGTGCGCTCGTGTTCAGGAAGGGCGACGTCGTCAAGCTCGATGTCGGTGTGCATGTCGACGGCTACATCGGCGACACAGCCATAACCGTGGAGGTGGGCACCGATGACTGGAGGGACATGAGGAGGGCCGCCGAGGAGGCGCTCCAGACGGCCATCGAGATGCTCAGGCCGGGTGTGGACCTCGGCCTCGTAGGCGCCGCTATAGAGAGCGCGATCTCCTCGAGGGGCTTCAGGTCCATTGAGAACCTGACCGGCCACAGCCTCGAGAGAAACACCCTCCACGCCGGGATAAGCGTGCCCAACGTGAGGGACAAGGGGGCGGGCGTGGTCAAGGAGGGGGACGTGTTGGCGGTCGAGCCCTTCGCCACAAATGGGATGGGCCGGGTGGACGGGAGGAAGAACAGCAGCATCTATAGGTTCGTGAAGAAGAGGTTCGCCCGGACCCGCGAGGCGCGCGCTCTTCTGAGAGAGGTGGAGCTCAACTTCGGCGCGCTGCCGTTCAGCGAGAGGTGGTGCGTGAGGTACGTGGCCAATCCCGTCGAGGCCCTGGACGTCCTAGTCAGGGCGGGAGCGGTGTCTTTCTACCCGACCCTGCGCGAGGTCGACGGGGGAATTGTGGCCCAGGCCGAGCACACCGTCGTGGTAGGCGTGGGCTCGACCATAGTGACAACTTGAGACCGGTGGGCCGGCCGCTCTCAGGCGCACTGCCGCCTGCTTCGCCGCCTCATTATCTCCCAAGAGAAGCAGACCAGACCACCGAGAGCGATGATGAATAGGGTGTCGTTCAGGGCGGCAAGGAACCTGTCCCAGAGCCCGACCTCGACCATGGCGGCTATGCTGACCGTCCTCTCGGCGGCCTTGGGGGACTTGGCCGTGATTGTGATGTTGACCAGAGTGCTGTGCTTGCTCGCGCTGGATGCCTGAATGGTCACATTCACCGTCTGGACGTCTCCGGGGTGGCCGCTGGGGCTGAGCTGGAGCGTCAGGGAGCTCGGGGGGGAGACGACGTCGTTGAGGTGTACCTCCCAGTCCTGAGGCACCCCGGCCGCCACGTACAGAATCACACTGTCCTCGCCGTTGCCGAGGTTCTTCACGGTCAGCGTCAGGGGCCTCTTCTGGCCCGGGCTGATGTCAATGGAGGTCGTGGTGGCTTCGAGGCTGATCTCGAACCTCTGCCGGACCTTGACCGTCAGGGTGGTGCTGTTGCTGCGGGTGGGCTGGTCGGCGGGCTCCGCCTTCAAGCCGATCTGGTAGCCCGTCTCCTCGTTGGCTACGGCTCCTGAGGGAGGGGTGACGCTGATCGTGATCGTGGTGCTGCCGCCCGCGTTCAAGACGGTCTCGCGGGGCTCGAACCTCACTGTCGACGCAGGCCAGTCCTCCGGGGGAGTGGCTAGAATCCTCACCTGATGCGAGTTGACCGGGTCGAGGTTGCTTATGCTGGCCCTGAAATCGACCCTCCCACCGACCACGGAGGGGTCGCTGACGGCCGTCGAGGGCTCCACTGATAGGCTGAGGATGGTTATCAGGCGCGTGACGGTCGTGACGGCCTTCTCCAGTTCCGGCTCCTCCATCGCCTGGGCGGTGACGGTGATCTGGGCCTCGCGGCTGATGTTTGCCACCTCCTCCGGAGGGGCGGTGACCTCCAGACTTATGGTCTTCTGGGACGACCCAGCGGTGTCGAGGTAGACCTTCACGGGGGCGTCCAGCCTGTGGGACCAGCCCACGGGCGTGCCGGAGACCGAGAAGGTCAGGTTCATGTCCAGAACCCCCTTGTTCTGCGCGAGGAGCTGATAGGTTGCAGTCTGACCCACATCCACCCAGTTCTCGGACGGCCCCACAATGGAGAGCTCGAAGTTGCGCGACATCGTGGCGTTGGTCACGCTCTGGATTGTCCAAGAGGCCCTCGGGGTCTTCGGGTCGGCGTCGGCGATGGCCTCGACGTATATCACCGCGCGGGTCCCGAAGTCCACATCCTCTCCTGCGGAGACGGTGAATGTGACGTTTGATGAGGCGCCGGGCTCGATGGAGGCCAGGCTCCGGGGCGAGAGCTCTGCGCTCCAGCCCGGGGGTGGGTCGGAGGAGACGCGCACGGTCATCGAGCTGGCCGAGTAACCGGTGTTGAGCACGTCGAGTGTGTAGACCGCGTTCTTAGCCTCGCTCCCCCCTCGGGGCGGCGAGGCCACCCCCTTGACGACGCCGTCGGCGTCCGCCTGTGGGGAGGTGATGTAGACGGCGTACCTCAGCATCGTTGCGACGGAGGACGCTGTGAAGTCGTGGAGCTGTTGGTCCTGCACCGTCGCGGTGACGTTGTAGTTGCCCGGAATCTGATTCCTCGGGTAGCTCCAGTTGAAGGAGTAGCGCAGCCCGCTGAGCTGGGCGGTGCCGTTGCTGACGACCTCGCCCGAAGGGTTGCGAATCGTCACATTGACCTGCCTGATGTCGTACGCTCCGAAGACGGAGGCGACATCGCCCTCGACGATCATCCTCCTGATGTCGTCGGGCCAGTTGGGGTGGAACTCTGTCGTGGGCCGCCCGCGGGCATAGGCCGTGGAGACCGAGGGCACTATGGGTGGCTGGGTGAGGGTGAGCAGGAGGTAGGACTGGTCGTTGTTAAAAGTCACTGTCGAGGGGACCGCGGCGGAGGCCGAGACCCTCACGCGGATTGTGCTGCCGGCCGGGAACGTGTGCGAGGTCCCATCCACGAAGGGCACGTCCCACCTCCTAATGGCGGTCGTGGGCCCCACCTGAATGTCCGCGGTGGCGACCGTGGTGTTGTCTTCAAGAACGGTGACGGTGATGGTGTTCTGAGGGGCCACGCTGGAGAGCTGGAACTGCAGCCAGAGCCCCTTCCCGCCCTGAATCATGTCCTTGCCCGCAACCTCCAGGTCGCCCTCCAGAGGGCTGCGCAGGGAGAACTCGATTGGGAGGGTGCCGATATTGGAGTTGGCCCCGGCGGTCGTGCAAAGGTAGTTGCCCGCTCCTGCTCCACCGGAGCGCATGAAGAGCTTTTCGTCCCAGACCGCCTGGCGGCCGGAGGGCTCGGAAGGGCTCTCACTCTGGGCGCTCTGTCGCGGGAGAAGTGGGAGGGCTTGGACCGAAATGGTGCAAAGAGCGAGCGCCACCAGAACCACGGATGCGGCTCCCCCATGCCCCCTTAACCGCTTCGCTGGCCCAACCCCCATCCTCTCAGCCTTACTAAGGTAACTGCGCTTTTTCCCATATATACATTTCGCAGTCGCGCTCGCGCCATTGGGCCATTCGCCGGCCGTGCAGGCTGTCATCTCCCCGCCGCTCTGCATCGATTCCGCGCCCGCGCCGCTCAAGTGCGCGCGCCCGCTGGCCGACAGGATCAAGTTCTCTGGCGCCCCCTTGGTCCCCAGTTACGAGTGGGTATCAACGGATGTTTCTGGGACGGTAATATATTATTTGGTTCGGTGGTCTGACCCTTCGGAGCGGTGCTCTTTCTTACGTACCACAAAAGATTAATATAGAGAGCACGATAGAAGCCACTGAACCGATAGACAATGGTGATGCCGATGGGAAGGAGAGTTGCCAGAGCCGGCGCACTTTGGTTGACCGCACTGGTTGTGATGTCGGCGCTCCCGGCCATGCCCTCCGGCGCCAACGAGGGCGGTGCGTCCGGAAGGGCTACGGACCTCGAGCCGGACAACGACAGCCCAACTGGCGCTCCGACGATAGCCAGTGGGGAGGTCGTTGAGGGGAGTATTATGCTTGACCCTGAGGGGGACCATCAGGACTTCTACCACATTTTCGTTCCTTACAAGTCCGTTCTTAACGCGAGTCTCAAGATGGTGACTTATAACCCAGCGATGAAGAACGAGACGAACTTCAACCTGCAGCTCTGGGTGCTCTCCGGCGGGAACTTCGTCCGTCTGGGCTACTCCTGGACGGAGAACCAGTGGGACAATGTGATCGCCCTTCAAATATACTCCACTGATGGCCTCGACGTTTGGGTCGAAGTCAGGGTGAACCACACCAACGACAATCCACCAGTCATAACCACGGGGCCCGGAAACTACACCGTCAGCGCCACGGTTTCGGAGCCGCAGCCCTACGCAGGAGGAACGGCCTCCGGCTATCTCGACGTGAGGAACAGCGGCTCCGCGGGCAAGTTCTACACCCTCTCCTCCGCGCTGGCCGACAACAAGATGATGCACGCCCGACTGAATGTCCCTGTGAACGGAGACTTCGACCTCTTTGTGTACAATATATGGCCGAGGCACACCCACAGCCAGATAGGCTCCCTCTGGCTCCAGAACGCCTCCTGGACCAACGCCAGCCTGGGTAATGTCGAGGAGGTCAAAATCGGCGGAATGGATGGTGGGGAGCATTTCTTCTGGGTCCGCTGCTGGGACGGCGCGGGGACCTACACATTCACCATCGACACGACCGCGAGCGCCATCGACGACAACAATGTAGCGACCAAAGCCATACTCGTCAACGACAACTACCCCCGCGAAGAGTTCATTGACCAGGGGCTGGACGCCACGGACTGGTGGAAGGTGAACATGAGGGCGGGCAAGATGCTCCCCGACATCTACTTCACATTGACCACCGCAGCCAACAACAACCTGATCTGCATGCTGATTTACGACAAGGACATGACCCTCAAGAGCCAGAAGTACAACACCCAGAACGGCGGCTGGCCCGACTTCAGCCAGCAGAACCCCAACCCGATAACCAACTACATCAATGTCAAGGACCTCGTTGTTGGCTATGATGGCCCAATATACATATGTATTCAGGCGGTGGCTCACTTCTACGGGACGGGCGAGGGGTCGGCGTTCATACCGTCCAAGGGAAGCTACAAGCTGACATTCACCCTCCCCAACGACAAGCCCGTGCTCAGCGGCCCGATACCCGACGTGCATATGAACGAGGACACTAGGGACGAGAGCCTGCTCCTCTCCACATACTTCTCAGACCCGGACGGAAACAACCTGAGCTACTCCGTCGTCGGATCGTCCTACAACACCCGACCAACCGTGGACGTGAACACAGGGCTCGTCACACTCAACCCCCTGGCTAACTGGACTGGAAGTGAGGTGGTGAGGTTCAGGGCCACGGACGATGGCCCGGGCAACAAGTGGGAGGAGGGGAGCGTCAAGGTGATTGTCGAGCCAGTCAACGACGCCCCCTATCTCGTCAACCCCCTCGCCGACATATCCGTTCAGGAGGAGGGCGTTGCCTACACAGAGGACCTGACCACGGTCTTCACGGACATCGACGACCCCGGGACCTCCCTCTCGTTCAACTGCAGGGTGGTCTCCTACGACACCAGACCACCCGGCTCCTCGCTGCCCATAACATACGACCTGAGCAACCACAGGTACAAGCTCGGCCCGGCGATCGGGTTCTTCGGGGAATTCACCATCCAGGTGACCTGCACAGATGGGCACCAGGGCACAGTCCCCGCCGCCTCGATGTTCAGGTTGGACATCAGCCACAAGAACCACAGCCCCTCTCTCAAGGAGGGTATCCAGGAGCCCGTCGAGCTGACCATCAAGGAGGGCGAGAAGGACGACCACTTCAACGTCGAGGACCTCTTCACCGACCCCGACGTCCCCGAGGACTACGCCAACGACGCCCTCACGTACTCAATAACGGGCGCCCAGAGGCTCACCGTCGAGATAGACGAGGACGGCTTCATCCTCTTCGACACCGGCACGGAGGAGTACACTCCAGGGACCTACTATGAAGAGAAGATAATGATAACCGCCAAGGACAGGGCGGGCCTGAGGGCCACTCTGAACTTCACGGTTTTTGTGGACCCAGTCAACGACCCTCCCGCAGTAATAACCTATCTGCCGCTTGAGGACGACATCGAGCTGAACGAGGGCCAGTCCCAGAGGTTCAGCGTCACCGTACTCGACGAAGACAGCAGCACTCTCATATACAACTGGTACGTGGATGGGAAAAAGAACAAGACCGCCAAGGGCCTGACGATGACTTTCGAGCCGGACCACACGATGGGCGGTATGGTGCACTCCGTCAGGGTGGAGGTCTCCGACCAGACCACCACTGTGACCAAGGAGTGGAACGTAACCGTCAACGATGTCAACCGACCGCCGACGGGCTTCATAAAGAGCCCCGCCAACCTCACCAAATTCAAGAAGGGGGTTTTCGTCACCTTCACAGCAGAGGGATCCGACGAGGATGGGGACTCCCTCACATATATCTGGAAGGACGGCGCGGGCGTGGAGATGGGTCGAGGCCCAACATTCTCCACCAATCGCTTGCCCAAGGGCACACAGACGGTCTTTCTTGAGATATCCGATGGGAAGGGCAGCACCACTCAGAGCGTCACGATCATAATCTACGGCGAAACCCCGTCTCAACCCACCCCTGGATTTGAGGCCGCGGGACTCGCCCTCGCGATGGTGGGGTGCGCCGCTCTCGCCGCATTGAGGCGCAGAAAGTAAAGTGGGTTGGTGTGAGGGGGCCGGGGGAAGCCCCGGCTCCCAAACCTTTATTAAGGCTTTAGCGCTGCACTAATAATTATTTATAACAATCCCCAGAATCTGGCTATATCACAACCGGGAGGCGAGGGTATGCTGGGGAGGACAAAGGGAGGAACCGGGGCAAAAGGAATTGCGGTGGGGCTGCTTTTCATACTGCTCACCGGCCCGACCAGCGGGCTGGGCCCGGAGGGGGGCGCGGTGCCGCGCGCCACAGACGCCGAGCCCAACGACGAGATGAACCAAGCGGTCCCCATCGACAGCGGCGAGGTCGTTCAGGGAAGTCTTCTGACGACATCGCAGTGGGACAGGAGTGATTACTACCGCATTGATGTTCCCTACGGCAAAGTGGTCAACGCCAGCATGTATATGGTCGACTACGACACATCCAACCCGGGCAGGTACAACTTCCACATTCGCTTCTACAACAGCCAGAGCCAGTACTCATTCGACCGCTCGGAGACCTACGACCGGTGGGAGACCCTGGCGGCGGTCCAGTACTGGAATCCTAGCGGCCAGGCGACGGTTTATGTGAGGGTTGTGATAAACCAGACGCAGCAGGGGTGGCCGAGGACCGACCCGGGCCTCTACACAATAAGCGTCTCCGTCAGCGACCCCCTGGAGTACACCAGCGGACTGGTCAACGGCAGTCTGAGCGGAGAGGGATCCAACACGACCCATATATACAAGCTCAACACCTGGCCCGCGGACAATCAGATGATGAGAGTCAGCGTTCAGAGCCCGGTGACGGGGAAGTGCTCCCTCGAGGTCTTCCAGATATGGCCGGTGAACAACAACTGGTACCGCATGAACGGCTCCTGGTATGATGCGGCGGGGGCCAACCAAGAGGTGTTTATCAGCGGCACGGGCGCGAACATTTTCTACGTTAGGGTCAAGATGCTGGCGGGCAGCGGCACATACAAGCTCTCTGCCGTCATCGTCGGACCCTCAACGGACGTCGACAACACCCCGGAGAAGGCGACGCTGATTCACGACAACGCCCCCCACACGGAGTGGCTGGACCAGGGCACAGACTGGCTCGACTGGTTCAAGGTAAACGCCAAGGCGGGGAAGACGATTGAGGAGGTATATATCGTCTTCTACGCGGGCAACTTCCGCGACGGAAGCGTTTTCTACCTGACCGCGAGGGACCGCAACCTCACGTACATTGACGAAGTGAACATCCCAAGGCAGCAGGGCTACAACTCCTACGACTATGCCTCACTTACGGACATCACGGTCAACTACGACGGCCCGGTCTACTTCGTCGTCAGGGCTCTGTCCTACTCAGGCAACATGACGACCAACTTCGTCGGGGCCCAGGGCTGGTACAAACTGACATTCACCCTCCCCAACGACCCTCCCTATCTCAACAAGAGCATCCCGGAAATCACCATCCCCGAGGACAGCACATACGACCAGCTTGTGCTAGCCGACTACTTCGTCGACCCGGACGGCGACGACCTCACATTCACACTATTCGGCTCGGGCTACCGCACAAGACCCACAGTCGACCGCGTGACGGGCAGAGTGACCTTCACGCCAGAGAAGAACTGGTACGGCAGAGAGACCGTGAAGTTTCAGGCCAAGGACAGCGGTCCGGGAAACCTGCTGTGCTACGGGTCAATGAACATCACTGTCGAGCCCGTCAACGACCACCCTTACGTTTCCGTGCCCCAGACCGACATTCTCATGGCCGAGCACGCGGTCTCCTACACCTCCAATCTAGCCACCGTCTTTCAGGACTTCGACGACCCCCCGGCGAACTTCACATACGACTGCAGGGTCATCTTCTCCGAGACCCACCCGGCCAACATGAGCCTGCCGACGGTCTATGAGAAAGCAAACAACTGGTACAAGCTCGGGCCGGCCGAGTTCTTCTATGGCACCTTCCAGCTCGAGATAACCTGTACGGACGGCCACGAGGGGACCGCGCTGGCGTCCACCCGCTTCTTCGTTAACGTGACCCATGTCAACCACCCGCCGGTTGTGAAGCCCACAATTCCAGACCCGTACCCTGTGCTCATCCACGAGGGGGGCCGGGACGACCAGCTCAACGTCGCGGACATTTTCCTGGACCCGGACATCGTCGAGGACTACACCGACGACGGACTCAGCTACTGCGTCACCGGGCAGAAGAAGGTCCAGGTCAGCATCGCCAGGGACGGCCGGATAATATTCGACGCGGGCGCCGAGGAGTACATACCAGGAAATCCTTACGAAGAGCACCTGATTCTGACCGCCAAGGACCGGGCCGGGCTGAGAGCCACCCTGAACATCACCGTCAAAGTGGAGCCCGAGAACGACCCGCCCTACTTCACCAAGGTGACTCCAGAGGAGCCGGATGTCGTGATGAGCGAGAACCAGAAGAAGAGCTTCAGCGTAGCGGCCGCCGACATCGACACATCAGAGCTGGCCTACTCCTGGTACCTGGACGGCGCCAAGGACAAGACCGCCAAGGGCTTCACATACACATTCAGCACCGACTACAACATGGGCGGCAAGACCTACTCCCTGCGGGTCGACATGTCCGATGCGCTGACGACAATAAGCTTCTGCTGGAACATCACCGTTGTTGACGTGAATCGCCCCCCGACGGCGTTCATTAAGACACCGACGAACATGTCGACTTTCAAGAAGGGCGCCTATGTGAGCTTCAGCGCCGAGGCTACGGACGAGGACGGGGACAACCTAACATTTATCTGGAGAGCTGCCTCAGGGGCCGAGCTGGGCCGCGGCGCGACTTTCTCGACCAACCAGCTCCCCAAGGGCACCCAGACGATATCTCTCGAGGTCAGCGACGGAAAGGGGAGCGTGACGCAGACGGTGACCATCGTTGTCAAGGACTCGGGGACGGCCGGGGGCAAGGGCGCGCCGGGCTTCGGGGGTGCGGCGCTGACGGTCGCGCTGGGGGCCTGCCTCCTGCTCCTATGGAGAAGGAGGAGGCAGGGATAACCTGCGCTGAGGCGAGAGCCTCAGGCGAGAGACCGGAGGGGTGGTCTCTCTCCACCAAACCACCGCGCCCGCTCCTCATTTATCTTGATTATTTATTTTTATTTGTTCTCTCTTTTAGTCATTAATTCTTACTTTTTCTTCATTGCTCAGCAAAATACTTATAGTAAAATAAGAATAGATAAAATGGGTAGAGGTGGGACTGATGAGAAAGCTCTCTCCATTATCCAGCCATTGGGGGTTACTGGTCGCTTCTATGCTTCTTCTAGGGGCCCTCCCGGCAGCCTGTCCGGGGGAAGAGGCGCCCTGCGCCGGATCCGACACCGAGCCCGGAAACAATTACTCTTCGGGGGCGTCTTACCTGGACCCAGACGAGGTTGTCCAGGGCAGTCTGATGCGAACCGCTTCCGACGACACCTACGACTTCTATAAAATC
>FWPU01011303.1_pt1 | contig 12595 bp, 14 predicted proteins | sample 2228361 | NCBI WGS metagenome assembly FWPU01 (sample SAMEA103939777, study PRJEB20133) | metagenome | reverse complement strand
GTCATCGATTCAAAGCCGAAGGAAAAGAGAAAGAAATCAAAAAATTAGAAAAAGAAAATGATGAAATTGTAAAAAAACTTTTCAGGATAAAAGTAAGTACAAAAAAATCAACGATTTCTGATTTTTTTATTAAGGTATAACCTTATTCAACTGGTATTCCACAATACCTGTTGCACCAAGTTTTTTTAGTCTCGGTATAAGGTCTCTCACCATCTTTTCATCTATCACGACATCGATGTCATACCATCCCTTTTCGGTCAGCTGCGATATGGTTGGTGAATGCATTGCTGGCAAGATGCTAAGAATCTTCTTCAAGGAGCTTTCATGAACATTCATCTTCAGACCAACCTTATCCTCTGCCTGAAGGGCACCCTTGAGAAGAAGCGCTATATTCTCCATCTTCTCCCTCTTCCATGGATCCTTCCATGAACTCCTGTTCGATATGAATCTCGTTGTTGACTCAAGTATTGTCTCGACTATCCTGAGATTATTCGCCCTTAGGGATGTTCCTGTCTCTGTGAGTTCCACGATAGCATCTGCAAGATGGGGTGGTTTTACCTCTGTTGCTCCCCATGAAAAATCCACCTGAACATCTATACCCTTTGATTTAAAAAACCTCTTTGTAAAACCCACAAGTTCAGTCGCTATCCTCTTATTGTTGAGATCCTTCAATGTCTTTATCTTTGAATCCTGAGGCACTGCAACGACCCACCTGACAGGTCTGAATCCTTCCTTTGCATACCTCAACTCTGTAACCTCGACCACCTTTGCATTGTTCTCTAAGATCCAGTCAAGGCCAGTTAGACCACAGTCAAGGATCCCATCCTCGACATATCTTGCCATCTCCTGCGCCCTTATGAGCATAGACTCTATCTCAGAATCATCAAATACAGGATAATATGACCTCGGAGAAACATCTATTCTGTACCCTGCCTTCCTGAATAACCTCAATGTTGATTCCTGAAGACTGCCCTTCGGTAGTCCGAGTTTCAGAACCTTTTTCATCTCTCCTCCTTATCTACATTGTTTCTGTTAAGATTTCTACCGCTTATAAGTTTCACTACCCTGTCTATTATATATGATGCCACATCCTCCTTTGGCATTATATCAAGGGGAATCTCTCCCTCAGGATCAATTATTGTAACTCTGTTTGTATCCACATCGAAACCCGCGCCCTTCTCAAGGACATTGTTGAAAACGATCATATCAAGATTCTTTTCGAGCATCTTTTTCCTTGCCCTTCCCAATTCGTATGATGTCTCAGCAGAGAATCCCACTGCAAATATTTCAGGAAATCTCCTTTTAACCTCCAGTATTATATCCGGAGTCTTTTTGAGTGTAATTATCTGTTCTTCGTCCTTCTTAAGCTTCTCTTGAGAGGTCTCGAATGTAAAATCAGCCGGTGCACCTGCCATGATAATAATATCCTGAAATGAAATATTCTTAAAAACAGCATCCATCATCTCTTCTGTTGTCTCGACATATACCGTCTTCACACCATAAAGCCTTCTCAATGCCACAGGGCCGCTTATGAGGGTAACATTCGCTCCCCTTATATAGGCATTCCTTGCTATGGCATATCCCATCTTTCCTGAAGATCTATTAGTAAGGAATCTCACAGGATCAATATATTCTCTTGTCGGACCTGCTGTTACCATAAGATTAATACCCTCAAGGTCATGAGGAGTTATGAGTCTCTCTATCTCGATGATTATATCATCTATCTCTGACATCCTACCTGTTCCCTCTTCACCACATAAGAGGGCACCGCTCTCTGGTCCGATTATATTCACACCCATACCTTTCAGTATCTCCAGATTTCTCTGAACCAAAGGATTGCTGTACATCCTCCAGTTCATACTAGGAGCAATAAGGACATTTTCTGGTTTAATTCCGAGATGAACAGTGCTGAGAAGGTCATCCGCAATACCACTGGCAAACTTTCCTATTATATTTGCTGTTGCAGGTGCAACTACGAAAATATCACTCTCTTGAACAAGTTCTATGTGGGAAAGAGGAGACTTAAATGTATCAAGATAAACCTTTCCACCAGAAACTGTCTCAAACAAGAGAGGATTCACAAACTCCATTGCAGAACGGGTCATTATAATATTAACAGATGAACCAGCCTGTTGCAGTCTCCGTACTAAATCTATTGTTCTATAGATTGCAACACTACCTGTAACACCGATAAGGATGGTTTTATTCTTCAGCACCTTCCTGCTGGTTGGAGAAGAGTTCGTTAAGGTCCATTGTCTCTTCCTTTGAATGAACATATACCTTTAGGTCTCTCTCGAGTTCCTTTATATCTTCAGGAACACGCCTTCTCTCCTCAAGGATCTTTCTGTAGTCAATGAGTTTCTTTTCTTCCTCTCTCGCCTTTCTTGCTTCCTCTCCTGTTATGTATTCAAGTTTTCCGGAGATTGCCTCGCATATAGCAATCGTGGCTGGTTTTTTAAACCTTGTTTCAACTCTTTTCTTTGCACCGAGTGCAATCTCCCTTGCCCTCTGTGCTGCTATATTCACGAGTCTAAATCTCGAGTCTATCTTTGCGTAATCCATCTCGATGGGAAGTGATATTATATCGAGATCTTCATTTTTGTTATTCATAAAATATACACCTCCTAAATTAATTAATACCGATCACAGTAGGATCAAATCTCTTAGTCCTCAGTCTCTCACTAACTATTATTGCCTTTAGATGATCAATTGCCTCTTCAAGATTATCGTTTATTATAACATAATCATAATCTGAATATCTCCTCATCTCATCATATGCCCTTTTCAATCTCAACTCTACATTCTCAGCCCCTCTTCTTATGAGTCTTTCCCTCAGTATATCGAATGAAGGTGGCATTATAAAGACCATGATCGCATCGGTATAGATTCTCTTCACCTGTTCCGCACCCTGAACATCAATATCCAGTAATATATCGAACCCTTTTGAAAGGCATTCCTGAACCACCGTCCTCGATGTACCATAAAGGTTTCCATGTACATATGCCCATTCAAGAAACTCTTCTCTTTCTATCATCTCCCTAAATTTCTTCTCATCAATAAAATAGTAATCTCTCCCATCCACCTCATTGGGCCTCGGTCTTCTCGTGGTGTAGGATATAGAAAATCTCAGATTATCTATGATATTTAAAACATTTTTGCAGAGGGTTGTCTTACCTGCACCAGATGGCGCAGAAATCACTATGAGATTTCCTGCTTTCATTCATCACTTCCTTTTTCAGGATTTCTTGTTAATCCTGCATCCTCACTGAAGAATCTCTGGGTTATAGTCTCCACCTGAAGGGCTGATAGTATCACATGATCACTGTCAGTTATTATGATGGAACGAGTCTTTCTTCCCTCTGTAGCATCTATAAGTTTTCCTCTCTTCTTTGCCTCGTCCCTCAACCTCTTCATCGGAGATGAATCAGGCGTTACAATGGCGATTATCCTCGATGTGGATACTACATTACTAAAACCGATATTGAGCAAAAATGGTCTCTTCTTCATTCTATATTCTGAACCTGTTCCTTTAATCTCTCTATCTCTACTTTCATATCTATGGCAAGTTTTACGATCTCGCTATTCACTGCCTTCGAAACTATCGTATTTGCCTCCCTCAAAAGTTCCTGCGTGAGAAAATCGAGCCTCTTTCCCTGGGGTTCATGAGATTCTAGGACAGACCTGAATTGCTCGATATGGCTATCGATCCTCGAAATCTCCTCCTCTATATCCGCCCTCTCAAACAGATTCACGCTCTCTTTTATAATGCCTTCCCTTATACCAGACTCTCCAATCTCCATCCTGTCAGTAAGCCATGAACTATTAAGAAAACTTAAAACCTTCCTCAAGAACCTCTCCTTAGCCTCTTCAAGGTATCCTGGATAGAGGGTTTTTATTTTACCATTAATCTCTTCGATTTTATCAATCCCTTCCCTCAATACCTGAAGAAGAGCACTGCCTTCTTTCACCCTCATATCCTTAAGAGAACTCAGGGCATCATTAAAACACCTGTAGAGTTCATCCCTGTTATAGGATATCTCATCAAGAACGATGTCTCTCAGGTTTATTAAAATAGGAAAATAAGATTGAGAAACGGATTGCTCCTTCATCTGTGATAATTCCTCCTGAAGTCTCTTCATAAAGGAGGTTTTTATCCTGAGTCCTTTCATCGGTTCAATAAGATTTATGTTAACATCGAACCTTCCTCTCCTGAAATTCTTTTTTATTATCTCCTTCAGTAGAGGCTCCTCCTGAGAAAGACCTGCTGGCATCCTGAGATTTATCTCCATAAATCTGTGGTTTAGAGATCTCATCTCTATTCTGTAGTCCTCAGAGACGGCGTAGCCAAAACCTGTCATGCTTTCCATCTTTTACAACCCCTGACTAATTAATAACAATACCTGCATATCCCACTACATGGTCATAATCTCCACTCACATCTCCTGAGGTCATGTATTTAATAAGTTTCGCCTCCCTCGCACCAAGTGCCTTCATAGCAAAAAGCATGACAGTGGCAGGTATGAACCCGCACATGGTAATTCCCTCTTTGAGAACTATATTGTAAAGCCCCTCAGGATCAATGGCAAGGATCCTCTCAATAGCCTTTCTATCCTTCTCTCTCGCAAATCTCTCTGGAATATAGTGGCTCATATCAGAACTCGCCACGATAGTTACATCCATCTTCCTTATTGTCTCTGCAATGGATTCTCCAAGAATCTTGCATTCCTCAAGTTCCAATCTGCCAAGTATCACAGGAACGATCATGGGCAATCTTCCTTCATACTCGATGGAAGCAAAGTACGCTATAAAAGGAAGTTGCACCTCGAGGGAATGTTCATATAAATGGGCATTTACATCTTCTTTAAGAAGAGTGCAATCTTTTATCAATCTCCTGCTCAGAATCTCATTTATGGTAAATGTACCTGTGGGTATCTCCCATTCACCATCTGCCATTATAGATGCCCTTGGACCCAATCCCGTATGGTTCGGTCCAATAAGAATAAATGTTTCAGGAAAGACTATCTCAGAATATATCGCACCTGCAACAGCGCCTGAATACATAAGTCCTGCATGTGGAGAGACTACACCCTTCACCCTGTATCTTGTCTCCCTTTTATAAACGAGTCTCTCCACCATGGAATTTAACTTCGCAAACTCACCAGGATAAAACTGACCTGCCACGCTTGGCCAGCGACGCATCAGAAGTCCTCCTCTTCCCTTATTACTGGTCTATCTGTAAATGGAAGAAATCGGGTCGAATGTTCAAAGAATGTGAGTTTCACCACAACACCTGCGGGACCATTCCTCTGTTTCGCAATATGAACCTCAGCAATACCCTTTTCAGTAGTATTTCTATTATACACCTCGTCCCTGTATAGAAACAGGATGAGATCAGCATCCTGCTCTATCGCACCTGACTCCCTGAGGTCCGCAAGGGTCGGTCTCTTATCTATCCTCTGCTCGACAGCCCTGTTCAACTGACTGAGGGCTATGACAGGTACATTTATCTCCTTTGCAAGTGATTTAAGGGCACGGGAGATATCGGATATCTCCTGCTCGCGTCTTTCGAAATTGCCCCTTGATCTCATCAACTGAAGATAATCGACAATAATGAGCCCAAGACCCTTTTCCATCTTGAGTCTTCTTGCCTTTGCTTTCATCTCCATTACCGTGATATCGGAGGAGTCATCCACATATATCGGCGCCTCTGCAAGGTTTCCTGCAGCAGATGTGAGTCTATGCCACTCATCCTTTCTTACCATTCCCTTCCTCAGTCTTGAAGAATCCACCATAGCCTCAGAACAGAGGAGTCTCATCGCAAGCTGTGCACTCGACATTTCGAGACTAAAGATCGCAACAGGGATCCTGAGATTTATCCCGACATAAGAAGATATATTTAAACTAAATGCAGTCTTTCCCATCGAGGGCCTTCCACCTATAATTATGAGATCACCATTCTGAAATCCTGCTGTAAGTTCATCAAGATCCTTGAAACCCGATGGTATTCCAGTAATCGCTTCTTTTCTATCATAAAGTTTTTCTATGGTTGTAAAGGTATCCTGCATTAAACTCTTAAGGGAAACAAATGAGCCCTTTATCCTGTTCGAGGATATATTGAATATCAATTTTTCAGCAAAGTCAACTATCTCGTCAGGTTCAGCAGGCTCATCATATGCCCTTCTGACAATCTCTGTGCCTGATGATATAAGTGTCCTTAAAATGGATTTCTCCTTAACTATCCTTGCATGGTGCCTGACATTTGCAGAAGTAGGGACAAAAGCAGCAATAAATGCTATATATGATTCTCCGCCTACCATCTCCATAAAATTCTTCTTCTTGAGGTAATCCGTGAGTGTAAGGATATCTATGGGTTCATTTCTATCATAGAGTTCCATCATCGCATTAAATATAATTTTGTGAGACTCCCTGTAAAAATCCTCAGCTGTGAGTATCTCAAGCACATCGGAGACAATATCATTCTCGAGCATGATTGCACTTAAGACAGCCTGCTCGGCCTCTATATTCTGTGGTAAGACCCTATCCTGAACTATATCTGGTTTCATCTAAGAGAAAGTTATTCTTCTATAATATTTATATTCAATTTAGCAACCACATCATGGGGCAATTTTATATCGACTGTATAATCACCAACCCTCTTTATAGGCTCCTCAAGGTATATCCTTTTTTTATCGATACTAAAACCTTCCCTTTTTAATGCCTCACTTATATCCTTTGATGTTATTGAACCAAAGAGTTTACCCTCCTCACCTGCTTTTGCCCTGATAGTGAGATTAATTCCTAATAACCTCCGAGCGAGCTCCTGAAACTCCTGTCTCTCCTTCATATTCTTCCTCTGAATGGCCTCCCTCTCTCTTTCAACTGCCTCGATATTCTTTTTATCAGCAATGACTGCAATACCCCTCGGAATAAGATAGTTCCTTGCATATCCCTGAGAGACCTCCACCACATCACCTGCACTTCCAAGAGACTTTACATCTTCCTTTAGAATAACCTTCATAACTCTTCCTCCTTAATTTATAGATAACTTTCGATATCTTCTGGCTCAAATATCTCCCTCTTTAGGACATTAACCATGAATCTGAAGATTATCTCTCTTATCTCCTTACTGAGTTCAGGATAAAAGATCGGATTTCCAACAACAGATGCCCTGAATGCATAAAAGGGTTGCACAACCTCTTTGATCTCCCTGTCACCTGTTATTTTAATATATTCATTATAGAATAAGACAAGGGCATCCCTGTAAGCCCTCACCATCCTTCCATGGTGCATGATAGAATAAAATATATAATTTATTGTAAGAGCAGTAATATCATCTGCGGGCTCACCATAAGGACCTCTGCTTCTGTCAAGAAGGATAAACCCTTCATCCCCGAACCATATATTTCCTGGATGAAAATCACCATGTATCTGCGAGAGTCTTTTATAACGATTCTTCAATCTGTATCTCCAGTCAATCGAAAGTTTTTCTACCTCTGCCATTATCTCATGAGAGAGGGTTCCATCAGGATAAGTATCGAATACACCCATAAGGCACTCACCATGCCCTATTGTATCCCTTAATTTTCTGATGTAAAGGGATTTTGAATCGTGTTTTACTGAATGAATATCAGCAAGGTATCTCACCATCTCTATTATCTTTGACCTCTGGGTATCATCAAGGAAATCCTTTCTAGACATTTCCTCGAGATCATGAAAATAATTCCTTCCCTCTGCCTTCTCCATTAAAAGAAAATACTCCTTTCCATCCTTTATCGATACCAGTGAGCCATCACCCCTTAACTGAATCACATCTATTGCCTTCACATGTCGTGGAAGGAGGTTATATGTATCGTATGCGAGAAGAAAGACCTGTGCCCTGTCAGATGGATAATCATGTCCGAGGTCATGGGGTATAAGATCTTTTATTACATACTCTGATATTCCCTTCTCATTTTTCACAGCAAGAAGAAATCCCTCTCCATGAACACCCCTTCCGAGTCTCTTTAGTTCCACTACATCACCATTCAATTCCTTCTTAACATACTCATCTATATTTTTCCTCTCAATCATTGAGTCTCCTCCTTCACATCTCTTATTGTATCGAGCAACTCCTCCACTACCTTTCTACCTATACCAGGTACCCTCCTCATAATCTCTTCAGGTTCTGCCATCTTTATTGCATCTATACTGCCAAATTCTTTGAGTAACATGAGTCTCCTCTTCTTTCCTATTCCTTTCACCTTCTCAAGGATCGATTCAGAAAATCTCCTGTCTCTCAATTTTCTGTGATACTTTACAGCAAACCTGTGTACCTCATCCCTTATCCTCTTAAAAAGTATCGCCAGTCTGTCATCAGGTGGCATAAAAGAATCGAGAAATACCACCTCCCCATGAGGAAGAAATAATCTGTCAGGATCCTTTGCAATGGCAAGGGGGTATGGCAGGTGAGAAAGTTCATAACTATATCTCTCAATTACCCTCTTAAGGACATCGAGGTGTGTTATACCTCCATCTACCATCAAAATATCAGGCAATTCTTTATCGAGATTCTCTATCACCCTTGATATAACCTCCTCCATCATTCCGTAATCATTCATGCCTTCTATGTGCTTCACCCTAAGATGCCTGTAATTCTCCTTGATGAACTCTCCCATAGACCACCAGACAAAACCACCCGTCGATTCCATTCCATAGGTAGTAGAGATATCGAATGCACCAATGCTTTGAGGAACCCTATCAAGGGAAAGCATCTCCCTGAGTCTTACAAGAAGTCTTTCCACGCTCACAGACCTTTCATCAAGGAATATCCTTGCATTCTCCATAGCCATCTTTACCAGTTCATCTTCACTGTCTGTCACGGGTGGTTCTATGATCACACCTCCCTCTACACCCGCATCGATTCTCCTCTTTGATAGATAATCCTCGAGTATCTCCTTCGATAATACCTCCTGAGGCACGAGTATCTTATGAGGGGGTATAATCTCCTTTGAGTAAAATACCTCTATTAAACCGTGCAAAAATTCCGGCATATCATCAGATGGCCTGTTCAAGAAAAACTCCTTCTTGCCTGTCATGATACCATTCCTCACAAAGAGTATCACCACAGCTGTTTTATCATTTTTTGAAAACACGCCCACCACATCTATATCTCTAAATTCTGTGCTCACGACCCTCTGGGATTCCCATAACCTCTTCAGAATATTTATCCTGTCCCTTATAATTGCTGCCTCCTCGAATCTCATCTCATCGGAAAACCTCATCATCCTCTCCTCGAGTTCCTCAAGGAGATTCTTCCTTTCTCCTCTTAAAAACTTTATCACCTCATCGAGTGACCTCCTGTAGTCATCCTCACTCACCATATTATTGCATGGAGCAGGGCATCTCTTCATCTGGTACTGGATACATGGTCTCATGGGTTTATCGAGTCTATACCTGCATGGTCTTATATTAAAATTTCTCCTTATAAATGAGAGTGCCTCCCAGACTATCGATGAAGGGACATATGGTCCAAAATAGAGTGAACCATCATTCTTTATCCTTCTTGTGACCTCAAGGTGTGGCCACTTCTCATTCATAACAACCTTTATATATGGATAGTTTTTATCATCCCTCAGAATAACATTGAATCTTGGTTTATATTGCTTGATGAGATTTGCCTCGAGTATAAGTGCTTCCATCTCATTCTTTGTAACAATAAAGGATATATCCTTCACCTCACTCATCATCCTCGATTTTCTGATATCGAGCCTATCATCGGTGTAATGTCTTATCCTTGCCCTGAGATTCTTTGCCTTACCAACATAAAGAATCCTCTCTCCCTTTCCCTTCATTATGTAAACACCAGGAAGTTCAGGAATACGGGTGTAATCTACATCTACCATAAAACACCTCAGGACTTCATTCTGTAAACATCCGCTCCCAGTGCCCTTAACTTAATCTCCATTCTTTCGTATCCCCTGTCGAGATGATAGACCCTGTCTATAATACTTTCTCCATCTGCCCTTAACGCTGCTATAACGAGTGATGCAGATGCCCTGAGATCAGAACTCATCAAAGGAGCGCCCTTCAGTCTCTTCACTCCCTTTACTGTAGCAACAGAACCCTCGGTCGTTATATCAGCACCCATTCGCCTTAATTCAGCCACATGCATGAACCTGTTCTCAAAGATAGTCTCCCTGATAATGCTCGTTCCATCGGTAACTGTCATGAGAGCCATAAATTGTGCCTGCATATCAGTCGGAAAACCTGGATAGGGCATCGTCTTCACATTAACAGGCTTTATAACATCAGCACCCCTTACAAGGAGGGCATCATTCTCTACAAGCTTTATCTCACAACCCGCTTCTCTGAGTTTCTCTATTATTGCCTCGATATGTTCTGGAATAACATTTCTTATAACTGCCTCACCTCCCGTGATCGCTACTGCTATAATGAATGTGCCTGCCTCAATCCTGTCAGGTATTACACGATAACCATTGAGAGGTCTCAGTCTATCCACACCCTCTATCTCTATTACCTCACCACCTGCACCTTTTATGATGGCACCCATCTTCATGAGAGCATTCGCAAGATCAACAACCTCTGGTTCTTTTGCTGCATTCTCTATAACTGTCCTTCCATCTGCAAGAGTGGCAGCCATCATGATATTCTCAGTGCCCGTAACAGTGGGAATATCAAAATATATCTTTGCACCCCTGAGTCTTTCTGTTTGAGCAACTATATAACCCTCATATATATCTATTTCTGCACCCATCTTTCTCAGAGCCTCCAGGTGAAGATTAACTGGTCTTGAGCCTATAGCACAACCTCCAGGGAGGGATACCTTTGCCTTCCTGAACCTCGCAAGGAGAGGACCGAGTACGAGTATCGAGGCACGCATCGTCCTTACAAGTTCATATGGTGCCTCAAATCTATCTATACTCTCTGTATCTATTATGAGTTCTTCCTGAGAACGGACTACACTTCCACCAAGATTCTCTATCAATCTCGACATGGTATTTATATCCCTCAATACAGGAACTCCTCTTATTGTATGCTTGTTGGATGCAAGAATTGTGGATGCCATTATTGGCAATGAGGCATTCTTCGAGCCTCCTATAACGACTGTACCTGATAAGACCCTGCCACCTCTCACCAGAAACTTATCCATGGTCTGTAAATTAATTTTAGCATTTTTTAATCAGGAGTGTATGATAGGGAATCGCTATTTCCTTTTATTTTTTATAAGACTCGAAAGGGTGTTGAAAATAAAATCTTTTGTATCAAGGATTTCTAAAAGAACGGGGTCTCCAACTTTAGAAAAGTGGATAATCATTTCTGATGACTCTTCATAAACAACAGTGTATACCATGCGGGAATCAGTAGGAAATAATCTATAATATTATAACTCAGAGGAGAAAGGAGGTAAAAGATGGAAGACTTTGAATTCTTCAATCCTACAAGGATAATCTTTGGAAGAGGGACAGAAAAGAGGGTCGGTAGCGTATTAAGAATGGATGGAATAGAGAGGGTTCTTTTTGTATACGGTAAAGGCTCGATCAAGGATACAGGACTTTATGACAGGATAGTGGATTCATTAAAAAAGGAGGGAATAAAATTTATTGAACATGAAGGTGTGAAACCGAATCCTGTACTTTCACATGCAATGGAGGGGATCGAAAAGGCAAAAAGGTATAAGGTCCAGGCGATACTCGGTGTTGGTGGAGGTTCTGTTATTGATGAGGGCAAGACAATAGCAGTCGGTGCCCAAACTGAAAAGGATATCTGGGATTATTTCAGGAGAAAAGAAGAGATCAAAAAGGCACTCCCTGTTTATGTAATACTTACACTTGCTGCAACAGGCAGTGAGATGAATGGATTTGCAGTAATAACGAATGAAAAGACCCGCGAGAAGCTCTCAATAGGTTCAGAACATATCTTTCCGAGGGTATCGATACTCAATCCTGAACTCACATTCACAGTATCTCCTCAATACCAAGCATATGGAGCAGTAGACACAATAGCACATGTAATCGAATATTACTTTACAGGCACACCAGTGCCAAATCTACAGAATAGATTGATCGAGGCAATAATTAAGACTATTATCGAGACAACAGAGACAATCCTCAGGGAACCAGAAGACTACGATGCAAGGGCAGAATTCATGTGGACAGCAACCCTCGCCTTGAATGGCCTTACACGTACAGGAATAAAGGGTGGTAGTTTCCCTAATCATATGATTGCCCACTCACTTGGAGCATTATATGATATTCCACATGGAGCATGTCTCAGTATCGTAATACCTGCCTGGATGAAGTGGTATAAAGAGAAGAATCCCCATCAGTTCAGAAGATTTGGAGAAAAAATATTTAATGTGAGCAAAAGTGATGAGGGAATAGATTACCTCAAGAGATGGTTCAAAAAGATTGGTGCACCTGTAAATCTCAGAGATGCTGGCATTAAAGAAGATGAGATCGAAAGTATTGCTGAAAATGCATATAACACAGCGCAGATCTGGGCGATGGACAGGATATATACGAAAGAGACCATCACAGAGATACTGAAGAATGCAGGGTAGCACCATTTCTCTCTTGACTTTATCAGTTAATTTTTT
>FWPU01011302.1_pt1 | contig 12598 bp, 14 predicted proteins | sample 2228361 | NCBI WGS metagenome assembly FWPU01 (sample SAMEA103939777, study PRJEB20133) | metagenome | reverse complement strand
GGTCGACTTCCCCCGCAGCACCGTCGCCCAGGCAGTGGAGGCTTTCCGGGCCGGGCGCATGGTCATCGTGGTGGATGATGCAGCCCGGGAAAATGAAGGGGATGTGATGGTGGCCGCGGAGCGGGTCACGCCGGAGGCCATCAACTTCATGGCCCGCCACGCCCGGGGGCTGATCTGCGTGGCCCTGCCCCCGGAACGGCTGCAGGCGCTCCAGCTTCCGCCCATGGTGGCGGACAACCAAACCCACCACGGCACGGCCTTCACCGTGAGCGTAGAGGCGGCCCACGGCGTCACCACCGGCATCAGCGCGGCTGACCGGGCCCGCACCATCCAGGTGCTGATGGACCCCCACAGCACGCCGGCAGACCTGGTGCGTCCTGGGCACGTCTTCCCCCTGGCCGCCCGGCCGGGCGGTGTGCTGGTCCGCCCTGGCCACACAGAGGCCGGCGTGGATCTGGCCCGGATGGCCGGCCTGCGTCCCGGCGCGGTGATCTGCGAGGTGATGAACGAAGACGGCACCATGGCCCGCCTGCCGGATCTGGTGCGCTTTGCCGACCGCCACGGGTTGCCCCTCATCACCATCGCGGATCTGGCGGAATATCGGCTGCGGACCGAGCAGGTGGTACAGCTGGTGGCCCAGGCCGGGCTGCCCACCCATTACGGCGACTTCCGGCTGCACCTTTTTCACGACCCCACCAGCGACGGGCAACATGTGGCCCTGGTGCTGGGAAGCTGGCAGCCCCACGAGCCGGTGCTGGTGCGGGTGCACAGTGAGTGCCTGACGGGCGACGTCTTCGGCAGCCAGCGCTGCGACTGCGGCGAGCAATTGCAGCAGGCCCTGGCCCAGATGGGGGCCCTGGGGCGGGGGGTGCTCCTCTACATGCGCCAGGAGGGCCGGGGCATTGGCCTGGCCAACAAGATCCGGGCCTATGCCCTACAGGAAACGGGCCTGGACACAGTGGAGGCCAACGAGCAACTGGGCTTTCCGGCGGACCTGCGCCACTATGGCATCAGCGCGCAGATCCTGCGGGCGGTAGGAGTGCGCCGGGTGCGCCTCCTGACCAACAACCCGGCCAAGCTCCAGGGCCTGGGCCGTTACGGGCTGGAGGTGGTGGAGCGGGTGCCCCTGGTGGTGCCGCCGGGCCGCCACAACCGGCGCTACCTGCAGACCAAGCAGGCCAGGCTGGGCCACCTGCTGGGATGCCAGGAACGGTGAAAAAGATGCCAACGCACGAAGCCACAGAAGGGAGCCAGAGATGGGCAACAGCTACACCGGCCACTATGTGGCCACAGGCCACCGCTACGCCATTGTGGTGAGCCGCTGGAATGAATTCATCACCGCCAAATTGCTGGAGGGCGCCCGGGACGCCCTGGTGCGCCATGGGGTGGAGCCGGCCCAGATCGACGAAATCTGGGTGCCGGGCAGCTTCGAGATCCCAGCCGTGGCCCTCAAGGCGGTGCGCAGCGGCCGCTACGACGGGGTCATCTGCCTGGGCTGCCTGATCCGGGGTGGCACCATTCACTTCGACCTGATTGCGGCCGAGGTGGCCAAGGGGGTGGCCCAGGCGGGCCTGCAACAGGGCGACGTCCCTGTGACCTTCGGTGTCCTCACCACCGAGAACATCGAACAGGCCATCGAGCGGGCGGGGAGCAAAGCGGGCAACAAGGGGGCCGAGGCTGCCCTGGCCGCCATCGAGATGGTGAACCTGTACCGGGCATTGGCAGAATAGGGGAGGCAGAGTGCCTCGGCGGGCGGGCCCGGTGAATCCCGGCAGCAACCTATCAATCGTTTTGGCCAGTGGTGAGACGCGCCCGATCATCTACGGCAGGAGGACCGACCATGCCTGAAGTCACGCAGTCATCGTTCTCTCGGCGACCGGTGCCAGCCTGGTTTCACGACGCCAAGTTGGGAATCTTCGTGCACTGGGGGCTCTACTCGGTGCCGGCCTGGGCGCCCACCTCAGGTGAACTGGGCGAGGTGGTAGCCAGGGAGGGCTGGGCCGGCTGGTTCGCCCGCAACCCCTACGCTGAGTGGTACATGAACTCCATACGTATCCCTGGAAGCCCTTCCCATGCCTATCACGTGGACCACTATGGGCCGAACTTCTCGTATGAGGACTTCGTACCCCTGTTCAACCGGGCCAGCGCACGCTGGGATCCTGAGGCCTGGGCTGATTTGTTTGCAGCATTGGGGGCCCGCTACGTGGTGTTAACGGCCAAACACCATGATGGCTTCCTGCTCTGGCCGAGCCAGCACCCCAATCCCTTCCGGGCCGATTACTGTGCCACGCGCGATCTCGTGGGTGAACTCACCTGGGCCGTCCGCCGGCGGGGTCTGCGCATGGGGCTTTACTATTCCGGTGGCCTGGACTGGACTTTCAACCCAAAGGTTATCCAAGACCTGGCGGACATCCCGGCCGCCATTCCCCAGGATACCCGCTATGTGGCCTACGCGCTGGCCCATTGGCGGGAACTCATCGACCGCTATGGGCCCGCCGTTTTATGGAACGACATCGCCTTTCCCGCTGCAGCGGACCTGGATGCGCTCTTCACCTACTACTACAGGCAGGTGCCGGACGGAGTAGTGAACGATCGTTTCACCCAGCGTTTCGTTCTGCAGGACCAGACCATCATCCCCAGCACCCATCACGATTTCCGTACGCCAGAGTACGCCAGCTTTGCGGAAATCACCCAGGAAAAGTGGGAGGCGACCCGAGGAATCGGCTTCTCCTTTGGTTACAACCAGAACGAAGGCCCGGAGCACCATCTATCGGTGACGAAGCTGATACACATGTTTGTGGACGTGGTGAGTAAGAACGGGAATATGTTATTGAACGTAGGGCCCACGGCCGATGGTACCATACCAGCCCTGCAACGGGAGCGGTTGGAGGGTTTGGGGCAGTGGCTGGCGGTCAACGGGGAGGCCATCTTTGGTTCCCGGCCATGGCGGGTAGCCGAAGGTGAGACGGCCGAAGGGATTCCGGTGCGCTATACCCGACGGGGAGAGTCTCTTTACGTGGTACTTTTGGGTGGTCAGCCGGGGCAGACGCTGCACTTTCGAAGGCTGCACGTGGCGGAAGGGGCCACCCTGAGATGGCTGGGCAGCGACATGGCTTCATCCTGGCAGGCCACCGATGATGGGGGAGCCGCAGTCCTTCCCTCAACCCTGGCCCCGGCGCCAGCCTATACCCTGTGCATCACGCCGGTGGGTGCGGTCCAACCCTGAAGAAAGAAATGGTCTATCTCCACGCGTGTGGGAAATACTGGGGGTTGGGCGTGGAGATTCTTCGCCCAGCATGTAGAAGAAGTAGATATTGAAGCTACCAGCGCAGCTACGAATGATGGCGATGGTCTCATCGGCAGGGCTTGCGCCACGTATACAGTACGAAACCCTTCGAGCCGGGTCTCGCTGACGGCGACCAACGTTTCGGCTTCGGCCTGTTTGCCCACGGCTTCCCCCGTGAAGAGGAGATCGCCGCGCCAATCGGCGTTAGGCGCGGGGCTGACGGCCACTGGCGCGATCTGTGAGAGCAGCGGCAGTGTTTCCTCGTCCACGTCTGATGGCATGGCCAGGATCAGGTCGGGGTTGAGCAGCAGCGTTGCCTCAGAGTTCGGCCCATCGGCCTTGCCGACGCTGAGATCGTCTGCGTGGTGTCACCAAGGTACTGGGTGTAGTCACGGTTGGCCCAGTCGACCACGCCGACCGGTGTGGCGCCCAGCGCCAGGGCGTTGTCGCTCTCGCCGGTGTCCAACACCACCACCCGCTGCGCCGCCCATTTACTGATTCGAATTCAGCAGCGCGCGGGCCTGCTGCGCCAGGTGTACTAGGGCTGGACGCAACTGTTCGGTGCGGGTGAGGGGTGGGTCGAAGGGGATGCGGACGTGCTGGATGCGGCCCGCACCCCACACCACCAGGTCGAAGCCGGCGGCGTCCAGCCCCGTCATCTCCACGTCCTCGGCCCAGAGCAGTCCGGCCAGCCCGCGGGCGTAGTCGAGCAGATTGTGGGCGTGGTCTTCGTTCATGTGCTGGATCACGCCCTCAACCGTAGTCCGAGACAGCACGGGATCAGGGGGCGCTGGATCGGCAGTCATCAGAGAAACTCCACCACATCCGCCAGCTCTGGCCGCGGACGTTCGCTGGGCGGCTCGGACGCGCTGCCGATGTAGAGGAAGCCGAGGATCTGATCGTCGGCGGGGATGTTCAGCGCTTGCTTGACCGTCTCGTCGTAGGCCGGCCACTCGGTCAGCCATTGGGAGGCATAGCCCAGGGCCGTGGCTGCGATGAGGATATTCTGGCAGACGGCAGCGCCGGAGAGGATCTGCTCCCAGCGCGGGATGCGGTCCGATTCGATGCGGGTGCTGACGACGAGCAGCAGGGGGGCGCGACAGGGCCGATTGCGCTCATAGGCAAGCTGCTTCTCGCTGGCGCCGGGATGGTTGCCCCGGTAGATCTGGGCCAGCAGCTCGCCCAGATTCCGTTGGGCCTCGCCCTGCACCACCTGGATGCGCCACGGCGTCAGTTTGGCATGGGCCGGCACGCGCGGGGCGCAGCGCAGCAAGACCGCCAGTTCGTCGGGCGTCGGTCCCGGTTCGCACTGCTTGTCTGCGACTACGGAACGGCGGCGCAGCAGCAGGTCGATGGTCTCGGGACTGGGCTTTGGATTGGCCAGCGTCTCTTGGGTGGAAACGGTGGTCTTCATGATACTTTTCCCTTCTGTGCTGAAAGTAGAACATAGATGCGCAACATGAATGGATTTGGAGCCACTTTTCTCCACGATGCGCGTGGATTTCTCATTCGACTCCGCGCCGCAGATGCTGCGCCACCTTGAAAGATCCATTCATGCGAAGTAGAATCCATCATCCGGCAGGGCCCCGCCGATCAGATCGGGCGACATCTCCGCCAGCTTACTGAAGAAGAACTCCAGATCCGCACGCGCTTCTGCCGCGGGGACGATCTCCATTTTGATCTTGGGCAGCGCCCGCTCGATCAGCGGGGCCTGCAACCCCAGATGCTGCGCGCCTAGTTCTGCGGCGGCAGCGGGGTTTTCTTGCGTCCAGTCGAGGGCTGCCTGCATGCCGCTTTGAATCGCTTCGACCAGGGTGCGATGCTCTTCGGCCAGGGCCCTGGTGATGAAGAGCCCCGCCTGGGGAATGCGCGGCGCGCGGCCGGTCGCCTTGCCCCACTCCTCCTGCAAATCGAGAATACGCCGCACCGGTTGGCCTGCCTGGGCGCCCTGGACTTCGGCGCCAGTGGCCGCCGGATCGGTGAGCACGGCGGCCGCCGCGTTGTTCGCCAGCAGCATCTGCATGGCCTCCACCGGCGCCGAGACGTAGAGCAGCTCGAAATCTTCTTCGGGGGTAAACCCGTTCTTCTCGGCCAAATAGCGAAAAATCAGGTCGGGCATATCTCCCTTAAAAGGGATCGCAATCGTTTTGCCTGGCAAGGTCTCCCATCCACTGACTGCGGGGTCCGCAGAAAGCACGTGGAGGATGCCCCAGACGTTGATGTTGAGCAGTTGGATGGGCAGCCCGCGCTGGTAGAGAACCGAGGCTACGTTGGACGGCGTCTCGGCGGCGTGGACGCGGTTGGCGGCAGCGTCCGCCCGCAACTCGTCCGGGTTTTTCCAGACTTTGAATGAGACAGCGGGAACCAGCGCGCGCAGCGCTTCCTGTTCGGCCAGGTGTGCCAGCAAAATGCTGGGCGGCGCCGGTGGTCCGGCGATGGCCAACTCCTCCAATCCAACGGCCACGGGTGTCAGTTGCACCAACGGCATGGTACAACCGGATAGCCCGGCCAGGGCCAGGCTGCCGCCTCCAGCAACGGCCAGCTTCAAAAAACTGCGTCGATCGAGGGCAAGATGGTTGCTTGTGTTCAAGAGTTCATGCTCCTTTTGGGATATACTCAATGCATTGCGGCGGACAGGTTGAACGCCTGTACGACGCTGGGAACGCGCATGAGATTGGATACCGTCTCGTATAGATAGGCCGGTTCGCGGGCGGCGGGCGCTCTCTCTTGCCGCCAGTGATGGACCACCGTCCCCGGCGCTGGCGATAGAATGAGCAGTTCGTCACCCATGCGCACAGCTTCAACCAGATCGTGGGTGACAAAAAGTGCGGAAAGATGGCGCGTGGTCAACAGATCGAGAACCAGGCTCTGCAACTCGTGGCGCAGCCCCACATCCAGGGCGCTGAACGGTTCGTCCAGCAAGAGCAGGTCCGGCTCGATGGCCAGCGCCCGTCCGATGGCCGCCCGCTGCTGCATGCCGCCGCTCAATTGGTCGGGATACTTATCGAGCGCATCGCTCAAATCGAGCTGGGCGGCCAGTTGCTCCGCGATTTGATGGCGTCTGTCGCGTCCGACGCCCCGGGCTTTCAGTCCAAAGGCAATGTTCTGGCGGGTGGTGCGCCACGGCAGCAAGCGCGGCTCCTGGAAAACGTAGGCGCGCTGTTGAAACTGGTTCTCCACCGCCCCAGACGTAGGCGCCAGCAGTCCGGCGGCGATGTTCAGCAACGTGGTCTTGCCGCAGCCGGATGGCCCCACGATGTAGAGCACCCGGCGCGGCGGCAACACAAGGGAAACACCCTGCAAAACAAGGGTCCGGATATAGCTGTACGAGACATTCTGCAGTCGCAACATTTCTATTCCACACGGGTTGTCTCTTGTGAAGAGACATGCAAAGGGTCCACTCAACCGGATGACAGGTGCGCCGATCGCCGCGCCCGATGCGGATGCATCGCAACCCCATCGGGGGAAGCAGACGCCTTCGATACAGAGGCGTCTCGCTGTCGCCACGGCTCCAATCGCCGCCGCAAACGGTGCAACACCAGGTATTCGAAAGAGAACATGAGGATGACGGCGAGGGCGATCCAAGCCATCGCCTCATCCGTGTTCAGGTTGATGCGCGCCCGAAAGAGGCCCGCGCCAATACCGGCGTCGCTGGCCAGCAGTTCGCTCATGACCGCCACCTTCCAGGCCATCCCCAGCCCGGCGATGACAACTGGAAAGAGATAGGGGATGAGATGCGGCAGGTAGAGATCCCACAGGCGGGTGCGCATCGGCGCCTTGAAGATCACCATCATCTCCAGCAGTCGGCGATCGGCCGCCTGGATGCCTTCCATGGCGCCGACAAAGACCAACGGCAACGCGGCAATCGCCACGGTGAAGATCGGGGTAATCCCCCCATTGCCAAACCAAATGATGGCCAGCACGATCCAGGCGATGGGGGGAATGCCCTGCAGAATGGTGACCACCGGCCAGGTGATCTGGCGCAGAAGCGGTTGGACGCCCGCAACGCCGCCCAACAGGATTCCAACGCCCAGCGCCAGGCCGAACCCAGCAAAGGCATGGGTTGCCGTGGCGAGCGCAGCGCCGACGGCGCGTCCATCCCGCACCATCTGCGCCAGCGCTTGCAGGGTGGCCAGCGGTGAAGGCAGCAGAATCGGGTTGTAGATCAGTGCGCCAACTTGCCAGAGCAGCACAAAGAGCGCAATCCCCAGCAACGTCGCCATTCTTCGTCCCATAGCACTCCTATCGGCGTTGCGCCGCCGGTCAGGCGGTGTCCGGTCGTAGCGGCCAGGCGCTGAGCACGCGCACAAATGCGGGCGGCGCCAGACAGACCAGGAGCGAGGCGGGATCCGCGGTGGGGTTGCGCAGGCTCACCCGTTCCCCCACCCCGATGAGCGCCACCGCCCCCGACTCAAGCGTTTCCTGCTGGCCGCCAGCGGTGATTTCGACGTGCCCCTCCCACACGGTCACCAATGCCTCGGATTCGCCGTGGTCGTGTTCGGGCAAGACGCCGCCGGGCGGCAGCAGGGCATGCACCGCCGCCACTGCGCCGTCTTCGCCGATGAGCACTTCAACCTGTGGACCATTCGGCATGGGAGCCTCGTGAACGGGTCCGCTGCCGATGTGTACGAATTGCATGATATGTTTCTCCTTGATATGACATTCTGATGTGACATTGTTATATAGAACCGAAATTCAGCACTGATTCATGCTTCCTTGACCCCCACCAGCATCACCGATCCCATCCGCTCTTCGTAGCGGCGGAAGACGGTGCGCATGGCGGCGATGCGGCGGTAAGCGGCCCGGTTGCGCAGGACGTTTAAGGTAAAACGCAGCGCGCCGCCCCATCCCTCGTCCTGGATCAGGCGTTTGGTCTCCAACAGGTGCATGGGCGCGGTGGCCTGGGCGGTGACGGTGAAGCCCGCCTCTTCCAGCAGCGCCCGCCATTCGGGCACGGTGAGTGGACGGGCGCCCACGTGGATCGCTTGCGAGAGCGCCTGGTTGATTTCATCCTTCTGGCTCTGCGGCAGGTCGTCGGGCTGCAGGCAGAGTTCGTGGATGCCGTAGCGGCCGCCCGGCTTGAGCAGGCGCCACGCCTCCTCCACGATCTTCTGCTTGACGCCCGGCGTCTGCATGGTGAGCAGGGCCTCGCCGTAGACGACCGTGGCCGATGCATCGGGCAGGCCAGTTTCCTCGGCGCGCCCCACCCGGCACTGCTGCGCGGGGCCCTGTAGATAGCTGCGCATTTGTTGGGCAGCCGCCTCGTTTTGTTCGATGGCCGTATAGGCTGCAGGCTGGCGGGCCAACGTCAGCCGGGCGGTCACGCCCAGGCCCGGGGCGAACTCCACCACCTCGTCGCTGGGCTGCACGTCCAGCGCGTCCAACATCTGCCGCGTGAGTTCGATCCCGCCGGGGCGCAGCACGCGCTTGCCCATGCGGGCCAGCAGCCAGTGCCCCGGCATCTTTTCGATGGATAGATATTCGCCAGGTGTTGCGGTCTGTTGTACAGTCATCGTGATAACCTCCGTATTCTGTGCAAAGTCACTCCGCCCCAGCCCCGGACATAACCCCATCGGCGAAGCGTTCCATCACGTCCAGCAGGCTGCAGTAGCCGCCGGGCCGGTTGCCGCGTCCAGCCTTTCTGTGGCGGGTCGTCAACGAGTCTACCAGCTAATGTCCACCTTTTTGCCACTTTGCCACCAATTTGTCGGCAGTGGGTTATGGCGGCGATGAAACAGAACGCAAAGAAGCCCTTATGGAAACGTCAAGCACGGTTAACGTCCGCTTCAATCTCACTTACGATTCCCAATCCGGGTTCGCCCGGCTGGCTACGAGAGGCCAAAACCTCACCCCGCTCCGCTTCCTGCACCACCTGGTACAACTCCAGTTTGGGATGGCCCCCGAAGGCCTCTCGGGGTAGCTTGCCCGCCTGGGCGTGGCCCTGCTTGAATTCATCCGACCGGGTCCAGTTCTCGAAATGGTCCTTACTCTCCCAACAGGTCTCGACCACGAAGGGGTCCCCCTCCTTGATGGGACGCAGCAGCCGAAACCAGAGAAACCCGGGCATGTTGTCCACGAGCGCGGCCCGATCCTGGAAGCGCGCCACAAAAGCCTCGGCGTATTCTGGGGTGACGGGAATGCGATTCATGACGATGAACATAGCGGCCTCCTTACCCTTTCTTTGTGGAATCCTGTGTTGCCTGATCCTGGCGGCTGTGTGGGTCCTGTCCGTCGTCCGCGCGCGTGCGCGCCGCGGTTGCGCAGCGGACCAGCGCAGCGATCATTGCGAACAGCACCAACGCCAATCCCATCTGTACCCATTCTATCCAGTCCACGTCACGCCGGTCCCCCTCTCGGCGATTGCCGCACATCAACGATCCAGGTTCAACCCTGGACGGCCGGCGTTGCACTGCTCGCCGGGGCTACACCCGCAGGGCTGTGCCCCGCTGGATCCGGCACCACGAGCGGACAGGCCCGGGTCGGGTGTGGGATCACGGTGACGGGGATCGCAAACGTCGCTTCGATCCGCTCCGGGGTGAGCACCGCGTGCGGCGGTCCCTGCGCCAACACACGGCTTTCACACAGCAGGACCATGGCGTCTGCGTACTGGGCCGCCAGGTTGAGGTCGTGCAGAATGGTCAGCACGCCCGCGCCCTCGGCGGCAAAGCGTCTGGCGATCTGCAAGGTGCGGTGCTGGTGGGCCAGATCCAGATTGTTGGTCGGCTCGTCCAACAGCAGGTAACGGGGGCCAAGCGGCGATTCCTCCCAGATCTGCGCCAGCACCCGCGCCAGTTGCACCCGCTGCTGCTCCCCACCCGACAGCGTGGTGTAGAGGCGGTCAGCAAAGTCGGCCATGCCCACGGCGGCCAGGGCTTCGTGGGCGATGGCGTAGTCCCGCGGACCCTCTGCGCCATCCACGTGGGGCATGCGCCCCATCAACACCACATCCAGCACGGCAAAGGAGAAGCTGAGGGTGGAGCGTTGGGGCAACACTGCCCGCAGCCGCGCCTGGTCCCGGGCAGACCAATCGGTAAGCGGACGGCCGTTCAGGCACACGTGGCCACCGTCCACGGCACGTTCGCCACACAGGACGCGTAGCAGCGTGGACTTGCCTGCGCCGTTGGGACCGACCACCGCCAGCAACTGCCCCGGTTCAACCGCCAAGGAGACCCCGGCCAACAGCGATTTATCTCCGACCCGCACAGAAACCTCTTTCGCCTCAAGCAAGGCCCATCCCTCCTCTACGCCGGGCGCGCAGCAGCAGCCAGAGGAAGAAGGGAGCGCCCAGGCTGGCGGTGACGATGCCGATGGGCAGCTCCGCCGGGGCAACCAGGGTGCGTGCCGCCAGATCGGCACAGACCAGCAATGCCCCGCCCAGCAGCGCCGAGCCGGGCAGGACGAGGCGATGGTCCGGTCCCGCCAATAGACGGATCAGGTGGGGCACCACCAGTCCCACAAATCCGATGATCCCGGCCACGGCCACGGACGCGCCCACGGCCAGCGCCGCCAGCACCACGATCATTCGCTTGAGCTGCTGCGTGGCTACGCCCAGATGGCCGGCCTCGGCTTCGCCCAACAAGAAGGCGTTGAGGGGCCGGGCCAGCCGGGGCAGCACCAGCAAGGCCAGACCGACGAAGGGAACGGCACTGGCGACGGCCTGCCAGGTGGCCCCGCCCAGACTGCCCAGGCTCCAGAAAGTGATGTCCCGCAGCTGGTCGTCCGTGGCCAGGAAGGTGAAGAGGCCTGTCCCGGCACCGGCCAGAGCGTTGATGGCGATGCCCGCCAGCAGCATGGTGGCCACCGCCGTGCACCCACCTACGGTGGAGACTCGATAGACCGCCACTGTGGCCACCACGCCGCCCACAAACGCAGCCAGGGGCAGGGCTGCGTAACCGAACAGGTCGCCCAGACCGCTCAGCAGGGTGTTGCCCAGTACAATCACCGCGGTCACAGCCAGGGCCGCGCCGCTGGAGATGCCAATCAGCCCCGGATCTGCCAGTGGGTTGCGAAAAAGCCCCTGCATCGCCGCGCCCGAGACGGCCAGCCCAGCGCCGATGAGCAGGCCCAGCAGCACCCGGGGCAGGCGGATGGCCATGACCACTGCCTGCTGCCGGGCATCGAAGGTCCAGGGCAGCTCCAGGCCCAGCGGATGCACCAGAATGGCGATCACCTGGCCCGGCGAGACGGCCACCGCGCCCACGGCCACGCCTGCCACGCCTGCCGCCACCAGCAGGAGACCCAACCCGGACAGCACCAGCAGAGAGCGGCTGTGCCGGATCGACGCCAGGGATCGGGAATCTCCATATACACGCGTATCGGCGGGACGAGCGATCAGATCGCGGAGCACGGCGCCCTCCTCTCTTCTTGAAGTTCGCCTGACTGTGGAGCAGACTCTGCCCAGTAAATTCCGGCAGAAATTCACCGATAGTTTCCACCAGAGGTAGTGCGCCCAGAGGGCACCCGGAATTTCTGCCGTGGTATTTACGCCAGACTGTACTAGTTCAACACAAGTTTATGGTTTGGCACGTGGGGCCTGAAACCAGATAGGCGCCGCATCTGCTCGCCGTCCAGCAGGCCGACTTTAGGCAGGGCTTCGTCCACCATCTCCGCCAGAGGGCGGAAGTCGTCCAGGGGCAGGCAGAGGATTGTGTTGCCCACCTGCAGGCGACAGTGGCCGCGTAGGGCCGGGCCATCCCATCCTTGAATTTCGTCCAGCATGTTTAAAATCTGGTCGGCCAGGCGCAGGAAGGCTGACTGCGGCAGGTGAACGCCCACCCCGTCCCAGACCAGGTGGACGATGCCATGTTCGCACTGGCTGACGTAGCGATGGCCGGCGCACTCGGCCAAGATGACAACATGTTGGCACATGACGTTCCCCCAATAACGATTAGCTGGTGGCTGTTGGCGGGTATGGGCGCCCTGTCACCTCGTCACTCCCCGCGGATGCGCCGGGCCAGTTCCAGCACTGCCTCTCCCAGGCGCGGGCCGAAGTTGAGCAGGTAGAGGCCGTCCATGGCCACGATGCGTCCATTCTGGGCGGCTGGCGTCTGGGCAATGCCGGGCAATTCCAGCAGCCCCTCCTCGCCGCCCAGACTTTCAAGCCCGCTGGTGAACATGAGGATCACGTCCGGCGCGGCAGCCACGGCGGCTTCGGCGGTCAGGGGGCGGTAGCCCTCGTACCCGGTGACAGCGTTCTCCCCGCCCGCCAGTTCGATCATGGTGTGGGCGCCCGTATTGGCGCCTGCCACGTTGACCGTGCCGGCGCCGCGCGCGTAGATGAACATGACCCGAGGCCGTTCGCTCGATTCAGCC
>FWPU01011301.1_pt1 | contig 12599 bp, 15 predicted proteins | sample 2228361 | NCBI WGS metagenome assembly FWPU01 (sample SAMEA103939777, study PRJEB20133) | metagenome | reverse complement strand
CCCACATCGCCACCCTAGCCGAACCGACGCTGAAGCTGTCGCCTAAAGGCGAGGGCTTCAACCCTCCCAAAGTGGGACAGTGATTTTCGCGCCCCCGTTGGTGAGAATCGCGTCATCCGCCCACGTCTCGCACGGTTCGGCCCGTTTCATCACCGTGCGCGTGGCGTTCTCCTACCGGTCCGGCGGGTGGACACCGACGCGCCGCCCGAAAAAAGCGTCACCGCTCCAATCGTCGAGCCGTCATGGCGACCGAGTCGTACGCCGACGACATCGTGTCCGCGGCGCGCGCCGCCACTCGATGGCCGCTCGAGCTGCCGCCGCCGCCCGAATTTTCGGCCCGAGGAGCGGAACGGCGTCTCATGGGGGCCAGAAGCGCCTGGCGGTGATGGCGCGCCGAAAACTTGTTGCTGTGCCCACTTACGCATGTTACGCCGCGCATCGTCTGAAGCCCCGCGTCCAGGGGGCTGCTCCCCATCGTGAGCGAGGACGAAACGAACCCATGAGCACCGCGACCGCGACCGCCGAGCACGGGGGACATTCGGCCCACGTGCTGCCTCCCGACGAATACTTCGGTGTTGCCACCCCCGGGAAGATCGGCATGTGGGTCTTCCTTCTCTCCGACGCGTTCTCGTTCGGAGGGCTGCTTCTCGCCTACGGCATCCTCCGGGGCGGGGCCACGGTGTGGCGCCACCCGGGTGAGCCCCAGCTGGGCATCAACTTCACCGCCTTCCTCACCTTCTGGCTGATCTGCTCGTCGGTGACGATGGTGATGGCGGTGGCCGCCGCCCACGAGGGCCAGCCGAAGAAGGCCAGCTTCTGGCTGCTTCTGACCGCGCTGGGCGGCGCCGGCTTTCTCCTCGGGCAGATGCACGAGTACTTCGGAGTGCTCTCGTTCATCTTCGGCCCGGGCCTCATCGAGGAGGGCCTCGTCTTCGGCAACTCGGCCTACGCGTCGACCTTCTTCGTCACCACCAGCTTCCACGGCGCGCACGTCTTGACCGGCACCATCTACAACGTGGTGACGGCGGTGCGGGCCAGGTCAGGCAAGGCCGACTCCAACGAGGTCGAGATCTGCGGCCTGTTCTGGCACTTCGTCGACCTCATCTGGATCCTCGTCTTCACCTTCATCTACCTGCTCTAGGAGCACGCTCGATGGCGGAACACGCTCACGCACCGGCGCACGGACACGCTCCGACCAGCCGCAAGACGTACATGGTGGTGTGGCTGATGTTGGCCGTGTTCACCGTGCTGGAGATTCTCGTCGCCCTGCCCAGCCTGGGCATCAACCGGGTGCTGGTGGGCATCGCGCTGGTGGCGCTGGCCCTCACCAAGGCGTCGATGGTCGGTTACTACTACATGCACCTGAAGCAGGAGATGCGGGCCCTCAAGCTCACCGTGGTCCTGCCCTTTCTCTTCCCGGCGGTCTACGCGGTGATTCTCATCGCCGAGGCCGCGTGGAGGCTGGTGAGGTGAAGGCGGTGAAGGCGCTGCTTCTGGCGGCGATGCTCTTTCCCTCGGTCGCGCTGGCCTGCCCCTACTGCGCCGCGCGCGACGACGGCGGGCGGGCGCAGACGTACCTGCTCGGCTCGATGATTCTCTTCCCCTTCGGCGTGGCTTGGGTGGTCCGGCGCGTGCTCGCTCGCGCCGAGGCCGAAGAGCGCGCCGAGCCCGGAGGCGATTGATGAACGGACGCAACAGAAGCCTGTGGCGGCGACTCACCTGGCCGCTCGCCGGAGTCGTCTTGACCGGCGCGATGCTGGCCGCGCGCCTTTCGCACGCGGCGGTTCGGCCGGAATCGGGCCTCGGCCTGCCGAAAGACGTCTCGGAGCACGGCTGGCGCATCGACCTTCTGACGAACATGACGCACGTCTTCAACATCATCCTGTTCGTCATCATGTGCATCTGGATGGGCCTCGCCTGCTTCAAGCACGGCAAGGACCACGAGGCCGAGTACGACCACGGCGACTCCAAGCGCAACGTGACGGTGGCGCTCTCGCTCTCGGCCGTCATCTTCGCGGTGGTCGACGGCAACCTCTTCGTGCAGACCATCATCGGCCTCGACAAAGTGTTGTGGAACTGGTCCTTGCCGGCCAACGACCCGAGCACGGTGAAGGTGCAGCTCAATGCGCACCAGTGGGCGTGGGACTTCCGCTACAGTGGCCCGGACGAGAAGTTCTCGTCGCCGACCAACCCCTCGCCCGACGACATCGTCACCTGGAACGAGCTGCGCGTGCCGGTGAACACGCCCGTCTATCTGCAGCTGGCGGCCACCGACGTCATCCACTCGTTCTACCTGCCGAACCTGCGCGTGAAGATGGACGCGGTGCCCGGCCAGGTGAACCGCGTCTGGTTCCAGGCCAAGGAGATTGGCGAGTTCGACATCGGCTGCGCCCAGCACTGCGGCACGCACCACTACAAGATGAAGGGCAAGCTGGTGGTGATGCCGCAGGACGAGTTCCAGAAGTGGCAGGCCGAGGCGGCGGAGATCGCCAGGCGCTCGTTCGACCCAACCGACATCACGGCCCAGTGGGGCTGGGAGTGGAAGGAGTTCTAGCCGTGGCTCATCAGTGGGCAATCATCAACGGCCAGGAAGTTCCCGGCGTTCACCCCGAGCCGAAGACCTTCCTGTCGAAGTACGTCTTCTCCACCGACCACAAGGTCATCGCCAAGCAGTTTCTCTGGGCGGGGCTCATCTTCCTCGCCTTCGGCGGCATCCTGGCGATGATGATTCGCTGGCAGTGGGCCTACCCCGGCAGCCCGGTGCCGGTGTTCGGGCTCTTTCTGCCCCGGTCGGCCGGCGTCATCACCCCCGCCGTCTACCAGAGCCTGTTCACCATGCACGGGCTCATCATGATTTTCTGGGCCATCACGCCCATTCTCATCGGGTGCTTCGGCAACTACTGCATCCCGCTGATGATCGGCGCGCAGGACATGGCGTTCCCGAAGCTCAACATGCTGAGCTTCCACACCTTCGTCCTCTCGCAGATTCTCATCCTGGCCAGCTTCGTGGTGCAGCTCGGCTCGGCCGGCGCGGGCTGGACGACGTACGCCCCGCTGTCGACCAACGTGGGCACGCCGGGCATGGGCCAGACGCTGGTGGTGGCGGCCATCTTCGTCACCGGCGTGGCCACCATCATGGGCGGCATCAACTACGTCACCACCGTCATCCGGCTGCGCGCTCCGGGCATGACGTACATGCGCATGCCGCTCACGGTGTGGGGCCTGTGGCTGACCGCCATTCTCAACGTGCTGTTCGTGCCGGTGCTGGGCTCGGCCGGGTTGCTTCTGCTTCTCGACCGCGCCTTCGGCACCAGCTTCTTCATCGCCGGAGCGATGGGCCAGAAGGGCGGCGGCGACCCGATTCTCTTCCAGCACCTGTTCTGGATCTTCGGCCACCCCGAGGTCTACATCCTCATCCTGCCGGCCTGGGGCTACATCTCGGACATCATCTCGTTCTTCGCCAGAAAGCCGGCGTACTGGTACAAGGGCTCGGTCTACGCGATGGTGGCGGTCTCGGTGCTGTCGGCCATCGTGTACGGCCACCACATGTTCCTCACCGGCATGAACCCGCTGCTCGGCAAGGGGTTCATGATCTTCACGCTGATCATCTCGGTGCCGGCGGAGATTCTCTTCCTCAACTGGCTGCACACGCTGTGGAAGGGCAGCAACCGCTTCCCGGTGCCGATGCTGTTCGCGCTCGGCACGGTGTTCGTCTTCGGCCTGGGCGGGCTCACCGGTCTCTATCTGGGCACCATCATGACGGACATCTATTTGCACGACACGATGTGGGTGGTGGGCCACTTCCACCTGACGATGGCGGCCGCCGCGTTCTTGGGCAGCTTCGCGGCGCTCTACTTCTGGTTCCCGAAGATGTTCGGCCGGAAGATGAACGACACGCTGGGCAAGATTCACTTCTGGGGCTCGGTGGTGTTCATCACCATCGTCTTCTGCGGCCAGCTGCTCGCGGGCTACGGCGGGCACCAGCGGCGGCTGTACGACCCGTACCAGTACACCTTCCTCCAGCACATGCTGCCGTTGAACCGGGCGGTGAGCTGGGCGGCGTTCCTGCTCGGCATCGCGCAGTTCGCGTTCGTCATCAACTTCTTCCGGTCGGTGTTCGCCGGCGAGAAGGCCGAGCAGAACCCCTGGCAGGTGGGAACGCTCGAGTGGACGCACTGCCCCTCTCCGCCTCCCTGGTACAACTTCCACCCCATTCCCAAGGTGCTGCGCGGGCCGCACGAGTACGGCAACCCCGAGGTGAAGCGGCTGCTCGGCAGGGACTGGATCGGCCAGGCCGAAGAGCTGCCGTCTGACGCGCGCACCGCCGCCGCCGCGTCGGGAGCGAAGAGCTAGCCGCCCATGCTCGCCTCAGGCTTCGGAACAGGCATGGGCGACCTTTTGCCCTACCGGCCGGCGAAGGCCAAGAGCGAGACCACCGCCTTCATCGGCATGGTCATCTTCCTGGCTTCCTGGGCGATGATGTTCGGCGCCCTCTTCTTCGCCTACGGCTACGTGCGCAGCCGGGCGAACGAGTGGCCGCCGGAGGATCTGCCCGCCCTCCCGGTCGCGCTCCCGGCGCTGAACACCGCGGTGCTTCTGGCCTCGAGCGCGCTGCTCCAACTGGCGGTCTTCCGCATCAAGCGGGCGAAGCTCAAGGCGGTGGGGCTTCTCATCGCCCTGTCCGCGGCGCTGGGAGCGGTCTTTCTGGCGCTGCAGCTCGTCGTCTGGGCGGGCCTGTACCGCGAAGGCCTGCGGCCCGACAGCGGCGGGCCCTACGCCTCGGTGTTCTACGGGCTCACGTGGTTTCACGCGCTGCACGTGCTGGTGGGGCTGGTTGCCCTGGCCGTTCTGGCCTGGCGCGCATTCAAGGGGGCCTACAGCGCGGCGAAGTACCTGCCGGTGCGGCTGTGGACCCTGTATTGGCACTTCGTCGGCATCGTCTGGGCGCTGATGTTCGCGTCCGTCTTCGTTCTGTGATGGAGGGTGGAATGTCTGGCTTTGGCAGGTTGACCGTCGCGCTCGTCGCGCTCGGGCTCGTTTGGGGAGCGGGCTGCAGGAAGAAGGAGTTCACGCAGCCCATCAAGCTGGCCGACAGGCTCGACAAGGACGGCAACGCCATTCCCAACTCGGGTGAAACGCTGCAGCCGGCCGTGCTGAACGACGGCTACGAGGCGTACATGCTGTACTGCTACGGCTGCCACGGCGAGAAGGGCGACGGCAACGGGCCCTCCTCGCCCACCATGCGCCCGCCGCCGCGGAACTTCGCCAAGGCGCTCTTCAAGTTCCCCGGCACCGGCTTCGGCCAGTTGCCCGTCGACTCGGCGCTCGACCGCACCATTCGCCGCGGGCTGCACGGCACTCCGATGCTGCCCTGGGACATTCCCAAGAAGGAGCGAAATGCCCTCATCGCCTACCTGAAGACGCTCTCGCCGCGCTGGGTGGAGGAGGGCGTGCCGCAGGAGATCGAGATCGCCAAGGACCCGTGGAAGGGCAGGAAGGCCGAGGCCATCGAGCTGGGCAAGCAGGTCTACCACGTGGCTGCGGGCGGCGCCGGCTGCTCGGGCTGCCACGCCTCGTACGAGACGCGGCAGGACATCTACGCGATGTCGCTCAAGGCCTCGCCGGATGCGCCGGTGACCGAGTTCGCCGAGGAGATGTACCGCACGGCGCTGAAGCAGAGCGAGTACCCGGTGATGCGCCGCTTCGGCGACCGCCTCGACGGCTGCAAGCTGAAGCTGTCGGAGAAGATGTCGGACGAAGAGCTGGGCGGCCTTTCGATTCAGCTGAACGGCCGAGACGTCGAGCGCGACACCGAGCACAAGGAGGGCTGGGACTACGTGCCGCCGCCCGAGGAGAAGAAGGAGGGCGGGCATGGCAGCCACCACGCTCCGAAGGCGCCGGTCATCGAGTTCTTCGGCAAGGCCTGCGACGAGCTGAAGAACGACGTGAGCTGGACCGGCCCCAGCATCGTCGCGGTGAAGCCGCACCAGATTCTCCCGCCCGACTTCCTCTTCCACAAGGTGAAGAGCGCCTACGACGTGGGCGACATGGTGTACGAGGGCGACGGCAATTGGGTGCAGTACACCGAGGAGATGCAGCGCGAGGACCTCTACCGCACCATCGGCGTGGGCATCGGCGGCGCGGCCATGCCGGGCTGGAAGGGCGTGCTCGAAGAGGAGAAGCTCTGGGCGCTCGTCTACTACGTGCAGTCGCTCATCCAGATGCGCGACAAGCCGGCGGCCGAGGAGCTGCGCCAGAAGCTGGCGAATCAGCCGGCCTTCGTACCGCCCGCTCCGCCCGCGGCCGACGGCGGAACCCCGTAACGCCTCGCGCGGCGGAGAATCGGCGGCGGGCGCGCGTTCGGCCTGCCGCGGGCCCCCGAGCTGTCGCCGGGCCCGGCGCTCGTCGACGACGCCGGTCATCGCTGAAACCAGGATTGGGCACGTCAGGCGTCGCCAATCCAGGCTTCAGTTCCGGGCCTTCGCCAAGGTGACGGTCGGCCCGCCGCCGATGGATCCGCGCGAGGCGAAACGGGCGAAGCAACTCGTCGGCTACGTGCACCAGGACCTTCTGGCCGCGAAGCCACCGACGGTCGAAGCCATCGTCGCCCGCGCCGACGCGCTGAAGGCGAAGGGAGCCGATGACGAGGTGACGATGCTCTGGCGCGCCTGGAATCTCGCGCGCGAGCGGAAGGACCTCTACGACCGGCTGTTGGCGGCCGCCTTTGCCTCGAGCCGATGGGACGTCGCCGTCGACGCCTTCCGCGCCTCGTGCCAGTCGCCCTCGTGGAAGGACGCGACGGTGCCGGCCCGCTTCGAGTCGGCCGAATCGCTGAGGGCCTACCTCTACCGCCTCTCGGTGGGCCGGCTGGAGGACGCGCTGCGGCCGCTGCTCGAGGACCTGGGGCGCGTGCAGACGAACGAGTACAACGAGGAGTGGACGGTGCCGATGCTCGAGTGGGTGCCCTTCGGCCGCCGCACCAGAATGGAGGCGCTCTTCGAGGAGGTCTGCGAGGCGCTGGCGCAACAGGGCGAGCGCGGCGAGGCGTTCTGGCGGCTGGGCCGGCTCGAGCTGTCACGCCACGCCGACGCCGGCTGGCGCATCACCCGGTTCGACTTCGTCGAGGTGCCGCCGGGCACGCCGGGGCGCTGGAGCTGGGAGAGCCCCTGAGCGGAGCGCCGGCCGCCGCGTACGTTGCTCGTCGGCATCTGGCGTCCCGGCCCCGCCGGAAGGGCGGGCTTGAAGGCAGCGGCACACCGCCCGACGTTGAAGGCGTGTCCTGCGAGGTGTTCCGCCGGCTGCGCGCGGGCGAGCCCGTCACCGACGAGGAGCTCGACCGGCTCTTTCCAGCCTGGGTGAGGCGGTCGAGCCGGCGCCACTGGACCCCGGTGGGGGTGGCCGTTCGCGCCGCGCAGCTCCTGGTGGCCCACCGTCGGACGCGCGTGCTGGACGTGGGCTGCGGGCCCGGCAAGCTGTGCCTGGTGGGGGCATGCGTCACCGACGGGCACTTCGTCGGGGTGGAGCAGCGGCCGCACCTGGTGCGGGTGGGGCGCGAGGTGGCGAGGCGGTGCCAGGTCGAGCGCTGCGAGATTCTGCACGGCAACGTGCTGGACGTCGACTGGCGTCGCTTCGATGCCTTCTACCTGTTCAACCCGTTCGCGGAGAACCTACCGGGCTACCCGCCCATCGACGCCACGGTGCGGCTCAGCCGCTACGCGTACCGGAAGTACGTGCGCTTCGTCGAGGAGCGCCTCGCCGAGCTGCCGGCGGGTGCGCGGGTGGTGACGTACCATGGCTTCGGCGGTCGCCTGCCTGCGAGGTGGCGCGAGGTGGCGACCGAGTACTGCGGCACCGGCCCGCTCGAGCTCTGGGTGAAGGGGGCCTGAGCGGCCGGGGCGGTTGCCTGAAAAGGGGCCGAGCGGCTAATCAGCCGCGGCGGTATGGAGATGAACTACGAGAGGCACGCGTCGGCGCGCATGTTCGAGAACGCCTTCCTCGAGGCGTGCTCGAAGGTGCATCCCGCCGTCCCGTTCGTGTTCTACATCCCCATCATCGCGGGGCTTCAGGCCTGGGCGCTCTACGCGGGCGTCACCCGCTGGACGTGGACGCTGGCGTTCTGGCCCGTCGGGTGGCTGACCTGGTGCTTCATGGAGTACGGCATCCACCGCTTCTTCTTCCACTGGGAGGGAAGCGGCCCGCTCACCCGGAAGCTGCACGACATCGTCCACGGCTACCACCACCGCTACCCCGACGACGAGAAGCGGCTGGTGATGCCGCTGGGAGCGAGCATTCCGCTGGCCATCGTCATCGGCGGGCTCCTGTACCTCGTCGGCCAGCCGCAGGCCACCATCCCCTTCTTCGTGGGGCTCGTGGCGGGCTACCTCTTCTACGACTTCACCCACTGGTCGACGCACTACCGCACGCCGCGCACCGCCTGGGGCAGGGCGCTCAGGTCGCACCACATGGCGCACCACTTCGCCACCCCGGACAAGAACTTCGGAATCAGCCACCGGTGGATCGACCGGCTCGTCGGCACGCTCAAGAAGCGCTAGCGCGGGCGTTGGCGCTCGCGCCGTTTTCGTCGCCTGCCGTGGCAGAGGCGGAGAAGTTTCTATTGCCGGAAGCGTTCTCGGCCGAGCTGGCGCCGACGACGGGCGGCTCGGCGGTGTTGGCGTCGATGGGCACGGTGGCCACGGGCGTTGCGCTGGTGGTGTCGGGCACGCTGGCGCTCGAGGGTGAGCTCGAGATTCCCGACGGGTGGGCCGCCAGCTCGCTGTTGCTCGGCTTCGCGCTGGTGAACTGGGGCCCCGGGATGGGGGACCTCTTGAACGAGCAGCCCGGCCGCTTCGCCGTGCGGGGGCTCTTGCGGCTCGCGGTGCTGGCCGGCTCGGTGTTGGTTCTTCTTCTTCCCGCCGGTGATGGTGTTCGGCTGGTCCATGTGGCTGTGGTGGCTCGGGTACGACCTCGTCGACGCCGCGCGAGCACCAGAGCGATGGGCCGCCGAGCGCTCGAGGTACCACCCCGCGTATTTGCGCTGAGCTGGCGCGTTTGGTCCATCGAGGCGCAGGCGCGCCGGGCGCGGCGGACCCCGAATGCCTCGTTGGTCGCATGTTCAGGTCATGCCGGTTCGGGCTGGTTCGTGCCGCGCGTCGCGGTACGCTGCGTCGGTCGATGAAGCTCGCGCTGGCGTTCGCGCTCGCGGTGGCGTTCCGCGACTGGACTCGCGACGCCCGCCGGTACGGCGGCGAGATTGCCGAGCTCCAGCGCGTCGACCCGGGCGGAGGCGTCGACTGGGTCGTGGGGCTGTTGGGGCCCCTGCCGGCGGAGGTGCGGGCACGCCGGATCAGTACGTCGGGCAGGCGCAGTTCTTCGGCACGCACTTCGTCGTCCGCTCCACCATCTACCCGGAGGAGATTCAGAACATCCGCGAGTTGAAATGCGCACGTCAGCGCCTCCGGTGGTCTCCCCCAGTCGGTCATCGGCGAGGCGATTTGCCTGCAGCAGGACGGCATCCGCTTCTGCTACGACCGGGCGCTCGCCACCAACCCCTCGCTCGAGGGCACGGTGAAGGCGGCGTTCGTCATCGATGCCACCGGAGCCGTCTCATCCGTTCGCATCGAGGAGACCACCTTCCCCGATGAAGACGTGCCGAGCTGCATCTCCGAGCAGATCCGCAAGTGGCGCTTTCCCTGCCCGCTCGGTGGCGGCGTCGTGACGGTCTCGCATCCCTGGATTTTCAAACGGGCATCGTCGTCCAACTGACGCACCCGGCACGGCCGAGACGTCTTCCTTCCTTTTCGCTGCGCTGCTCGAGGTGCCATGCCACAGCCAGGAGGCGCGCCTTCGCTGCTCGCCCACGCGGCTACCGGCCGCTTCGGCGTCCTCCGCCTCGCGATGGCCCGCCATTCGACTGGGCGCTCCTCTCCCGGCATTCGCCACCACGTCAGGTGGGCGTGCGGAACGCGGCGAGCCGTTCAGCGCCGGCTGGTGACGGCGGGGTGCTCTCCATCGAGGCGCAGCACCGCCTTCACCGCAAGGTGATCCGATCCGCTCTTCGGCAACACCGACGCGATGACCGGCGCAGCGCTGCGGACCAGGATGTAATCGATGCGCACCACCGGGAAGGGGGGCCACTTTGCGCGGTTGGGCCAGGTGAACCCCGGGGTCCACCTCAGGTGGCGGAACGCGTCGACGTACCCGGCGGTCATCTCGCGGTACAACGGCTCGTAGTCTCCGGTGTTGAAGTCGCCCGCGAGGATGCGAGGCCGATCTCCGGCGCGGGCGTCGACGTGGCGCTCGAGCTCGCGCCACTGGTGGGAGCGGAGGCGCGCGTTCTCTTCCAGGCCCTTCCACATCAGGCGATCTCGCCTCAGCGCCGACGCTGGCGAGTGGAAGTGCACGTTGCACAGCACCACGGGAGCGCCGGGCACGCGCACGTCCATGCACTGGGCGAAGGCCCGCTGCTGGCTAAAGCCCAGGTAGCGGACCGCGTCGAGCGGATGACGCGAGTACACCGCGTACCCGAGCGTGCCGTGCTGCAGCGACAGCGTGCGGTAGGGGTAGCGCCGGCCCAGCCGCGCCTCGATGTCCGCGGCCCACTGCGGCGTCATCTCCTGGAGCGCCAGGATGTCGGCCGACGCTTCTTCCAGGGCGGCGAGGGACACGGGTGGATCCGCTCCGCGGTAGAGGACGTTGTGCGTGAGGACGGAAATGGTCGGCCCGTTCGGGGAACCGGGCGGGCGCGCCCGCGTCAGGTGCATGGCAAGCCGCTCAGCCACGAAGCCAATCGCCACCGCGACCGCGACGCCCGAGGCCAGACGGCGACGCATCGCCAGCAACATCAGGCCGGCGCCGAAGAGCGCGAGCACCGCCGGCCAGCGGATGAGGCCGAGCGCCGAGCCGAGCCAGAAGTCCCCGCGGCCCCAGAGGCACACGCCGAGGCCCACGGCGCACACCATTGTCGTCGACAGCGCGAAAGCCACGAGAGCTCGCCGCATCGCTCGAAGCGGCTGCAACGGCGATGCCGTGTGGGGTCGGGAGCGCACCGAGCCGCGCCGGAGCTGCTCCGGACGACGGGCACAGGGCCAAATGATGGGTGGACCGAGAAACATCGACCTCGGCCGGCCCCGGAGCGACCGCCCGAAGACTCGACGAGTGCGCTGAGACGCTGCCACCCCGACCGAGGTGCGGCGCACGGACGACGGCGCGTGTCGTCGGGCCGAGCAGCTTGCGTGCGACCGCAAGATGCGGAGAGCGTGCCACCTCGCGGCGTCGCTTTCGTCACCGGCAGCCCTACAACCACGGTCGCCGCGGCCGCTCGACGAGGACATCGCATTCGCTGCCGAACGCGTGCTCCGCGATGTCGCACCGCGGGCATCGCCCGTCGATTCCGTGCGCCAGGCGGCGCGGTGGCCGCGTCAGCCGTCGCCGGAATCATCCGCTTCTTCCACCGCGGGTACGTGGAACACCGGCGGCTCGATGCGTTCGCTCTGGCACTCCGGGCAGCGGCTCGGCTTCTTGAAGCGGCGTCGGTCCTCGAAGACGTAGCCGCAGGCGATGCACTCGGCGGGCTCGATGAGCAGCCTCCGGCCCTCGCCTTCGAGGGATCGCGCGAGGTGCTCGAGGTGGTCGGCGATCTCCTTCTCCGAGACGCCCACCTCTCGCGACAGCTCGCGGGCCGTCGCCGGACCCGCCTCCAACGCCTTTTGAAGCGCGTCCCTCACCGTGCTTCGTCGTTCGGGCGGAGCCGTCATGCGGCACATTGAATCCGCTTCGGTCGCTCAGGGCCACGGGCACGTCGGCGCCGGTGCTCCGGCAGGTCGCGCTGCGTACCCGAGCGGCGCCATTACGGGCGCAGTCGGCGACGAATGGGGCCGGCGTGGGCGAGGGCGGCCGAGCACCCGGCCCGCCGCTCGGGAGACGAATCGCGCGGCCAATCGCCGCATCGGTGGCGCCATCGCACGCCGCGGCAAGCAGCGCACATTCCGTCGACGCTCGCCGGCATCGGTCTCGTGGGCGCCAGCTCATGCGCGTCCCCAGCTGCAGTCCGCGCCAGCACCGCGCGCTCTCGGCGTCACTGGTTGATTTCCGCGCCCGTCACTCGCCGGACCATCCGGACCGGAGCGACCCGTCGCGCCATCAACCGCCGCGGTGCTTCACGTCCATCTCGCTCGGCGGTTTCTTGCGGCCACGCACTTTCGCGGGGTGTCGGGTCGGCTGCACGACGAACGCTCCGGGCGAAGGCCCCTTGGGCGGCCTCGGCTGCGCCCTCCCGTAACCGGGCCGGGGCTTGCGTCCCACGGTGCGTTCGGTGGACTGAACCTGCGCGACGACGTGGCGCGACTTCTTCGCTCCGTGCGCCGAGACGGCGTGCGGCTCGCGGGCGAGGTCGCTCTCCTTCCAGGTGGGCGCAACGCCCGACCGCTTGGCCCGCTTCACGCGGCGCCGGAGCGACTTCTGCGGCATGTCCTCTGCTCCTCGGTGTCGTTCGCGTCGAACGTAGCGATGCGCCGGCGCTCCCGCCGCGCTCCGCTAGACAAAATGAAACGGCCGGCAACCTGCGCAAGAGCGCGGGTTAGCCTTGGAAGTTGAACCAACCG
>FWPU01011300.1_pt1 | contig 12601 bp, 7 predicted proteins | sample 2228361 | NCBI WGS metagenome assembly FWPU01 (sample SAMEA103939777, study PRJEB20133) | metagenome | reverse complement strand
AAAGAAAACTTGGTAATAGATAAAAGCCTCCGTCTAATAGGAGAGACCCGGCCGGTAATCGACGCCGAATACCGGGGCGATGCGGTGAGGATTGAAGCAGATAACGTTTTGATCAAGGGTTTCAAGATTACTCGGGGCGGCAGCAACCTGCTCAAAGAAGACAGCGGGATAAAGCTGGTGAATTCAACCGGTGTAACGATCGAAGAAAATGAGATAGAAGATGTTATAATCGGAATCTACCTTTATGCATCTCCGGGTAATACGATCAGAAACAACACATCTTACGGCAGAGCCGATATTACCACCGAAGAAGCTAACGGGAACGGAATCCATCTATGGAAGTCGCCGAATAACACGATTGAAGAAAACTATATCGTGAAGCATAGGGACGGAATCTATGTAGAGTTCGCCCCGGGCAACTCAATCAGAAGGAACCACTGCCAGGGAAATGCGAGGTATGGCCTTCACTATATGTACTCGGACAATAACACTTTTGAGGAAAACATATTTGAGAAAAACGGGACCGGAAGCGCGCTTATGTACTCTAAACATATCGTCCTCAAGAAAAATACTTTCAAGGATAATCTAGGCCCGAACGGTTTCGGAATGCTCCTAAAGTCGCTGAGCGACAGCCTGGCCGAGGATAACCTGATCGCTAACAACACCGTGGGCATTTTCATGGACGATGCTAATCGAAACATTTTCACCAAGAACGTATTTTCAAGAAACGGCTGGGCCATTGATTTATTCTCCAGTTCCAACAACAATACCATCTACGCCAACGACTTTGTGAATAATACCTTCCAGGTGATGACAGACACAGACCGTACCACAAACAAGTTTTATAGCAACTCGACCGGGAATTTCTGGAGCGACTATGCCGGATATAACGGATACGATTTAGACCGGGACGGAGTCGGTGACATACCCTACAAGCCGGTAAAGCTCCTTTCTTATCTGATGAAACGCTACCCGGACCTCACCGTTTTCTTAGAAAGCCCCGGTTTAAAAGCGCTTGAGTTTGCAGAGAGAGTTCTTCCGGTGCTTAACCCGGTAGAATTAGAAGATCCATACCCACTCATGAATCCATTGAGACTTGAAAAATGATCAGGATAGAGAACCTGGTGAAGCACTACAAAAACACTAAGGCCCTTCAAGGAGTTTCCCTCGAAATCGAGAGGGGTGAAACCTTCGCCATAGTCGGCCCAAACGGGGCCGGAAAAACCACGTTACTTAATTCTATACTCGGATTGATACACCCGACTGCCGGGAAAATCACCGTCGATAATATCGAGTTGAGCCGGAATCCCAAGGAGATAAGAAGGAGAATCGGCTACCTCCCCCAAAGAATCGCTTTCCATGAGAACCTGAGCGTTTTTGAAGTAATCGAATTCTACGGGGCGCTTAGAGGTCTAAACAATACCAGTCTGGAAAACCTACTCGACGCGGTAGGATTGGCCGAACAGAAGAACAAAAAAGTGGGAGCCTTATCCGGCGGGATGCTCCAGAGGCTGGCGCTTGCTCAGGCAATCATATCCGACCCCCCTATTCTCATACTGGACGAGCCCACTATCAGCCTGGACCCGGAAGGGCGGGTGGCTTTCAAGAAGCTAATAAGGGAGGAAAAGAACAAAGGAAAGACAATTCTCCTCTCCTCTCATATCCTTAGTTATATAGAAGAACTCGCCGATAGGATTGCTATACTGGTCAAGGGCAAGGTCGTGGCGCTCGACACATTGGCCGGTCTCAGGACCGAGCTAAAGCTGAACTCTATTCTGGAAATGGTGATTGAGAACCTGAGCCCGTTAGCACTTAAGCTGGTTGAAGATTCAGGCGCTAAAAACGCTACCATGAAGGGTAAAAACCTGAGGTTCCTGATATCCCCTAAGGATAAAACAAACGTGATTAAAACACTTATGGAAAACGGTTTCGATATATCCGATTTTTGGACCGAAGATCCTTCCCTTGAGGAAATCTTCATAAAATATACGGAGGGTGATTTCAATAATTATAATAATTCCAATGATGAATAAAGGATTCAAAAATACGCTGTCATTGCGAGCTTCAGCGAAGCAATCCCTTATTTTTAGGTTGCTTCGTCACCAAGTTTATCCTGAGGAAAGTCGAAGGGTTCCTCGCAATGACAATCTTCGTTATATTTCATCGAAGATTAGAATTGGCTTTAGCACTGTCATCTTGTTGTCTTTGTTTACCATCGGCTGTCAGCCCGACAACTCCCCTATCCCTATAGATAAAGGACTAGACATGTGCCAATACTGCCGGATGACCATAACTGACCTTCACTACGCCGGAGAGATTATCGAACGAAAGAAGGCACACAAATTCGACGATATAGGTTGCATGCTGGCCTATGCCCAGACAAATAATCTAGACACTAAAAACGCCAGTTTCTGGGTAATGGACTTTGATAGTCTAAGCTGGGTCAAGGCGGATGGAGCCAATTACGTCCTATCTTCGGAGATTAAAACCCCAATGTCACACGGCGTAATAGCCTTTAAAGATCCTTTTAAAGCCAACGACACTGCCGATAAAACCAAAGGAGAGGTTATGCAGTTTCAATCCTTGTTCAACATCGACTGGAAAGCCAGACATGCACATTGAGTTTAAGCCAACCTGGGTGATCGCCAAGAGGGAATTTCTGGACGCCGTAAGAAACAGGTGGTTCTTCTTTTTCGCCCTGCTCTTTATTCTGCTTGATTCAACCATAGCTTACTCCGGAATCACCGGGGGGAGAAACGGCAACTTCTTTAAACCGGCCCTGAGCTTACTCAATCTGGTCTTGATCCTCGTTCCGCTTATGTCGCTCATAATGGGGGCGAACAGTTTTACCGGAGCCAAGGAATCATGGGAACTGCTCCTAATTCAGCCGATTAGCAGAAAAGAAGCCGTCCTGGGAAAATACCTCGGCCTGGGAGCGGCAATCACGGCAACCATACTCCTTGGGTTCATTTGCGCAGGCATAATTCTTTCTTTAAACGCCGGACTTGATCAAATCCGGCACTTACTTATGTTAATAGTCCTCTCCATCATGCTGTCCTTTACCTTCCTATCCATAGCCTCTCTCTCCTCGATTATTTTGGGAGAGAAAGCAAAGTCGATAGGAATAAGCTTTATGCTCTGGTTCTGGTTCGTGATCATCTATGATTTTATCCTGGTAGGTTTAACCTTATCTCTGGGAGAAGTTATCGCGGTTCTTCTCTTTCTGAATCCTGCTGATTTAGTAAGAACCACCTTTGTTGCTTCCTTGGGCAGCGCCGCCCTTATAGGACCGGCCGGCGCCGTTTTGAATAAAACATTCGGGACAACCGCTGGCCTGATTCTATCCTTAACCGCCCTCTTTGCCTGGCTGCTAATTCCACTCCTTCTGGCTATACATATCTTCGAGAGAAAGGATATCTGAGTCGACCAATAGCAAAATAATTAAAAACCATAGATGCGCCCTCTAAAACAAAGCTTTTAGACCGATAAAAACGACTTCTTAAAATCAGGCCGCCCTCTTCTATTTTTTGCTATGCAAGCGCTGTCCTAACTTTATTTTTTGCTAACAACCATCCTAACCCCCCTTGTATTTCCCCCCTTACTAAGCCTGTCCTGAGCAAGGTCGAAGGAATGGGGAATTAAAGAGTGTATTATTTATTCGTTCTATCCCCGCAAGGGAGGAAGGGGTATTGCTCTTATTCCGGCTCTCTTCAGGTCCCCGCGAATCAATCTCTTATTTTGGACAGGTTTGGACAAATACCAATTTAAATTCCATTAGGACCGCACCCATTTAATCGTATTTAGAATCGGCCGGATAACTAACCTTGATATTTAACTTCTTTTCCTTGAGCTTTCGATCTAACTTATCAAAGTCACAGTCAATAAGCCAGAAGTAAAACGTGTCGTAACTTTCCCCGGATGAACTGAAAGATACAACCCTCTCCGAGCACACCTTCAGCACCTTGAGCACCTCGTATATGTCGATGCCCTCGGGTATTTTAACTTGAACCCTTACCGGGTCATGGTGAAAACCCAGGAGCTTGAGCAAGCCGTCAATGATATCAGTAACGCTGATTATTCCTACAAGTTCATCCTTCCTGGAGACAACAGGCAGTGCATTGAATTTACAATTTCGAATTATTTTGGCGGCTCCTTCTACCGTTGCATCCTCAGAAATAGTAACCGGACTGGAACTCATGACATCGGCTACGACAACATGATTTTCTTCGGCAATTGCGCCCCGTAAATCCCGGTCTGTAACCATACCCAATAGCTTTCCGTCTTTAACCACAGGCGCCTGACGGAATCGGTTCCGCTTGAGCAAATTGAAGGTAAACTTCACTCCATCTTCCGGCTTGACTACAACCGGGTTTGGAGTCATAAAGTTTTTTACCAGCATCTTTCCTTACCCTCCTGTACTCTGATTTTAAGCCTCTTTATTCCTCCGAGCCTGATAAAGCGCAAGTCCAATGCCGGTAGAATTTGCCTGCCCCGACTGGATTTTTAATTGAAGAAAGTGTCAGTTGTCAGATAATGCTACGGGTGTTTTGAGACCGGGTTATTCACGCAGTTAAAACTTCTTTTAAGGTCTTTAAGAGTGTTTCCGTCGTGTAAGGTTTGGTCAGGAACGCCGCTATATCGGTATTCTCGACCTTGACCAGATTGCTATTTTCCTTTAATCCGCTTACCAATATAATCTTTACTGCCGGGTCGATTTTTTTCAGGGCCCGGATGCATGCCGGTCCATCCATTATCGGCATCACCACATCCAGGACAACGGCTTTGATTTCTTTTCTTTTCTGGACGTATAACGCTATCGCTTCGGCGCCGTCGTTAGCCGTGACTGCTTGGTAGCCATTTGTCACCAGTGATATTTTGGCAATTTCGCGAACTGAGGCCTCGTCATCCACGACCAGTATCAACTCTCCGTTCCCGGTGGGCAGATTCTCTATTTGCTTCTTCGCCAGATACCTTGTCTCAGTGGTGTCGGCGGCGGGCAGATATACGCTAAATTTGGTTCCTTTGCCCACCTCGCTGTAAACACGGACAAACCCGCCGTGGTCTTTCACTATTCTAAACACCGTAGAAAGACCGAGTCCGGTGCCCTTACCAGGCTCCTTTGTGGTGAAAAACGGCTCGAAAATTCTATCTATAATTTCCGAAGGAATCCCCACCCCACTGTCCGTGACATCTATAACTATGTACGGGCCGGCCTTAGCTTCGATGTTCATACGGGCATAGTTTTCATCGGCTATGAAATCCCTAGCCTGAATTTTCAAGGCACCGCCGTTTGGCATCGCATCGCGGGCATTTACACAGAGATTCATCATAACTTGGTGGAACTGAGTCGGGTCTGCGGAAATAGGCCAAAGGTTTTTGGGCACATCGGTGGTAATCTCGATTGATTTGGGAAATGTCTCTTTCAAAATCTTGTCAATTTCAGAAATAATGTGCCTCACCTGAATAATCGAATGTTCGCCCTCGGCACCCCGTGCAAAAGAAAGAACTTGTTTGACTAAATTAGCCCCGCGCTCGGCACTCGCTTCGAGGGTCTCTACGAGGCCGATGCTCTTCTCATCCGAAAATTTCATTCGTAGTAGTTGTGATACCATCATTATCGGCTGGAACACGTTATTAAGGTCGTGGGCTATGCCGCCGGCCAAAGTACCGATACTCTCCATTCTCTGCGACCGGAGAAACTCGCTTTCCAGCCTCTTTTTTTCAGTGATATCCGTGTTTACGATGAATATAGACTTTGGCCTCCCTTCCTCGTCCCGTACTAGGGTCCAGTGACTATCAACAGTGATTTCCCGGCCATCCTTAGTTATCTGATGTAGCTCGCCACCCCACTCTCCTTTTTCGATCACGTTCTTGTGGGCCTCGAATACCGAAGAAACTTCCCCTCTGAACAAAAGTCCGAGGGCATTTTCGCCGATAGCTTCCTCCGCCGTCCAGCCATACAGACGTTCAGCGCTCCTGTTCCAATATGTAACCCGGTGCTCCAAGTCCCTGACCATGATGGCGTCCCTGGCCACGTCCAACAAAGTTGCCTGCTCCCGTATCTTCTCTTCGGATAGCTTTCGCTCGATTGCTTCTGCAAGTACATTGGCCACGGTTTGAAGGAAGCTAATATCATCACTGGTGAATTTTCTTAGCCTGGAACTATGCGCACCCAAGACACCAAAAGGTTTGTCATGCCCGGCGATGATGACACTGATGCCGCTTAATATTCCGTGGTCATGCAGTAGTGTCGGCCCGTTGAATCGTTTTTCCGTGCGAAGGTCCTCGACGACCACCGGTTCCCCGGAAAGGAGTGTGTAACCCGCCTGTGATTCTGTCTCTCTCCCTACTATGGAGTGCCCTACACATCCCTCTTTCCAGCCTACCCCGGCTCGCAATATGAACCCCTGGTCCGGAAGCAATTCCAACACCTTGCAATACTCCACCTCCAGTGTCTGCGCTACCAGAGAAACAACCTCGTTCATCAAATTAGGAAGATCAGTCTCGGCCAGGGCAATTTGCCCTAACCGAGCAATCGCTGTCTGCAGACGTATATGAGATTTGATCAGTTCCTCCGCTCTCTTGCGCTCGGTGATATCCAGGAATGTTCCGGTGGCACGTACCGGCTTTCCATCTTTATCCCTTTCGAAAACCCTGCCCCTATCCAGAATCCATCTAAAATCCCCACCTTTACAACTTATCCGGTATTCTGCCTCGTAGAATGGTAACCTTCCCTCAAGATGTGCGTTTAAGATTTCCGTGACATAGGGCATATCATCCGGATAAACCATGCTTTTCCAGGCACTTATATGCTTCTCAATCTCGCTTGAAGAATAGCCGAGCATCTCCGCCCATCGCTCATTAAACTCCATCTCGCCGGTCTGAATATTCCAATCCCACAAACCCAGCTCTCCCCCCTTTAATGCCAGTTCCAACCTTTCTTGAACCTCTTTTATCGCTCCTTCGACCTGTTTTCGCTCGGTCATGTCCATCATCGAGCCGATCATACGTGTGGGCTTTCCCAGGTTATCACGTAATACATATCCACGGTCAAGGACGTATGCGTAACGGCCGTCAAAACAACGATAGCGGTATTCCTGGGACCAATAACTCTCGTCGCTCTGAATAACTTCGTAGATACTGGAGACGACACCCTCTTTGTCTTCAGGGTGTAGGTTTTCAATCCACCAGTTAACGTCGGTACCCATTTTGTCAAGCGGATAACCGAATAGATTCCGGATATTTTCGTTATACCACACCTGGTTCGTTTCCAGGTCCCAATCCCAGACAGCATCATTGGTTGCTCGCGCCACAATCTTGAAACGCTCTTCACTTTTTTGCAATGCTTCCACTGTTCGCTTAAGCTCAGAATCGTTACGCAGTGCCAGTATGCCAAAAGATAAATTATCAGCGAGTTCTGTAAGCTGTTTAACCTCCTCGGCTGTAAATGCATCAGGCTCAGTAGCGTAGATATTGAGAACTCCGAACGGTTTTGCATCCAGAGACGCATTTAAAGGAATTGCTATGGATGAAGCATAGCCTCGTTTGGTCGCCTCCGCTCTCCATGGTGAATAGTTAGGATCGGTCAATAAATTATTACAAATAGTAGGCTTGCCGGATCGCACAGCCGTACCACTAGGACCTGCACCACGTTCACCATCATCCCAGGTAAGATTCACGGTTTCCAAATACCCCTTTTCATAACCCGCCTGTGCTACCGGGCGCAAAGTCTTCTTCTCATCCTGCTCGGCAAAGGCAACCCAAGCTAGATGATACCCTGCCACTTCCACAATTATCCGGCATATTTCGTTCATCAAATTGGACTCTTCTCTAACCCTCACTACCGCCTGTGTGCACTCGCTCAGTGCTTTAAGGGCCCGGTTGATTCTGCGTAATTCCTCGTCTGACCGCTTTCGCTCGGTGATATCCTGTTTCACAGCAATGAAATGGGAGACCTCGCTGCCACCGAAACGAACAGGGGTTATCGTCATTTCCTCGAGGTATAAGCTCCCGTCTTTTCTTCGGTTAACCATCTCACCTTTCCAGACCTCACCGGAAATGATGGTATTCCATAGATTCTGATACAAGGCGTTGTCCTGCTTGCCAGACTTGAATATGCGTGGGTTTTCACCAATAAGTTCCTCAGCCGAATATCCGGTTAGATGGGTAACCGCCGGATTGACCCAAACTATAGTTCCTTCCCGGTCAGTGATGACAATCCCGTTAGCCGCAGCCTCGAGTGCCGTTTTATGCAGGTGTAACTGTTTCTCATTTTGTATGCGCTCACTTACATCCTCTACAATCCCCATCCCCCCTACCACCTCTCCATTAACATCTCGTAGTGGTGAGAGGCGGAGCGATAACCATAATTTAGCCGTGCCGGTAGTTGCCTCATAAAAACCTTCGTAATAAGAGGATTGTCCTTCCAATACCCGGTATAGTGCCGGTGTAAAACTTTTATCCCTCAGCTCAAGCAAGTTGAGTCCTATGAGCCTATTAAAATCGGACCCCATTATTTCTACGAGACGTTTGTTACACTGAGTAATATTGAATTCCTTATCAAAGACGAATACCCCTACCGATGATTGTTCAAAAAGGACGCGGTATTGCTCTTCTCTCTCACTGAGCGTCTTTGCCTGCTGTGCATTCTTTATGGCAGCTTCAATCTGTTGCGCCACTATCTCCATCAGCTCTAACTCTTCTTCATCGAATGCATATTTCTTAAGAGAATGTACGTGTATGCATCCTACTACCTTATCCTCAATTCGAATAGGCATGGATAAATAGCTCTTCGTACCGGCAAGTTTTCCGGCAGGCCCGATGATGCTGTCCTTTTCTACATCCGCTACATACCGTGGCTTTCCGTCTATGATTGTCCTCCAGGAAGCCCCTTTCGGAAAAGGTATCCTTGCCACCTGTTCCACATAAGAGTCTGAATAACCTCGGTAAGCCTTGAGTACTGCCTCTTTCCCTTCAACCAGATAAACTGAAACGTTATCCGCTTTATCTATGTTTTTTCTCATAGACTCTACGGCGTTTTCGAGCACATCTTGAAGGTTAATCGACCGATGTATGCTATTAGTAACGGTGCTGATAATCTCCCCATAGCGGGTCTTTTTAGCTAGTCGGGCTACATTCTCTTTGAGGTCGCCTTGAATCAGTTTGCGCTCAAGATAAGCATTCAGCATCTCGGACAGGGAGTTGATCAAACTCCGCTCTTCTAACAAAAACGGCCCTTCATGCTCAGACGACCTTTCTGCCAGGTAAGCAACCTCTACCACAACGCGTTTGCCGTCTCCGGTTTCAAAGTCGGCACTCTGTACCCAGGGGGTAGGATAAAAGTTAGGTGTTGTAAATTCATGCTTGTCGAATATAATTCGGGCTGCCGTTATCTCCGGATACTGCCAGGCGGAAGGAAGAATATAAGTTATCTCCCCAAGAACCTCGGCTGTGTTTTTCTCTGTGTCTTGCAGAACCCGTGATATCTTATGAAGGGCGGTAAGTTCTTTTACCCGCTTGCCGAGTTCATCTTTAATCTTCTCCCTTTCCTCTTCCAAGAGCTTCTGTTCGGTGACATCGTTATAGACCAGTAGCAGTATTGGGGGGTCATTACCGTCTAGACGGGTAGCCCGCACGCTGAACCAGCGCTTTTCACTCGGGCCGTGGCAAGGGTATTCCATATGAAACTCGTCGCTCTGACCGGATATAATCTCACGGATACCATTGGCAATCTCTCTTAGTTCCACTCGTAAATCAGTACTCCCCGATTCACAAACCTCCAGGTAGTTCATCCCTACCCCATGGTTTGATACGACAAGATGGTCGGAAACGACGAGATGGCTAGCTTCCGCATAAAGACGCCATGCCTCATTAACAAAAATAATCTTTCCAGAGTCATCCAGCATGGCAATGCCGACCGGCAACCCGTCAAGCATGGATTTAGTCAAACGATCCATCCCGTAGACCAGATCGTTTGTTTCTTCCGGTTCGGTAGCTATTAATGCTTTTAATACCCCATCACTCATATCTTTCTCCAATAGAATCGAACCGACAGCCCATCAGAAATCAGATATACATTTAATCTGGCCTGGAGATACATTAGCCCTGTATGACTGTTTCGACACGTACATGTTCTCAAGATCCTTCAGACGTAATTGTGCTTTCGCTGTCTTTATTAGGTTGGCAAGATATGTGCCAGGAAATCTATATTAAAGATGTTATGTAATTGATTGAATTTAAAGACAATTTGTTAGATTCACAAAACCGGAATCAAAGTAAACAGACTAATTTAGGGTGTAAAAGAATATATGTCTGACGAAAATTGTCTTGAAATGAATTACAAGGCTATGGAGAACGATCTATAACAAGCTCTTTATATCTGCCAGAAGCTCGTCCATATCGAAGTCGGTTCCTCTGTAGTGCTTTCTTATCCTTCCCTTCTCATCGGCCAAGCTTATGCGGTTCTGATGGGCTATTTCATATGAGGTTTCTCCTTTTTCAGAAGTCATTATCGGTCCTTTTATGGCTTCCATGCCAGCTACCTTAATCGTGGAATCAACAGAATCCTTATCCCCGGTCACAAAAACCCAATTTGTTAAATCCAGATTCATCACTTTAGCGTGTTGCTTTAGCGCTTCCGGCGTATCCCTCTCCGGGTCGAGCGAGATAGATACGAAATACACCTTATCCTGGATGCCGTTTTCCTTAAGATTGTTTTTGAATGCGTTGAGCTTTGCGCTTATGATATGGCAGATATCCGGGCAGTTTGTGTATATGTAGCTTACCACCAGAACCTTTCCCTCTACCTCTGAAAAGCTGAACTCCTTTCCGTCCTGGTTTATAAGAGCCGTATCAGGAAACTCACCCTTGACCGGGAGGTTGGAATTACTACAACCCAGGAGAAGTATCAGTAAAAAAACAAGAATTCCTTTCTTCATTTTAAAATATTCTACCTAGATTTTGGGCATTGATAAGCTTTATGTTTTTGAGGAATGAACCACCCGCAAGCTGCAGGGTATCAAGACACACGTAAGCACTCTAACATGTCATTGCAAGGAGTCCTTCGTCAGGCTCAGGACAGGCTCCACGACGAAGCAATCATTAGATTCTTCGCTGCGCTCAGAATGACCCCGTGCCAGATTGCTTCGCGGAGTTTACACCGAGCAGAGCTAATGTGCTCGCAATGACAACGGAATTCACTGTGGCAAGCCACAGGGAATTCTCAAGTTAAAGACTATGAGTGCATCGAATGCACAGTTGGCACTACTTTAAACAGAAGAAGTCCCATATTTGCTAATCCGACCGTCACCAGGATCATCCCTGCTATTTGATTCAATCTCGAAGGAACTCTGCCGAAAAGTTTTTTATAAAAATTGGCAAATAATGTCAGTTCAGGAACCGTCCCTAGCCAGAAGATCGCCAGCAACATTGCACCGTATAGAGCATCTTTAGTAGCGATAGCGCCAAGCACAAAAACGTAAAGCCACCCGCAGGGAAGAAAACCGTTGACCATGCCTATCGTGAACGACTTTATCGCCGGGTTTTGCGTTCTGGCCCACTTTGCCGGGATAAATAAAAGCGAGGTTAATTTCTTGGAGAAAGATAAATCTAAGGCTTCTTGCCTTATCAGTTTATACCCGGAAAAGACCAAAAAGATGGAAATTAGAACCGCAGAAGCAATCGAAACAACCTGGTATTTACTGGAAAGTAGCGCCTCTCCGAAATACCCGGCCAAGGCCCCCAACGAAAGATAGCTTAGAAGGCGGCCCAGGTGGTAAAGTGGGAGATAGCCGCTGTTATTGTTCACGGCTATAGCAATAGGCCCGCACATGGATACACAGTGAGAACTCCCCAGCAGGCTGGCTATCAACACGCCCACCGGAACAGACAGGTACGACCACTGTCCGACTAGGTGGCTAAAATGACTTAGGTCCGACAAGCTTCAAGTCCTTTTCAAACTTTATTTCGTTCTTCCCCATGTTCACGAATACGAGTTTTATAGATTGTGTTCCCGTGCTCTCGGTTATTTCACCGGGGAATTTTACAAAGAAATGTGCCGTGAGGTCTTTTCCTGCCTCGAGATAAAATTTATCAATAGGAGAGATAAGTTCGACATCCTTTTCTTTCCATACATCGGGAACTGCCATTTTTAAGCTCACATCACCAAAACTCTGGTTCTTCATGTGCACCTTGAAATGGTTAATGATCTGCAGATCGCTGACCTCTTCAACCTCCTTATCATCTTCATCTTCGTCTTCATGCCTTTCCCCACCAATAACTTGGTAAGGGGTGTCCTTTCCCCTCAAAATAGTCACCACTATATCTTCCCGTCTGGATATATTAACTGCTAATAACGATACCGCCAGAACCAACATTACCGAGTAGATTGCCACTCTAGGCGTTAAGAACTTGGATTTTATCCCCTTCAAGCTGTTCCCGGTAGCATATCTGATGAGGCCCCTTGGCTTTCCGATCTTTTCCATGACCTCATCGCAAGCATCTATGCAGGCCGTACACCCGACGCATTCCATCTGCATACCCTTTCTTATGTCTATTCCGGTAGGACACACCACTACACACTTATAACAGTTAATACAGTCTC